>Ga0184637_10000077_pt1 | contig 61800 bp, 59 predicted proteins | sample PLM3_127_b2_FD_133143 | JGI IMG/M metagenome (GOLD analysis project Ga0184637, IMG submission 133143) | Groundwater sediment microbial communities from an aquifer in East River, Colorado, USA - PLM3_127_b2 | ecosystem: Environmental > Terrestrial > Soil > Riparian zone | place: USA: East River...
GCAAGGCGGCGAGTCGAGCGCCGGCTTCGCCGGCGCAATCTTGGGGGAGGTTCGGAAGGGGGCCGTCGAGGCCCCCTCCGAGGAAAGCCTTCGCCGCAGATGGGCCTTTTTCATCAGCCTGCCAGGCGTCCCCAGATTCCGGAGAGCCCATGGGCCTGGCCCCTGAGGTGGAACACTTCGTCCGCGAGGCGCGCGTGGCGAGGCTCGCCACCGTGGACGAAGCGAGCCAGCCGCTGGTCGTTCCCGTCTGCTTTGTCTGGGACGGGACGGCTTTCTATTCGGCTGTGGACGCCAAGCCGAAACGAAGTCGCGATCTCCAGCGCCTCCGGAACATCGCGGCGAACCCCAAGGTCTCGATCGTGATTGACCACTACGAGGAGGCGTGGGAGCGGCTCCGTTGGGTCATCTTCCAGGGCCGAGCCGAACTCCTTGAAGGGACATCGGAGGCGCGGGAAGCGATCGAGCTTCTTCGGAAGAAGTACCCCCAGTACGTGACCATGCCACTTGGCGCTGACGCCCCGGTCATCAAGGTGACCCCCGTGAGAATCCTCACCTGGAGCGCGAGTCAGTGAGCCCGGCCGGTGTCTCAACGGTCCGAGAAATCCTGGGCCGCGCCCTCGGAGGAGAGCGCCTCACCGGAGAGGATGGCTATCGGCTCCTTCGCGCTGAGGCGGCCGAGCTGCCGAAGATCCTCGAGGCGGCTGGCGAGCTGAGAGACCGAGGCCACGGCCGACGGATTACCTTCTCTGCCAAAATCTTCCTCCCGCTCACCACGCTTTGCCGCGACTACTGCGGCTACTGCACGTTTCGGCGCGACCCCGGAGAACCCGGGGCCTATTCAATGCTCCCCGACGAAGTCCTTGCCCTCTGCGAGGCTGGGGCGCGCCTCGGAGTGAAGGAGGCCCTGTTCTCTCTCGGCGACCGGCCCGAGGCGCTCTTCCCCGAGCACCGGGCGTGGCTGGAGGCCCGTGGTCACCGCACGACCCTCGAGTACCTCCGGGCGGTGTGCGCGCAGGTGGTCAAGGAGACACCCCTGCTCCCCCACGCCAATCCCGGACTCATGGGCGCGCGAGACCTCCGGGCCCTCCGTGAGGTCAATGCGAGCCTCGGGCTCATGCTCGAGAATGTCTCGGAGCGTCTCTCATCTTCCGGCGGCCCTCACGACAACGCCCCGGATAAGCTCCCGCGTCGTCGCCTTCGCACGATCCAAACTGCCGGCTCCCTGAGGATCCCCTTCACCACGGGGATCCTCATCGGAATCGGGGAGGCGCTCGAAGAGCGCGTGGACTCACTTCTCGCGATCCGGGACCTTCACGAGCGCTACGGCCATATCCAAGAAGTCATCATCCAGAACTTCCGGGCCAAGCCGACGATTCCTATGCGGGAGCACCCGGAGCCGCCCTTTCAAGATCTCCAGAGGACGATCGCGGTGGCGCGATTGCTCCTTGGCGGGGAAATGAACGTCCAGGCCCCGCCGAATCTCTCCCCCGAGACCTATCCAGAGCTGATCCGCGCGGGACTGAACGACTGGGGCGGGATCTCGCCCCTCACGATTGATCACATCAATCCCGAAGCCCCTTGGCCGCTCCTCGTAGCGCTCAGAGACGCCACGGCCCGAATGGGCTATGAGCTGCGCGAGCGGCTGGCCATCTATCCCGAGTACATCGTGGGCCGCGAGGGCTATCTCGCCGAGGCAGTGCGGCCCAGGGTTGACGCCTATGTGGACGCGGACGGGCTGGTCCGCGCGGAGGAAGAGCGGTGGAGGCACTGGTAACCGGGATTGCCGCCGAGGTGCGAAAGATTCTCGATCGGGCATTGGACGGCGCCGAGATGTCGCCAGACGAGGCGCTGGTCCTCTGCGAGACCCGGGGCCGGGAGTTGCAGGCGCTCGGCGCAGTCGCCGATGAGCTGCGCCGACGCCAATCCGGCGAGATTGTCACGTACGTCGTGAACCGGAACATCAACTTTACAAACGTCTGCATCAAACACTGCACGTTCTGCGCCTTCAGCCGGGACCACCGAGAGGAAGAGGGGTACTTCCTTCCTATCGACGAAGTGGTCAAGCGGGCGCGGGAGGCGTGGGAGCTGGGGGCGACCGAGGTCTGCATCCAGGCCGGCCTCCCGCCCAAGCTCGATGGCTGGTTCTACGTCAATTTGGTCCGCGCCCTGAAGAAGGAGTTGCCCGATCTTCATCTCCACGCGTTCTCACCGGAAGAGGTTCTCTATGGCGCCACGCGGGCCGGCGTCTCGATCCGGGAGTATCTCGAAGCGCTCAAGGCCGCGGGGCACGACACGCTCCCCGGCACCTCGGCGGAGATTCTGGACGACGACCTGCGGGATCTCATCTCCAAGGGACGCATCACCACGCGCCAGTGGATCGAGGTGATCACCACCGCCCACTCTCTCGGGATTCATACCACCGCCACGATCATGTATGGCCACGTCGAAACCTACGCCCACTGGGTCCGCCACATGGCGCTCCTCCGGGATATTCAGAAGGACACGGGGGGCTTCACGGAGTTTGTCCCGCTTTCCTTCATCCACCAGGAGGCCCCGATGTATCGGCGGAAGCTCATTCCCGGGGTGCGCCAGGGGGCCACCGGCGCGGAAGTCGTGAAGATGCACGCCGTGGCCCGGCTGATGCTCGGGCCGACCTTCAGGAATATTCAATCCTCCTGGGTGAAGGAGGGGCCGAAGATGGCCCAGTACCTCCTGACGGTAGGCGCCAACGATCTCGGCGGGACGCTGATCAATGAAAGCATCTCGACCTCGGCCGGGGCCTCGTTCGGCCAGCTCGTCCCGCCGGCTGAGCTGAGGCGGATGATCCGCGATCTCGGCCGGATCCCCGCCGAACGCTCCACCGCCTACAAGCTGCTCAAGGTGTTCGACGGTCCGGAGGAGGAGGTAAGCCCGCTGGACGAAATCGAGGACGTCGAGGCCCGTTTCGGCTCGTATCGGCGTCTCGCGGCATCCTCCCAGTTCCGCTATAGCCATCCGAGTCGCCAGATCTCTTGTCAGGGGGGTGAGTCCCAATGATGACCCCGGTCCGTTCCCGCGGGTGGCGTCGGGGATGCCTCCAGAGAGCCGCGCGAAAGTGGGACCCTCGTCAGGGTGACGTAGCGCGGCTCGGCGGAGGCGCCCCGGCGACAGGCCCTGCGGGACGGACCCCCGGCTGATCAATGCGTGAGCCTCAACTCGTAGCTCTGGCAGGCGGGACCGGGGCCGCCAAGCTCCTGCGAGGGCTTTGCTACGTGATCGACCCCTCGGACCTGACCGTCATCGTGAACACGGGTGACGACTGGGTTGTCTGGGGGCTGTCCATCTCGCCGGACCTTGACACCGTGACCTACACTCTCGCGGGGCTGATTGACGAGACAAGAGGGTGGGGCGTCAGGGATGACACCTTTCGCTGCCTCGCCGGCATGGCCGCCCTCGGACGGGAGACGTGGTTCAATCTCGGGGACAAGGACCTGGCGACCCACCTGTACCGCACGGGCCGCTTGCGTGAGGGAAACACCCTCTCCCAGGTCACGGATGAAATCCGCCGGCGCTTCGGAATCCGAAACCGCATCCTCCCCATGTCAGATCAACGGGTCGCCACGCGGGTCCTGACGCCCGACGGGTGGTTGGCCTTCCAGGAGTTCTTTGTACGGGAGAAAGGGCAACTCGAGGTTCAGGATGTCGCCTACGAGCGAAGCGAGTCAGCCGGCCCGGCCCCCGGTGTGGTCGAGGCAATCTCTCAGGCCGCGGCCGTGATCGTCTGCCCCTCGAATCCGATCAGCTCGATCGGGCCGATTCTCGCAATCCGAGGAATTCAAGATTCCCTGGCCGCCACCCGGGCTCCAATTGTCGCCGTGAGCCCCATCGTGGGTGGCGGTCCGGTCAGCGGCCCCGCAGGGAAGATGATGCTGGCCAAAGGCCTTCCCGTCTCTCCGGTCGGGGTCGCTCAAGCCTATGAGAAATGGCTCGACGTCTTGGTTCTGGACCGGCAGGATTCTGCGCTGGCCTCTGAGGTCCAAGCGCTCGGCATTCGAGCCGTGGTGACAGATACGATCATGCGAGACCGCCAAACCGAAGTCTCGCTGGCTCGCGCGGTGGTGAGAGCCCTCTCGTGACCATCGCGGTTGTGCCGGCAAAAAATCTCAATGGCGCCAAAGCGCGCCTCGCCGATTTCCTCACTCCGGACGAGAGGCGGATCCTCACCCTGGCGATGCTCGAGGATGTTCTGGCCGCCCTCATAGAGGTGCCGCGTCTGGACAGCATTCTCGTCGTCACGCGCGAGGCCGAGATCGCAGCCCTCGCCCGCGAGCTCAAGGCCGAAGTCCTTGAAGAGCCTGAGAATCGAGGACACACCGCGGCGGTCCTCCACGCCACCCAGGAAGTTCTCGCCCGTGGGGCGAGTGCCCTTCTGACGGTCCCGGGCGATCTCCCCGCAATCTCCCCGGGGGAAGTCGAGACGATGCTCGATACCCTGGGCTCATCGCCGTCAGCAGTCCTGGTGCCTTCGCGCGATGGCCAGGGGACCAATGGTGTCCTGCTCACGCCGCCCGATGCCTTCCCCCTCCGCTTTGGCGAGCCGAGCTTCGAAAACCACCTCGCCTCGGCGCGACGCCTCAAGCTTCCAACGATGGTCCTTCACCTGTCCGGGATCGGCCTCGACATTGACAGGCCGAACGACCTCCTGACCTTTCTGGCGACTCCTCGCGGTACCCGCACGTATTGCGAGCTCACTGCCTGGGGCGTGGCGAGTCGGCTCCAATCACGGACGCCTGAACCCCAACGGGCGCGCGCACTGACGAACCCAGGTGGGGGGGTCCAGGGGGAGGAGTGGGTGGGACTCCCCCCCTGATAAACAAGGTCGCCCGCCTGATGGCCATCCAGCTCATCGCAATCGAAGGCCTTCCAGAGGTCGAGCCCGGAGCAGACCTCGCCGCGCTGATCTGCCAAGCCGCCAGAGCGCAAGCCACGCCCCTGGCCGACCGCGAGCTTCTCGTGGTGAGTCAAAAGATCGTCTCCAAGGCGGAAGGGCGACTCGTCGATCTCTCCACCGTGGTCCCCTCCCCCTTTGCCCGTGAGATTGCCCTGGAGCAGAAGCGCGACCCGCGAGTTGTGGAGTTGATCCTCCGGGAGAGCCGTCGGATCGTCCGGATGGACAAGGGACTTCTCATCGTCGAAACCCACCACGGATTCGTCTGCGCCAACGCGGGGGTGGATCTGTCAAATGTCGGGGGTGGCGAGGTCGCGAGCCTGCTTCCAGAAGACCCGGATATCTCCGCGCGGAAGATCCGCGAGGGAATCCGGGCGCGGGCTGGGGTGGAGGTCGCGGTCATCATCAGCGACACCTTCGGCCGCGCGTGGCGGGAAGGGCTGGTCAACGTCGCGATCGGGGTGGCAGGGTTCCGTCCGCTCCGAAGCTTTTTGGGGATGCGGGACCCGCAGGGGTATCCTTTGCAGGCCACAGTCCAGGCGATCGCCGATGAGCTGGCCGCCGCCGCCGATCTCCTCTTCGGCAAGCTTGATCGAGTCCCTGTGGCCATCGTCCGCGGCTTCCCCTATGAGCCCGGCGAGGGTTCGGTCCAGGAGTTGATCCGTCCCCCCGACCGCGATCTTTTTCGGTAGCAGGTTGATGAAAAGGGCCCATCTGCGGTGAAGGCTTTCCTCGGAGGGGGCCTCGACGGCCCCCTTCCGAACCTCCCCCAGAGGTTGCGCCGGCAAAGCCGGCGTTCGACTCGCCGCCTTGCATCTGGACCTTTTTGCTCAGCCTGCCAAACTCTGGCGGAACTCCGTTAGAGAGTGACATCTCATGATCATTGCGATTCTGGGGGGGACGGGGAAGGAGGGGGGCGGGCTGGCGATGCGCTGGGCCCAGGCCGGTCACAAAATCCTGATCGGGTCGCGTGACGCCGAGCGCGCCCGTCAGCGCGCGGCGGAACTTTCGAGGCAGGTCAACGGCGCGATCGAGGGGCTCAGCAATGTGGAAGCGGCTCGCCGCGGCGAGCTGGTCGTCATCACCGTCCCGTTTGCCGGTCATCGCGCCCTGCTCGAAGAGGTCAGACCCGCGCTTCAGGGGAAGATCGTCGTGGACACGGTCGTCCCCGTGGATTTGAAGGCCCCGCATCCCTACGTCCCCCCCGCCGAAGGGTCGGCCGCTGAGGAGGCCCAGGCGGTTCTGGGGTCAAGGGTAAGAGTGGTAGCGGCGCTTCACCACATCGCCGCCCATGAGCTTTCCGCTCTGGGTCACGTGATTTCGGGGGACGGTCTCTTTTGCGGCGACGACGCGGCCGCCAAGGCGGTGGTGGCAGCGCTGATCAGCGCAATAGGAGCGCGCCCGGTAGACGTGGGGCCACTCAAGCACGCGCCCCTCATCGAGGGGATCACTCCCCTTCTCATCGAGATCAATAAGCGATACAAGGTGAAAGCCTCCGGCATCCACATCACCGGCATCTGACCGGCGTTCGCTCGTCCCCGGGTCCATCTCCAAGATACACGGGCCGGGGGTACCCCTCACTCCGCATGGCTCCGCGGCGACCCTTACGTGGCCGGCGGGCGGGGATTGATGCCCCTCCGATATCTCCCTCCGCCTGCTTCGCAGGCTCCAGTCCGGCTCGGCTTCCCCTTCCCGCCGGCTCACGGTGGGGACCCCGCCGCTCCCGCCAATGCTGCGTTCGAGGCACCCCCGGCTCATGTGCAGGCTGTTCAAAAAGGTCCAGATGCAAGGCGGCGAGTCGAACGCCGGCTTTGCCGGCGCAACCTCTGGGGGAGGTTCGGAAGGGGGCCGTCGAGGCCCCCTCCGAGGAAAGCCTTCACCGCAGATGGGCCTTTTTCAACAGCCTGCTATGCGCCGTGGATGCCGCGGGAGACGGCGAGGCCGAGAAAGAGAATGGCGAGGAGCAGGAGGAGGACGATTCGATCAAACCAGCGGAGGGTTGTCAGCGGGCGGCTGGCCTCTTGCGGCGAGGAAGCCCGAAGGAGCCGCGGGAGAAGGGCAAAGTCGCGGTGAGCGGCCAGATACAACGCGATGAGCGCAAGAAAGAGCTTAAGGGCCAGGAGTCGGCCCGCGCCTGCCTCCAGGGGCTGTGCGGCGCGAAGGAGTTGCGCGAGGTTGATTGACCCCGTGACGATCAGGAGCGTGATGGCCATCCAGGCCACGAGGCGGAAGCGACGGAGGAGATCGCCCAGGAGACCGCGCTCCGCCTCGGTGGCTCGCGCAAGGCGCGGGGCCACGAGGTGGCTCCCGAAGAGGAGCCCACCCATCCAGGTGACGACGGAAAGCAAGTGGAGCCAGACGATGACCAGCATCAGGCACCGTTAACGAGGACCTTCAGCACAGTCGCTGTCTGACTGAAATCGTGAAACAGGAAGTCCGGGCGGTGGAGAGCCAAATCTTGAGAGGTGTGCCGGCCGGTGGCAACGGCGGCAACCCAAGCTCCATACGCGCGGGCACACTCAATGTCGAGTGGGGTGTCTCCGACGATCATCACCGCATCCCCGGGAAACACGCGCCCCGTCAGATTCCTCGCCCGCTCCGCCGCAATCGCGGGCAAGACCGTGCGATCCCCGGAATCCGAGCCGTAGGCGCCGAGCCTGAAGTACGGGAGGAGGCCGGTGGGGGAGAGCTTGATCCGGGCTCCCCCTTCGACGTTTCCCGTCAAAAGCCCCAGCAGCACGTCCTCTCGCCTGGCCAGGGCATCCACCAATTCGTTCACCCCGGGATACAGGGTCACCTCAGCCCCGTCCCCGATCTCACGTTCCAGGTAGACGAGGTAGCGGGTAAAGCATGACGCGAGTCCCGCCTCGATGTCCTCTGGGCGTTTGCCGACAGCGCTCAGGAGATGGCGAACAATCAGGGGATCTGTCTTTCCGTGGAAGTCGTAGGCCTCGATGTCGCCGGCGGTATCGTAAACATCCCGCATCGCCCGTTCAAGGGCGCGGCGCCCCGCCCCTCGCGTGGAGACGAGGGTGCCATCTACGTCAAAGAGGAGGAGTCTCATCGGACCGAGTGCAGGCTGATGAAAAGGGCCCATCTGCGGCGTTGGCATCGTAGCTCCTCCCTGCGACGTACAACCGCGTACGCCTCAGTCGTCGCTTCTTGCCGCCTTGCATCTGGACCCTTTTGCTCAGCCTGCTGAAGTTTCAGCGGACGGAGAGGGGGGAGAGGTCTCGGAGCCGCGCCATGAGCGGCCCGAGGATGGCGAGACAGCCGTCAATGTCGGCCTCCGTGGTGCCGCGCCCGAGGGTAAAGACCAGAGAGCCTTCGATCTCTTCCGCGCGCAGGCCAAGGGCACGGAGGACATGCGAGGGCTCCTGAGTCTTCGAGGCGCAGGCCGAGCCCGTTGACGCGGCCACGCCTTCGAGGTCGAGGCCCATGACCAGGCTCTCCCCTTTGACCGCTTCGACAGAGACACTGACGTGCTGAGGGAGGCGCAGATCGCGCGCGCCGGTCAGGTGGACTCCGAGAAACGCCAGAAGCCCAGCCATCAGACGATCTCTCAAGCTGGCGAGCCGCGCGACCTCCGCTGGTCCTTCGCTTCTCATCAACTCCGCGGCCAGCCCGAAACCGACCAGCGCGGCCGCATTCTCGGTGCCGGAGCGATATCCACCTTCCTGTCCGCCGCCCAGGAGATGGGGAAGGATCGCCACTCCCGGGCGGACGTAGAGTGCGCCGGCGCCGGGAGGTCCGTTGAGATCGTTGGAGGAGAGTGTGAGGAGGTCAATCCTGTCCGCGGTAATGTCGAGCGGGATTCTCCCGACTGCGCCGACCCCGTCTACGTGGAATGGGACGCCGTATTCCCGCCCGAGCCGGGCAACCTCCCGAATCGGCTGCAGTGTTCCGACCTCGGGGTTGGCGGCCTGAATGGAGACGAGGGAGGTCTCGCGGGTGATCGCGCGCGCGACGTCTTGGGGGTCAATGCGCCCCGTGGAGTCCACGGGCAGAAGGCTCACTCGATATCCGGCCTTTTCCAGGGCGCGACATGGGTTGAGGACCGAGATGTGCTCCACCGCGCTGACGATGGCATGGCGACCGGAGTGGCGCCCGCCGACCCCAAGGATCGCCAAGTTATTCGCTTCCGTGGCCCCGGAGGTGAAGATCACCCCGGAGGGATCGCCCCCTAGCAGACGGGCCACTTGTGTTCGGGCCTCCTCAAGGGCCACGAAGGCCGCCTTCCCCTCAGCGTGTGCCGCAGAAGGATTCCCGGAAAGCCCGCGAAGCCACGGATCCATCGAGGCCAGCACGCGCGAATCCACGGGGGTCCATGCTTGATGGTCGAGATAGATCCGCTTCATCCCTTGACCTTCCGAATCAAGAACCGGTAGATCCCGTCGTTCTTCTCAACGAGGACCAGATCGTTCCCGGTTCGCTGTGTCCAGCTCCGCATGTCCGGGTCAGAGCCGGGATCGTCCGCGACCATTTCCAGGATCTCGCCCACGACCAGCCCCTTCATGGCATCCCGGGTTTTGACGATGGGCATGGGGCAAAAAAGGCCAATACAGTCAATACGTTTGGCCGCGACAAGGTCAGTCACGGGGGTCAGGCTATCCTATCTCTTCCCTCCTGTCAAGAAAGCCAGGTGGCGGCTAGTTAAATTTTTTCTTGAAGAACATATGAGAATGGGTAAAATCAGTATAAAATAGCTGACAATGGGATTTGGATGATATGCCGACACCACCTCAAGGGACTCCAGAGATTCTGACGGTCGAAGACGCGGCGGCGTATCTCAAGCTTCCCGTCTCTACGATCTATCGCTTGGCGGAGCGACGCCAGCTTCCGGCACACAAGGTCGGGCGACAATGGCGCTTCTCGCGGGCGGCCATTGATCAATGGCTCCAGGAGCGCTCCTCCATGCCGGCCGCCACCATTCTCGTGGTGGACGATGAGGCCCCCATCCGCGAACTCTTGAGCCAGGCCCTGGGCGGCCAGAGCCGGCGCATCCTCACGGCTCAGAATGGGCTGGAAGCCCTCGAGGTTCTTGAAGCGCACCGGGTGGATCTTATCCTGCTTGACCTCAAGATGCCCGAGCTCGATGGGGCGGAGACCTTCGGGAAGATCCGCGGCCGCGGCATCGACACGCCCGTCATCCTCATCACAGGCTTCCCCGAAAGCGACGTCATGAACCGCGCGCTCGAAAGCGGCCCCTTCACCGTCATCTCCAAGCCGGTCGACATCAACCAGCTCCGCAAGGTGGTGGAGCTGGCTCTCGGCCGGTAAGACCCCAGATCGTGCCCAGCATTCGCCCCCACGAAGCCACGCGTGTCCTCATTGTGGACGACGATCCCCAGGTGCGGTCGGTCCTCTCCGACGTGTTTCAGCTCACGGGGTACATTCCACGCGTGGCCGAGAACGGAAGGGAGGGGCTCGAACGCTTCAAGGCGGAACGGTTCCCCCTCGTCCTGACAGACATCAAGATGCCGATCATGGATGGGATCGAGTTCTTCGCGAACGTCAGGGCTCTCGATCCGGACACGGCCGTCATCATCCTGACCGGCGTCGGGGAAATGAAAACCGCAATCGAGACCCTCAAGGCTGGCGCTTCCGATTTCATCATGAAGCCGGTCAATCTTGACGAGCTGATCATTGCCGCCGAGCGGGCCTTGGAGCGGCGCCGCCTGATCTTGGAAAACCGGGATTATCAGCGGCACCTCGAGCGACGGGTGGAGGAGAGCACCCGGCAGCTCTCCCAGGCGTTTCAGGAGCTTCAACAGACCTACCGGACCACCTTGGAGGCCCTCGGGTCAGCCCTGGACACTCGGGACATCGAGACCCAGGCCCATTCCCACCGAGTCTGGGGTTACGCCGTGTTGCTCACTCGCGATCTCGGAGTCAAAGGGCAGGAGCTCACCAATATCGAGCATGGCGTCCTCCTCCACGACATCGGGAAGATCGGGATTCCGGACCGCATCCTTCTCAAGCCGGGCCCCCTCACCGAGGAAGAGTGGCGCGAGATGAAGCGGCACCCGGAGATCGGTCGACGGCTCCTGTCGAGAATCAAGTTTCTGGAAGGCGCGATCCCGACTGTCTACCACCACCACGAGCGCTACGACGGGAGCGGATACCCGGTGGGCCTCAAGGGGGAGGAAATCCCGCTGGGGGCCAGGATCTTCTCCGTCGTGGACGCGTTTGACGCGATGACGTTCGACCGCCCCTACTCGAAGGCCATCCCCCTCGACTCGGCCTTCACGGAGATCAAGCGCTGCATCGGATCCCACTTCGACCCCAAGGTGGCCGAGGCCTTCCTGGGCCTGCCGCCAAACCTGCTCGAGGAGATCCGAACCAAAAATCCCGACTGATCTGAAAAAAATGTTTCAAATGAAACCCATTATCCACATCTATCCACATCTATCCACATCACGCTTTGAGGATCTGAACGCCCGCAAACAAGTATCCATCGCAATCGCGCGAGCGCCCAATCAATTTCGTCCACATTCTCACAGAAAAACTTTCTGGTGCCGAACGCGAAATCGCGCCAGATAATCATTCGCCGGAGCCTCGAAGAGAAACATGAGATTGGCTGCGGTCATTTCAGTCCTTGACAGGATTTTGAATCTTCGATTAGGGTATGGGGCGTTGCGTGTCGATCATGAGTCCCACCCGCCCTCGACCTCAGCGAAGACGTCTCCCGAAGAGTGGGTACATCGTTGAGTACTGCGGCACACCCCAGGCGGACGACTGGCGCATCTTTCTTCTCCGGCCGGGACGACGTCCGACCCTGCTGCGTGATCGGATCTCGGAGCGCCAGGCTCTCCGGCTCATCGCAGGGTTCGAGGAACTGACACGCCGCGCCATCGGCACCCGACTCAGCGGCGCCGCCTGATTTTTGCCCCCTCACCTGGGTTGACCACGATACAACCCGCCTCGGGTCACTCCGTAACGAGCCGGTAGCCGACCCCCGGTTCCGTCAGCAGGAATCGGGGGCGGGCTGGATCGGCCTCGAGTTTGTGGCGGAGCTGGCCCATGTAGACCCGGAGGTAGTGCGTCTCTTCGGCGTGGGACGGGCCCCACACCTCCCGGAGGAGCTGCCGGTGGGTCAGCACCTTGCCGGCATGCCGGACGAGCGTCGTCAGGAGCTTGTACTCCGTGCGGGTGAGATGGACTTCGGCGTCGCCCACAAGGACCCGCCGGCGCGCGAGGTCCACCCGGACATCGTGGACGGCAAAAGTCGAGTCGGTCGGCTCACGGGACGATTGCGCGGCGTGCCGGAGAGCGACCCGCATGCGGGCCAGAAGCTCCCCCACCGCGAATGGCTTCGCGACGTAATCGTCGGCACCAGCGTCAAGGGCTGCGATCTTGTCGCGCTCTTGTCCTCTCGCCGAGAGCACGATCACAGGGATGGCCGTCCACTCCCGAAGCTGACGGATCACCTCCAGACCATCCATATCCGGCAGCCCGAGGTCGAGAATGACGATGTCGGGCTGCCGGGTGGCCGATTGCATAACGCCCTCCTCCCCGGTCGCTGCCTCGACCACCCGATAGCCTTGGCCAATCAGTGTGGGCCTGAGAAAGCGCTGGATCTGGGGCTCGTCCTCAATCACGAGGACGGCGGGGCCGCTCGTCGTGCCTGCGCCGGCCTGCCGGTCGTCCCGAGATAGGCGTGCGGCCGCGGGGTCTCAGGCATCGTCGGTCGGAACCTCCGGCGGCTTTTCCGCAAGCGGGAGGGCCACGCGGAATACGACTCCCCCGCCCGGGCGGTTCTCCGCCAAGATCTGTCCCCCGTGGGCCTCGGCGATCCCTCGGCAAATCGTGAGCCCAAGCCCAACCCCCCGACCTCCACGGGCCTGACGACCCTGGTAGAACTTGTCGAACACGCGGGCCTCGTCGCCTGGCGGCAGGCCGGGCCCGCGGTCCGCGACTTCGAGGCGCACCTCACCGTCGTTCACGGAGGCGGCGATCTCGATCGGCGTGCGGGGCGGGGTGTATTTAAGGGCATTCTCCAGGAGATTGATCAGGAGCTGCTCCATCAGGACGCCATCCAGACGCACCACCCGGCCAGTCTCTTGTCATCCCCCTGCTGCGCTTCCTTCGCAAGATTCAGCACAAGGACAGGCAGCACTTGATCACGGTCGTCCTGCCCGAGTTCATCCCACCGAGGTGGTGGCAGCATCTCCTCTACAGACGGCTTTCCTGATCAAAGGGGCCCTCCTGTTCCAAAAAGGCGTCATCGTGACGGACGTGCCCTATCACCTCGCCGGCTAAATGTGGTCAGCCAGAAAAAGAAAACCCCGCGATTCCGTGCTGAACCTCGGGGCCTCATTGGAGTGGGTGACCAGAATTGAGCCGGCGAGACGCCCTCTTCTCCGAGCCTCACCCCGCCGCGCTGGCGAGATACCGTTGCGGGTCTTGATCGAACGTCTGCTGACATCGATGGCAGCAGAAGTAGAAGTTTTTCCCGAATCGCTCCGACCGGTATTTGGCCGACGCAATATTCACGGACATCCCGCAGACCGGGTCTCGGGCCTCGATCCCGCCGATCTCCTCCGCCGCGGCCTCGGCGGGCTTCCATTCAACCTTACGGCTTCGCGATACCTGGATGATCTCGGCGAGGATGCTCACCGCAATCTCCTCGGGGGTGACGGCGCCGATGTCGAGCCCGGCTGGCGCCTTCACGCGGGAAAGCTGATCGGCGGGCACGCCCCGCGCTCGTAAGGTCTCGAGGACCGCGCCCGCCCGTTTCTTACTCGCCACCAGGCTCACGTAGCCAGCTTCGCTTCGAAGCACCTGCTCGAGCGCCTCCTGATCGGCGGTTCCGTGACTCGCCACGACGACCGAGGTCCGTGGACTGACGGGAAGCCGGACGAGCCGCTCAACAGCGGTCTCCGAATGCACCACGGTCACGGCGAATTCCAGGGCCTGGCCCAGCTTCGCCAGGGTCTCGACCACAGGACCCTCTCCGATGAGGAGAAGCTGAGGCTTCGGCAAAACGGGCTCTACATAAACCTCGAGGGTGCCCCCGCTATGGCAGTTCATGGTATGTTCCAGCAGTCCTTCCTCTCTCCCGCGACTGGCACCGTGCTCGCCGACCAACGCGATGAATCGCGGCTGTCCGTCGTGGAGGGCCCTGAGCGCCTCTTTGACCACCACCGGCTCGGCGCAACTTCCGCCGATCCATCCCACGATCGTTCCATCCTTCCGGATGAGGGCCTTGGCACCCGGCTTGGCCGAGGTGGGCCGTTCGCACCGGACCACCGTAGCCAGCGCGAACGGCTCCCCCTGCTGCGAGAGACCGTGAGCCAGCGAGAGTAAATCATCCGTCATGGCAGCACCAAGCGGGGTTCACTTCTCCTCCCCGCCGCCCATGATGCGCCGGACCGCGCGCCCCATGGTCTCGCCCACAGCCTTGGCCCCCAGCGAAAGCGCATCGAGGGGCTTCGCCTCGGCCGCGATGGGTTCCGCTCCCGGCTGGTCTGAGCCCGCCACCAACTTCTCCCGCATCGAGGCGGTGAACTGTTGGAATATCTGGTTCGACACGCTCTCGATCATCCCCCGCCCCATCTGAGCCAGTATCCCGCTGATATTCACCTCGGAGACGACCGTGACTTCGGTGACGTCGCCTTTGGGCACGAGCCGACTCTGCATTCGCATCTCGGCCCCGCCCTTGCCTTTCACGTCCTGCCCCTGGCCGAGCATCTCCGCTTCCCAGCGCTCGGCGTCCAGGCGCTCGAAGCGGATCGTCCCCTTGTAGCCCGCCGTGACGGGTCCGACTTTCACCGTGATCGTCCCACGATACGTCCGATCATCCACCTTCTCGGTGATCGCCGCACCCGGCAGGCAGCTCGCCACCTGATACGGGTCCGTCAGGAACGCCCAGACCCGCTCCGGTGGCGCCTTTATCGAGAACGTCTGCTCGATCTTCACCTGTCAGAACGTCAGTTTGTCCCCGGGGCTGATCGGGAAGACCTGGGTCGAGGTCTGGCCGAGGGCGGCCATGTACTCCTGCGGCGTCCCCCGGAGCACCGGGAAGGTGCCGTAGTGGACGGGGATCGCGTACTTGGGCTTGAGCATCTCCTTCGTCGCGTAGGCGGCGTCCTTCGGGTCCATGCCGAAGTGGCCGCCGATGGGGATCATGATCAGGTCAGGCTTGTAGTAGTCAGCGATCAGCTTCATGTCGCCGAAGAGGCCCGTGTCCCCCATGTGGTAGAGCTTGAAGCCGTTCTCGAGCTCCACGATGAACCCGACCGGCTCACCCGCGGTGGAGGTGGTGGTCTTCTTCGTGGCCGGGTCGATGACGGTGAGGTCCGAAAAGTGGTCGGCCGAGACCTGGGTGATGGTGATCTGGGGGCCGGCCGGCTGAACCTTGCCGCTCTTGGAGAAGCCCACACCCTGCGCCGGCGGAAACCAGCCGATCTCCACCATCATCCGGATGATAGTCTGGGACCCGAGGACCTTCGCTCCGCTCCGCTTGGCGAGGTCCGCCACGTCGCTCGACCCGTCGGTGCGACCGGCGCTCGCGCCGCCGATATGATCGCCGTGAGCGTGCGTCACGAGGATCACGTCCACCTTCCCCAGCGCATCCAGGTTCTTGTACTGGGGCGGCGTCTTCGGGTTCGTGGTGAGGAACGGGTCGATCACGATCACCTTGCCCGTCAGGGAGGTGATCTTGGTCGCGGATTGCCCCAGCCACTGGATTTCGACCTTGGCGCTCTGCCCCCAGACTTTCTCTGTGGCAAGGACGACCGTCAGCGCGCCGGTCAGTTTGAGAAACTCGCGTCGCTTCATGGCCATGCCTCCTTCCGATTTGTCGTCTTCCACACCTAGCGGCTAGTCGGTGATCCCGTGCTCCCGCAAGAGCTTCCACACCTTCGCGGGGGTGATGGGAATGTCGATGTGCCGCACCCCTAGATGCCAGAGGGCGTCCACGACCGCGTTGGCGATGGCCGCCGGCGCGCCCACGGTTGCCGACTCCCCCACGCCCTTGGCCCCCAGCGGATGGTGGGGCGACGGGGTGCAGGTCTTGTCGGTCTCCCATTTTGGGGTTTCCACCGCCGTCGGAAGCAGGTAGTCCATGAAACTCCCGCCCCGGATGTTGCCCTGCTCGTCGTACGAGATTTCTTCGTACAGCGCGGGGGCCAGCCCCATCGTGAGCCCCCCGTGGATCTGCCCTTCCACGATCATCGGGTTGATGATATTGCCGCAATCGTCCACCGCCACGAAGCGCCGCACCTTCACCTCTCCGGTCCCCGTGTCGATGTCCACGACGCAGATGTAACTGCCGAAGGGGTACGTCAGGTTCGGGGGATCATAGTAGCTCACGGCCTCCAGCCCCGCCTCCATCCCTTGCGGGTGATTGGTGTAGGCCGCGAACGCGATGTCCTGAATCGTCTTGGAGCGATTCGGGGCGCCCTTCACGGAGAACTTGCCCGGCTCCCACGTGAGGTCGTCCTCGGCCACCTCCAAGAGGTGGGCGGCGATCTTCCGCGCCTTGTCCAGGATCTTCCTCGCGGCCATGGCCCCCGCGGCGCCGGCGACCGGGGTCGAGCGGCTCGCGTAGGTGCCGAGGCCGTAAGGCGCCGTGTCGGTGTCCCCCTCCTCCACCTGGATGTCGGCCACCGGGATGCCCAGCTCCTCGGCAATGATCTGAGCGTACGTCGTCTCGTGGCCCTGCCCCTGGGACTTGGTCCCGAACCGGGCGATCGCCTTCCCCGTGGGATGAATCCGGATCTCGCAGCTATCGAACATCTTGATGCCCAGAATATCAAAGTGTTTCGACGGGCCGGCCCCCACGATCTCGGTGAAGCTCGAGATCCCGATCCCCATCAACTCGCCGCGCTGGCGCTTTTCCACCTGCTCCCGTCTGAGCTCGGCGTAGCCGATCTTCTCCATGGCCTTTCTGAGCGCGCCCGCATAGTTTCCGCTGTCGTACTCCCACCCCAGCGCGGACTTATACGGAAACTGCTCGGGCTTGATGAAGTTCTTGAAGCGAAACTCGGCGGGGTCCATCCCGAGCTGGTGGGCCATGAGATCCGCCATCCGCTCGATCGTGTGGACGGCCTCCGTGACGCGGAAGGAGCACCGGTAGGCGATCCCGCCGGGCGGTTTGTTCGTGTACACGCCGTCCACCTCGACGTGGGCCGCCTTGAAATCATAGGAGCCGGTGCAGATGTGAAAGAGCCCCGCGGGGAACTTCGACGGGTTGGCCGCCGCGTCGGCGTAGCCGTGATCGGCGATCGTCTTGATCCGAAGCGCCGTCAGGGTGCCATCTCTCTTGGCGGCCAGCTCGGCCGTGATGTGGTAGTCCCGGGCGAAGGAGTCGGCCTGGAGATTTTCCATCCGGTCCTCGATCCACTTGACCGGTTTGCCGGTCAGCACCGAGGCCGCCACCGCGATCACATAGCCCGGATAGACCGGCACCTTGCCTCCGAAGCCGCCGCCGATATCCGGAGAGACGATCCGGATCTTGTGCTCCGCCAGGCCCACGTGCCCCGCCACCAAAGCGAACACGGTACGGATCGCATGGGGGGCCTGGGTGGTCATCCAGACTGTCAGCTTGCCCGACACCTTGTCGAACTGCGCGATGCACCCGCACGTCTCGATGGAGGCCACGTGGATCCGCGGCAGGTAGATCTCCTCCTTCACCGTGACCTCGCCCTCCCGGAACGCGCGGTCGGTGGCAGCCTTGTCGCCCCACTCCCAGTGCCAGATGTGGTTATCCTTTTTGTCCTTCTTGTCGGTCCGGAGCACCGGGGCGCCGGGCTCGAGCGCCTTCTTAGGATCGACAACCACGGGCAGCGGCTCGTACTCGACCTCCACGGCCTCCACGCCGTCGGCCGCGATGTAACGCTCCGTGGCGAGGACCGCGGCGACCTCCTGGGCCTGATACATCACCTTTTCCACCGGGAGCACCATCTGGGTATCCGACATGAGGGTCGGCATCCAGTGGAGGTTATACTTTGCGAGGTCCTGGCCGGTGATGACGGCCAGCACCCCGGGAATCTGGAGCGCCCTGGAGGCGTCGATCTTCTTGATCTTGGCGTGGGCGAACGGGCTCCGGACGATGTCGAGGTAGAGCATGCCCGGAAGCTGAAGGTCGTCCACGTAGGTCCCCTTGCCCCGGATGAAGCGCGCGTCCTCTTTCCGCTTCACCGAGTGTCCCATTCCCCCGATTTCGGGCGAGGTTCTGAGCGCCATCATGCCCCTCCCTGCCGCAACTTGGCCGCGGCGAACTGGATCGCCTTCACGATGTTCACGTAGCCGGTGCACCGGCAGAGGTTGCCGGAGATGGCCCAGCGGATCTCCTCTTCCGTGGGATCCGGGTTCTTTCGGAGGAAGGCAGAGCTCGTCATCAGCATACCCGGGGTACAGTAGCCGCACTGGAGGCCGTGCTCCTCCGAGAATCCCTCCTGGACGGGATGGAGCTTGCCATCCTGCTCCAGCCCCTCCACCGTCATGATCTCCCTGCCGTGCGCCTGGACCGCGAAGATCGTGCACGACTTGACGGGCCGGCCGTCCAGGAGGATGGTGCACGCCCCGCAATGGGTCGTGTCGCACCCGATGTGAGTCCCGGTCAGCCGGAAGACCTCCCGGATCAGGTGCACGAGCAGGAGGCGGGGCTCCACGTCGGCCTCATGCTTTTCCCCGTTGACCGTCACTTGCACGAGCATGCTCCTCACCTCCTCCCGCAGGCGCGCTCAATCGCCTTTTCGAGCGCTCGGGTCGTCAAGACCCTGACGAGGTCTCGTTTATACTCTGCGGGGCCTCGGAGATCCGAGGTGGGCTGGGCCTCTCCGGCTGCCAGTTGAGCCGCCTGCCTGATGGCCGCGCCGTCCAACTGCTTGCCGTGGAGGAAGTCCTCGGCCTTTCTGGCCTTGATCGGCGTCGGGCCGACATTCGTCAGCCCGATCCCGGCCCGCTCGCACATTCCGTTGTCCCTCACGCTCACCTGGGCCGCGACCGCAGCGGTGGCGAAGTCTCCCACCTTCCGCTCCAGCTTGAGGTACGCCCCCCCGCTTCCAGGAGTCGGAATGGGAATCAGGATTTCGGTCAGAATCTCGCTGGGAGTGAGCGCGGTTGTGAAGGGGCCGGTAAAAAACGACCCGACAGGAATGCGTCGTTCCCCCTTTGGCCCGACAGCGACCAGTTCCGCGCCGAGGGCCAACATGGTTGCGGGGTGGTCGTTTGCCGGATCCCCGTGGGCCAGGTTGCCACAAACGGTTGCCAGGTTTCGGACCAGCGGATCCGCGATCACCCTGCTGGTGTCATGGAGAATCGGATATCGCGTTCGAATCAAGTCAGACTCTTCGAGGTCTGACTCGCGGGTCAGCGCGCCGATCCTGAGGACCCCGTCACCCTCCCGAATATATGCGAGCCCGCGGATCCGGTTAATCTCGACGAGATAGCGGGGGTTCGCAAGCCTGAGCTTCATCAACGGAATCAGGCTCTGCCCACCAGAGAGAATCTTGGCGTCCTCCCCGTGCCTGGCGAGCAGGTCGATCGCTTCGCGAATCGAGGTTGGAGCGTAGTACTCAAAGACACCAGGGATCATAGGCGTCCCTTTCCGGATCTCCCCTGTTTGGGCCTTTGGAGTTGACCCCGCCTCTGAGCGGTGCGAGCCTGAGCGATGGCCATCGCCCCCCCTCGACGCATCCTCCGGCAAAGGAATGGCACAAATTGACTTTTTTGGAGGCCTGGGGCTCGGATACAGGGCCACGATAGTTGCCCTGGACCCCCTTGTCAACCCAAAAGGAAAACCACTCTCACCCCGTCAAGGTTCCGGGCAAAATGAGAACCCCGCGATTCCAGGTGGAACCGCGGGGCCTCCGAATGGAGCGGGCGACCGGAATCGAACCGGCGACGTCCAGCTTGGGAAGCTGGCATTCTGCCGCTGAATTACGCCCGCGTCGTGCCCTTATTCTAATGAAGGGTCCGAGGCGGTGTCAATCCCTTACATCACCCCGAAAGACGATGGCGCCGATTAGTCGCTGCCCCACACCCAGATTTCAGTTCCCGCCAGAAGAAGGTCGCTGGAGCCACTGTTCAGGGTTACGCTCGCAATCTGAGCGCTGGTATTCCCCCAAACCCCGCGCGCGTGGTTGATCGTTGGAGCCGTGCCCGCCGACTCCGAACCGGACGCCCCTTCGACAATCACAACCTTGGCCTGCGCTGAGACGTTCCGGACGTTCGCCGTGAAATAGCGCGGTCCCGTAATGACCGTCTGCGCCACGCGGATGCCATTCTGCGCCGTGCCTGTGGTGACGGCTGCGACGCCGTCGCTCCGCGCCCACGAATAGTTGGTCCCTGTATCGCCATTGAAGCGAAGCTTCGGGGTGCTGGTGCCGCCGGAGTCGCCGGCAATCCGCGCCTCGATCCGGAGCCACTTCTTCGCGCTTGACAAGTTCACGGTGAGATCAGTGCCGTTCGCACCGAGCGAGCCGCTCCCGAGCAGTGTCCATGCGCCATCCGCGCCGGGATTGCCTTGGGGGCCTTGCGCGCCGGTGGCGCCGGTCGCGCCGGTGGCGCCCGTCGCGCCGGTCGCCCCCGTGGGTCCGGCGGGGCCAGTGGCGCCCGTCGCCCCAGTCGGACCAGTGGGCCCGGTCGCACCTGTGGGCCCAGTGGGGCCGGCGGGCCCTGTCGGGCCTGTTGGTCCTGTCTGGCCTGCGGCGCCAACTTGGGCCAGGAGACTCCAGCCGGCCGGGCTGGTGTCGGGCTGGTTGCCTATATTGCCATTTATAAGGCTGATGTAACTAGACCCATTGAAGAAAACCGCATCGTTGAGATTGTAAGTCGTCGTGTTGACCCACGCTTGCTGCCACGTCAAACCTTGCGGGCCTGTCGGCCCGGTGGCGCCAGTTGCTCCTGTAGCACCGGTTGGGCCGGTTGCGCCAGCAGGTCCCGTTGGTCCAGTGGCGCCCGTCGCCCCAGTCGAACCCTGCGGGCCCGCGGGTCCGGTCGCGCCGGTTACGCCGGCAGGGCCTTGCGGACCCGCGGGACCTTGAGCGCCCGTGGGGCCGGCGGGCCCGGTGGGGCCAGGATCGCCTTGTGGTCCCGGCGGACCCACTGGGCCGGTTGCCCCAATTAGATCAACCCGCGTCGCCACGCCCGCGAACTTCGCCTGAGCGAAGGAAGGATCAGCCGTAAATACGAGACTGTTTGCGATATCACCCGTGGTCGCCCCGAGGTAACCCACCAGGGTTGCCCCGCCAATCGTCACGCGCCCGGAGGGATCCACCCAATAGGACAAGCTCCCCGTCATCGGGGTCGTGGACACGCTTCCCACGGGCGTCAACTCCAACGCGTACTGCACGACGCCAGGGGCGCCGGGCAGGCAGCCCGCGGGAGGCGCGAACGTAAAATACCCCGAAAACTGCGAGTCGGTGTCTGTCGTCAGCACCGTTGCGGACACGGCGTAGTCACCTTGCAGGGCGCAGCTCGTGAACGCCGCGGCGGGCTCTGCGACGATGAGGAGCATCAGGAGCGAAAAGACCAGGGAAAGGCGAAACCGCATGAGCGCCGCCGTCCCCCGACGGGTGGCGGGACGTCCGTTTTCGAAGGGTTTTAGTGTGGTATCGCGATCGAAGCGTGTAAGGTGATCTGGGCTAGTCACGACGATTTGTTGAGAGCCGTCTCTCGGCGAGGAGCCTTCGCTCCTCCCTCTTCGTCGGTAGCCCGGCTGTCTGGTGCGCCTGAGGCGTCCTAACCCGTGGCTTTGCGTCCCAGCCTCTCGGCCGGTTTGCCTTTGTCGGAAAGAGGGTTCAGTTAAGAATGTCTAGCGGCTCTTTTCCTCCTTTTCACGAGGTTTTGTGTTGCTCGGTAGTTAGTTGACTCAAGAACCGTGCCATTCGTTGAAAGGTAGCCCGATCTCGGGCCGTGTACTTTTGAACTAACTTATTTAATTGACGTTTTTAATTTGGTCGAGGCCAATCGGAAGGGCGCTTAATGGCGAAGGGGGCTAATAGAGGACTGGGGAAACTGCCAAGGGTGGACCGGAGGATTGCCACTTTCTGCGATTCTAGGTGCCGTCGCTCCCTTTGAGCCGGCGAAGGGTCTCAAGGGCATCGGCCTTCGTCCTCGCGAGCCCGAGGGCCTGGGCTTCGCGCGCCTGAGCCAGAAGCCGCCCAACCGAAGGCCCCGGGGGGAGATCAAACGCCGCCATGATGTCATGGCCATTCACGAGGGGGGGAACCCGGGCTTCGTCGCGCGCGACTCGCCATCCTCCCAGGAGATCGCGAAGGAGACGCCCCGTCGCCCCGCTCATGACTGCGGCCGGCTCCACGCCCACCGTCGCCGCCGCATCGGCCATCACGAGGAGGATGAGATCCGGAGTCGCGTCGCCGAGGTCGCGATAAAAGCGGTAGCGCGCACGCGGCGTGATCGTCTCGACCTGGCTGAGATGCATGGGGCGGAGGTGATGACGGACGAGGCGCTCCAGGAATTGGACCGACGCGTTGGCGAGGCGAAGGCGCTGACCAATCGCGCGGGACATCTCGGCCCCGAGCTTGTCGTGGCCGATGAAGCGCACGCGCTCTTCATCAACGGTGCGGGTGGCAGGTTTGGCCACGTCATGGAGGAGGGCGGCGAGCTTGAGGAGGGCCGCGCGCCCGATTCCCGGCTCAGGTGACTCGGCGAGACCGGCTCTAAGATCAGGCTGATCAGGAAACACGCGGTCGAGATCGGCGAGAAGGAGCTCGAGGGCCTCGACGGCGCGAAGGGAGTGCTCGAGAACATCGTAGCGATGAGGCGGCCCCTGAGGGCAGCGTCGCATCGGCCCGACCTCGGGGAGGAGGACTTCGAGGAACCCCAGACGATCCAGCTCCCTCAGGCCCCGGCTCCCGTGAGAAAGGTCCATCAGGCGAAGAAGCTCATCGCGGAGGCGCTCGACCGCCACTTGGCCCAACAGGGGCCCGACCGCGGCCAGGGCACTCTCGAGCTCGGTGGGGATCGCCATGTCAAAGGCCTGCGCGAGGCGGACCGCCCGCAATGAGCGGGCCGGATCGTCGAGGAGCGCTGTGGGAGCGCAGAGTCTCAGGCGGCGTTTCTCCAGATCGTCCAGGCCGCCCAGGGGATCGATGAGCGGCGCCACGCCATCACCAAGCAGTTCCGTCAGTCGGACCGCCATGGCGTCCACCGTAAAGTCCCGGCCCCGCAGGTCGCCTTCGATACCGGCCCCGCGGAAATCAGCGAGATCGAGCTGGTAGCGCTCCCCGGTTTCCTCCACGAGAACGCGGGCCGTGCCGCGCTCCTCCTTGAGGATCACCAGGTGGCCGCCGAGGTGATCGGCGAGGCGACGCGCGATGGAGAGCGCCTCTCGCGGGACGGCCAGGTCCAGATCGTGCCGAGCGCTCCCCTGCCCTAGGAGAATGTCCCGCACGGCCCCGCCAACGAGATAGACGTCCCCTCCCAAGAGCGGCGCGGCTCTCTTGAGGACCCGTGTCGCCCCTGTCCCGAGATCAGCGAGGCGAAGTTCTTTCACCTACCTAATCCCATACAATCTGACCGCGTTCTCCCTGAACAGCTTTCGCAGCGCGCTCTCAGGAAGCCGTCGCTCCAGAAGATCCCGCCGCTCCTCTTCGTAAGGGTACGGGAGATTCGGATAATCGCTTCCATAGATCACGCGGTCCTGCCACTGGAGCAACTGATCATTCGTCACAACAGCCGGGTCGATCAAGGTATAGGGGATCGAGGCGCGTGTCATGGCCATGGTGGTGTCGAGATGAAGGCCGGGGAATCGCTCCATCAGGGCGAAGCAGCGGTCGGTCTCGTTGGCCCCCATGTGGCAGACCTGGGCGCGCAGGGTCGGCACCCGCTCCAGCACCTTCTCGAAGCGCCCGATCCCCACGAAGTCGTTCACATGTGGCGCGTTTCCGGTGTGGATCACGAGGACGCGCGACAGCTCGGCCAGCCGCTCGTACACCGGCCACATGCGGGGGTCATCGGGGAAGAAGCGCTGCACCTGAACATGGAGCTTGATGCCTCGGAATTCAAAGCGGACCAGGGCCTCGTCCAGGATATCCAGGATGTCTGGATCATCCGGGTGAACCGTCCCGAGCGGGATGCTCATCGGAAGGCGACGGCCCGTCTCCCAGAGCCAGTGGTTGAGGTCGCGGGCCATGCCGCCCTTGTGAGCATAGGAAAAGAAGACGAAGCGCTCCACCCCTTGAGCCTCGAGAAACGCCGCCACCGCTTCGGGCTCTGTCGGCTCGCGGAGCTTCCAGTGGGTGTTGTCGTCAAACCAGCGGCGGATGGCGGCGAAGAGGCGCGGCGGATGGAGATGGGTGTGGGCGTCAATGGGGCGAAGGGCGCTCCAATTCATCTGGCGACACTTCCCGTGTGGTCGCCCGCAGGGCCTGTCGCCGGGGCGCCTCCTCCGAGCCGCGCTACGTCACCCTGACGAGGGTCCCCGACCAAGCCCGCCTTCGGCGGACTCGGTGCCCGCAAAGGTACTCCCCCGCGCCACCCGCGGGCTCCACCTTTTCGAGCGAGGCGCGTTGAGATCAGCCAGCGCCCGGGAAGGCCGACGATTTCCTGGTCAGTAAGGAGCGCACCGCCGCGTGCGAGGACTCCGATCGTTCGCTCCGCCTCATCGCGGCTCACGCGGAAGAGACGCGCGACACTCCGGGGGTCCGCATAGCCGGCGACCTCAAGAAACTTGCCCACGAGCATCTCGAGCGCCTTCTCCCGCCGCAGCCGTCGGCCGTCCCGCACCGGCTCGGGGAGCCACGCCTCCAGGAAGTCCCAGCGATAGCTGAACGTCGGCTCGTACCGCTCCTCGGTCTTCAATACCCAGAGCCCCTGCTGAAGCTCTCCCATGGCCCGCTCGAACTCGCGGGTGCGAGAAGGCTCCAGCATGAACACTTGGGCGCGGAGGTCTCGCGTGTAGAGCGGGTGCTCCCGCCTGAGCCCGTCCATCAGCCGCTTGGCCGTCAGCGAGAGGCGGCCGGCTTCGTACTCCTTGCGATAGTCACCGGCTCGCTGGCGCCCGCGGATGAGGGCGTAGAACGCGGGAAACAGGTCAAGCGAGACCAGGCACGGATGATTCTTCAGGAGCTTTCCGTAGTACACCCGGCGTCGGGCCGGCAGGATCTCTTTCAGCTCCCAGGTTCGGCCGACTCCCGCGTCATGGTGGGAGTGCCTCGGCCAGCGCGGATCACGCCGCCCCGCCACCGCCTCCCAGAGACACGGCACGCCCTCCGGGAACCGCGCGAACGTCGAACAGAACCCGACATCCTCGACAAACTGGAGCGCGCTCCGCTCGCCCCTGACGCGGAGGTGCGGTAGGCGGCGGAATCTTCGGTCGCGATATTGAAACAAGGCCCCCCGGACGAACGCGACCATGACATCTCATTAAACTCCGGGGACACTGAGAGCGCAAGAGACAAGGCTCTCATCGAGTAATACGCATGGCGATCCTGAGAAACTTCAGCCAGCCTCATTATGCATGTCGCTGCGGGAAATAGGGGGACCTCCCACCCCGGCGGCGGAATGCGCCCCCTCGCCAGGGTTTCGCCTTGACAGGATCTTCATCTGCGCCGTATCGTGGTTGTGGTCCGTATCTTGGAGTTCCGGTCTGAGTTCCGGCCGGCCTGAGCGCAAGCACCGAGAAAGGGTTTTCGTGGCGCCACCAGGGTCGCTCAGCTCGCCCTCTCTTTCGGACCTCCTCGCGCACATCGTCGACCGGGACCGGATCCTCACCCGGCCGATCGACCTGATCGCGCACGCGTCCGACGCGAGCTTCTACCGGCTAATCCCGCGGGCGGTGGTGCAGGCCCGCACCATCGAGGAGATCCGGGCGCTCTTCAGCTTCAGTCACGCGCACCGCATCCCCCTCACCTTCCGGGCCGCCGGTACGAGCCTCTCCGGCCAGGCCATCACCGATGGGATCCTGGTCGAGGTGGCCCGCTACTGGCGCCAGGTCAGGGTCGAGGATGGCGGCAAGAAGGTCCGCGTACAGCCCGGGGTGATCGGGGCCCACGTGAACCATGCTCTGAAGGCGCACCGCGCCAAGATGGGCCCCGACCCGGCCTCCATCAACGCCTGCATGATGGGCGGAATCCTGGCCAATAACTCCAGCGGCATGTGCTGTGGCGTGGCCCAGAACGCCTACCACACCCTCGACTCGCTGACCTTCGTGCTCCCCTCCGGGACGGTGATCGACACCGCCGACCCGAAGGCTGAGGAGCACTTCCGCCAGCGGGAGCCCCATCTGGCCCAGGGTCTTTTGGACCTCAAGCGCCAGATCGAGGCCCACCCCGCGCTTTCCGAGCGGATCCGGTCCAAGTACCGGATGAAAAATACCACCGGCTACTCGCTGAATGCCTTCCTCGATTTCGACCGGCCGGTGGAGATCCTGGCGCACCTGCTGGTGGGATCGGAGGGGACGCTGGCCTTCATCGCGGAGGCCGTGCTCAATACGGTGCCCGACCTGCCGGTCAAGTGCACGGGTCTCCTCTTGTTCCCGGACCTGCACGCGGCCTGTGCGGCCATCGTACCGCTCCGAGACGCGGGGGCCAAGGCGCTCGAGTTGATGGACCGGGCGTCTCTCCGCTCGGTGGAGGATGAGCCGGGGATCCCCCCATCGATCAAAACCCTGCCCGGGGGGGCGACGGCCCTCCTGGCCGAATTCCAATGCCTGGAGGAAGCAGAGCGGCCCTCCCTCGAGGCCCAGGCCCGTGAGGCGGTGGCTGGTCTCCGGTTGCTCGAGCCCGCGCGCTTCACCCACGACCCGTCCGAGCAAGCCCTGCTCTGGAAGATCCGTCAGGGCTTGTTTCCCGCGGTGGGGGCGGTGCGGAGGAGCGGCACCACCGTGATCATCGAGGATGTGGTCTTCCCGATCGAGGTGTTGGCCGATGCGACGGTGGAGTTGGCCGCGTTGTTCAAGAAGCACCGCTACGACAACGCCATCATCTTCGGCCACGCCAAGGACGGGAGCCTCCACTTCGTCATCACGCAGTCCTTCGACGACCGGGCCGCGGTGGACCAGTACGCCCGGTTCATGGACGACGTGGTGGGGCTGGTGGTGGGGCGCTACGACGGCGCGCTCAAGGGCGAGCACGGCACGGGTCGCAACATGGCCCCCTTCATCGAGGTCGAGTGGGGTCCCGACGCCCTGGCCATTATGAGACGCCTCAAGGCGCTGGCGGACCCGGAGGGGCTGCTCAACCCGGGTGTGATCATCAACCCGGACCCGAAGGCGCACCTCGCCGACCTCAAGCCGATGCCGGTGGTCGAGGACGAGGTGGACAAGTGCACCGAGTGCGGCTTCTGCGAGTCGAAGTGTCCGAGCCTCGAGCTGACGCTGTCGCCCCGCCAGCGGATTGTGGTGCGGCGCGAGATGGCGCGCCTGCACGAGAGGGGCGGCGACCGACGGCTGCTGGCTAGCCTCGAGGCCGATTTTCCCTACATGGCCCTCGACACGTGCGCGGTGGATGGCCTCTGCGCCACGGCGTGCCCCGTGGGGATCGATACCGGGCAGTTGACGAAACGCTTGCGTCGGCTCCGCCACCCGGCCCGGGCCCAGGCCATGGCGCGGCAGATGGCGGCCAACTTCGCGCTGTTGGAACCCACCGTTCGCTTCGGGCTCTGGATGGGCTACCTGGTTGAGTCCGTGTTCGGCCCCAAGGCCATGACCGGTGTTACCCGTGCGATGCGGACGATGCTCCGCCGGCCATTCCCGCAGTGGAGCCGCGAGATGCCGCGCCCTGCCCGTGGCCGGCGCCCGCCCACGAACCAGGCCGGCTCCCAGGCGATCTACTTCCCGAGCTGCATCTCACGGGTTATGGGACACCTCCCCGGGGAGCCGGACGAGCTGACGCTGATGGAGGCGCTGGTGACTGTGGCGCGGCGGGCGCAAGTCGCGGTCCATATCCCAAGGGAGGTCGGTGGAATCTGCTGCGGCGTGCCGTTTTCGTCCAAAGGGTACGACCAGGGGCACCGGGTGGCGGTGAACCGGGCAATCGAGCAGTTTTGGGGGTGGTCGGACCACGGGCGGCGGCCGGTCGTGATCGACACCAGCCCCTGCACCTACGGCCTCGCAACCTGCCGCCCCTACCTCACGCCGGAGAACCAGCAGAGGTTGGACAATTTGCAAATCCTGGACAGCGTGGCCTTCGTCCACGACCAACTCCTGCCCCGGCTGAGCGTCAGCCAGAAGGTCCGGTCCGTGGTGCTGCACCCGGTCTGTTCGGTGATCAAGCTGAACCTCTCGCTAAAGCTGGAGAGGATCGCCCGCGCGTGCAGCGAAGAGGTCACGGTGCCGCTGCACGCCGGCTGCTGCGGCTTCGCCGGCGACCGGGGGTTCCTGTTCCCCGAGCTGACCGAGTCCGCCACCCGGCGTGAGGCCGCCGAAGTCCAGGCAGGCAGGCACGAAGGCTATTTCTCCAGCAGCCGGACGTGCGAGATCGGGATGACCCGCGCCACCGGCCAAATCTACCGGTCCTACATCTACCTGCTCGAGCAGGCCACCCGGCCCCACTGAGGTGGTCGGCTGGTTCCGGTCCGTATCGCGGAGTCCCAGTCTGAGTTCCGGCCGGCCTGAGCGGAAGCACACCGGCCCGCTGTCCAACGTTCGCGCCAACCGGCGCGCGATGTGATCGCAACCTGAAGGACGCCCTCAGGAGCCAGAACCCCCTGCCGCCGGCTTACTGGCGCGGGTCGCGGTCCACTTGCTGTTGTTTCGGCCGGACTTGACGGTTCCCTCAATGGCGTCGCCGCTCACGCGGCCGGCGTAGCGGGCGCCGCCGGCGGCGAAGCTGATTTGATCCCCCCGCAGTCTCCCATTCGTGATCCGGGTGGTCTTATTGCCCGACTTGAGACTGCCGGAAATCTTCTGAAAGTTCTGCTTGAGTGTGAGCGTTCCTCGCGGAAGTTGCCATGCGCCTTCCACTTTGGCCGGCACAATCCAGAGCAGGGCCGTGCAGTAGTTTGTGCAGTCACCGCGTACCTCGGCCGTCTCGTCAGCCGCCCATTCCTCCATCGTGAAGGTATTCGACACGATGCGGGTACCGGGCTTGAGATCGAGGATCGTCGGGCGCAGCTTGAGATTTAGATCAGGCAGCAGAAACATGGTAATCACAGTGGCTTCTGAGAAATCACTCTCGAACAGGTCGGCTTTCACGAACTGAGCTTTGTCGCCCACCCCTTCTTTGGCGGCATTGCGCTTCGACAGCTCGACGAGGTCCGGGTTGTATTCGATGCCGAGCGCGCGGGCCCCGCGCTTTGCGGCCGTGATGACCAGACGCCCGTCACCCGAGCCGAGGTCGATCACGTAATCGTCCGGCGTCACCTTCGCCATATCGAGCATTTTGTCCACCAGCGCCTGCGCCGTCGGCACCCACACCACGTCCTTGCCTTCCTGGCCAGACTGCGGCTCGTATTCCTGCGTCGCCGGCGGCGCTTGCGCGAAAACGCCGGTGGTGACCACAGTCAGACATAGCGCCAACAGTGATTGACGGGCGAAATACAATGCGTTCATGTTTGTTCTCCGATGATTGGATTGAATACCTCGCCTTTTCTACGCCAAGTCCGAGGAAATGTCCAGCCCGCCTCACAGACTACGGCACGGTACATCCTGTAGTTGGTGTCCAGCCGCCCGGCCAGCATGCGTATGCTACCACGTCGACCGACAGGCGAGCCACTTCATGACTAGTTGCAGCTCTTACGAGGTCTTTCGCCGTATGACCGGCCAGCGGCACCGGGCGTTCGTGGCAAACGCTTCGTCCGCAACATTGCCAATATAAATCGCAAGCAGTCCCAAGACATCGCCTTTCATTTCAAGTAACAATCTCGTCGCCTGGCTCGGCCCACAAGTCTGGAGCGCTCGGGGGGAGGCTCCCGACGGTCCCATGCCCGGGCATACCGCCTGACATTTCGCCTCCCCTCGATTCAGGCCAGCCGGGTCCGGGTAGTCCCGTCGCGTGAAAGTGCCCCTAAGGGCGAGGGTTCGGAATCCCCACGGAAAGGATGACTGACGTGAGCAAGGATTATTCGGTGCCGGTGCTGCCAGGCGAAGGGGAAACTGATTACGCCCGATACATGCGGACCGACGCACTGCTATCGCTGCAGCGTCGTCCAGAGGAGATGGTGCACCGGGACGAGCTCTTGTTCCAGACCGTCCACCAGTCCACCGAGCTGTGGCTCAAGCACGCTTGTTTCGAGTTGGCGGAAGCGACCGAACAGATCCGGGCGGGTGCGGTCGAGACCGCCGCACGGCTGCTGGCCCGCGCGTCGCTGGGCATGCAGCTGATCACTGACCAGCTCGAGATGCTGCGCCACCTGGCCCCCTGGGACTTCCAGATAATCCGGACGGTGCTCGGCCACGGCTCGGGCTTCGAGTCGCCCGGTTGGCGCGAAGCTCAGCGGGTGAGCCAAGAGCTCGGACAGGCCTTCGACGAGCTGCTCATCGAACACCAGGTCGACCTCGTCGCGCTCTATTGCGGTAGTCCCGACGCTCCGCTCTACCGGCTGGCCGAAGCCATGATCGAGTGGGACGAGCGGGTCGCGCTGTGGCGGGCGCGGCACTACAAGATCGCCATCCGGATCATCGGCCACCAGGTGGTCGGGACCAAGGGCACGCCGGTCGACACCCTGACCCGGCTCATCAGCCACAAGTTCTTTCCGGAGCTATGGCAGGTGCGCACTGAGCTGACGGAGACCGGCCCGATGGGCGAGGCCGCTCCGACGGCCGTGCGGTGATCGCGACCGTCCCCGGACTGGACCCCGCTAGTTTCCGCACGCGCTTTCCGATGCTGGAGCGGACCGTGCACCTGGCCAGCTGCAGCCTGGGCGCCCGGTCGACCGATCTGGACGCGGCGCTGACCCGGATGCTCGAGGCGATGGCTGAGCACGGCGCGCCGTGGCGACAGTTTGAGGAACAGGTGGCCGAGGCGCGGCGGCGGTTCGCGACACTCATCGGTGCCCGGCCCGACCAGATCGCCGTGGTCCCCAACGCCTCGGTGGGCGCCTATCAAGTCGCGTCCACGCTTCCGTGGGCTCGACGACCCAAGCTGGTCACCACCGTTGCGGAATTCCCCTCGGTGGCCCACGTCTGGCTCGCCCAGCGCCCGCGAGGAGCCGAGGTGGTGTACGTCGGCGAGCGCGACGGCACGGTTCCGGCCGCCGATTATGTGGCCGCTGTCGACGAGCGCACTGGGCTGGTCTCGATCCCGCTGACGACCTATCGGAACGGCGCCCGGCTTCCCGTGGCGGGCGTGGTCGCAGCCGCGCACGCGGCCGGCGCGCGCGTGTTCGTGGACGCCTACCAGGCCGTCGGGGTCGAGCCGGTGGACGTCCTCGAGCTGGGGTGCGACTACCTCGTCGCAGGCGCGATGAAGTACTTGCTCGGCCTACCCGGCGTCGCGTTCCTGTACGCCCGATCGGGATCGGCCGGAGATCTTGCGCCGCAGCTCACCGGCTGGTTCGGGCGTGTCGACCCGTTCGCGTTCGATCCGCACACGCTTGACTTCCCCGACCAGGCGCGGCGGTTCGAGACCGGCACTCCCGCCGTCCCGGCCCTTTACGCCGCGAACGCTGGACTGGCGCTGATCGGCGGCCTGGACTTGCATGCCGTGCGCCGGCATGTCGCCGCCCTGGTCGCGTACGCCGCCGATCGGCTCACCGATCAGGGCGAGAGGCTGTGCATGCCGACCGATCCGGCCGCACGCGGCGCCCATGTCGCACTCGCGGACCCAAACCCGTTGGCGTTGGCCGACTGGTTGGCCGCCAGGCGGATTGTCGTCAGCCCACGGGGCAATGTCGCCCGGCTGTCATTCCACTATTACAACAATGCCGACGACGTAGACATCGTGTGCGAGGAGATCACGCAGTACCGGCGCACCGGGGCAGGCCGTCTCGATTTTGGGTCCCGTCAGCCAGACAAATCTTGATTGAGCGGATGGCTGACCTAACTGAGGAGGGTCTGATGTCGGTGCAAGAACTCGCGACCTGGCTGTCCGGTCCCGACTCCGACACGTTTCCCTACGACGCTGTGCTCAACGAATACCTCCGGGTAGGGAAACAGTTCGTAGCAAAGGAGCTACTCGAGGCGCTGGCCCGCGCTCGATCGGCCCTTCCCGGAGCGCGTGGCTCGGCCCCGAGCGGCCGGCTGCTCGACCAGTTTCTGGACGCCGCCCTGGACAAGTGGGACGGCCGTTACGACTATGTGACCTACCTGGCGCTCGGCCTGCTCCCGCTGCCTGCGGCGGACGACCCGAGTCAAGACACTGCGCCCGCGCAGTGGCAGTCCGATCGGTTGGTCGTTCAGTTGGTCTCCGATGCGCTACGGTTCGAGCTGGCCGCCGCGGATGGCTGCACGGAGCTGCTGCCGCAGATCCGACCGGATCCCCGGACCACGTCGAAGCGCTGCCGGCTGGGCCTGCAGGCAGTCGGGCCCGCTCTGCGTCGTCTCGGTCTGGATAAGGGTCTGGTCGCGACCGATCCGGTCGCCGCGGCTCGCCAGGTGTGCGTGGACGTGGATGCCGATCTCTCATCTGCCGAGCGTCGCACGCTCCAACTGAGTATGCTGCCGGTCTACACCGTGCACGACGAGTGGATGTTCATTCGCGTGCTCCAGTCGTTCGAGACGACGTTCGCGCTCCTCGCCGTCTACCTTCGCGCCGCCATGACGGCGCTCGCGGCCGGCGCACCCGGTCTGGCGCAGCGCCGCATCCGGGAGGCCGAGGCGGCGCTGCGCGAGGCCACGCCGCTGCTCTCGCTCCTGGCGACGATGCAGGTGGACGCGTTCCGGACGTTCCGCATCTACACAGAGGGCGCCAGCGCAATTCAGTCGCGGAACTACAAGATCGTCGAGTCCCTGTGCCGGACGCCAGACCGATCCCGCTTGGATTCGATCGCCTATCATTCCGTGCCCGAGGTACAGGAGTGGGTGCTCGCCGGCCAGGCAACCCTTGACGGCGCGTTCGAATCTGCCTGCGCCGCTGGCCGCCTCACATCGGCCGAGCGCGACGACCTGGACCAAGCGATGAGGCAGTTCGCGGCGACTCTTCTGCAGTGGCGACAGATTCACTACCGGCTTGCGGTCCGGATGCTCGGAGAACGCACAGGCACCGGCTACACGGAGGGCACCCCGTACCTTGAGGCGGTGCGGACGATCCCCGTCTTCCGGTCCATCGATGCGGTGGAGGGCGCCGGTACGCAGCATCTCCCGAACGAAGAGGCGGCCGCGCACACTCTATCGCGAAGCGCCGATCCGAGCGATGATCATGAAGCGATCTGAGCCTCGCGGAGCTCGGCGCGCCTAGACGGAACGGTCCGTGCTGCCCGGACCCGGCGCTGGCCGCGCTCCGGCCAGAGAACCCCTGAGCCGGGTCCGCCCAGAGCGGCCCCCCGCCCCACACCCCCTCTGCCCCTTGACAGGCTCTCGGTCCGCGCCGTATCTTGCACCATGCGACGAGACAACGGATCGCGGTAGACCTGCGGGCTATTTCACAGGAAGGTGCCGATATGCTCCAATGTGTCATCACCGAGACCAAGGATCTCGAACCCGTGACCTACGACTGGGGCGGGGTCAAGTGGATCGCCAACAACGAGCTGGCGCCGGGCTGCGAGCAAAGCTTCGGGCTCGTGCACATCCTGCCCGGCAAGACGAATCCCGAACACTGGCACACCGCCGCCGAGGAGATCGTGTACATGCTCCAGGGCGAGTGTGACGTACGCGTCGGGGACCGGCGGATGAAGATCGCTCCCGGCCAGACTCTCGTCATCCCGAAGGGGACCAAGCACGAGGTCTCGAACCACGGCTGGGAGCCTGTCGTATATGTCTGCTCCTTCTCCGCCAGCATGCGGGCCACGCTCTTCGAGGACCCCAGCGTGCCGGGCGCTCGGCCGACCTCCGGCCAGCACCCGCAGCCGTGGTAAGCAATCTGATCGCCTGCCTATGGGGTCGATCTACGATCTCGTTGTAATCGGCGCCGGCCCGGCCGGCGAGAAGGGGGCAGCCCAGGCCGCGTACTTCGGCAAGCGCGTCGCCATCGTCGATCCCAACCCTCACCCGGGCGGGATCGCGGTCAGCGTGGCCGGCATCCCGACGAAGACGCTGCGCGAGGGGGCAATCTACCTGAGCGGGCTCGGGCAGAGCGCGAACCAGCTCCCGGCGCCGAGCGCCCAAGACCCGTGGCGCCTGCTCATGGCCCGCAAGGTCGAGGTGTCGGAGTTCATGACCAAGGCCGTCGAGCGCAATCTCGTGCGTCACGGCATCGAATGGATTCGAGGCCGGGGGCGACTCCTTCCCGACCGGCGCGTCGAGGTCGAGACGCCTTCCGGCGAACGGCTCGTGCTCCAGGCTGAGGTGGTCCTCCTCGCCTCCGGCTCGCGCCCGAACCAGCTCCCCGGCGTGCCGGTGGACGACCCGGACGTGCACGATGCCGACAGCATCCTCAGCATCGAGCGGGCACCGGGCTCGCTGCTCGTCCTCGGTGGCGGCTCGATCGGCTGCGAGTACGCGTCGATCTTCGCGGCCATTGGCACCCGGGTGGTCGTCGTCGACGCGGCGCCCCATCTGCTCCCTGCGCTCGATGTCGAGATGGCCAGCGTCCTCGCCGAATCGTTCAACGGGATGGGGATCCGGGTGCTGACCGGCGCGCACGTGCTCGGCGTCGGGCGGAAGGACGGGACGCTCGAAGCGCGGCTCGAGAACGGCGGTCCGCTCAAGGCCGAGAAGGTGCTCGTCGCCGCCGGCAGGCGACCGAGCACCGAGGGCCTCGGGCTCGCCGACGCCGGAGTCAAGACCGATGCCAGAGGCTGGGTGAGCGTCGACGAGCGATACGCGACCACGGCTCCGGGCGTGTGCGCGGCCGGCGACGTGATCGGTCCCCCGGGGCTGGCCTCGGTCTCGATGGAGCAGGCCAGGGTCGCGGTGTGCCACGCCTTTGGCTTCGAGTACAAAACCGGCACCGACCGTTTCTGGCCCGCCTACGTCTTCTCGATTCCGGAGGTCGCGTGGGTGGGACTCACCGAGGAGGGGGCGCGGGCCGCGGGCGTCGAATACGAGACGGGCCGAGCGTCCTTCGGCTCGAACGCCAAGGCGCGGATCTCCGGCTTTGCCGACGGCCTGATCAAGCTGGTCTTCCGCGTGCCGGACAAAGTCCTGCTCGGCGTGCACATCGTGGGTGAGCTCGCGAGCGAGCTCATCCACATCGGGCAGTTCGTCATGCACGAGGGAGGCACCATCGACCACTTCATCGATGCGACCTTCGCGGTGCCGACGCGAAGCGAGGCCTACAAGTACGCGGCGTACGACGGGCTCATGCGCCTTGAGCGGCGGCAGGCCGCCGCGAAGAGCTGACCGGGACTCCCCTCCCTCACAGACCGAGCAGCACGCGGGCGTTCTCGCGCGCGATGCGATCCTTGACCCCCTGGGGCGCGTCGAGGGCGGTCAGGCGCTGCTTGGCGTAGCGGATCCCCACCTGCGGCGGGTTATAGGGAAAGTCCGAGCCGAACACGATGCGCTCGGGCCCGACCGTTTTGAGCGCGCACTCCATGGCCGGACTGGGCTCGCGGGGAGCGGAGCGAATCTCAGCCTGCGCGCGTCGCCGGGCGGCGCGCCCTCAGGGCTCCACGCGGAAGCCGCGCGTCTCCATACTCAGGACGTCGGCTGGATCCATCGACCCGTCGCTGAGGGCCCCGGCCCGGAGGAGAGCGGCTACGATGAGGTACGCGCCCGCGGGCTCGGTCCCGGAGAAGTTGTAGGAGACGAAGTCGTCGAGCACGGTGTCGAACCCGGTGGGGAGCATCGCGTTGCTGACCGCGGGAGAGAACGTGCGCGGGTTCGCGTCGAGCCTGCTCGACACGAAGGACGGCGGGGTCAGGCTCTGGAGAAAGAGGGCGGTCTCCCCGTCGGGCAGGCGGACCGCGAAGTAGAAGTCGACGGCGACCGCCGGCCCGTCGTTGTGGGCGCCGACGGTGACCCGAAGGGTCTCGCCCGACCGGAAGCTCGCGTGGTTGAGAGCCAAAGTCAGTCCCGGGCCGCTGCCCGCCACCCGACCCGAGTCGGGATCGGCCATCAGGCCGGACACATCGACGGCCTCGAAGTCGCGTCCCCGGACCTGCCTCAGCGTGGTCACCAGGACCTCGTTGTTCCAGCGGGGATCGGGAGCGCCCGAGATGAACCAGTCGCTGCCGTTGTCTGCCAGCTTCATGCCGTACGTCTTGAGTGCCTGGAGAATGACCCGTACCTCGGGTGGAAAAGGCGTGAGGTCGAATGACGCCTTGAGCCGGAAGCGCTGGCCCATCGGAGGCACGCTCGGATCGGTAATGGACGAGGCGAAATGGCGCGCCGGCCACACGTACGCCCGCTGGGTGCGCCGCGCCGTGAATCGGAGGGCATGCCGGATCTCTCCGGACGCTACCTCGTCGTAGCGAGCGAGACCCGCAAGGATGGGAAAGCCCGCGGCGTCCGCCGAGGTCCACGTTGCCGGGCGCAGCACGTTCGAGTGGAGGTCGAACACGGCGCCCGATCCGGCGTGCCAGCTCCCGTCCGGCTGGGGGTACGCCGCGTACAGCTCGTAGAGTCGGCACACGTCGCGGTCCACGATCAGGACGTGACGATCCCCGGTGGAACCGGAGCCTCCCTCGATCGGCGGATCCGGCGGAATCGGATACGGTCCCGGGTCGCTCTCGTCGGCGTAGCCAAAGGTCACGTTGACGCGCGGCTGGGTGCCGGGGACCGTGGTGTACGGGATGCCGATCGGACCACCGTCCCAGGTCCCGGAGCCAAAATCGGGGTGGAGTCCGGTGTCCCGCCCGATGGAGTTGATGTAGTCGTCCGACCGCGGATGGACCGGCAACGAGTCCACGCGCGCGTTCCAGATATTGTCGGCGGGAAACATCGGGCAGCCCGCAATGTCCGCCCGGCCGGGCGACCCGGTGGCCAGCTCTACGGCCACGGCGACCGCGACGAGCGCGAAGGCGATCTTCCAGTTCCGCATCGTCGGCCCTCCCGTCCTCTGGTTTCAGGGTTCAGGCAGCAATTCCCGGGCCAGGCAGGTCAGGCCGCGAAGTCCGCGGACTTTCGGAGGGTCGGCGCTCCGGTCCCACGACCGCTGTGGCACCGCCGACCAAAAATTGTCAGTCGTGGCGGCACAATTAGGGAGCGCCTAGCAGGCCGCTGAAAAACACCGTTCCGAGCGCAGGCGGATCAAAAAGGTCCAGATGCAAGGCGGCGAGGAAGCGAGGAGTGAGGCGTACTTGGTCGTACGTTGCAACGACGAGCGACGAAGCCAACGCCGCAGATGGGCCTTTTTCATCAGCCTGCTAGAGCGGGCGTCTCCCAGCGCGCGTTCGGTGGCCCCTTGACAGGCTCTTCGGCCGCGCCGTATCTTCCCACCAGCAGAGGAGATGGCGATGGCACAGGGGTTCGCATTGTTCGCCGGTATCAAACCGGAGGTGATCCGCGCTTCGGCCCGCGAGGCGGAGGCGCTCGGCTACACCTCGCTCTGGGTGAACCATCCCGGCCCGACCGACGGGCTTGCCGCCCTCGCGCACGCGGCGGGGGAGACGCGTCGGAGCGCGCTCGGTATCGGGGTGATTCCGCTCCACACGCGCGGCCCGGAAAGCATCGTCCAGGGCGTGCGCGCCAACACGCTGCCCCTCGACCGCCTGCTCCTCGGCGTGGGCAGCCCGAACCCCGGCTCGCTCGCGCGCGTGCGCTCCGGCACCGCCGCGTTGCGCTTAGAGCTCCAGACGCGCCTCTTCGTGGCGGCGCTCGGTCCTCAGATGTGCCGGCTCGCCGGCGAGATCGCCGACGGCGTCCTCTTCAACTGGCTGACGCCGGAGCACGCGCGCCTCTCGGCCGAGTGGGTCCGCGCCGGCGCCGCGGCCGCGGGCCGCCAGCCGCCCAAGCTCTTCGCCTACGTGCGCGTCGCGCTCGGACCGGCGGCCCGCGCCAGGCTGGACCAGGAGGGGGCGCGCTACGCGGCGATCCCCGCATACACGACCCATTTCGCGCGCATGGGGGTGAAGCCGGTGGAGACGGCGGTCGCGGCGGAGAGTCCAGCGTCGCTGCGCCAAGCGTTGGACAAATGGCGGGGCGTGCTCGACGAGATCGTGCTCCGCGCCATCACCGGCGAGGACACGGTGGAGGAGCACCTGGCACTGGTCCGCGCGGCGCAGCCCGCCTGATGTATCGTGGACTGCTTGCCCTCCACTTGAAAATATGAAATGATGTCTCAAAATAGAAAGTCGCCGAGCCAAGGGGGAGACCAATGGCCAGGTTTATCATCGCGCCGCACATGCGGCTGCACGAGTGGGTCGCCGAGGAGAAGGGCTATTTCACGGCCGAGGGGCTCGACTACGAGTTCCGCGACCAGCTCACGGCTCCGGACGGCACGCGGCACGACCACCTCGGAGATAGGGTCGGCGCCTATCAGACCTTCGAGCGCGGCCGCACCTGCGATGTGAGCTCGGCGTGTCACTGGACGGTTAACATCGCGGCCGCGGCCGGCCACGGCCTTCTCTATCCGGACGCGTATTCGGTGGCGCCGTGCGGCATCTTCGTCCCGCCCGAATCAAACATCCGCCGGCCGGAAGACCTCGCGGGCGTGCCGATCTCGGTCGGCTACCAGTCGGGCAGCCACTATTCGACCATCGAGGCGTTGGACCTATTCCTCAAGCCCGAGGACATCAAGCTGTCGTTCGCCGACGGCCTGCTGTTCGGGCGGATGGAGCGTCTGATCGACCGCAAGGTGCCGGCGGTCAACGTGTTCAGCGGGCCCTACTACTTTTTGAAGCAGCTCGGCTTCCGCAAGATCGTCGACACCAGCTTCATGATGGCGGCCATGGTCGACGAGAAGGCCGACATGGCGGACGTGAAGCGGTACTTCCGCGCGCTCCGGCGCGCGCAGACCGACATCGACCTCCACACCCATCGTTACACCCACTACTACCAGAGGGAATTCCCGCAGCGGTTCCGCGACGAAATGGACACGCGGCTGTTCGGCCCGGGCGAGCGCATCGTGTTCGAGCCGTACACCAGCGACATCTATCACGACACCCAGAAGTGGGTCATCAAGCGCGGCATCTTCCCCGAGGGCAACCCGGCGGTCAGGCCGTATGACGCCTCGATTGCGACCCAGGCGGCGGAGTGAGCTAGACGCGCCGGGAATTCGAAGTTCGCCTGGGGACCGCTACTGCGCGGGCATGTTCAAGAGCCTGAGCGCATTCTCGTAGTAGATCTTCCGTTTCTCCGCCTCGGAGAGCCCGAGGTCCTCGACCGACCGGATCCCCTCGCGGATGAACATCGGCCCGCCCTCGGGATCGAACGGGCAGTCGCTGGCGAACACGATCCTGTCCATGCCGAAGAAGTCCAGCCCGCACCTGAGGGCCGAGGCCGAGCCGCCGAGCACCGTGTCCGCGTAGAACATCTTGAAGTACTCGATGGGCTTCCTCGCCATACCCTTCAAGAGCGACTCGTAGTCTTCGTCAGCGGTGCGGCTGCCGAGCTGGGCCCAGAGCGTCTCGGCGCGCCCCGCGAAAAAGGGGATCATCGCGCCGCAGTGGTGGGTGATGACCCGCATCTCCGGGAGCCGGTCGAAGAGCCCCGAGAAGACCATGCGCGCCATCGCCGCGCTCGTCTCGTAGGGCCAGCCGAGCACCTGCCAGATCTCGTACTTCGACTTGGACTCCGTCGGATAGTCGGCACGCGACGCCGGGCGCGCCGGATGCATCCAGAGCGGCATCCCGTATTTCTGCGTCACGCGCTCGAAGACCGGGAAGAACTCCGGCTCATCGAGCGGTCGGCCGTTGACGCTGGTGAGGATCTGGACGCCGCGCGCCCCGAGCCCGGTGATCGCGCGGTCCATCTCCTCGAGCGCTGCGGGCACGTTGTTCATCGGGAGCGACGCGACAAACGCCGGGAATTTCTTCGGCCACTTGGCGCACATCGCGGCCATGTCGTCGTTGGCGATCCGCGCCAGCTCCGGCGAGAGGTCCGGTCCACCCACCAGCTCCGGCCCCGGAAGCGACAGTGTCAGCACCTGCTGAACCTCCGGCCATTGCCCGAGCATCTCCACCCGCGCCTCGATATCCCAGAGCACGCGGATCCCGGACATGCGCTTCACGATCCCGGCGTCCTTGAAGTGTTGCTTCATCATCTCCAGGTAGCGCACCGGCATCACGTGGTTGTAGATATCAATCTTCATGCGCGCCTCAAGCCCGGCCCCAGAGCGCTCTCGTCGCGAGTCGCGCCCCCGCAGCCAGGGACCGGAATTTGGCCCAGACAACGCTCTCGTGGATCTCGGTCGAGCCAGCGAACGTGCCAAATCCGCAATCGGCGCCCGCGATCACGTTCTCGCGCCCCACGATCTTGGCGAATCGCACGATCCGCTCCGCCACCAGCTCCGGGTGCTCGACGAGGACGCTCGAGTGCGTGATGACGCCCGGAATGAGCAGTGTCCCTTCGGGGAGCTTGACCTTCTCCCATTCACGCCATTCATGCTCGTGGCGCGGGTTCGCCGCCTCGAACGAGTAGGAGCCGGCGCGAACCTTCAGAATGATGTCGATGAAGTCGCGGAGCTCCATGTCGTGGACCCGCGGGCCGATGTTGATGCCGTAGCAGGTGTGCCAGCGCACCCTGTCCCGCGGGAGGCCCCTGAGCGCGTGGTTGAGCGCCTCGACGCGCTTCTCGGCCCATGCGCGAATCTGCTCGACGCTCAGCTCCGGATGCAATGCGTAGTACGTGGCAATATGAGGATCGTCGATCTGCACCAGGAACCCGGCGTCGACGATGGCCTTTGTACTCCTCGCGCATGGCGTCGGCGATCGCATAGAGGTACTCCTCATCGGTCTCGTAGTATTTGTTCTTCTGCCAGTCCTCGACGCTCGTGGGGGAAATGGCAGGGATGAAGACCTCCTCCGTCTTCACCCCTTTCAGGGCGGCCTTGAGGTTTTCGATGTCCGTCTGCACGTGCGTCTGTCCCTTGTATGAGATCGGCCCGTGCACACCATATGGAGCGATGTTGCGGCAGGACTCGGCATCACGCGCGCAAACCATTCGTAGAACTCCGGGAAGGATTGGACCTCTCTCGATCCCACCCAGGGGCTTCCGACCGTCTCCCTGTTCGGCTCGAATCCCGCCAGACGCTCGTTCACATAGGGGATGAAGCCGGGCTTGCCCATCTCGCCGTCGTCGATGATATCCAGACCGACCTCGACCTGCTTGCGCACGATCTCGGCCACGGCGCTCTTCACCCGGGTGGCGTACGCCTGCGGGTCATAGGGCCGGCCCGCCTCTTTGGCCTGAATCATCGCAAGCAAATCCGCCGGGCGCGGCAGACTTCCGACGTGAGTGGTAAGGATTCTCTCCGTGCTCCGCTTCATGACCCTTGCTCCTTGAAGTCCCACCGTGTGCCCCTGAGCGTCCAAAGTTGGTCGTTGTACGCGTCACGGGTGAGCCCGAGGCATTCGAATCGCGCGAGCCTGGAGAGCAGGAACCCGTGGGCGCCCAGCTTGTACAGCGCGACCATATCCCGGCTCAGAAAGGCCTCCCGCTCCTCGGCGGTCAATGGAAAATCCGCAAGGGCCTGGGCAGGGGTGGTGCGCATCATCTCGCGGAACTTCAGGTCCGTTTGCGTCAGGGAGCACACCTTATTCACCCAGTAAACGCTCACTCGTCGTCCTCCAACCAATCTAGCCTAACCGTGGCGCAAGAATTGTAGTGCCGTTCCAAATGACGAGCCAGACAAGGCCCGAGGGAGGCGCCGGCCGGAGGCGTACGCGGTTGTACGTTGAGGACCGGCGACGACCGAGAACGCAGTATGGCGAAGTTAGTTGGAGCGGCACTCACTAGTCCCACCTCCACGCGCCATACGCATTCCCCCCGGCCACCTGCGGCTCCAGGAACCGCGGCGTGCGCCCGCCCACAACGCCAAGCAGCGCGATCCAATTCAGCATCTCACCGGTGACGTTGCCGCCTGCCCTGATGCGCGCTCCCGTCGCCTCGTTGAGCAGCTCAGTGATCTCCCCGTTGGAGATTCGGCCCACCACGTGCTTTACCCACTCCACGTCTGGTTCGCCATCCGGCCGATGCGGCTTGGACCACGGGCCACCGATGTCGCCGGAGATGGCCCCGCTCGCCACGAGGCCCACGCGCAGCGTGCCGGGCCACGCCTCCACCGCGCTGCGCACCATCTGTCCGAGCGCGTAGCAGCGCTTCGCGGACGGAAGAGGGGGCGCGATGCCGTTCACCCAGACCGGCACGATGGGCCGCAGGTTGCCGCGATTGAGGAAGTGTAACGGGACTGTGATTGAGTGATCAACGGTGAACTCTTCAGCCCTGGCCAGATCAAAGCCTTCGCCGAGGCCGGCCACTGGTCGGTCCCCGGTCCCGAGGTCCTTTCGGCAATGCCCACGGTGAAGGTGGGAAGGTTGTCGTAGAAGAACAGGGCGAAGTGGTCGGTGTCGAAGATGACCAGCACGTCGGGGTTCACGGCTTCAGGTGGTCACGCACCGCGTCGAAGAGCCGGCCGGTCTCGCTCTCTGGCCCCTCTTGCTTGACCTGCCCCGGAGACCCGGGCATGTGCAGCGTCGCAAACGCGCCAACAATTTCGGCCATGACCAACTCAGGTACGGCCCCAGACCTTGCGGGCCGTATCCACCACCAGTTCGAGCTTCCGGCGCTGATCGTCCATTGAAAGCATGTTGCCCGCGGCGACCGAGGCGAACCCGCACTGGGGGCTCAGGGCCAGATTCTCGAGGGGCACGTACCTGGACGCCTCCTCGATCCGACGGAGCAGCTCGGCCTGCGGCTCCAGTCGCGCCTCCTTCGTGCTGATCAGCCCCAACACCACCGTCTTCCCCGCGGGAATGAACCTGAGGGGCGCGAACCCGCCCGCGCGCTCGCTGTCGTACTCCAACAGGAAGGCGTCGACCTGGATCGTCCCGAAGAGCTTCTCGGCGATGGCATCATACCCGCCCTCCGCGTACCACCGGCTCTGGTTGTTGCCCCGACAGATGTGCATCGCCAGGGTCGCCCCCTCCCGCCTGACCCCTTGGAGACACGCGTTGTCGGCGGCCACGGCCTCGGCCAACGCCTTGTCGGGATCGAGGCCGCTTTGGCGGAGGCGCTCGCGCATCTTCTGGTCTATGTACAGCGTGTACTGCGGCACATCGAGCTGGATATACGGCACGCCATCCTCGCAGAGCGCCTGAATCTCATTCCGGACGATGGGGACCAGGTCCCGCAGGAGGTCGGACCGCGTCGGGTAATACCGATCGCTGAGCCCGGGCTTGTAGGCCGAAACAATGTAGACCGACGGCGGGGGGAGCGTCATCTTGAACGGTCCCGGGGCATGCCGCTTGAGAAACTCGACCTCGTGGCCCGTCAGGCGACGGGTCTGGCGGAGCTTACCGCCCACCGCCTTGATCGCGGCTTCCTCAGCGCGCCCGCCCGGTCCCCGCCATTCGAGCATGACGCGATCCTCAACGAAGCCCTCCGCGGCGTCAGCCAGGTTGCTCAGCCACGAACTGCGCCGATACTCGCCGTCGCTGAATACGTCCAGCCCCACCTGGCGCTGGAGCTGCAGCGCGTCCAGGATCGCCCGGTCCTCAGCCTTCCGCAGCTCCTCCAGGCTGAGCCGTCCCTGTTCGCGGGCTGCCCGCGCCTGCAACAGCTCTGCCGGACGCAGCAGGCTGCCGACCTAATCCGCTCGGTAGTGGGTGAGCGCGTTCTCCATACTGGCCTCCCCTTCAATCGTTCCTGCTCACGATCTATCTGTCTTCAGCCATGAGCTTGTTGAGGATGCGCTGCATTCTCACCGGCCTGCCGTCGATGGGGGCCTCCCCGCGCGTCTTAGCCGCCACGTGACAGAACGGCCTACATGCCAGCCATTGTAGCCTGGCCAAGGTCAACTGGTCAGACCAAAACACGCGCCTCCGGCTGTTGCGGACTTCGTTGGCCTCAGGTAGTCTTGTGTTCCGTTGGGCCGAGTTTTCAAGCGCGGGTCCATGGTTCGAGGAAGGGGGCGAGGCCGGCATGGAGAAACGGGTCTCTGAACGGAGCGGGATGACCGTCCACGGGGTGCAGCTTGACGTCGTGGAGCGGGGCCAGGGGCGCCCGATCGTGCTGCTGCACGGCGAAGAGGGCCTCGATCCGAACGTTCCCTTCCTCGACCTCCTGGCCGCCTCCGGTCGCGTGATTGCCCCCTCGCATCCCGGCTTCGGTCATTCGCCCGAGGTCGACAGCATCGACTCGGTCGACGATCTCGCCTACCTCTACCTTGACCTGCTGGCCGAACAGCGGCTACGCGAGGTCGTCCTCCTGGGTGTTTCGCTCGGCGGCTGGATCGCGGCGGAGATGGCGGTAAAGTGCACCGACCGCATGGCCAAGCTCGTGCTGGTCGCTCCCCTGGGCATCAAGGTGGGAGATCGGGAGACCCGCGACATCCCGGACATCTTCGCGCTCCCCGCGGCCGAGGTGGCGCGCCTCACGTACCACGACCCCTCGCGGGCAGTCGTCGATTACATGGCGCTGCCGGAAGACAGTCTCACCGTGATCGCGCGAAACCGGCAGGCGACGGCGCTCTATGCCTGGGAACCGTATTTCCACAATCCCAAGCTCCGGCCGCGGTTGCGCCGGATCACCATTCCGACCCTGCTACTCTGGGGCGCGAGCGACCGGTTCGTCACGCCGGGGTACTACGGCGCCGCCTATCGGGACGCGATCCCGGGGTCCCGCCTGGAGATCATCGAGCGAGCCGGGCACTTCCCGCACATCGAACAACCGGAGGCGTTCGTCGAGCGCGTCCGCGCGTTCCTCGACTGATTGTGCTGGAAAACTGCGTGCGACTATTGCGTCCGACTTTGCAGTGTTCGAGCGCCGGCTTTGCCGGCGCAACAAGGGGGAGGTTCGGAAGGGGGCCGTCGAGGCCCCCTCCGAGTGATCAAGGAGGTCTGCATGCGAGCGTGGCATTTCAGCGAGAACGCCTACCACCTCTTGCCTGATCCCAAGGAGTACGAGTCGATCCGGGTCTCGCTCCCCAATCGCTACTACGACCCAAAGATCGGGGCCGACCTCTATCACCGGTTTATCGACGAGTGGATGATCGCGGAAGAACTCGGCCTGGAAATCATGGTCAACGAGCACCACCAGACGGCGACCAACCTGAATCCCTCCGGCCCCGTGGTCATGGGGATCCTCGCCCGCGAGACGAAGCGGGCCCGGCTGCTCATTCTCGGCAATCCGATCGCCAACCGGCGCGACCCCGTGCGCGTCGCCGAGGAGATGGCCATGGTCGACGTCTACTCGCGCGGTCGCCTGGAATGCGGTTTCGTCCGCGGTGTGCCGTACGAGATGTCGGCCGGCAACCACCGGCCGACGCGGATGATGGAGCGGTTCTGGGAGGCGCACGACCTGATCGTGAAGGCCTGGACCAGCCACGACGGCCCCTTCAACTGGGAGGGGAAGTATTTCCACCATCGGCAGGTGAACATCTGGCCAAGGCCCTACCAAGAGCCGCACCCGCCGATCTGGATCACTTCCCTGAGCCCCGGCAGTGCCCGGGAGGTGGGCGAGAGAGGCTCTGTGGCGGCCTGCTTCCTCACCGGCTTCCAGGGGACGAAAGCCGTGTTCGAGGCCTACCGCACCCGCCGGGCCGAGCTCGGGCTCCCCGTGCCCGGGTTGGACCGCTTTGCCTACGCCGCCCTGATCTACACCGGCGAGACCGACGCGGAGGGTGTCGCCGGGGCCCGCAAGCTGATGTGGTACGCGGAGGCGAACAAGGTGCCCCCGCACTTCACCAGCCCGCCGGGGTATCACCCCATCGCGACGACCGTGAGCGCCATGAAAGGCGCTCCCGGCATCTTCAAGCTCTATCAGAACCCGACGCTCGAGGCCTTCATGGACAACGGGCTCGTCTTCGCCGGCAACCCGGACAGCGTCTACCGCCAGATCATGAAGATGTACGACTACGTCGGCGGCTTCGGCCACATCCTCATCATGGGGCAGGCCGGGTTCCTGGACCACAAGGAGACGGTCAAGGGGATGAAGCTTTTCAGCGAGGAGGTCTACCCGCGGCTCAAAGAGCTGGCTCCTGTCGGGATTGCGTAACCACGCCCCTCATTTCCCCAGGACCTTCTGGCAGTCCGTCATCTTTCCCTTGAACTCCGTCCAGGCCGGGTACCTCATGAACTCCTCCGGCGTCCAGGTCCAGAACTGGGACACGTTGGGGTAGGTCCGGATCGGCGTATTCACCAGCGCATTCCCCTTCCGCTCCACCTTCCGGACGTACTGGGACTGCACCACGTTCTGGAACTGGTCGAGCCGCACCCGTCCCTTCGGGGAATCGAACTCCGCCTTCCGGAGCGCGTCCATGAACTTCTCCTTGTCCTCCACGTTGCCGTTGACGACCTTCAGGGCCTCGACGATAGCCTTGGCCCCCACGTAGCCGTCCGCCGCGTTGTCGAAGGGGACGCGCTGGTGCTTCTTCTCCCAGGCGGCCAGGAACCGCTTGTTCTCCGGACTGTCGATGGCCGCCGTGTAGTGAATGGTCGAGTACCAGCCGAGCGCCGCGTCCCCGAACTGGGCGAGGTTCGCCTCGTCGGTGGCCTGGGCGTAGACGTCCATCAGCGGCAGCTTGATCCCGTACTCCACGTACTGCCGGCCGAACCGGAGCCCGTCGGCCCCGGGCGTGAACTCGATGACAGCATCGGCCGAGCGGTCGATCTGGGTGAGGAACGGCGCGAAGTCGGGGGTCCCGAGCGGCGGCCAGAACTCCTGGACGATGCGCCCGCCCAGGGAGCAGAAGAGTCGGGCGAAGGAGCCGTTTACCTCGAGGCCGCCCACATAGTCCGAGGCGATGGAGACGACCTTCCGCCACCCGGCGACCTTGTAGGCCCAATCGGCCCCGGCAAAGCCCGGCCCCATCCCGCTCTGGGACCAGCGAAAGATGTACGGGTTGAGGAGGGGTCCAGGCACGGTCAGCGCGCTGACGCCGAAGTCCGCCGACACAACCACCGGGATCTTCTTCTCCTTGGCGTACCCCGCCACGGCGAGGCCGACCCCGCTGCTGACGATGCCTTTGAGCATGTGGACCCCGTCGCGCTCGACGAGCTTCCTGGCCTTGGTGAGCCCCACGTCCGGCTTCCCCTCGTAGTCCTCCACCGTGAGCTCGATGGAGCGGCCGGCGACCTTCGATCCGATCTCGTCAAGGTAGATCCGGGTCCCATCCACGGCCTCGCGACCATTGCGAGTGAAGACGCCGGTCAGCGGGACCAGCATCCCGATCTTGATGGGTCCTTTTTCCTGGGCCGGGGCCATGACCGGTCCGCCCAGGGCCAGGCTCAGCACCACCGCTGCGATGACACGCACCGTGACACGCCTCATCTCCGTCCCTCCTCTGTCGCGTGCATTTCACTCTTCCCGCCCCACAGCTCCTTGGTGGCCAGCCGCGCGCCCTCAACCATGGCGTTGAGCTTGGCCCACGCGATGCGCGGGTCCACGGACATGCGACCCGCAAACGTGGCGAAGCCGCAGTCCGTCCCTGCGATGACGTTCTCCCGTCCTACCACAGTCGCGTACCGCACGATGCGCTCCGCCACCAGCTCCGGGTGCTCGATGAAGTTCGTGGTCGAATCCAGCACGCCGGGGACGATCACCTTGCCATCCGGCAGCTTCACCTCCTTGAAGACCTTCCACTCATGCTCGTGCCTCGGGTTGGCGCCCTCGAACGAGACGGCCATCGGCCGCGCCCGGAGCACGATCTCGAGGATCTCCCTGAGCGGGATGTCACGGTGGTGCGGCCCCTCGTAGTTGCCCCAGCAGAGGTGCAGCCGCATCCGGTCCGGCGGGATCCCCTTCGTCGCCTCGTCGAGCACCTCGATGTGGAGCGCCACGACCCTGCGGAACTCCGGCAGTGTGAGCTCGCGGAACTGGTTGTTCCACCCGGACGCCAGGTCCGGGCAGTCCACCTGAAGGATGAACCCAGCCGCCACGATCGCCCGGTACTCGTCCTTGAGCACGCTCGCGAGCGCGTGCAGGTACTCCTCCTCCGCCTTGTAGTAGCGGTTGCGCAGGAACCGCGCCGCCTGCCCGGGTGACACGGCCGTCATGAAGACCTCTTCGACCGCGGCACCCTGGGTCGCGGCCTTCAAGTTCTCGATGTCGCGCTGGACCGCCGAAAAGTCCTTCCACGCGATCGGCCCCACGCACGTTGGCCGCGTGACAAAGCTGGCGACGAGCCCCTGCCAGCGCGCCGAGAACTCGGGGAAGTCACGCAGATCACGGCCAGGCTCGAGCTGGAGCGGCTCGCCCTCAAACCCCGTGAGGCGGTCCTTGATGTACGTGGAGTAGTCCTGCTTCCCTTGCTCCCCGTCGTTGATCACGTCCACGCCCGCCTCGAGTTGTGCGCGCACGACCTCCGCCACCGCGGTTCGCGCGCGCGCCTCGAAGGTGGGGCGGTCGAGAAGCCCGCCTTGCTCCTTCGCCTCGAGCATGGCCAAGAGGTCCTCCGGCCGAGGCAGGCTCCCGGTGTGAGTGGTCAGGATCCGCTCACTGCTCCGCTTCATACCCGCCTCCCTTTAGCCCGCTGTCGGGGCGCGAGGCGTGGGTCCCCTTCCGGTCGGTCAGTATTTGTACACGGTCTTGTGGCCGGACTCGCGCAACTCCCGCTCGCGGACGGCACGGTCCCATGGATTCATCAAGTCCTCCCACACCTCGATCTCCCACCAGTTGGTGTCCAGGTCTTCCATGTAAAAGGAGTAGGAGCCATGCTGGTGGGTGGCCTTCATGATCTTCCGGATCCCGAACCGCTCCTGGCCCTCTTCCGCGGCCGCGTGCAGTGTGTCGATCATCGCCTGCTCGGTCCAGAGCGTGATGCCGTGGTGGTTCATGACCGTCTGTCCCACGAGCCGATCCCCGACCTCGACGACGATCACGTGCACGCCGTTGTTCCCGCGGCTGAGGAAGTAGTGGGGCGCGCGACGCTCGGCATCGATCCCCAGGAACTCCCGATAGAAGTGCATCGTGTCTTCGAGCTTGCGGCACTCGAGCGTCACGTAGCTGATCGGCCCCGCTGGCACGATCGAGTCCCGAGGCTCTGCGTCGGGCGCAATTTCCATCGGGCCGAACGGCCCGTTGTTCTCCTCGATCCGCCACCAGTTCGCGTCCGCGTCCTTGAGATAGAAGCCGTACGTCCCCACACCGAACCCCGAGGGATCCTCGCGGGCCGGCATGGTGATCTCTTGAATGCCGTACTCGCCACGAACGGCGGCGATCTTCCCATGCACTGCATCCGCCGCCGCGGCGTCGGGAACCGGGCGCGTGTAGAAGTTCAAGAACGGTTGCGGCGACCGCTTCGGCAGCTCAATAAATGCTGCGTAGTGGCCGTTCGTGGCCAAGAGGTGGCCTGCCTTCTCCAACACCTGATGCGTGCGGAGACCGAGCACGTCTCGGTAGAATCGCAGACTATTGTGAAGGTTCGCGACTTCGAGCGTGGTGTGCGTGGCCCTGGCTGATTTGATGACTGGCATAACCCTCCTCCTCTCGCCGTGGGCCGAAAGCGCCCATGGCCCTGGCCGTTCTACATCGGTGACCCTCCGCCGGGCCGCGACTCCCCTTCGCCCCCCACCTGGGGCTGTCAACGCGCGAGCTCCGCGAATGGGATCGCCACACTTCTGTCAGACCCTCACGCAAAGCTGCCGCGGGGGGGCTGCGAGAATCCTGGCCGCTTGTCACTCAGCTCATGCGCGCGCCGGCGCCGGCAACCGTCCGGCTGTTACATCGGCACGTGCCCTCCTGATGCAGCTCGATGATGTTCCCGAAGGGATCGAGGACAAATACCTGCTCCGCCTCTGGCCCTGTCACGCCCTTGGTCGTCCAATAGCTCACGCCCAACCGGTCCAGCTCGTGCTTGGTCTCCTGGATGTCTGGGACGGCCAGCGCGACGTGAGGGAGCGTCGGATCCTTTCCCGGCCCCTGGGCGTACTTGGAGGCCCCCGTGATCCCGATCAGGTGAATCTGGTTTGGATGGGCGTCACCGCCCACATTGAGCCAGAACCCTGGCGCGCCCGGGATGTCCGGCCTCCCCGGATCGGGGAGCAGGCCGAGTACGTCGCGATAGAACGCCAGGGCCTGTTCCAAGTCACCGGAGGATGGCCCAATTCGAATTCCGTGGTGGTGAAGTTCGGTAACCTTCACAGCCATGATCGTAGCTCCTTCCTTCTTTGCAACGCTGATCGCATGGGCTCATGTCCGTGCTGCACGCACCGCCTGGGCGCCGTACCGCTTGAGCCACCAGTTGGCGATGTCGATCTTACGCATGAAGGCGACGCCCTCGTGCTGCTTGGCGTAGGTGATGAAATCGTTCAGCGCCTTGGCGGTCCCCGGCCTGCCGCCGACCCGCGGGTGGCAGCTGATCGTCATCATGGTCGGGTGACGCTTGCTCTCCTCGTAGAGCCAGTCGAACTCGTAGCGGTACGCCTCGAAGAGCTGCGGCGCCGTCACGCCCTGAAAGCCGACCATGACCAGGTCGTTGAGGTGGATGGTGTACGGGACCGTGACGAAGGGCCTGCCGGCCACCTCTCGCAGGAACGGGACGTCGTCGCTGACCTCGTCGATGTGGTAGACGAACCCCTGCTCGACCAGCAGCTCCAGGGTGTAATCACTGTCCCGCAGGGCGTAGCAGTTCCAGCCCAGGGGCCGCTGCCCAACAGTCCGCTCGATGACCTCCACGCTCTTGCGGATGAACTCCCGCTCGGTCTCCAGGTCCATTTCGTACTGGTCAACCCACACCCATCCGTGTCCGGCGATCTCGTGTTCTCTGCGCGCAATTTCCCTCACCAGTTGTGGGTTGATCTCACACGCCTTTCCCACCACGAAAAACGTGGTCTTGATGCCTTGCCGATCGAAGATATCCAGGAGGCGCGGCACGGCAACTTCACACCCGTATTTGAACCACGACAGAGTGGGATAGTCCCGATATTTGGTCCAGTCCATGGGCGGGAGCGGGCCGAGCGCCTTGGAATCTGGGTAAACCTCTCCACCCTCTTCAAACATGACCGAGGTGGTAATGACCAACCGCGCATGGTCTGGCCACTCGATAGCCTGTCCGTACGGCATCGTTTACCTCCCTGGCGTGGTTCACACCGTCGGCTTGATGTTGAGATTCACCCTGAACAGATTAGTGGGGTCATACTTATTCTTCAGTGCGACCAACCGTTCATAATTGGCGTTGCCTACGGCGGACCGCACCAGCCTCTCGCCTTCCTCGCCCAGGCCGGGGAAGTTTAGGTAAAGGCCGCCCGTGGAGTACTTCTGCGCGTCCGACCACATCTGGCGCGTCCAGGCGAGGTTCCGATCAGAGTCCTTGGGGTCGCGCCACATCGAATCCAGCTCGAGCAAGTACGGGATGTCCCGGCGGCCAAAGGCCGTCTCCTCCGCCCCGACGCGGCTCATGGCGCCGCCGAGCGGGAGGATCACGAGATAGGTGTTCGGCGAAGGAATGGTGGCGGCCACCTTGACGAGGTAGTCCACCACCTCATCGCCAAGACCGTTCAGATAGAGCGATTTCCAGTAGTACTGCAAGTCCTGCTTCGGCACGAACGGGTCGAACATGCTCTGGACCCCGGTCCACGGCATCGGTCCGCTGAGGTCCACGAGCGGAGTTCCGAGCGTCCGCAGAGGCTTGACCAGCCGCTCTCCTTCTTCGACGTTCCCGGTGTAAATGGCGATGGGGATGGCCACAGGCCTGCCGTGATGCGCTTCGGGAAAGTACGGATTGGCCGGGATGGACCAGAAGAGGACGGCGGAACCGAGCTCCTCCGGGGCCTGACGCATGAACTCGCGCCACGTCCGGAGGACCTTGCCGCCGATGTCGGCGGGATACATGGGGCAACAGAGCAATACCGTGGGGCCGACGGGGTGGGCGCGAAACTCGAAGGAGGTGACCACCCCGAAATTCCCACCACCGCCGCGCAGCCCCCAGAAGAGGTCGGCGTTCTCGGTCTCGCTGGCAACGATGAGCTGGCCGTCGGCGGTGACAATGTCCACAGAGAGGAGGTTGTCGATGCTCAGCCCACGCTTTCGCATCAGCCAGCCCATCCCGCCCCCGAGGGTCAGTCCGGCCACCCCGGTCGTCGAGACGACACCCCCAGGCACAACGAGCCCAAAGACCTGAGTCTCTCGGTCCACGTCTCCCCAGGTGGCCCCGCCTTGAACGCGGGCCGTGCGCGTCGGTGGGTCCACACGCACCGCCTTCATCAGCGAAAGGTCGATCATGACGCCATCGTCACAGGCGGCGGTCCCCGCCACGTTGTGACCGCCCCCGCGTATGGCGACCAGCAGATTGTGGGTCCGGGCGAACTTGACCGCGTCAATGACGTCGGCCGCGCCGGTGCAGCGGACGATCAGCGCCGGCCGCTTGTCGATCATGCCGTTCCAGATTGTGCGCGCCTCGTCGTAACCCTCATCGCCGGAGCGGAGCAACGCGCCCCTCAGCCCCGCCTTGAATCCCCCGATCGTCTCCTCGTCGAGAACGGTCTCGCGGCCGTCGTTGGTTGGCACTCGCAGCACTGCCATGGCTCCCTCCTATTTCCCGGCCTGCTCTGGCTTGGCCTGGCTTACAACGGAGCGGGCGTGGCCCCGCGGGCGCTTATGGAGTGGGGTACACGAGCTTCGTCCCTGGCATCGCCCACTGCTTCGGCCATACCACCACCCAGCGTCCCTCCTGAGCCTGCTCGACTTTGAGGATGCTGTCGCCGAAGTTGTTGGGGCCATCGAACCCGATGCGCCCGACGATCGTGTCCACCCGGTTGGTCTTGAGCCACCGCGCGAGCACCTTGTCGTCGAGGCTCTTCGTCGCCGTGACCGCAGCATCGAGCACCGCCCAGGCGAGGTGAGAGCCGGCAGCCTGTAGCTCCACCTTGGCGTACGGAAGCCCTGCCTTGGTGGCCCGCTCATAAAAGAGCCTGATGAATTCGACCGCCACCGGGTTGTCGGTGAACGGGGGGTGCTCCTCGAAGGAGCCCGCCGAGAGCGCGAACTTCGCCTCCGGCGACCGGATCAAAGGCCCGGGGGCCGGGAACTGGTAGAAGTGCCCACGGGGCGTGTAGTCGATCTTCTTGAAGGCGTCCAGAAGGAGGTTCGCGTCGAGGCCGATGGCGCCCACCCAGACGAAGTCGGGGTTCGCCTCCTTGATCCGCGTGGCGATCGGCGCGAAGTCGCGGTTGCCGAAGTCGTATTCGAGGTAGAGCACGACGTTCAGGCCCCGCGAGCGCGCGACGTCGCGGGCGCCCCCGGCGATGAAGTGGGTGGCCGGGAACTTGCTCGTCACGATGGCGATGGTTTTAGGGGGGTTGGGCGTCGCCGCCAGGGCGTCGTAGACCATGTTCGGGAACGTCTTCGCCACGTCGTAACCGATGGAGACCGCCGGGAAGTGCATGTCGTACTTGGCCAGATGCGGCAATCCGAACGTGTGGCTGATCAGCATCTTCTGGTACCGCTCGGCCACGGCCATGGTGGCGAGGATGTTCGCGGTCCCGTACGGCCCCATGAGCAGGTCCACCTTGTCCACGGTAATCAAGCGCTCGTAGAGGGTCCGGGCCTGCTCGGGCTTGGACTGGTCGTCGAGCAAGACCCACTCCACCGGTCGTCCGAGCAGCCCGTTCTTCCGATTGAGCTGGTCAATGTAAACCTCCCCGCTGACCTTATGGATAGCGGCCGTCGCGGCAAGCGGACCGGTCAGCGCCAGGGTGCCGCCGATCCGGATCGGCGGGCCGGAGGGCGCGGCATCGGAGAACCTGATCACGCTCAGGCAAAGCACCCCGATGAGCCCTGCGACGAGCCCGGCAGATAGTCCCGTAAACCTGGATGACTGGAGCCGTTGAGTGAGCCTCATGATATTACCTCCTTTGACGCCTCCTTCTCGAGGCGATCTCGTCGTGATCTGGGACGGGGCCCGCGGGCGAACCAGTACGAGTGATAGCCCAGCTCCTCCGCCCGGATGATCTGGTCGATGTGTGCCCGGTAGACGCGGGCAGGCGTGTGGCCGGCTACGGCGTTGACCTCGTCGAAGACCGCGTAATCCATCAACCGGGAGAGTACACATGAATCAAGCGGTGGGTCAAGAGCCAGGTTTCGGCGCTGAAGTCGCGGGCCCGTCGTCTCCTTGGTCTTACTTGAGATAGCCGCGTTCCCGGTAAAAGCGCTCCGCCCCGGGGTGGAGGGGGACGTCGCGCGGCGCCTCCTCGTCGTTGGCGCAGAGCTGCGCCACGTCCAGTGGCTTGTAGTTATCGGTGGGTATGAGATCTCGACGCGCCTCAATGGCCTCGCACAGGGCGTAGGCGACGTCGTCCGGCATGTCGGCGCGGACCACCATGGGCCAGCCGCTGAAATCCAGGGTCGGGACATCCTCCGGCATGCCGCGGAACCGGGATTTGGGCACCACGGATGCGCGATAGCCCATCGCGACCAGGGATTTCATGATTTTGCCATCCAGGGGCAGGTAACGAAATCCGTGGTCGACAGCCGTCTGGCCCCAGCTCTTGATCCCCTCGTCAAAGACGGCGTTCACAGCGCCACTCTCGATGGCGGCCCGCCGATCCGGGTGGCTCGGCCTTGCGACCGACTGGATCTTCCCGCCCCATTTCCGGATGTCCGCAAAAGCGAATCCGGCAGCCTTCATGGCGGCGCTCAGCGTGAACATCGTTGTATCCTTCGTGAGGGCGTGACCGGCGGTCTGTCCGGTCGAGAGGCGAAGCGGGATGCGCTCTTTCTTGATCTGGGCCAATGAGGTGATGCCGAGAGATTCGTGGACGGCCAAGCCGATGACGTCGTACGAAGGGAACGTGGCGACGAGCCTGATCGGGAGACGCCTGGAGAACGGCCCTGTCCCTTTGAATGCCAAGGTCGCGGCCGCTGCAGGATTGATCCATGCGAGCGACACCCGGCGCTCGGCCACTGCCGTGATTTCTCGAAACCCGTCCGCTGCGAAAGAAAGTGAGATGCTGTTTTCCCTCGTGGGTGGGGCGTTCAGTGAGAGCTTGATCACGTAGCCCAGCCGCGATTCAGTCTGGAGCATCTGCTCGGCTGCCCGGGTGGTCTTGAAGGAGAGCGAGCTATCGTAGAGGCCGGCGGCCAGCTCCAGTATCCCCTTGGCCCGCTGTATCGCGGCGTTGTATCTGTGCTTCGTCGTGGTCATAATTGTGCTCAGGGTACGGCGCGGATGAAACACCTGTCAAGGCGGAAGATCAGCCGCGCACATCTGCGCGATCCAAGTATAATGAGGGGCGCTACGACATGTACGCTCGAACGAGCGCGTCGATGACGCGAGGTGGCGCTGATCACGAACCGGTGGGGGGTCTGGGGCGGAGCGGTCGCTCCCCCCAGTTCGGAGGAGGACTTTACTAATGGGTCAGTTCGGAATCGGGCAGGCGATCAAGCGATTCGAGGACGTCCGGCTCTTGCGGGGCGAGGGGCGGTATCACAACGACGTCAACCTCCCCGGACAGGCGCACGCCGTCGTCGTGCGGTCGATGCACGCCCACGCGCGGATCCGGTCCATCGACACGACGGCGGCGCTCAGGGCCCCGGGCGTCCTCGCGGTCTTCACGGGCGCCGATCTCGCGCGGGACGGCCTCGGCACCATGCAGATGACGCTCAAGCGGAAGCGCCCGGACGGCTCGCCCATGTTCGCGCCGCCGCACAAGGGCCTCGTTCAGGACCGCGTCCGGTACGTGGGCGATCCGGTCGCGTTCGTCGTCGCCGAAACGCAGGCCCAGGCCGAGGACGCGGCCGAGCTGGTCGAGGTGGACTACGAGCCGCTGCCGTCGGTGACCTCGACGGCCGAGGCGGTCGGCGGGGCTTCGGTGTGGGACGAGTGCCCCGACAACATCTCCAACGTGCATGAAATCGGCGACAAGGCCGCGGCGGATGCTGCATTCGCCCGCGCCCACCGCGTGGTCCGCCGCCGCTACGTCATCACCCGGCTGCACGCGCAGTTCATGGAGCCCCGCGGGGCCCTGGGGGTCTACGATCCCGGCGAGGATCGCTACACGCTCTACGCCGATGTGCAGTACCCCCACCGCGTCCGGAATGCGCTCGCGAGCTATATCCTCAAGATCCCGGAGCACAAGATCCGCGTCATCGCCGGCGACATCGGCGGCGCCTTCGGGACCAAGGGCCCGCAGTACCCGGAGCACCGCCTCGCCCTGTGGGCGGCGCGAAAACTCGGCCGGCCCGTCAAGTGGGTGTGCGAGCGCCGCGAGGTGATCCTGGCCGACGAGCACGCGCGCGACAACGTCACCGAAGCGGAGCTGGCCCTGGACGCCGAGGGGCGCTTCCTCGCCCTTCGCGTCCGGACCCTCGCCAACGTCGGCGCCTACGTCTCCTCGGACCGAAATATCCTGGCCACCTTCGCCAACGTGAACACACTAGTCGGCGTCTACGCCTTCCCTTCGGCCCATGTCCACATCACCTGCGTCCTCACCAACACCAACTCGACCGCGCCGTACCGCGGGGCGGGCCGGCCGGAGGCCACCTACGTCATCGAGCGACTCATCGACGACGCCGCCCGGGAGCTCTCCGTGGATCGGGTGGAGCTACGGCGGCAGAACCTGATCCCGGCCTCCGCGATGCCGTACCGCACGGCGCTCGGTGTGACCTACGATTGCGGCGAGTTCGAGAAGAACATGGACATGGCACTCACGCTCGCGGACGTCGCGGGCTTCCCTGCCCGGCGCAAGGCGTCGCAGAAGCGCGGCCTCTTGCGCGGCCTCGGCATCTCCAACCCCATCGAGAAAGCGGCGGGGCCCCAGCCCGAGTTCGCGGAGATCCGGTTCGCCGCCAGCGGGAGCGCGACCCTCCTCATGGGCACCAAGAATCAGGGCCAGGGGCACGAGACCACGTTCAAGCAGATCCTCCACGAGCGGCTCGGCCTCGACCCCGCGGACGTCCGGTACATCGACGGCGACACAGACCGGGTCGCGTTCGGCACGGGCACCATGGGGTCGCGGTCCACGGTCATCGGCGGCACCGCGCTCTGGATGGCCGCCGACAAGGTGATCGCCAAGGGGAAGAAGATCGCCGCGCGTCTCCTGGAGGCGGCCGAGGCCGACATCATCTTCGCCGACGGCAAGTTCTCCGTGGTGGGCACGAACCGCGACGTTGTCCTCCGGGAGGTCGCCCGGGCCGCCTTCCAGCCCGCGCAGCTTCCGCCCGGCCTCGAGCCGGGGCTCTTCGAGACGGCGACGTTCATCCCGCCCAGCGACACGTGGCCGAACGGCTGCCACGTCTGCGAGGTCGAGGCGGACCCCGACACGGGCGCGGTCACCCTCGCGAGCTACGTGATCATCGACGACGTCGGGACCGTGATCAATCCCCTCACCCTCAAGGGGCAGATCCACGGCGGCGTGGCGCAGGGCGTGGGCCAGGCCTTGATGGAGCAGGTGGTGTACGACCGGGAGTCGGGACAGCTTCTGACCGCGACCTTCATGGACTATGCGATGCCCCGCGCCGACGATTTCCCGTACATGCACGTCGAGAGCAACCCGGTCCCGACGAAGCTCAACCCGCTCGGCGCCAAGGGCGCGGGCGAGGCCGGGACGGTCGGGGCGCTCCCCGCCGTGTTCAACGCGGTTCTAGATGCGGTGGCGCCGCTCGGCGTCCGCCAGCTCGACATGCCGGCGACGGCCGACCGGGTCTGGCGCGCCATTCAGGACGCAAGGGCGGCAAAGTAACCCCGAGAGATCCTACCCTGGGAGGCGTGCCTCGGACTCCTGGCGATCCCGGCCGGGGCTGCTCAGGGATTTAACCGGCCTTCTCTTCTCAGCTCTTCCTGCGCGAGCTTCAAGAGTCGGTCGTTGACCACGCGATCGACGGTCATCTTCTCATCGACCAGGCCGGCCCGGATGTCCTCATCCAGCATGAGCTGGATGCCCTCTCTGGCAATGGAGAGATCGGAGGTCAGGCCGGGCGCAAAGAGGTCGTACGCCCGATCGATCACGTCGGGCTCGCCCTTGAAGCCCGCCTCGTAGCCTGCCTTGATCGCTTCCTTCTTGTTCTTCTTCGCGAATTGGATCCCGAGAATGAGCGCCTTCAGGAATCGCTTGGTGGTCTCCGGGTATTTCTCCAGGGTTTCATCGCGCGCCATGATGATGCTTTGGGGAATGGCGAGGGATTCGCTCAGGTTGACGATCAGGGGGAACCCTTTGGCGGTGAGTCGAACGGCGTCTTCCGGAGAGAAGGGGGCCGCCGCAACCAGACCATTCTCCAGCGCGGCCACGCGCATCGTCGTGTTGCCGACCGCACGGAGGATCACGTCTTTGTCTGGCTCCAGGTGGCTCTTTTTCAGGAAGACCCGGACCGCGAAGTCCGAAAACGCGCCGGCGCCGGTCACCCCGACGATTTTGCCCTTGAGATCGGCAACGTTCTTCGTGCCTTTGCTTCCCACGATGGAATAATTGACCGTATTCGATATGGATCCGATGATGGAGACGCCCAGACCGCGCGCGCGGGAGCGAATCACGGCCTGCGCCCCTCCGATGCTGCCGAAGTCTGCGTCCCCGGAAGTGAGAGCCGCCAGAGCTGCGGGGCCTCCTCGGATGAACAGCGGCTCCACGGTGAGTCCCTGTTCCTTGAAATACCCCTTGGCTGTGGCGACCCCGATTGGAATTTCGCTATTCCAGGAGAGGCTCACCACCACGAGCCGTATGGTCTTTTTCTCCTGGGCCTGGACCCGCGCCGGCGTAGGGAGAAAGAGGAAGAACGAAATGGCGGACGCATAAAATGCAAGAGCGAAGAATGGGTTTTTCATCAGCCTGCTAATCGGAGACGTCGATGAGGACGCCATCCGGGTCGGCCAACTGATGCTTCCCGAAGGGGCATTTGGCAAACAATCTGAGCCTGGCTTCTCCCTCAGGCCCGGCGCCTACGGGACTGGGGGTCAGGTGGGGTTCCGTGCCGTCAAGGCCTCCAGCTCCTTCTTGAAAACCTCGACGCTCTCCACTTTGAAGCCCAAGTGATCCGGCGCGGGCCGCTCGATGCCCGAAGACATCGACGTAGAACTGCGCCAGCGCCTCCGGCATCACCGTCCGTAGGGCAATGTGGTCGATGTATCTCTCCTGCTGCCACTCACGGTCCTCGTACACGTCCGTCCGATTCTCCATGCCCTTTTGAGAGAGGTCGAACACATTGCCGGCGGGGTCGTGGGTGGTGATCCCGGCGAAGGGCCTATTGCCGGGTCTCTTGAGCACCTGAATGGCCGGGTATTTCTCTCTCAGGCGGGCGAAGACGGGCTCGACGTCTTCGACCTCGAAGCCGAAGTGGTCGAAGCCCGCCTGTCGACCGGCTCGTCTCGGGTTGATGTTCAATCCGACGTAGCCGTCTCCCACGACGACGGCGCTTTCCGGTCGGGCGCGGCCGGAGACGCGCATCTTGAAGGCCGCTTCGTAGAATCTGCCCACAAGCGCGTAATTGGCACTGACGATCGCCACGTGCTTCAGCTTGGCAAACATGTGTGAGACTCCGTTTCGCAAGTCACCTCATGAGCCGCCCTTGATCCGGCCCATCGCCTGACTCCTCCCGGTGCTCGCTCGCTGGCCGGTTCGGGCCCATCGTACCACAACAGGCACCGATGCCTACATCCTACCAAAGCTCTTCTGATGTCGGGCGCGCTTCTGGCCAGACCGGAGACCTCTTCGCCGACATCCCTGACTAAGCGGGCTGCCCGCCCAGATTTTGCCCTTGACAGGGTATTCATCCGCGCTGTAGCGTCAACCCGGGGCTGGCCCTCGGTCCCCAGCGGTGTGAGAATGCCGGTTGTGTTGCCTAGCCTCTGGTGAGGAGTCTCACTCGTCAATGGAATGGCTCATCCTGCTCTTGCTCGTCCCCGCGATTCTCGTGCCGATCGTGCTTCTGTGCAGCTTTGCCGGCTGCGATATTGTTCTTGGGTTGACGCCGCCTACCTTTGAGACGGCCTTTGAGGTCAGCCCCACGGCGGTCCCGACCGACCAGACGGTCGCCCCGGCCAACTACTGTTTCGTCCAGAGGATCAGCGCCGGCGAACTGCTCGCCGACGGCGGTAGCGTAAGAATCACCGTGCGCGGCTCCCCCGCCGGCAACGTGACCATCAACAGCATCTACATTTCGCGGGCAGCCGGTTCCGGGAACCTCTGGGACTCGGCCACTGACATCAAGCCGGTCATGACTTCGCCCCTAACGCTGCCGGACGACCAACCCAAGATCCTGGACGCGATTGATTACGGTCTGGATCAGACCCAAGACCTGATCATCGCTTTTGATTTCACTGCCACCTCAAGCGCAGGCAATATCCGCTTTGTGCCTGTGCCCGGGGTGACGTTGTATTTCAAGGCGGGCGTCCAGCAGGCGTCGGTGCCGAATGAGACACAATCGACCAGGGACTCGGACTATTTCACCCAGCCCGACCCGAGGCTCTATCTTGTCGTGAAAATCGAAGCACTGTGACGAAGCCGTCGTGCAGGTCAGCGTCCGGCAAATCAACCTCCGTCTCCAGATTTTCCCCTTGACAGACTGTGCATCCGCGCTGTAGCGTCGGGCCGAGGGTCCCCGGCGGGCTGACAATGCCGGCGATGCCGCCTAACTTCTGTTGAGGACTCTCACTCGTCATGGAGTGGCTCATCCTGCTCGTGCTCGTCCCGGCGATTCTGGTGCCCGTGGTGCTTCTCGGTGGCTTTGCAGGCTGCAGCATCCTGTATGATCCTGATAATTTACCCGAGCGCCCCCTCCCTGACGCGCCCACGAACTTGTCGGCCAGGGGCATCAACGTCAGCGCCATCGCGCTTACCTGGAACAATCCGAACACAGTGCCCGTCACTTTCAAGATCGAACGGATCAGGGAGGGCGACAATGACCCAACGTTTCTCGACGCGCCTGCCAGCCCGTTCCAGGACCCCGGCCTGGAAGAGGGCACGGCGTACTTTTATCACGTGAGGGCGATTCGAACCGACGATGGCGAATCCTCGGCCTTGTCCGAGGCGGCGTCCGCGTCAACTTTCGGTCGGGCCTTCTCCGCCGATCTCGCCACCGATCAGTCAGGACTGGAGGGATTTTGCATCGTCCAGAGAATCGAGCCGCCGAGGCTGCTTCGCAGCGGCGCACGAGTAAATATCACCGTGCGCGGCTCCACCACCGGTACCCTCACGCTCGACAAAATCACCATTTCGCAACTGGCCACCTCGGGCGATCCCTATGATTCCCACGCCGACCTCACGGAAGTGGCGTCGTCAGTGGTCGTGCCGGCGAATACGGCCATCACGCTCCCCACGATCAATTACGCCTTTGATCGCACCAGGCCGTTGCTGATCGCCTTTGACATCAGCGCCACTCCCGGCTTGGGGAATGTCCGCAGCGTTCTTCTGCCCGGGTCGGTGCATTATTTCAGGGCGGCCACCCAGCAGGCGTCAGTACAGGATAGGTTCCCGGATCCCGCCAATCCTTTACTGACGTATAGCACCGGGCAGGGCAGGCACTATTTGGTCGAAAGAATTGAGGTCGCGTGACATGGCCAACAACTTGACCGGAGACTACGAAGCCGTCGTGCAGATCGCCGTTCGGCAGATCAACGGTCTGCTGGCCAGTCTACACGAGAATGGCGCAAGAGAGGATCGGCCGCTGAAGCTGCTCCACAGCGCGACCGTGCGGGTGGGAGATCGTCGCCGGAGACCTTTCGACGACCTGGTCGGCGACTTCGGCGATTGGGTTCGGGAGTATCAGAGGGCGCGGGGGCCTGTGGGGCTGGGTGACCTGCGCGCGCACTTGACCGGAATGGCTCCTCCGGGGGCGGCCAGGATGATCGAGGAAGCCTTTTCCAAGATCGGCCAGGCCGTCCCCCCGCCCCCCCCCCCCCCCCCCCCCCCCCCCCCCCCCCCCCCCCCCCCCCCCCCCCCCCCCCCCCCCCCCACCC
>Ga0184637_10000078_pt1 | contig 61796 bp, 57 predicted proteins | sample PLM3_127_b2_FD_133143 | JGI IMG/M metagenome (GOLD analysis project Ga0184637, IMG submission 133143) | Groundwater sediment microbial communities from an aquifer in East River, Colorado, USA - PLM3_127_b2 | ecosystem: Environmental > Terrestrial > Soil > Riparian zone | place: USA: East River...
GAAGCGGATTGAGCAAATACTTGCAATAACGAAACGCTATCCGGATGAGAAAGAGGCATTTTATTTATTAGGAAATTGGTACCGAAACAGGAAGCCCCAAGAAGCCATTCGCTTTTACAATAAAGCGATAGAGATAGACCCGCTTTATAAGCTGGCGTATAATTCGCTCGCCTATTTTTACGATAAAATCGGCGATTTTGAGAAGTCCATCTGGGCTATCAACAAGTATATCGAGATAGCTCCGGATGAGGCCAACCCCTACGACAGCCGGGGAGACCTGTATGCTTGGAACGGCAAATTAGACGAGGCGATTGATTCCTACAGAAAGGCTTTAGAGAAAAAGCCGGACTTTTATATGTCTTTGCCCAAGTTGGGGCATATGTACCTGTTCAAAAGGGACTATGCCCGGGCGGAAAGCTGCTTTCAGGCGATGGCCGCCAGCAGCGAGAAAGGCATTCGCTCGGAGGCGAGGCTGTATCTGGCCCAAATTCCCCTTTATCGGGGTAAATTCAATGAGGCCTTGCAGGTTTTGGATCAGGGGATAGGCGCAGACAAATTCGAGCGGGTGGAGGAATGGCGCCTGGTGGTTAAACATTCAAGCAAAGCTGCTATCTACGAGGAAAAGAAAAACCTGAAGCTGGCTCTGGAGGAAGTCAAGAAGTGTATGGAGATTTTACATAAGGACGATCCTAAAGACATAGTCTATTGGCGAGATTTTTATGCCATGCTTCTGGCCGAGAATGGCGAAATTGCCCGAGCCGAAGAAGTCGCCCGGGCTTTTAAGAAAGATATTGAGAAAAAAGACACCACCCAGATGGAAGTGTACTGGTTTGCCGCCGGGGCGATTGAATTGGCTAAAAAAAACCTGCCGGCCGCCATAGCTTACTTCGAAAAAGCGGCCAAGGCCACCGCTAACTTCCCGGAGCACTACCTGCTTGCCAAAAGCTATCTGGAAGCGGGACGCCTGGGGGAGGCGGTAAGCGAGTTCGAGAAAATACTTTCAAAATATGATGAAAGCCGCTCCTATCTGCCAAACTGGTCGGTGAAGGCGTATTACCTTCTTGGTTTGGCATATGAAAAATCGGGCTGGAACAACAAGGCGATTGAAAAATATGAAGAATTTCTGGAAATCTGGAAAGAGGCCGACCCGGGGATTGCGGAAGTGGAGGATGCGAAACAGAGGTTGGGGCGGTTGAAAGGAAAGGTTTGATAGATTGAATCATTGGATCATTTAACCATTTAATCATTGAAAAACGAAAAAATGAGTCAATGAATAAATGAAGAAATAAATCGCTCCAGCGCTTGTCCACGGACTAAATAAAAGTATATTTCGCTTGAGCCGAAGTGGTGGTAACTAATCTCTTCGGCGCAGGCTTTAGCCTGCGAAAGTGTTATAATTGCCGAAGTGGTGGAACTGGCAGACACACGGTGTTCAGGGCGCCGCGCCCAAAAAGCGTGCGGGTTCGAATCCCGCCTTCGGCATTAAAATCGATAAACAATCCCGCCGTCCTCTAACTTTTTAAAACAAAAGCGGGCGGGTTCGCCTGCCCGAGCCGTAAAACCGTCTCGGGTTACGGCCAGGGAATCCCGCCTTCGGCATGTGTTAGAAATTTGCAGAGGGAAAGCCGTTTGAAAGCGGGCGGGTTCGCCTGCCCGAGCCCAGGCTCGGCCCCGGCCAGGGCCTGACCGAGTTAAGCTCGGTTTCGGCCAAGGAATCCCGCCTTCGGCCCGGTTGAGGATTCCAATTATTTTCCCGCTTCTTCTGGTGAAACCCTGATATCGTTTGAACGGTCTTGGAATTTAAACCACGCTTTGGCCAAGATTTTTCTCAATTTCGCTTCGAGAAAATCCGATGTAAAGTAGCGTATCCTCAATTGACAGAAAACTATCGAAAGGATAAGTTGATTTGATGAGCGAACAAATTATGAGCTTTTCCGGGCCGGCCTCGCTGGAAAAAATAGCGGGGCGGCTGGAGCATTTGCACCAGGCGCGCAACTATCGCGAAACCGTCCAGATTTTTTTAGAAATTTTCCGGGAAAACTTTCCATCTAACCAGTTGTGGGGTGCGGTCGTGCCTCAAATTAAGGGCGGTTTTCTCCTTACCGGGTGGGATTTTGAGAAGAAAGAATTGTTCTGGGAAACGCTCAAACCGGCAGTGAGCGATTCGTTGCGTCCGCTATTGGTCGAAACCTTGTTGGAACCGGTGAAGGCGCCAGCCGTTCTGGCCGAAGTGTTAGCCCGCCGGGGTTGTCCCGATGCTGTGCAAAAAGCCGGTTTTCCTTTAATTCCAATTCCAGGCGGCACCGGAAACGCCGGTTTTCTCATCGGTTTTCTTTCCGACGCAAAACCGAGCGAACCGACCGTTTGGGAGCGACTGCTTTTGGTTCTCTTCGGCCTTCATTTGGAAATGCATAAAAAGGAAGAGAAGCTCAAAGCCGAAGGCTTGGGCAAAGAGCTGCTATATCAAACCAGCAAAGTTTTAGCCAGCCCCCTGGAGCTTTCCGAGGTTTTGGAATTGATAATGGATGCTCTGCGAGTATTGATCCCCTACGACGCGGCCGGAGTCTTTATAATCGACAAGAAGAAACAGGAGGTGGCGGAAATCGCTACGCGCGGCTACGACGCCGCTTTGGAAAGCGACATCCGGCTGCAGATCGGCCAGGGGCTCATCGGTTGGGTGGCCAAAACCGGCGAGGCGGTAATCGTGCCGGACGTTTCCAAAGATTCCCGTTATGTTAACGCGCGGGTTGAGACCCGCTCCGAAATGGTGGTGCCGATTACCTCCGGAGGCCGCACCATCGGCGTTTTCAATCTGGAGTCCGACCTGCCGGACGCCTTTGGGGAGCCGGATTTAAAACTGCTTTCCGACTTTGCCGTGCAGGCGGCGCTCTCCATCGAGCGCGCCCAGCTTTTCACCGAGCGGATGGAGCGAAGAAGGTTGCAAGGGGAGCTGAAAATCGCGCGGCAGATTCAAACTACTTTTTTCCCCAAACAAAACCCGCAGATGCCGGGGTTTGACATCTACGGCGGCAACGTACCCTCCGAGCAAGTGGGGGGGGACTACTACGACTTCATACCGATTATCGAAAACCAGATTGGCATCGCCATCGCCGACGTTTCCGGCAAGGGGATTCCGGCGGGTTTGATTATGGCTGCCTTCCGCGCCAGTTTAAAGGCCGAAATCCGCAACAATTACGCCATTCGCACCATCGTGGCCAAAGTCAACTCGCTTCTCCACGAATCGATTGAAGCGGGCAACTACGTGACCGCTTTTTATGGCGTTTTAGATTCTAAAAACAAGATTTTCACTTACTCTAACGGCGGTCATAACCCCCCTATGGTTGTGAAGGCCGACGGTAGCCGCAAGTACCTGTCCGAGGGGGGGGTAGCCCTGGGGATTTTTTCCGATACGGCCTATAAAGAGAAAAGGTGTTCTTTGCATCCCGGGGATATCCTGATTTTTTACACCGACGGAGTGACGGAAGCCAGAAACGAGCGGGAAGAGGAGTTTGGTTTAGAGCGGCTGGAAAAGCTGGCGCACACAAACCGGCATTTGCCTGCCCGGGAAATTTATGGGGAAATTGAGCGGGAGGTTTATCTGTTCCAGAACCATCAGCGGCAGGACGATTTCACTTTGATTGTTTTAAAAGTTTTGTAATTTTTCCTTCGTGAGTAATAAGCTTACACCTGCCACTCTCTTTCTGCTGCTTTTGGCCAGCCTCGTGTGGGGCGGCGCGGCTATTTATTTCAACCTGGCGGCTGACCCGTTCTACCCTTTCGCTTTGGACGGTGCCACGTGGGAAAAAGCCCGAGGGGGATTGGTGGCGACGGAAATTGTACCCACTGGCCCGGTTGAGCGGGCCGGCCTCCTTCCAACCGATACCTTGCTTTTGGCCAACGGTGTCAGCGTGACCTCGGAGAAAACCTTGCAAGAGGTCATCAACCAAATTCCCACAGGCCAAAGAGCCATCTACACCGTTCGTCGGGGGGATGGCTTGGTCCGGCTGGAAGTAGCCATAGAGCGTGACACCTTCAAGCTTATCCAGCACTGGCTTATGAAACTAGCCGGCTTTTTGTACATCTTCTTAGCCATTTTGGTTTTTACAAAAAAGCCGGAACTCAAAACCACTTGGCTCTTCCTTTTCCTTGGGCTGATGTTGGGCTTCCTGTTGAGCATAATCTTGGTCGACGAATCCGTTTTGAAAAATAATCCCCTCAAACTCTTTTTCGACACCCTTGGGGACGCAAGCTTTATGTTGATACCTGCTCTGGCCTTGGATTTCTTCCGTCGCCTCTTGTTCTTTCCAATCTCTTCCCCCCGACGCGAGCTTACTCTTCTGACCTATCTTCTCCCTTCTCTGGTATTCCTGTTAAACTTCAGTGTCAAAATTGTTAAACTACAAGTGCCGATAATTCCGCCCAACTGGCTGTGGGACATTTCATACGGGGCTACCTGGGGGGTCTATCTTCCCTGGTTCATAATCGAAATCGTCCTGCGCGTCAAAAAAAAGCAACTGCTCATAAACTCTCGCCAGGCAAAATGGCTCCTTTGGGGAGCTGGCCTGCCAATGGCGATTGTTGTCTCCAATTTGCGCCATTGGATAATTGGAGAATGGCTGACGTATCTGTTGCTCTTGCCTCCCCCCTTCGTTCTGGCCTACTTGATACTGAAAGAACGGCTTTTAGACATCGGCGTAGTCATCAAACGCTCCGCCATTTATACCATCTTGAGCGCCCTTTTAATCGCCACCTTTGTAATTCTGGTGATGGCCACCAGCCAGCTTTTCGTGCTTTTGACCGGAGAAGAGTCCAATCTGGCGGTCTTTGCCGCCGCCCTCATAACCGCCGTAGTTTTCAACCTATACCGGCAGAAAACCCAGAACTATCTCGACCGAAAATTTTTCAAAGACCGTCACAATTATCAAAGAGCCCTCCTCGAATTTTCAAAAGAGCTGGCTCGATTGGAAAACCTGGACACGCTTTTGACCAAGATATCCAAACAATTTGCCGAGACCTTGCACCTCGCCAACTGCCTGCCGTTCATCTACAACCAGAAAGCGGATGCGTACGGGATGATCTCCCCCTATGGTCTTTTCGACCCGCCGCTCTTAAAAGTGCGCTACTCCGCCTCCGAGTTCGGTCTGACCACTCTTTTGGTAAAGGAAAAACGGCCCCTCGAATTTTACGATTTGGAAACCAATCCCCTTTTCACACACCTGCCTGTAGCCGAAAAAGTTTCTCTCCGAAAAACCGATACGGCTTTAGCCGTGCCACTTATGGCCAAAGAAAAACTGGTCGGGATGCTTCTTTTAGGGAACAAAAAATCGGGCGATTATTTTAACGCGGAGGATATCGACTTTTTTGCCACGCTTTCCTCTTCCCTGGCGGTGGCGGTGGAAAACGCGCGGCTGTACAAAGAAGAGTTGGAAAAACATGAAATGGAAAAAGAGCTGGACGTGGCCCGGCGGATACAGGAGAAATTGCTCGGCCGCCAACTGCCCAAACTTCCCGGAATCGATCTTTACGCTGCCTACCTCCCCTCCCGACAGGTCTCGGGAGATATGTATTCCGTTATCCCGGTTAAAAACAATCAATTGGCGCTGGCTATCGGAGACGTTTCCGGCAAAGGCATACCGGCCTCCCTTTTGATGGCCAGCTTGCAATCTTCCCTTCAAATGTTGTGTCTGGAATGTTTTCCGCCCGCCGATATCATCAGCCGGCTGAACCGGTTGGTGTGCGAAAATACCGATCCGGAAGATTTCGTCACCTTCTTTTACGCCGTTTATGACCGAGACAACAGAAAATTGAGCTACGTCAACGCCGGCCATAATCCGCCCTTATATTTTCCGGCCAAGGGGGAACCCAAGGAACTTTCCGAAGGAGGACTTCCTTTAGGGATCTTTTCGGATAGGCAATACCAGGCTGATGAACTTTCGGTTCAGCCCGGTTCCCCTATCGTTTTGTATACGGACGGAGTTACGGAAGCGGGTTACGAATTTGAGGAGCAGTTTGGTTGCCAGCGGCTGGCCAAAATCGTAGCGCAAAACCGCCACCTTTCGGCTCAGGAGATTGGCGAGAGAATCCTCTCCGGCCTGCACGAGTTTTGTGGTGCCCGGGAGCTGGAAGATGATGTTTCACTGGTTATATTGAAAACGGTATGAAGGCGGCAAAACCAAACCGGTCGCACCCGGTTTCCAGAACCACCAGCGCCCGGATGATTTCACTTTGATTGTCTTAAAAGTTTTGTAATTTCTCTCTCGTGGAAAAAAAACATGCGCCTTCGACTATTTTCACTCTTGTTTTCGCCACCCTGCTGTGGGGCGGGTCCGCCCTTTACTTTAACCTCACCGCTCCCAAGAGGTTTCAGCAGGCGCGCGACGGCGCGGAGTGGAAGCCAGCCCGCGGCGGATTGGTCCCCGACACCATTCTAAGCGGCGGCTCAGCAGACCGGGCTGGAATCTTGATTTCCGACACCCTCCTGTCGGCCAACGGGGTCAGCGTTGCATCCGATGGAGCCCTGCAGCAAGTTATCGACCGGGTTCCTACGGGCCTTGCGGCCCGGTACACTGTCCGCCGGAGCGACCGCCTGGTTCAACTGGAAGTGTTCATAGAACGGTGCTGGTCCGAAATTGTCCTACATTGGCTTTTCAAACTGGCCGGCTTCCTCTACATCTTTATGGGAATTTTTGTTTTCTTCAAAAAACCGGAACGGGAGAATGTTGGGGTATTTTTGATTTTCACCTCCGTCGCCGGCTGGCTTCTGGCGGTCGGGTCGGTCAACGCCTCCTGGCTGGCTCCCACCCCCAAGCTTGTTTTCTATTTGATGCTGTTTTTCAACGTCTTTTTCGTTTCCCCTTTCTCGCTCGATTTCTTCCGCCGTTTGATGTTCTTTCCGCCCGGCTCTCCCCCTCCCCAACGGCTGACTTTGCTGACCTACCTGCCGGGGCTGGCCGGACTGGCGCTCTTTTTGACCCCCTTCGTCATTTCTTCCTTCCAGGGCAAGCCGGATCTTTTTGTAGAGGAAGGCCTTTGGCGAAAGATCCAGCGTTTTTCGGTTCCGGGCGTGATGGCGGTCTACCTGGGCTGGTTTATGTCCGAATTCTTTATGCGCTTCAGCAAAAAACAGCAGGTGATAAACCCGCGGCAGGGGAAATGGCTGGGATTGGGGACCGGCATTCCGATGGCGATTTTCATTCTGTTCGACCAGATTCTGAAACCGGTGCTGAATCTGCCCGTTTTGCAGTGGGCCCAGTTGATGCTCCTCATCCCGCCGTTCGTTCTGTCCTACCTGATTCTGAAAGAACGGCTTTTGGACGTCGGCGTGGTCATCAAGCGCTCCGTCATATATGCGATTTTAAGCGCGCTTTTGATCGGAACTTTCGTCGTTTTGATTATGGCCATCAGTGAACTGGTGGTCTTTGTGACCGGGCAGGAATCGAAACTGGCCATCTTCGCCGCCGCTCTTTTAACAGCCGTGGTGGGGAACCTGTACCGGGAGAAAACCCAAAACTACCTTGACCGCAAATTTTTTAAAGACCGCCACAACTATCAGAAATCGTTGCTTGAGTTCTCCAAAGAATTGGCCCAGCTGGAAGAGCTGGAAACCCTTTTGGGGAAAATTTCCAGACAGTTCACCGAAACCTTGCATCTTGCCAACTGCCTTCCCTTTATCTACGACCAAAAACGGGATGCTTATGTAATGGTCTCTCCCTATGGGCTTTCCGACCCGGTGCTCGAAAAGATTCGCTTTTCGGCGACCGAGTTTGGCCTGACCACTCTTCTGGTGAAAGAAAAAAAGCCTTTGGAATTTTACGATTTGGAGACCAACCCGCTTTTTACCCATCTGCCCGTGGCGGAAAAAGTGGTTTTGAAGAAAACCGATACGGCGGTCGCCGTGCCGCTGATGGTTAAAGAGAAGCTGGTTGGAATGCTTTTGTTGGGCAACAAAAAATCGGGCGATTATTTCAACCCGGAAGATATCAACTTTTTCGCCACCCTTTCTGCTCCTTTGGCGGTGGCCGTGGAAAATGCGCGGCTTTACAAAAAAGAACTGGAAAAGCACGAGATGGAACGGGAGCTGGATGTGGCCCGCCAGATTCAGGAGCGGCTGGTGTCCTCCTGTCGGCTGTCCAAAATCCCCGGCGTAGATTTGGCAACCACCTACCAACCTTCCAAACAAGTCTCCGGCGACCTGTTTTCCGTCATTCCAACCAAAGGAAATCAATTAGCTTTGGCGGTTGGAGATGTTTCCGGAAAAGGGGTTCCTGCTTCACTACTTATGGCTACCGTACAGGCAACCCTTTCGACTTTAGTCGAACAAACGCTTGCTCCCACTGAGATTATGCAACGCCTGAACCGGCTGGTGCACGAAAACTCCCAACCGGAGCATTTTGTCACCTTCTTTTTCGGCCTCTACGACCTTTCCACCCGGCAGTTGACTTACGTGAACGCCGGCCACAACCCGCCCCTTTACTTCCCGGCCAACGGGAGCCCCAAAGAACTTTCTGAAGGCGGACTGCTTTTGGGAATGTTTCCGGAAAACCGCTATGAGACCGGGCAATTGGTCCTGCAGCCTTTGGCTCCGCTTGTTTTCTATACGGATGGCGTCACCGAAGCGGAAAACCATGCCGAAGAGCAGTTCGGCGTTAGCCGATTAGCGGAACTGATACGCGAACAGAGCCACCTGCCGGCAGAACTTTTGGGAGAAAGGATTCTGGCCACCGTCCGACAGTTCTGCGACGGCCGCGAATTGGGGGACGACCTCACTCTGGTTATATTGAAAGCAGTATGAAAAAAGCGTTAACCGTCGATTTGTGGGATACTTTGATTTACGACAAGCCGGAAATAGATAACGCCCGACGCGACCGACGGCTGGCCGAAATGGCGGCAATTTTGGAAAGCTCTGCTGGATTCAATAATCCATCCAGAATGCTGGCAGCGTATGAAACCTCCTGGGGAATTTACGAACGCACCTGGCAGTCCGGCGTCGAGATAATTCCGGCCGAACAGCTGAAAGTTTATTTAGACCTCATTTTTGATGGCCAAACGCCAGCAAGTCTTCCCCAAACGGAGCTTTTGCAAGCTTACTTGGAGCCGGTTTTGGTTCATCCACCCCTTTCAATGCCGGGTGCAAGGGAAGTTTTAGCCAAGCTTAAATCGAAAGGATGGAAACTTGGGATTATTTCCAACACCGGCCGGACTTCCGGCCTATATTTGCGAAAAGTTCTGCAAGGGCATGATGTCTTTGGGCTGATTGACGCTTTCTTTTTTTCGGATGAACAGGGCCTTCGCAAGCCGCATCGTGACGCATTTACGAAAACGCTTGACCGGTTGGATGCCCGACCGGAAGAAAGCTTTCATTTTGGGGATAACTGGGAAGCGGATGTGGAAGGTGCTCGAAAGGCCGGTCTGACTTCGCTTTGGTTCTGTCGCAACGGACAACAGCCCCTCGACCCGACCGTCAAAAAAGTCAAAACTTGGTCAGCACTGGAATTTCTGTTGGAGATATAATTCAAGCGGTATGTTATTCATCTTAAAACCGACCTACAAAACGAGTAGCTCAGGGGCTTCTGCCCCTGGAAAATTCTCCCTCCGGCAGCCCCTCGGCTACGCTCGGGGTAAAAGGCCGGAGGGCTACTCCAATTTAGATTTTATATTGATATCGCAATTTCCGCTTCAATTATGCGCGTCGGGATCTTGACCGGCGGGGGGGACTGCCCGGGGCTGAACGCCGTCATCCGCGCCGTGGTGCGCAAAGGGTTAAAGGAAAACTGGGAAATCTGGGGCATTCTCGAAGGCTGGCGCGGGTTGATGGGAGACGGCTGGTTCGAACCGCTGGGGCTAGATTCGGTCTCCGGCATTCTGCGCCGGGGCGGGACCGTTCTGCGCACCTCCCGCGACAATCCCTTTGATGTTCCTAAAGGAGTGGAGGAGGTTCTCGCTAACCTGAAAAAGTATCAAATGGACGTTTTGGTTACAGTAGGTGGTGAAGGAACGATGAAATTGTCCAAAAAGTTTTTTGATTTGGGGGTAAAAATAGTTGGAGTGCCGAAAACGATAGACAATGACATCTGGGGCACAGATTTAACTTTCGGTTTTGATACGGCCGTCAACACGGCCATGGAGGTAATCGACAAGCTTCATTCCACGGCCGAAAGCCACAACCGCGTGCTGGTGGTGGAAGTGATGGGACATTTCACCGGCTGGATTGCCTGGGCGGCCGGCATCGCCTCCGGGGCCGATTTAATAATCATTCCAGAGCATCCGGTCTGTTTGGATGAAATCTGTGAAATAATTGAAAACCGCTTTTCGCGGGGCAAGTATTTTTCCATCGTGGTCGTGGCAGAAGGAGCCAAGATTTATTTGGAAAAAGGGCGGCCGGAGGAGTATATTTGGCAGGCAGAAAAAGATGCCCGCGGGCATCTGCGGATGGGTGGTATAGGTGAAGTTTTGGCCAGGAAAGTTGAGGAAAAAACCGGGTTTGAGGCCCGACCGGTAACGCTCGGATACATCCAGCGGGGCGGTTCTCCAACCGCATTCGACCGGGTTTTGGCCACCCGCTTTGGCAGCTTTGCCGTGGATATGATTAAAGAGAAAAAATTTGGTTATATGGCCGCTTTGAAAGGGAATGAAATCGTTTCCATTTCTCTCGAAGAAGCAACCAAGAAATTGAAAACCGTGCCGGAAGAGTATTATAAAACTGCCGAGGTTTTTTTTGGCTAAAAACGCGCGAAAAGCTCTGTTAATCATTGTGGCTTTCTTGGCGATGGGTCATCCCGCTTTCGCTTCGAATTTGGCCATTCGTCTGGGCTTGTGGCACCTGACCAAGCCCGACTTTACCAACGAGCAGGGGATTACATCTGAAAACAAACGGAACTTTTTTTATCTCGAAGCTTCCTATCAAAGCAGGCTGAATCGATTGCTAACTTTCAACGTCAACCTGGGCACTATTTTCCGGGGGACGATACGGCATCAAACTTCAAACGGCATTATTTTGGGCAGCGCAAATGTTCTTCCTATAGGTGTCGGTTTTACGCTTTATCCAGTTCCCGTTAACATCGGAATAAAACCGTATTTCCGCGGGGGTGGAACGGTGGCCATCGGCAACTCGAATTCCGGCAACTTCGTGCGGTATGACGCCTCCAACAATCCAATATTCGAATCCAAAACCCGCCTGACGGCGGGTGGTTTTGGGGCTTTCGGGCTTTCCCATCGGATTATGACCAAAATCAATTTGCTAACCGAAATTTCGTATTATCATTTGAAGTTTTCCCGCCCGGTGGCGGGGATTTCGAACCATTCCGGCTATCAAATTTTGACGGGGATAAGCATTAGCTATGAATGAATTGCGACGAGAGATGAAAATCGCCATCAACGGTTTTGGACGAATCGGGCGGCTGGTTTTGCGCGCCGGCCTGGACAACCGGAGCCTGGACTTCGTAGCCGTCAACGATATCACCGACGCCAAAACCCTAGCGCATCTTTTGAAATACGATTCGATACACGGCCCCCTGGAAGTCCCGGTTAAAGCTGAAGGGAACTCCATCGTCTTAAACGGCAAAAAAATCGAGGTGCTCTCCGAAAAGGAGCCGAAAAATTTGCCCTGGAGAAAAATGGGAATCGACATTGTGGTGGAGGCCTCCGGTAAATTCACCGACCGGGAGGGCGCCGCGCAACATCTGACTGCCGGGGCTAAAAAAGTTCTTATTTCGGCTCCCGCCAAAGGGCACGATGTAACCATCGTTCTGGGCGTAAACCAGAAAGCATACGACCCCTCCAAACATCAGCTGGTTTCCATCGGTTCCTGCACTACCAATTGTTTGGGGCCGGTGGCCAAGGTTTTGGACGACAACTTTGGCATCGTTAAAGGTTTTATGAACACCATTCACGCCTATACCAACGACCAGCGCACCCAGGACCAGCCGCACAAAGATTTGCGCCGGGCCCGAGCGGCCGCTCAATCTTTGATTCCGACCACCACCGGCGCGGCCAAAGCGATTTCCGAGGTGCTGTCGAACTTGAAAGGGAAGTTGGACGGCATTGCCGTGCGGGTTCCGGTCGCCGACGGCTCGCTTCTGGATTTGACCTGTCTGGTCAATAAGGAAACCACGGCGGAGGAAGTCAACGCCGCTATGAAAAAAGCGGCGGAGGATGAATTGAAGGGTATCCTCGAATACCAGACCGACCCGATCGTCTCCGCCGATGTCATCGGCAATCCGCACTCTTCCATTTTTGATTCGCTTTCCACTTTGGTCATCGGCAAAAATTTAGTCAAAGTTCTCGCCTGGTACGACAACGAGTGGGGCTTTTCCTGCCGGATGGTTGAGACGCTGGAGCTGATGGGGAAAAACTTTGCCGACTGACACGACTGCCGGAAGTAAATTGAGGCTGGATAAATTAGAGGTAAAAGGGAAACGGGTATTGGTTCGGGTTGATTTCAACGTTCCTATCGAAAATGGCGAAGTGGAAGATGCCACGCGCATTAAAGAATCGCTGCCTACCATTCAAAAGCTTATTCTTGAAGGCGCCAAGGTAATTTTGATGTCGCATTTAGGCCGCCCAAAGAAAGGGTCGGAGCCGCAATTTTCTTTAGCCCCAGTGCGCAAAAAGCTCTCCGAATTGCTGAACCAGCCGGTCGAGTTCGCTTCCGATTGCATCGGCTCCGAAGCGGAGGCCAAAGCCAACAATCTGAAACCGGGCGAAGTTCTGCTTTTGGAAAACCTGCGCTTTCATCCCGAAGAAGAAATGAATGACCCCGCTTTTGCAAAAAAATTGGCTTCACTCGGAGAGGTTTACGTAAACGACGCCTTTGGCACCGCCCACCGGGCGCACGCTTCCACCGTGGGAGTAACCGGTCACTTTACGCGCCGCGCGTCCGGCTATTTGATGCAAAAGGAGTTGGATTATCTCAGCAGAATTTTAGCGCACCCAGAACACCCTTTTGTTGCCATTTTGGGCGGGTCAAAGGTATCCGACAAAATTGCCGTAATAGAAAATCTTTTGCCCAAAGTCGACCATCTTCTAATCGGCGGCGGGATGGCTTACACATTTTTGGCGGCAACCGGTAAAAAGGTGGGGAATTCTATTCAAGAGCCGGAGCGATTCGAGCTGGCGCGCGCCCTTCTCCAAAAGGGAAAAGATAAAATCGTTTTGCCCGAAGATTCTTTTGCCGCACCGGAGCTGGCGCCGAATATCACCGTGCAGATTGTACCTTCCGATAATATTCCCGACGGTTTAAAAGGCCTGGATATAGGTCCGGAAGCGGTGGAACAATTTGTTGCGATTTTGGAAAAAGCCAAAACCGTTATCTGGAACGGCCCGATGGGAGTTTTTGAAACGCCGCCGTTTGACACCGGCAGCAAAAAAATCGCCCAAAAATTGGCGGAAATCACTGCTTGTGGTGCTATAACTGTAGTGGGTGGTGGAGACTCGGCGGCCGCCTGTGCCAAATTTGGGCTTTCGGGCAAAATGTCGCACATCTCCACCGGCGGCGGGGCAGCGCTTGAATTCTTAGAAGGAAAAATTCTTCCCGGCGTAGCGGCGCTTTCAAACGCTTGAAAAAATTTGGTTTTCCGGGAGGGGCAATTCGTGAATTGCCCCTACAATTTCAAAAATGAAACGCACCCGTCTTGTTGCCGGCAACTGGAAGATGTACACTACCCCCGAGACCGCGCGGGCGCTGGCATCCGAAATCGTCCGGCATAAGTCCGACTTCCCACCGGTCGAGATTGCCCTTTGCCCGCCGTTTCTTTCTCTTAATGCAGTCCGAGATATCATCCGGGGAACGGAAATTAAACTGGGCGCACAGAATATGCACTTCGAGACGGAAGGTGCCTTCACGGGCGAGGTTTCCGGACAAATGTTAGTCTCCTCCGACTGTTCAATGGTGATAATTGGACACAGCGAGCGGCGGCAGCACTTCGGGGAAACTGATGAGATTATTAATCGCAAGCTGAAAAAGGCATTGGAGGTTGGCTTAATTCCGATCTTTTGTCTTGGAGAAACACTGCAGGAACGAGAAAACGAAAAGACTTTCGAGGTCATTGAACGACAGTTAACGGTTGGATTAAATAGTCTTAGATTTGATGATACCCAATTAGTCATCGCCTACGAGCCGGTTTGGGCGATTGGCACGGGAGTAAATGCGGCCCCTGAAGAGGCGGTTGAAGCTCACCGGTTCCTGCGCGATAAGCTGGCAAAAATGGCAGGTGCTCCAATTGCCTCAAAAATTCGTATATTATATGGCGGCTCGGTTAAGGCCGATGTAGCCCTGCCGCTTTTTGCCGAGGAGGAAATCGACGGTGCCCTGGTTGGCGGGGCGAGTTTGAAAGCTGGCGAGTTTGTAGAAATTATAAAGAGCGCGAAATAAGGAGGATTTGTGCATACGTTATTTTTGATGATACATATCATCGTGGCGATTTGTTTGATTATTTCAATCCTGATGCAATCAGCCAAAGGAGAGGGGCTGGCCGGGGCTTTTAGCGGCGGAGCTTTTTCATCGACCGTATTTGGCGGGCGGGGTGCGGCCACTTTTTTGGTGCGCGCTACGGCGGTTCTGGCCGTGCTTTTAGCCTTGACTTCGATTGGGCTGACCTTCTCCTCCCGTTCCGCAAACGTGCAGAGCGCCGTGCAGAAGGCGGCGGGGACGATTCCGGCGCCACAACAGCCCACCTCGGGCGGGCCGATTAGCACGCAGCCGCAGAGCCAGCCGGCACAAACGCAGACCGGGACGGCAAAGGAACCGAATATTTTTGACGTCAATCAACCGGCTGGGAAAAAGGCTGGTGAACAGAAAAAAACCGACAAGAAAACGAGCCAGCCTCCCAAATAATTTTTGTAGGGGTTTAATATATTAAACCCCTACAATCGATTAAATTTTGCCGAAGTGGTGGAACTGGCAGACACACCATCTTGAGGGGGTGGCGCCGTGAGGCGTGCGGGTTCGAATCCCGCCTTCGGCATTGTTAGTAATGCGATTACTTAAGTCTCTTCTGTGAAATCAGGATGTACAGGTCCGCTTTTCCGAGCGGAGGCTTGGTGTTGGCAATATTGAGTGTTTCGCACCTATGTGGACTAAGCACAAATTTCAAAATTAGTTGCTTCCGGTTAAAAATCTGGTATTTTAGTTAATGATGTCGCAACAATTGCTCTTCCCGCCACAAAACGCGAAGATTTACGTATTATCTAAAGGGAGCGTATGGACCGCAACTTAGCATTAGAACTGGTGCGGGTGACTGAGGCAGCGGCTCTATCATCCGCCCGCTGGATGGGAAAAGGAGATGCTCATAAAGCTGACGAAGCGGCTGTGGAGGCTATGCGCAAGGCCTTCTCCGCCATAGACTTTGCTGGAACTGTGGTTATTGGAGAAGGGGAACGGGATGAGGCTCCTATGCTGTATATCGGAGAGAAACTTGGCAACGGTAAACGCCCCCGAGTGGACATCGCGTTGGACCCCTTGGAATGCACTAATTCGGTCGCCTTTGGCCGTTCCAACGCCTTGTCGGTGGTAGCCCTAGCCCAGCACGGCCACTTTTTGCACGCTCCCGACACTTATATGGAAAAGATAGCAGTCGGGAAAGAAGCTCAGGAGGCAATTGACCTCGAAAAAACTGTTGAGGAGAATCTAAAAAACATAGCCGAAGCCAAGAGTATGCCGGTAGAAAACTTGACGGTGGTTATTTTGGATCGGCAAAGGCACGAAGAGTTGGTGCGAAGGGTTCGTAAACTTGGATGCCGGATTCAGCTAATCCCGGATGGAGACGTTTCCGCCGCCGTTGCTACGGCCCTACCGGACTCTGGCATTGACGTGCTCTTGGGAACCGGCGGAGCCCCGGAAGGAGTTCTGGCCGCGGCCGCTTTGCGTTGTTTGGGGGGAGGGTTTCAGGGTCGGTTAGCGTTTCGGAACGAAGACGAAATTAAGCGCGCCAGAAAAATGGGGGTCAAAAACGTGAACAGAATCTATACCTGCGAGGAGCTGGCCAAAGGAGACAACATAATGTTTGCCTGCACCGGCGTGACCGACGGAGATATGCTCAAGGGAGTGCATTTCTTTGGCGGGGGCGCCGAAACCCATTCTTTGGTGATGCGCTCCAAGACCGGCACCTTGCGATTTATCACCACGCGGCATTCGTTCGACCAAATGCCGGAATACGAATAAGAGGAGGTATTTATGCAACTGCGTATAACTGCACGCCATTTTGATATGAACGGTAATTTAAAGGATTTTGCCGAGGAACATTTCGGAAAGCTGGACCGTTATTTTGACCATATTGTCGATTGCCACCTGACTTTGACCAAAGACGGCTATCGGCAGATTGCAGAGGGAAATCTGAAGGTTTACGGCACAATTATAACCGGCAAAGTCGCCACAAACGATATGCCGGCTTCAATTGAAAAGCTGGCGCAGAAATTGGAGGCGCAATTAAAGCGCTACAAAGATAAGCTTAAAACTAAAGACCAGAAAAAACTTTCCGAACTGAAAGCGGAGGCGGGGCGGCCAGCCGCCGAAGAGGAAGAAGAAGAGTAGCCGGATGCAACCCATTACGGTTGAAGCCCTTTTCAACGAGAAAAAGGAGTATCTTGAGCTGTCACTTTTGACCGATTCGGTCGGGCTTACGAAAAACATCGCCAATAGCGAGGTTCACCGGCCCAGCTTGGCTTTGGCCGGTTTTACCGAGCGCTTTGCTTCCAAGCGCACCCAAATTTTGGGCGAGACCGAAATCGCTTTTTTGGGAAGCCAAACACCGGCTCAAAGGCGCGAAAGCTGTATGCGCCTTTTTTCTTTCAACTTACCTGTGGTGTTCGTTTCCAAAGGACAAAATCCCCCCGCCGAACTTTTGGAGGCCGCCAAAGAGTGGGAAACGGCCGTTTTAGGTTCCAAACTGACTACTACTGAATTGGAAAGCCGCTTGTCAGTTTACTTAGACCATGTTTTCGCACCCTCCACGACTGTTCACGGCACGCTGGTGGACGTTTACGGCGTTGGGCTTCTCTATACCGGTAAATCAGGAATCGGAAAAAGCGAAACGGCGCTCGATTTGGTCGAAAGAGGACATCGGCTTGTCGCCGACGATATGGTAAGGCTTATCAAGAAAGCGCCTGAAGTCATTGTGGGAACAGGGTTTGAGCTTTTGGGTCATCATATGGAAGTGCGCGGGATAGGGATTATCGATATCGAAAAGCTCTTTGGAATTCGCTCTATTCGGCTGCAAAAGCGCGTGGAGGTGGAAGTTCGCCTGACGGTCTGGTCCGAGGAGGAGCAGTACGAACGGCTCGGATTGGAGGATAAACATACCACAATTTTAGGAGTGGAGATACCAGTGGTCCTTATCCCCCTTTCTCCTGGTAAGAACATAACGGTCATATCGGAAGTGATTGCGATGAACCATATGCTCAAAGTTTACGGCGAAAACACCGCCGAAGGGTTCGCCAAGCGGTTGTCGGAGGAAATCCACCGCCGAAAAATGACTACCCGCTACCTGGAAAGCGATTACGAGTAAACCGGATTTGGCCGATACCTTAAGAGGGGTATGAGTCCAAAAACGGCCGAGTGGAAAGTCGGGCTGGTAATTTTAATTGCTATCGCCCTTTTGACTTATAGCATTATCTGGATTAAAGGCACCCGTTTCGGCAGAAAAACGTATCGAGTGGCTGTGGTTTTCCCTAACGTCGGCTCACTTTCGGTTGGCGACCAGGTTTCCGTCTCCGGCGTGCAGAAAGGAAAGGTTCAAAAAATCGATTTGCATAAAGGTGACGTTTTGGTGAACTTTTCGCTGGAAAAAGATGTGGTTTTGAAACAAAATGCCCGCTTTACAGTTATGAACATCGGGCTTATGGGAGAGCGTTTCGTTTCGGTTGAAACCGGAAAATCGGATACTCTCTTGACCTTGCAACCCTACCCGCACGGGTACTACGACACCGGAATTCCGGAAGTGATGGGAATGATGGGGCGGATGATGGACGAAGTCCGGCAGTTAGTCGAAGCGCTGCGCGGCAGCATCGGTTCTCCCGGCTATTTGAACAAATTGACTTCAATTGTTGACCAGGCGGAGGAAACCAGCCGGCGGGTGAACCGGCTTTTGGCTAAAAACGAAAACAAAGTCAGCACCGCTTTTGACGATTTGTCGCGGGCCGCCAGCCAGCTAAAAAACGTAATTGCCAAAAATGCCGATGCGTTTGATTCGACGATAACCAATTTGCACGAAGCTTCACGAAAGGTAACGCCTTTGGTGGAGGGAATCGATTCGCTGCGGCTTTCGTTCAAAAAAATCGCCGACCAGATTGAAAACCAGCAGGGAACGCTGGGCAAGCTGATTAACGATCGGACGCTCTATGAACAGATGCGCAAAACCGCCCGCGATTTAGATTCTTTGGTTCTGGACATCAAAAGAAATCCCCGCCGCTATTTGACCATCAAGATTTTTTAATGCCCCATACGCTTTTTTTTGCGGTTCACAACCATCAGCCGGTTGGGAATTTCGACTCGGTTATTGATGACGCTTTCGAAAAGGGCTATCTGCCTTTTTTGCGGTTAGTGAGACAATTTCCAGATTTCAAATTCGCCTTGCACAACTCCGGCATTCTTTACGAATGGGCGGAAAAAAGAAAGCCGGAGTTTTTCGAGCTAATCGAAGAGCTGCTTGAGCAGCGACAAATTGAGCTGTTGGGCGGTGGTTTCTACGAGCCGATTCTACCGTCCATCCCGGAAGCCGACCGGCTGGGACAGATCTTGAAAATGTCGGATTATCTTGAAAAACGATTCGGCCAAAGACCCATAGGAACCTGGATAGCCGAGCGGGTATGGGAGCCAAATCTACCAAAAACTCTCTTTCGTGCAGGCATTGAATATACGATGCTGGATGATACTCACTTCAGATACGCCGGTTATAACGGTCCTTTGACTTCCGGCCCTTTATTAACCGAGGACGAAGGTCGAGCGGTTTACGTTTTTCCCATCTTGAAAGAGTTGCGTTATAAGGTCCCCTTTGGTACGATTGAAGAAATTAAAAATCGGCTTTTTGAAAACTTGAACGAAGATAAATGCTGGGTATATGCTGATGACGGTGAAAAGTTTGGGGTCTGGCCGAAAACGTACGAGCATTGCTACATCAACGGTTGGCTGGAAAAATTTCTGGAGGCTGTTACCTCTGATGGCAACCGGCTGCAAGTTCGCTTCTTCAGTGAAGCGTTGAAAAATGGCGGCTCTGTGGACCGCGTTTATCTTCCTCCTGCTTCTTACGAGGAGATGCTGGAGTGGGCTTTACCGCCGCAACTGCAACTGGATTATGAAACGGTTAAAGAAAAACTTAAAAGTATTGGGGAATGGGAAAAGGCTGCTCCCTTTTTGCGCGGTGGTTTCTGGCGAAATTTTCTTTCCAAATATCCGGAAGTGAATCATATGCATAAAAAGATGCTGTTAGTAAGCCATAAATTACAGGGATTGAAGGACAGCCCCCAAAAAAATAAGACGAAGTTGGAGGAGGCTCGTAACCTGCTTTATAAAGGACAGTGTAACTGTCCTTACTGGCATGGGGTCTTTGGGGGGGCTTATTTGACTCACCTCCGCGCAGCCAACTACGAGGCCTTGATTGGTGCCCAGAACCTCATTTACGAATTGGATGGAAAGGCTCAAATCTCGGTCGAAGAAATTGACTTCGACGCTGATGGGCATAAAGAGGTTGTTGTCGAAACTTCAGATCTATTCTGCGTAATAAACCCCCATAAAGGCGGCTCAATTTCCGAGCTGGACTTCAAAGCTAAACAATTTAACCTGCAAAACACCTTTGCCGGCCGGCTGGAAGCGTATCATCTGAAGCTTTCCGAATCCACAAGGTCTTCAGAACAAATTGCCACTATTCACGCACGAATCGAGATAAAAGACAAAAATTTAGCCGAATATCTTCCCTCTACGGATAAACCTGTTTATCCAAAATGGAGTTTTTACGATACCCTTGACGAGGTGACGGGCTACCGAGTTGCTTTTCAATCTGAAATCAAGAAAGAAGCGAAGAAAGCGGTCGTTTCCCTTGAAACTGAAAACTTCGCCGGCTTTTCTCTACAAAAAACCATCTCATTTGAAGTTGACCAACCACGAATAAAGTTTGATTATCAACTGAAAAATCTGCAGGCAAAACAAATGCCGTTTACTTGGACCAGCGAGTTCAGCTTCAATTTTGAGGCGCCCTATTCGCCTGACCGATACTTCAAAATCAACGGCAAAAAATCTGTACATCCCACGCTTGAGGCGGAAGAAAAAGTTGCTGATGTGAACAGCGTCGAACTTGTTGACGAATGGCGCAAATTGGCGGCGGTTTTTCGTTTTTCCATCCCCATTCGCTTCCAGCGCATTCCCATTTTTACAGTTTCTCTTTCAGAATCGGGCGTGGAAAAAACTTATCAAGGCTCCACTTTGCTTTTTGGTTTCCCGCTTAATCTCAAGCCCAACGAGGCCTCCGTTTTCGAATTTAGCCTAGAACTTCTTTCCCTTTAACTTTCTTTTTCTTTTCTTATCCCTATGTCTTTCGGGCTTTATCTGCATTTTCCCTTTTGCTCAAAAATCTGTCCCTATTGTGATTTTTACGTATTAAGAGCAACCGGGGCAAAGAGGGCTGGCTTCCTACCTTTTTATGAAAAGGAGTTAGAGCTACTATCCAAGAAAAAGCAGGAACTTTTCAGCCAAATGTTACAAACCACTTACTTCGGTGGAGGCACGCCTTCCCTTTTAGCGGCCGAGCAACTGGGGGATGTTTTTCAGATGATAAAAAAGTTCTTCAGTATATCCACAGACGCGGAAACCACTTTAGAAGCCAACCCTAATGACATTTTAGGCGACAAGCTGGCAGGATTTCGCAAGCTCGGTGTAAATCGGCTTTCCATCGGCGTTCAAAGCTTGAATGATGATGAACTAAAAACGTTGGGTCGAGAGCATACAGCTAAACAGGCTTTGGAAGCGGCGAAGAATGCTCGAAAATCAGGCTTCGAAAATCTTAACTTGGATTTGATTTTTGGAGTGCCCGGACAAACTCACAAATCCTGGAAAAAAACATTAGAACCGGCGGTCAAAGCGAGGCCATCTCATTTCTCAACTTATAGCTTGACTATTGAAGAAAGGACGTTTTTTTTCAAACTTCAGCAGCAAGGAAAACTTCGTCTGCCGCCCGATGATGCCTGCCAGGAAATGTATTTAGCCGGAGTTGACTTTTTGGAAAAGGAAGGCTACCGGCAATATGAGATTTCTAATTTTGCTCAACCCGGATTCGAATCAAAACACAACCGCAACTACTGGGAAAGAAAAAGTTACCTGGGGATAGGTCCTTCGGCGCACTCCTTCAATGGCGCCAAACGATGGGCCAATGTTCGAAGCTTGAATATTTATCAAGAGAAACTGGAAAAGGGAATAGGGCCTCTGGAGTTTGAAGAAACCATAGACCTAAAACAAGCGCTGGAAGAAACCATCTTTCTTGGCTTGCGGCAGAAAGATGGAGTTTGTTTTCAAAGCTTGAAGAATGAATTCAAATATGATTTGGCAAAAGAAAAAAATGACTTAATCCACAAGCTGGCGGCTCAAAACTATACCCTGAGCGAAGCTGGAAGGCTGAAGCTCACCACTCTCGGATTCTATATTTCAGATAAAATTGCGTCCGAGCTTTTTCCGTAAGTAATTTTTCAATCCCGCTTCAAACTTCCGAATACAGCTGATCGAACTCTGCGGCCAATTTTCCGGGAGAGAATTTTTGGATATAGGTTTGATAGCCGTTTTCTCCCAATTGTTTTCGAAGGAAAGCATCAGCAAGAAGCTTTCTAAAAGCGGCGGCGATTTCGCCCGGATTGTCTGGATCGGCTAAAAGGCCGTTTTCGCCGTTAGTTACAATGTCGGTAATTCCACCGGAACGGGCGGCGATTACCGGCTTTTTGAAGAGGAAAGCTTCCACCAAGACCAACCCAAAGCCTTCGTTTATGGAGACCAAAGCCACGATTTCAGCGGCCTGATATAAACTCCCCAATTTGGGGGGTGGCATCGAGGGGAAAAATTCGACTCGTTCGGCCAACCGCAGCTTTTCAACTTGAGCCTTCAGTTCGGTTTCCTTCGGCCCGTTGCCAACGATTATCAATTTAACGCTGGGGAATTCAGGGGCAATCTGGGAAAAGGCATCGAGGAGGTTCGACAGATTCTTTTGTTCAATGAGGCGGGCGGGGTAGAGGATGAAACGGTCATTTCGGGAAGCCTTTGGTTCCCTTTGCAGTACTTGCGGGTCGATGGGCATTGGGATTACGGCGGTTTTGTTTTCCAGCGTTGGAAATAGAGATAGCAATTCGGTTTTAAGAAAGTTGGAAACCACCGTGACTTTGGCGGCGCGTGTGAAAACATTTTCTGCTCTACGGCGCAAGAAGCTATTTTGGCGCAAAAGAATCAAATCGGTGCCGTGCAAGGTGACGATATAAGGGATTTTGGAGAAAAACGAATGCCAATAGGCTACCAGGCCGGAGGGTATCCACCAGTGGGCGTGAATCAAGGCAGGAATTTCTTTTTTTACTTCTTTTTTGGTCTTGAAAAAAAGGGCGGCCAAGAAAAAAAAGAATACTATTTTGTAGAATAAGCTTTTCTTTACCCGCTCGGCCATATCGCCGGCGTAGGCCAAGTTCTCCCAGCGTTCAAAAAAATAACGGAAACGGGAGATTTTTACCCGTTCTATACTTTCTTCAGCCGACAGCCCCTTAGAATGGGGTAGAATAATCTTTATTCCCCATTCTTTTTTAGCAAGCTCTTGGGCTAAGGTATTGATGTAGTGTGAGAAAACTTCGGCTTTAAAAGAGAAGAAAGAGTGGCTTAAAAAAAGGACTTTTTTTTCGGCCAAATCTGGGTTCAAGCGAATATCAATCGCAATTCACTTTTTAGCGTAAGAGGAAGTCTGAACTTCTTCATATTTGGAAATTCGTTTCAATTTTAGCGCGTGCAACCGGTAGAGAAAAAGGGCCCACAGAATGTGCAAACCGTACTGAACGGATTTAAAGAAACCGATGGAAGAAGCTTCGTCAAAGTAGCGGGTGGTTATAGGGGCTTCGCCAATCCTAAAGCGACCGGCGACGCACTGGATGATTATTTCCGTGTCAAAGACGAAGTTGTCGGAGTTAAGCTCAAACGGAACACTGTTTAAAAAATCTTTGCTGTAGGCGCGGAAACCGGAGTGATATTCACTTAGATGCAAACCCAAGAGCAAATTGGCGAATTTGGTCAGGCCGATGTTGGGGACAAATTTCCAATAGGGCATTCCACCTTCCAGCGCATTCCGTTTAATTAGCATACGAGAACCGAAAACAACGTCTGCTTCGCCGCGCAGGATTGGGTCTATCAATTCCGGAATAAAGCTGGGATCGTATTGAAAATCGGGATGAACCATTACAATCGCATCGGCTCCCCGTTCCAACGCTTTGCGATAACAGGTTTTTTGGTTTCCTCCGTAACCTTTGTTTTTTTCGTGGCGAAAGACAGCCAGGCCTAATTTTTGGGCGATGTCTACGGTGTTGTCGGTGCTGACGTCATCCACCAAAATAACTTCATCCACCCAATTTTTGGGAATATCGGCGACGGTGCGCGCCAAGGTTTTTTCGGCGTTGTAAGCGGGCAAGATGGCCGTAACTTTTATAGTTCGGTCCGTTCTTATCAGCTTGGTAGTGTGGCTGGGCTGGAGGGAGTCCAGTGTGGCCGTTTTTTTGTTTGGTTTTGGAAAAATCATTAATATGGACAACTAATTAACTCTTTCATCCTTTTTGGGCAATTCGACAATGAAAAGCGTTCCTCTCGGCAGGGTATAGCTTTTCCAAATGCGGCTTTTGTTCAGGATTTCGGGATATTTTTCGGTAAAATATTTTTGTTCCCAACCGCCGCCAAAGACGGCCAGATGCGTTACTGGAAAGCGTTCCAAAACTTTATCGACGTTGCAGAACTGCTGCATCTCGATGGCTCGCACGGAGGCTTCCAGCGTGATGGCTCCCGCCCAGGGGCCGGCCACTGCGCTGCCGGGAGGCAGGTTGCGCAGATCGCGTGAGGCTTCAATCACCGAGTAGGTTGCATTTTGAGACCAGGCCGCGTATTGACTAATGTCCGAGATGGTCGACAGACCAAGTAAAATTAAAACCATAGCGGGCGCCAGTCGAAATTTTTTTTCCTGTTTTGACGAACGCCTCCAGTAACTTAATCCTATCCAAGCTCCCAGCCCAAGCGTGGAAGCGATTAAAGCGCGGGGCAGAAATTGGCTGAAATTTTGCAAGCGGGTTTGAATTTCCTGGGCCCACTGCATTGGGGAGGAAGAAAAGGATAGAATCGGGGAATGATTTAAAATGAAAAGGTCAATTGTCCACAAAATATTATAGGCGAAAAATGAAAGAATTATCCAGCGCAGAGCCCAATCCAACGGACCTGCTTTTGAATTTTCTTTAATTTGTTGCGGCTGCCAGAGGCGGTCAAGCATCAAACTGGCAAGAATAAATGCCGCTGGAAGCAAAATCATCTGATAACGAATGGGACGGTAGTTCATACTGGAAAGCAAGAATAAGGCGCCCAAGAACCAAAGCGCGGAAATGAATTCCAGCGGAGAAGCTCGTTTTATTCTTTCTCGAATGTTTGCTGTCCAGAAAAATAGAGCAATAATGGCCAGCGGGAAAACAATCCAGGCGCGGGGGGTTAAATGGTCGTTGGTGGCTAGGGTGAAAATGTTTTTCAAAAACTCTCCGATGGATTGGGGATGCCCGCCGGCCGATTCCGTTGAGCTGGCGGCCAAAATGGCGCTTACTTCCTTTGGGAAAGGCAAATAAACGGATACGAACCATATCCCCGCGGCTAAAATTCCGCCGGCGATGAAGAGAAGAATTGGTTTGAAGTTGAGCGGCTTAATTGTAGAATCGTTTACCAGCCAGCGCTGGCGTATGAACTCCAAAGGCAGAATCGGCAGAAAGAAGATCCCCAATAATTTGACAAACAGTACCGCGCCTACGGAAAGAAATCCGGCGACAAAAAATTGATAAATGCGGGCCGGGGCTTGTATCCAGAATAAAATTGCCAAGAGCAGAACTAAAGCAAGAAAGGACTCCTCCGTAGCCATCCGGTTTTGCATTATCCAGAGATAGCTGGTGGTGGCCAGCAAAGCGCCGATGAAAGCAACTTTGGTTGATGAACTTTTGCGCAGCAGAAGGAAAATCAAATAGGTAACACCCACGGCCGAAATCACGGAAACGATACGTGCTTGAAAGTAGCCGAATCCGAAAAGCTTAAATACAGCAAACATCACGATACTGAAAAGCGGAGAAACGCCCATTCGAAACCATTCGTCCAACATCCAGTTGCCGAATAAAATCTCGTTTTTTGCATTTACGACGTGGGCACCTTCGTCGGTATAAGGGGCTAAACTCCAGCTTAAATCGGGAGGCGGGTCGGCGGTGAGATGATTTAGCCGCAAGAGGAAACCAACGAGAAGCAAAACAATCATTCCGATGATATAAGTTTTTTCGCTAAACATCGAGATTGATGCTTGCTTGGTCTCGGTCGGACCGGAGTTGGATTTTGCTTTTGTCGCCATAGTTTTAGGCTGTTTCTGCTAAGACGATGGCTTCAAAGCCGGCCCTGCCAAGCTTAAAAGGTTTTTGCATGGCGTAAATCAAAGGCCATACAGGGATTTTACCGATTATGGTTGAAGTAGTTCCCATATCCCAGGCACTTTGCATCGAGCTTTCAGACGTATTTTCTTCTCTGGTTTCTCCGCCGGCTGTTTGTTTGGGTAGAACTCGAGTGTAAATCCGTCGCAACGCCCAAAAAACCGGAAAAGTGTAGTCCCAGAATTCCAGCATTTTGAAGCCACAACCGGCCAATTGTTTCTCAAGCGCTTCTTTTTCGTAACGGCGGTAGTGGCCGTAAAAGTCGTCGTCCCAGCGCCATTCTTTTTTGGGGTTGGTCGGCATTGAAACGATAAAATATCCTTTGGAACCGTCTTTTGGATAGCAGGTGCGCAGATGTTTTAGAATAGCCGTGTCTTCTTTGATATGTTCGATGACCGTAGCCATTACGATTGTTTTGTATTCTCCTTTGACTGCGAATAAATCCATAGCTTCGGCTCTTACTTTGTAGGGCTGCAAATTCTTACGAGCGATTGCAATCGCTTCAGGCGAAAAGTCCGCCGCCAGCCCTTCCCACCCCCGTTTGGCCAAATGCAGCGAAACGTCACCGATACCGCATCCGGCATCCAGAAAAGGGCTGGTGAGCTGATATTGGTCTATCAACTCATCCATCAGTTTTAGAATATATTTTTTTAACGGTTCAAAATTGGCCATATTTGTTTGATGAAGATAAGCCCATTATCTGATTAAACATCAGGGTTCAACTTATTCCGTCTGAAGTTTTTTGTCAATCGAGGGTTCTCTAATGGCGTAGTTTATAAACGTGCCGTTCTGTTTACCAATGCCATCGATTACCGCGATTATTAAGGCAATTAATCCAAGAGGCAGAAGAAGCAATAAAGTACCGATGGCTTGAAGAAGTTTTTTAAAGGTAAACTCCTGCCACCAGTCCCGGCGGCGAATCATTGTGTAAAACAGGTTGTGTTCAAAACCAAGTTTATTGTAGAGGGTCTGCAACCAGCAATAGGGGTCAAATTCCCAGGAAAGATGGGAAGTATTGACGGTCTCAAAACCGTATTCCACCAGAAACTTTTCTAACTGCGCCGGAGTGAAATGCATTAAATGTCGAGGGGCGTCGAAGTTAAACCAGTTTTTTCCGCCAAAACGGGCCATCCGGCTGTCGAAATTGTGCAAAGCAATAATCAAAAGTCTGCCCGGTTTGATGATTCTCGAAACTTCAGCCAGAATTTTGCGGGGATGGTAGGTGTGCTCGAAAACATGCCAAAGCGTGATGCAATCAAAATGTTTCTCGGGAAGTTTGAGGTTGAATATTTCTCCAACCATAATGTTTGTGCCAAGTACTTCCCGAGCGTCGTGGGCCGATTCCTCCGTCCATTCCGTGCCATAAACTTCCCATCCCCGCTTGCACATTAACGTGAGCATTTGCGCCCGCCCGCAGCCCAAGTCCAGAATTCTTCCTTTCTTTTTGTACCGTTCTATATTTTTTATGCGACGGAAGCGAAAAAAAGTTTCAATCCATTCAATTGGACCCATAAATCGGCGGTGCTTGGGGCCGTAGTAGGCCTCACCGTAGAACCGACCCATATCGGCCTCGGTCGGTCGGGGGTTGGTAAAAACCAAACCGCAAGCCTCGCAGCGAACTATGCCGAAAGCAAGGCCAAATTCTAAGGGCTCGGAAGGAACGTCAAACAGCTTTTTGTATCGAGAAGAATTGCAAACCGGGCAATTGACCGTTTCCAGCGCGACAGCCACCGGATTTTTTTCGGAAACCGCTTCCATAATTTAAATTATAACCCCCCTTTCGGTGGGGTCAAGCTGAAAATGCTAAGCCAAAGCATGGAAGAGTGAAAGCGGCGGTTTAAGACGCTTGACAAGTTCGGTTTGGCTTGTAAGTTCCGGATGGTTCCTTTAAACCGGTCCGGTGAGGCCGGAAAGGAAAAAGATGCAGAAAGAAACCTTTGTTTTAGACGAACGGCAGGTGGCGCGGGTTTTGGCCCGCATAGCCCACGAAGTGGCCGAGCGGAATGCCGGCGCCAAGAGTTTAGTAGTTGTTGGTATTCAAACCCGCGGCGCTTATTTAGCCCGGCGGCTGGCCAAACTGCTTTCGGAGTTGGAGAATCTGAAAGTTCCGGTGGGTGAGATGGACATTACCTTCTACCGGGATGACATTGAGCAACGTGCCGATCGGCCGGTTGTTAAAAAAACTAATCTCCCCTTCTCTATAGATAATAAAATTGTCGTGTTGGTCGATGATGTTTTGTTCACCGGCCGCACCGTGCGGGCGGCTATGGATGAACTGATAGATTTCGGCCGCCCCAACCAAGTCCAGTTAGCGGTTTTGGTTGACCGCGGGCATCGCGAATTGCCCATCCGGGCCGATTACGTGGGGAAAAACCTGCCCACATCTCTTGCCCAAGAAGTGGTCGTCCGTTTAAAAGAAGTCGACCGCCAAGATTCGGTTTCTATTAAAGAAAAGAAAAAAACCGTCGCTAAGAAATGAAAAAATTCAAGCACAAACATCTTTTGGGGTTAGAAGGGTTAACATGCGACGAAATTGAATTTGTCCTCGATACAGCCGTAACCTTCAAAGAGGTTTTGGAACGTCCAATTAGAAAAGTGCCAACGTTGCGAGGTTTAACCATCGTCAACCTCTTCTACGAAGCTTCCACGCGCACCCGGATTTCCTTCGAATTGGCACAGAAAAGGCTTTCCGCCGATACGGTCAACTTTGCCCCTTCCGCTTCGTCGGTCAAAAAGGGAGAAAGTTTGCGCGACACGGCGCGCAATTTGGAAGCGATGAAAATCGATATGGTGGTGGTGCGGCATTCCTCGGTGGGCGTGCCGTATTTTCTTACGCAATGTTTGGATGCCTCGATAATTAACGCCGGTGACGGAGCTCACGAACATCCCACGCAAGGACTTTTGGATATTTACACCATCCGTGAAAAGTACGGCAAGATAGAAGGGCTTCGAGTCGTGATCGTCGGCGATATTAAACACAGCCGGGTGGCCCGCTCCAATATCTGGGGGTTAAAAGCGATGGGGGCAACGGTCGCCGTCTGTGGACCGACTACACTTTTGCCGGTTGAGATAGAAAAAATGGGTGTCGAGGTCTATTCCGATTTAGATAAAGCCCTCTGGGGGGCGGATGTGGTTAACGTTTTGCGTTTGCAGTTAGAGCGACAGGAAGTCGGCTATTTGCCGTCGTTGCGCGAATATTCGCGCCTTTTTGGAATTAATAGGAAACGCCTGGCGCTTTTAAACAAAAACTATACCATTATGCATCCCGGGCCGATTAACCGAGGAGTGGAAATCACCCCGGAAGTGGCCGATTCGCCCCAGTCGGTGATTCTGACACAGGTGACCAACGGTGTAGCCGTGCGGATGGCTGTGCTTTATCTCCTTTCCGGCGGCCTGGAGGCGGCGGTTGCCTAAAAAAGCTCCCCTGCCAACACCAAACGCCAGGTTCCCCCTGGTGCCTTCGGTAATTGCCGGTGGGCGGATTTTTGACCCAAAAACCGGAAGCAATAAGAACGGTGATATCTATATTGTTGATGGGAAAATCGCCCGCATCGAATACTCCAAGCCGCTTTCGAGAAAATCTATTCAATCTCTGGGTCTGGAGAAAGTCCTGGACGCTACGGACAGAATTGTCTGTCCCGGGTTTGTCGATTTGCACGTGCATCTGCGCGAGCCGGGAAGAGAAGATGAAGAAACAGTAGTTTCCGGCTCCAAAGCAGCGGCAGCGGGCGGGTTCACTTCTATTTGTTGTATGCCCAATACCGAGCCGCCCTTGGATAATCAGGAAAATATCCGTTTTGTGTTGGAGCAGGCTAAGAAGGGGTTCGCCCGTGTTTTCCCCGTTGGGTGCATTACACAGGGGCGTAAAGGAGAAAAGATTGCCGAGATTGGCGACTTAATAGAAGCCGGTGCAGTTGCCATTACCGATGACGGTTCACCGGTGATGAGCGCTGCGGTAATGCGGCTGGCATTGGAATACTCCAAGATGTTCAAAATTCCCGTGGTCCAGCATGCGGAAGATTTAAGTCTTTCCCACGGCGGAATAATGCACGAAGCGTTGGTCTCAACTTTTTTGGGTATGCGCGGCATACCAGCCGCAGCGGAAGAGGTCATGATCGCGCGGGATTTAAAGCTTTTGGAAGCTTTTGGCGGACGGTTGCATGTGGCCCACATTTCTACGGTCGGTTCAGCGGAGCTTATCCGTCAGGCAAAGAAACGTAAGCTGCCAGTCACTTGCGAGGTAACCCCCCATCATTTGGTTCTGACCGATGAAGAAATCAAAAAAAGTTTCAACACCAACCTGCGGGTCAACCCGCCCATCCGTTCCAAACAGGATGTGGAAGCCTTGCGCGAGGCTTTGGCGGACGGCACCATCGATGCCATCGCCAGCGACCATGCCCCGCATTCCAGAGAAGAAAAGGAAGTCGAATTTGATGCTGCTCCGAATGGAATGATTGGTCTGGAAACCGCCTTTGGAATCATTGTGACCGAACTGGTTGGCAAAGGTTATCTGTCGTTGGCCCAGGCAATTGAAAAGCTCACTTGGGGCCCGGCGCGAGCTTTTGGTTTGCCGGTTGGCGAGCTTAAAGTTGGCTTTCCCGCCGACCTTACCATTTTTGACCCGAACCACTCTTGGACGTATAGAGCTTCCGAAGGATTTTCAAAATCCATCAATTCTCCTTTTGACGGATGGAATTTGAAAGGAAAAGTAAGCCATACGTTGCTTGGCGGCCGAACCGTTTATCCGTTTGAGCCAAGACAGGAAATAGAAACATTGCCCAAGAAAAATGTGATAAAGTTTGCGATAACGGGCCAAAAAGCCGGAAAGAAAAAGTAATTAATGAATGCCGCTTATCTGCACCTGATTCTGAATCATTTTCCAATAGTGGGCACTTTTTTTATCCTGTTGGTCTTGTTGATTGGAATCTGGTTCAAAAACGGCGCCTTGCAAAAAACGGCTCTGGCTCTTTTTGTTTTGGTAGCGTTAATTTCTGTTCCGGTTTATTTGTCCGGCAAGGGCGCAGAAGATATCGTAGAAAAATTTCCGGGTGTAAACGAGGAAGCCATCGCGGTTCACGAGCGCTCGGCGGTAATAACTCTGTTGGCTATTGAGGTTCTGGGAGTTATATGCCTTTTGGGGTTTGCCTTTTTCGGTCGGAGGGAAAAACTGCCTGCGCGGTTTTTAGTTGCCGTTGTTGGTTGGACCCTAGTTGCGGCTGCGCTGACGGCTCAAACCTCCAGTTTAGGCGGCAAAATTCGGCATCCAGAAGAAACGGGGGGGTCCCTTTCAGCTGGCTCAAAAGTAATTGGGGAATGATAATTCTCTTTTCATTTTGCCGCAGTTCTAAATGGGTAAGAAAACGCTACGTTGACAAAAAAAGGGCAGTTTTTTACTTTTAAAAGTTTGGAGCTTAAATGACAAACGCAGAACAGATTCGCAACATAGGCTTGGTCGGACACGGCGGAGGCGGCAAAACTTCGCTGGCGGAAGCATTTCTTTTTTTGGATAGGATTACCACCCGTTTAGGCAAAGTGGATGACGGGAATACCGTCTCCGATTATGCTGCCGACGAAGTGGAGCGCAAAATTTCCATCTCCGCCGCGCTTTTGCACTTCGATTGGAAGGGGCACAAGTTCAATCTGGTGGATATGCCCGGCTACACCGATTTCATCGGCGAAGTGGCCGGAGGGCTTTCAGTTTGCGAAACGGCTTTGATTGTGGTTAACACCCAGGCCGGATTGGAAGTCGGGGTGGAACAGGTTTTCAAATATGCCGAGCGGTACAAAACGGCCAAGATGTTCTTCTTTAACCGTTTGGACAAGGAGCACGTCGACTTTAACAAGGCTTTGGACCAGTTTATTGCCCATTACGGCAATGGTGCTTTGCCTCTTTTCTGGCCGATAGGGGAAGGCCCCGGTTTTAAAGGAGTGGTCGATATCCTTTCCCAAAAAGCTTACGCCTATGAAGGCGGCCAGACTAACGAAATGCCGATACCCCCCGCCGAAGCCGGCAGGGTCGCTGAATGGCGTCAAAAAGTTTTAGAAGCGGCCGCCGAGGCGGACGATGCTTTGTTGGAGAAGTTTTTCGATTCGGGCGCGCTTTCGGATGCCGAGTTAAAACAGGGCCTTCGAAGAGGAATCCAATCCGGGAAAATTATGCCGGTCTGTTGCGGCTCGGCGGCCAATTTAGTCGGCGTTGCGCCGCTTTTGGATTTTTTGGCGGAGTTTGTCCCATCCCCGGCTGATTTTCCAGAGGTAGAGGGCACGCTCCCCGGTACGAATCAAAAAATCGCCCGCAAAACGGCAGGGTCCGAACCGCTCTGCGCCCGAATTTTTAAAACCATCTCGGAAGCGCATATCGGCGAGCTTTCTTTTTTCCGGGTTTTTTCCGGCAAGGTTTCTCCGGGGGATGACGTTTACAACCCCGGCCGGCAGGCCACGGAGCGTATCGGCCAGATTTACGTTATGAACGGCAAGGAGCGCAAAGAAATCGGCACCGTTTCGGCCGGCGATATCGGCGCTTTCGTCAAGCTGAAAAACAGCCACACCGGCGATACTTTGTGCGATAAAAAAGCCTCTATCCAGCTTCCCACTATTGAGTTTCCCCGGCCGGTCATCAATCTTTCCATAACTTCCAGAAAGAAAGATGAGGAAGAAAAAATGGCAGTGGGGTTGACGCGTTTGCACGAGGAAGACCCTACATTTTATATGGCCGTGGACGGCGAGATTCACCAGAATATCATTTATGGCCAAGGGGAGCTGCATCTGGAGGTGGTAGTGGGGCGGCTAAAACGGAAATTCGGCATCGAAGTGGATCTGGGCAAACCGAAAATCCCCTACCGGGAAACTATCAAAGGAAAAATCGAAGTTCAGGGAAAACATAAAAAGCAATCCGGCGGCAGGGGACAGTACGGCGACGTTTGGCTTCGGATCGAGCCGTTGAAAAGGGGAACAGGGTTTGAGTTCGTGGACGATGTGGTGGGTGGGGTAGTCCCCTCCAAGTATATTCCTTCGGTGGAAAAAGGGGTAATCGAGGCCATGCATGAGGGGGCTCTGGCAGGCTACAAAGTGGTTGACGTGAGGGTAACCATTTACGACGGCTCATACCATACGGTTGATTCTTCCGATATCGCCTTCAAAATCGCCGGCGCGCTGGCTTTCCGAACCGGCTTTATGCAGTGCCGTCCGGTGCTTTTGGAACCGATTTACAACGTGGAGGTTTTGGTGCCGGGCGAATATATGGGAGACGTAATGGGGGATTTATCTTCCCGACGTGGGAAAATTTCAGGCATGGAGGCCGACGGCGGTTTTGAGAAAATAAAAGCCCAGGTTCCGCTGGCGGATTTGTACAAATATTCCACCACCCTGCGTTCGCTCACCCAGGGGCGCGGCCACCACGTCCGGGAATTTTCGCACTACGAGGAAGTGCCCAGGGAAGCCATGGAGAAAGTCGTTAAAGAGGCCCAAGCCGAAAAGGCCAACGGAAAATGACCTCTGTCGCATCAGACGGTTTTCCCTTCATCTTTGGGTTTCGCTTTGCTGGTGTAAGTTTAAGTCAAATAGAAAGATACCACTATTTATAGAGGGAGGTGAAAAAAAGGTTGCCTTTTTGGAATTAACGTTTATTTTTGCAAAACCTTAACCGAGGAGGAGGAGAAGAGATATGAAGAGATTTTTGATACTGGTTTTAGCAATGGTCTTGGCCGCAAGCATTAGCGCTTCGGCCAAGGTGAAGCCGTCTGGATTTGGGGGCATGAACGGTATGCTGGTTTTCACCCCGACGGGCGGCTTGGTTATCCCAACCGGTGATTTCAGCAACGGGGCAGACATCGGTTTTACCATCGGCGGCAATTTAGAATACTTTGTGGCTCCCCGCGTGGCTTTGACGGGCGGTTTTAATTGGCAGTCGTTTGGCAATCCTTCACCCAGCGGTGATGGCGCCGACTTTTTCTTTCTTGGAATCGGTGCCCGTGGCTTTGCCTTCGACGATGCGCAGGTAAATCCCTTTGGCCGAATAGCTGGCGGATTGTATCAGGGCAACAGCGAATCCAACGCCGGCATTAATTTTGGGGGGGGGGTGCTATACCGTGCATCCGAAAAACTCGGAATTTTTGGAGAAGGTTCTCTAAATTTCGTTTTCGGCCAGGGCTCGGGCGCAAGCACAACCGTCACCTTTTTCGGTATAACCGGCGGTCTTTCTGTCACCATTCCGACCGGAAAGTAAAACGTTGCCTTGAATTATAGTGCCGTCCCCCGACTGTAAGTCGGGGGACGGTTTTGTTTTTTATGAATTACGGAAGTTTTTTGGTTTGCGGTTTTGACGGTTTTTCCGTCCCGGCCGATTTTGCCCGATTCGTTAAGGAAGGCAAGCCTGGCGGTGTTGTTCTTTTTGCCCGCAATTACGAATCGCCTGCTCAACTTAAAGCCTTAATTTCAGAGTTGAAATCACTTTCGGATTTGCCCCTTTTTTTGATGGTTGATCAAGAAGGAGGAACGGTCGTGCGGTTCAACGAAGGATTTCCTGCCGTTAGTTCGATGCGGACTTTCGGCGAAGAACGAGATTTTGATGGGTTGTTTTCAGCTTGCCGAGAAACGGCTGAAACATTGAAAACGGCTGGAATTGATATGAATTTGGCGCCTGTCGTGGATGTTATCACGGAACCGAAAAACGAATACTTAAGGCCGCGCACATTTGGCGACGAGCCTTTTATTGTGTCCCGGATGGCCGCCTGTGCCATTGAAGCTTTGCAGGCCGGCGGGGTTTTGACCTGCGCCAAGCATTTTGTAGCCTTAGGAGATTCCGCCAAAGACCCGCACCAGCTTTTGCCTATCTCAAATGCTTCAAAAGAAAAGTTGGAAGTTACCTTTTTCCCGCCCTTTCGAGCCGTTATTGCCGCCGGTGTCGATTGCGCGATGACCACGCACATTCGGGTGCCGGCTTTAGACGAAAAAGAGCCGGTTGTTTTTTCCGCCAAGGCCATTTCGGTCTTGCGAACCGTTTTAGGTTTTGAAGGCGTTATTTTGACCGACGATTTGGAGATGAAAGCAATCGCCGACAACTGGGGCGTTCCCGAAGCGGCTGTTTTAGCTCTTGCGGCTGGAAATGATATGGCCTTGGTTTGCCACACCTTGGAATGGCAACAGGTCGCTATTGAGCTAATTGCCAAAGAAGCGGAAAAAAACAGTTTGTTTGCCCGTCAACTGGTGCTGAGCCGTAAAAGAATCGAAGCGCTGTGGGGTAAAAAAAGGGTATGAGCGTGCTTTTCAGCTTGTTGCAAAAAATCCGCTCCGGCCGCAAGGTGCTTGGGCTTGGCCTTATGTCTGGCACCTCTGCCGATGGCACCGATTTGGCGTTGGTGGAATTTTCGAAAAAGAGTGGGCCAAAGTTTCTTTTTGCCAAAACGTACCCCTTTTCGCCCCGTTTGCGCAAGAAAATTTTGGCTTTGCAACAAGCCCGACAAATTTCGCCGGAAGAATGGATACTAACTTCACAATTCCTCGGAGAGTTCTGGGTGGGAGAAATTCGAAAATTCTTGAGGGTGGCTAAAAGGGTGAGACCGGACTTTATCGCCTCCCACGGCCAGACCGTCCGGCATATCTCCGTATTTCAAAATCTTCTTGGTCGCAGTTTGAGAGGAAGCGGTCAATGGGGGGAAGCCGACATTTTGGCCAAACGTCTGAATACGATTGTGGTTTCGGACTTCCGAGCAGGGGATGTGGCACTGGGAGGTTCTGGCGCCCCCTTGATGCCCTTCGTTCACAAACACTTGTTTTCCTCGCCCGAGGGAGTTCGGGCTGTGCTCAACATCGGCGGTATCGCCAACTTGACCTTTTTGGGGCGCAAAGGATTCTGGGCTACGGACACCGGCCCGGGCAATTGCTGGGCGGATTATTTGGCTAGGAAGTTTTACGGTTTATCTCAAGACCCCGGGGGCAAGATGGCTTTAAGGGGAAAAATCTCGCCCGCTTTCTTTGCGGCTCTCAAGAAAAACAGCTTCTTTGCCCGTCCGTTTCCCAAATCCACCGGCAAAGAGGATTTTTCAGTAGTATGGTTGGAAAGAGCTCTTCGCGGCTTTCGAAGCTTGCCACGGGAAGATGTTTTAGCCAGTGTCGAGGCTGTAACCGCTTGGGGAGTAGCGGAAGCGGTTCGGAAAAACGCCAAAGAGGATTTGGAAGAACTTTACCTTTGCGGCGGCGGAGCTAAAAATCTTTTTTTCTTAAAGCAGTTGCAAAATTTATTGCGGGATGTTTCTTTTTACCCCGCCGATCGGCTGGGATGGCCGGCCGATTTTCTGGAAGCGGCTGGTTTTGCCATCTTCGGCTGGTGGTGCCTGCAAGGCGATAAAATCGGTTCGGCCTCAGTGACCGGAGCGAAAAGGAAAGGAGTTTTGGGAAAAATTTCGCAGGTATGAAAAAGTTAATTTTTCTATATCCGTTGGCTTTAAGCCTGCTGGCGCTGGCCGGATGCGGCAAACCGCCACGAACGGTAGAAAAGCCTCCTCCAGCAATTCCTGCCTTTGTCAAAGTTCGCCTACCGGTCAGCAATAACTCTTGCGAAATCCGTTCCGATGCCGCCTGGATTCTACAGATTCACCGTGCCGATTCCAGCAAGGAGTGGTTCGAAACCGATTCCTATTTTCAATTCAAAAGCGGAAGACTCTCTCTTAACCTTTTTGAAAATGGTAAAACCCAGTTTGGCGCTTACGTAGTTTGGACCCGGATGCTGCCTGCGGCGGGCAGGCTTTTGTCTCTGGATGGCAAACCGTATCGCGGAGAGTTGTGGGCCAGTGTCGATTCATTTGCTAATTTGATACTGGTCAATCAGGTCCCCTTGGAAGAATACATCAAAGGAGTTTTGCCGCCGGAAATCGGCAAGCGTGGGCCACAGGAAATGGAAGTTCTAAAAGCGCAAGCAGTCGCGGCTCGGACTTACACCCTGTCCCATTTGGGGCAATATCCCGGCAAACCCTGGGATATGGAAGCGGATGTGAAAGATCAGATTTACAGCGGAACGGGAGTTGAAGATCCTTTGGCTTCCAAAGCCATAGACGAGACGGCCGGGGAGGTGGCAATCTACAAAGGGAGTTTCATCAACGCGTACTACCATTCCACCTGCGGGGGCAAAACCGATTTCATTTCCGAAATTTGGCCCAATAAGCCACAGGAAGATTATTTAGTATCGATCGATGACGATACCTTCTGCGTCTGGTCCAAAAACTATCGTTGGCGGGAAGTTTTGACTGCCGATTGGCTCAATCGAAAAGTTAGTTCTTACCTGAAATCAAAAGGCCAGCTGGCCGATGGCGCGATGATCCCGATTACCGATTTGGTCGCGGTTGACCGCGCCGCCTCTGGCCGTCTGCGCGCCCTCAAGGTGGTCACCGAGGAGGAAAACTATCTTATTTTAGCCGACTCTATGCGCTGGGCTCTGGGGCGGCCTTCTTCGCCGAATCCGCAGGCGATTTTACCTTCCACTTGGTTTGAAATCGAGACCTTTCGTTCCCAGTCCGGCCAGTTGGATAGTGTAGTTCTAACCGGCCGCGGCGCCGGCCATGGGATTGGAATGTGCCAGACCGGGGCCATCGGCCGCGCACGGGCTGGGCAGGCTTACAAGCAGATTTTGGAACATTATTATCCCGGCATCAAGTTTGAACGGAAACGCCAGTGGGGGAGCGAGTAGAACTAACTATTTAAAGTTCTTTTTACCTCTCCCAGAAAGCTTTTTGACTTAACCCTTCAAAAAATTCGCTTGGAGATTTTATTTTTATTATTTAACTTTAATATCCCGATACTCTTAAAGAGGGGACGAGTTTCGGTCTTTTTGAAAGCTCTTTGGAGAAAGGGGTTATGAATAGTCGCTGCGGGAAAACAATTTGTTCGACTTGGATCGTTGTGCTTGTTTTTGTTTTATTCCCCGCGTTACTTTTTGGGACTCAAGCTGTTACCGGCCGCCCCGGGCAGGCGGACTTAAAAACATCTGTTAACTTTTCCGAAATTGTCAGAAAGGCGGTGCCGGATTTATTGCAAGAAGAAGAGGAAGCTGATAAGGAATTTTTGTCCGCTCCCAAAAACCGCCCGGTCCCGCCTAACTCGGCCACCCGCTGGCCGGATTTGAGCCGCATCGGCGGGCGAGCTTCTCGTGTCACTATGCCGCCACCGGTTTCGCCGCCCCCCTCGGCCAGCTTTGCGGCACTGGGCGACAACAATAGCCGCATTCCTCCCGATGTTAACGGTGCCGCCGGTACAAGTCATTTGATGACGACTTTGAATTCCCAGGTGCGCATCCAGGACCGCTCGGGCGGGGTTATCAGCACCGTTTCCCTCAACAGCTTTTGGTCAAGTTTAAGCAGTCCCAGCGCATTTGACCCCAAAATCCTTTACGATCCGTATTCCAACCGCTGGATGTTCACCTCCTGTTCCAATTCACGCTCTTCCGCCTCGTCGGTTCTCATCGGAGTGACGCAAACTAACGACCCCACCGGCACCTGGAACCTGTATCGCATTGACGCCGACCCGGCCAACCGGGTCTGGGCGGACTATCCCAGCTTTGGATTTAACAAAAACTGGATTGTGGTGCAGATGAATATGTTTACCGTGGTCGGCGACACCTTTATACGTTCCAACATCTATGCTTTCAACAAAGCCGACCTGTATGCCGGCGGCAGCGGGTTATTTACCTTAATGACGGATGCTGCCGGAGGGTTTTCCCAAACCCCGGCAATAACCTACGATACCACCCTTTCCACGATGTATATGGTGGAGGATTGGTTCGGAAACTTCGGCGGCAACGGCATTTTGCGCATCTGCACCATCACCGGCTCGGTCGGCTCGGAGGTGTACACTCCCGACGTCTCTTTCCCAACCGTTGCTGACCCGTGGGAGGACGTCGGCTCCACCGGTTTTACCGATTTTGCCCCCCAGTCCGGCTCGGTGCAAAAAATTATGTGCAACGACGCCCGGATGCAGAATTGCGTCTATCGCAACGGCTCGCTCTGGTGCACCCACACCGTTTTCCTGCCGGCCGGCTCCGGCACGCACTGCGCCGTCCAATGGTGGAAGCTTTCCACATCGGGATCGACTTTGCAACGCGGCCGCATTGAAGACCTTTCCGGCACAATTTTTTACGCTTTTCCCAGCTTGGCTATCAATAAATACGAGGATGTTTTAATCGGACACTCCCGCTTTTCCGCTTCCCAGTTCGCCAGCGGTAATTATTCTTATCGAGCCGTTGCTGACCCTCCCAATACTTTCGAGACCGACACCGTTCTAAAAACGGGCGAGGCTTCTTACTATAAAACTTTCAGCGGCACCCGCAACCGCTGGGGAGATTACACCGCTACGGTGGTTGACCCGGTGAACGATGTTGATTTTTGGACCATTCAGGAATATGCCGCTACCCCTTCGGGGGGAACTGATCGCTGGGGTACCTGGTGGGGGAAAGTTGTCCCGCCGGTCGATCCCTGCTCTCCCGACACGGTAAAACCGACAGTCAGCTGCCCAGCCAATATCATCCAGGCCAACGATATTGGTCAATGCGCTGCTACCGTGAGCTACGCTGCCGGGGCTTCGGATAACTGCTCCGGCGTCACTTTGATCTGCACCCCATCTTCCGGTTCGACTTTTGCCCTGGGAGTAACCAATGTAAATTGCGTGGCTACCGATTCGGCCGGTAATAAAGATTCCTGTCAATTTACGGTAACGGTCAACGATACCGAGAAGCCGGTTTTAGATTGTTCTGCGGATTTTGCGATCGATAACGACCCCGGCCAGTGCGGTGCCGTGGTGAACTTTTCGGTCCCTGTCTCCGATAACTGCCCCGGCGTTACCGTGACGTGTGTTCCTCCTTCGGGCTCTTTTTTCCCAGCAGGGTCTATTACAAGAGTCACCTGCACAGCGACTGATGCCGCCGGAAACAAGGACAGTTGCAATCTTTATATACCGGTTGCTGATGTTGAAAAACCGATTGTGTCGTGCCCGGCTAACATTATGCTCGGCGCCGATTCCGGAAGCTGTGAAGCAATGGTTACCTACAGCGCCACGGCCTCCGACAATTGCCCCAGTGTTAATTTGGTTTGCACTCCGCCCTCCGGCATACTCTTTCACGTCGGCGTGACTACGGTCAATTGCGTGGCGACGGATGCTTCCGGCAACAAAGATTCCTGTCAATTTACCGTAACAATGAACGATACTGAAAAGCCCGCGGTTAACTGTCCCGCTAACATAAGCGTCAATGCAGCTCCCGCCCAGTGTGCTGCCGTTGTCAGCTATTCTGCTTCCGCTTCCGATAACTGTGGCCCGCCGATAACTCCGGCGCTGGTGTTTTCCTGCAGCCCGTCCTCCGGTTCTTTATTTGCCGTAGGCATTACCAACGTAAAATGCGTGGCCATCGATGCAGCTGGGAATAAAGATAGTTGCACGTTCACAGTTACAGTCAATGATACTCAAAAACCGACCATTTCTTGCCCGGGTAATATCACCGCCTATCGCTCCGATAGTCAGTGTGACAGCGTGAGCGTAATTTTCTCCGCCACAGCAGGTGACAATTGTCCAGGGGTAACGAAGGTTTGCATCCCACCTTCCGGTTCGAACTTCACCTTGGGAGTAACCACTGTTACTTGCTTCGCCATCGATGCCTCTGGCAATCGGGATAGCTGCAGCTTTGCCGTCAGGATTTCCAAAGGAGATATGGATGGCGATGGAAATTTGACCTCCGCCGACGTAGTCTTAATGCTAAACTGCGCCTTCCTTGGAATCGGTACCTGCGATCCCTGCTTTGCCGACCTCGATTGCGATGGGGTTCTGACCGCTACCGATGTGGTCATAGAATTAAATATGGTTTACTTAGGCGTCCTTACAAACTGCACGCCGTAGGGGTTTAAAAGGTATTGCTTGTAGGTGTGTGTCTTTAGGTACGACCAGATTTAGGTTCACCCCTACGTAAAACTTCCCATAAAATCACCCCAAACCCGAACAGCAAAACCGCAATCAACTGGTTGTACGTCCAGTTCGTGCTGCCCAACTTTAAATACATCTCCGGCTCGTAGGAACGGATGAATTCGATGGCGAACCGAAAGGCCGATTCAGCCATCAAAAATATTGAAAAGGTCGCTCCGTCAAATTTCTTCCTTTTATTGAAAAAGACCGAAAATCCAAAGAGGGCTAAGCCGAAAGCTGAACTGTATAGCTGGGTGGGGTGAATGTGTTGGCCGGGAAATTCGCTGTCCGGTATCGAGCCGGTAGGGAAAACAACCCCCCAGGGGAGGTTGGTCGGCGTTCCGTAGCAGCAGCCGTTCAAAAAACAGCCGATGCGGGTCAGAAAAATCCCGAAGGCGATGGTTGGGGCAAAAATATCGGCTGTTTTCCAAAAAGGAAGGCTGACTTTATGCATATAGTAAAATCCTAAAACAATGGCCAAAAGCACGCCGGTGTAAAGATTGAGTCCGGCAATTCCAAAAGTTCCGCTCTGAAACGGATTGAAAGTCGCCGTCCAGTTTCCGCGAAATTCTTCGAGGTGAAAAAGAACATATCCAATTCGCGCTCCCACAATGCCGGAAGCAATGACGATGAAAGCCAAATTGACCAACTTATCCGGATTCAGCCCTTCTTTTATTCCCCGGCGGCGGATGAAAAATAAGGCGATGAAAAAAGAAGCCGCCAAGGTAAGGCCAAAGCTTCGCAAAGCAAACGGCCCGATGTGAAACAGTTCAGGAAACATTCGTTCTCCAATAAAAACGATTCAGCCACCAGCTGGCAAGCCCAAAAGAAAGCGGCGCAATCGCCAAACCAACCACCACGTCAGAGACGTAATGAAAACGACCGTAAACCGTTCCGATTGCTAAACCGATTACCAAAGGAAAAAACATCCAGAACCAAAGCCGCGCTCCTCGAAAAAGCGCCATCAAAACAATGACCGCCACGGCTACGTGGCTGGAGGGCATACAACAGCCATGATTAGCGCCTTTATCAATCACAAACTTCGCCAACTTGACAAAAAACGGTCCCTGAATCGGTTGTGGATGCAGATGTGGAATAAAGAAGCGGGGGCCTTCTACCGGGTAAATTGAGAACCCTAAGTACGAAATGAAAAATCCGATGCACACCGCCAGTAGCATATGCTGAAATTCTTTGGTTCTTTGCTTAGCCCACAAAATTAAAGCGCCGATGGGAATGATAAAATAATAGGAAAAATAGCCGGCCATTACCATCTCCGAAAGCCAGGGGCGGGCGTGCTGGGCCAGCCAGACGGAAGGGATTAAACCGGTCAGCCGGTATTCGAAGTCAATTATGCTTATATCCTGAAAATTGTCGAAAAAGAGATGTAGAAAATAGCCGGTTTCCTCGTATAAAAAAGCGAAAAGCAAGATTGGATACCCCCAGCGCAAAAGCCCTCTCCAGCCGGTGGAAGCATCTTTCAGGGTAATTGCCAGAGTTAATACAATTCCGACTATGACGGCGTGGAATGTTAGAAACCATCCCCAGTTTGGTAGCCGGCGATGAAAGATTAAAATTGAAACGGTCTGAATTCCGAGATAAATAAAAAGTGAAATATCGACAGGCAAAAAAACAAATTTTTTAGCCGTTTGGCCGTTTTGGGTTTGCCGTTCCGGCTGCTGGATGCTAATCTCGGGTGTCAGGGCTTGCTCCTTGTGCCACTACGGTAATCTCGCCTTTGGGCGGATGAGCTGAATAATATTTAGCCAGCTCGCTCAAACTCCCGGTATTGGTCTCCTCAAACTTTTTCGTCAATTCCCGGCAGACTGCCGCCGTGCGGTCGCCCAAAACTTCAAGCATTTCTCCCAATAGTTTTACCAAGCGGTAAGGCGATTCGAAGAAAATTAGGGTGGCATCCAAGTTTCGCAATTTTTCGAGTTTAGCCCGTCTTTTCCCCGGCTTTTTAGGCAAAAAACCTTCGAACAAAAATCTGTTGGTCGGGAGGCCGGAAGAGGCCAATGCTGCCAGAACTGCCGAGGGGCCGGGTATGGTAAAAACCGGAATTTGATTTTGGTGGCAGGCCCGAACCAAAACAAACCCGGGGTCAGAAACCCCGGGCGTGCCGGCGTCGGAAACCAGCGCCACGCTCTGGCCGGCTTTCAATTTCTCCAAAAGTTCCGGTGTGCGTTTTTCTTCGTTCTGCTCGTGAAAAGAAATCAACTTTCCTTTGATTCCAAGGTGAGCAAGCAGTTGTCCGGTATGGCGGGTGTCTTCTGCGGCAATCCAGTCTGCCTCTTTTAAGACTCTTTCGGCTCGGTGGGTTAGGTCTTCTAAATTTCCGATTGGCGTGGCGACCACGAAAAGGGGCAACTACCGGCTCCAGTCGCGCGAGAGTTGAAAGTCGATTCCTACCGTCCGGCGGGAAAGTTTTGCAATGGTCGGTAAGGCGCGCTTAAACTGGCTGGCCGCTACAATCTTTTCCACCGTGGCGACCGTCTCGGCCGGGAAATCGGCTTCGATAATTTCCTGCGGCCTCCAGCGCTCGTCCACTAGAAGATATAAAATTTGGTCGGCCAGTTCGTAACTGAATCCCAACTCACCTTCGACCGTTTGTCCCGCCCATAAGTCGGCACTGGGAACTTTATTCAGAATCTTTTCCGGCAGGCCTAAATGGGCCGCCAGCTGACGTTCCTGGGTTTTATACAAATCCCCCAGCGGGTTTATCGAACTGGCCATATCTCCGAACCAGGTACCGTAACCCAACATCAGTTCGCTTTTATTGGAAGTTCCAATGACCAAAGCTTTCTCTTTATGGGATTGGTCGAAAAGCACAATCATCCGGCAACGGGCCATTACGTTTCCCCGGCGCAATTTGTCCGCCTCCGGCACGCTGTCGAGATAGGCATCCACCATCGGCGTTATATCCACCTTTAAGCTGCAAATGCCGGTTTTTTTGACCACTTCTTCAGCGTCCGTAATCGAGGTGGGACTGGAGGTTTTGTAGGGCATCAAAACTCCCAGAACATTTTTCGGGCCGTAGGCTTTGGCCGCTAAATAAGCGGAGACGGTTGAATCCAGCCCGCCCGAAAGCCCGATTATTCCCTTGGAAAATCCAAACTTTCCCGCCTCCCGTTTTAAGAAATCAACTAAAACACCGGTTACAAAGGATGGGTCGATGTTTAAATCAGCTTTCATTTTTTTACCCTTCGGCGGGTTTTTGTGCGAGCTTTTGGTTTCGGTCTTGCCACCGGCGGAGCCGAATGGTCGCCCCGAATGCGCAAAAGCTCATTTATGGCAAAATCCAACTTTTCATCCCGCAGAAGCGGCGTGCGCAGCCGCGCCCGGCGCACCTTTCCCAGAGAAATTTCCGCCATTTTGAAATCTTCCTCAAAATACGGGAGCTTCAGCTCCGGCTGCCCGAAGGGGTCGATGATTTCCGAGCCGCCCCAGAATCCCACACCGTCTTCAAACCCTACCCGGTTTACGAAAATCCAGTAATAAGCGTGCAGGTCGGAGTAAAACCGATTCATCTTTTCCCAAATGGCGGAAGACCCCATCCGGCTTTTTTCTTCCAATCCCCGCGCCGTGCCGTTGGCAATGTTGGCGACCAGAACGGCGCCGTCTAACATCAATAGATAGGGGCAGAAGGAATGCCAGGCCTCCTCGCAAATCAGCATGCCAACTTTTCCAAAGCGGGTTTTGAATGCGGCAAGATTGTTTCCTGCGCCGAAGAAGCGCCCTTCATCAAACATCCCATAGGTCGGCAGAAAGACTTTACGGTGCATATGCACGATTTTCCCTTGGTCGGCAAAGCAGGCGGAATTGTAATAAACGTAGGCCGGGTCTTCTTCCACCATCCCAAAAATCACCGCAATTTTTTCCGAAGCTTTTAAGATTTTTCCGAGTTCGGCCGAGTTGGTTCGAAGTGACGCTTCCGGCACCATATCCTTGAGCAGATAGCCAGCCAGAGATAGCTCCGGGAAGACCACCAAATCGGCCCCTCGGGTTTGGGCTTTGGCAATGGCATCCAGGTGCAGTTCGAGATTAGACTTGAGATCTCCCAACTTGGGGGCTACTTGAGCGACGGCAATTTTCATTTTATCCGGCATCTTTATCCTCGCTTAAATATATCAAACCGAAAAGGGATTGACAAAACCAAAAGCGGGGTGTAGCTTGACCTGACCGTATTGTTGCACAAATAACAGATAAGGAGCGGGTATGGCGTCAGTAAACAGAGTGATTTTAATCGGTAATCTGGGCAAAGACCCGGAATTGCGCTACACGCCATCCGGCCAGCCGGTGGCCACTTTTTCTCTGGCCACCAACGAGAAGTACAAGGACAAAGACGGCCAGATGGTGGAGCGTGCAGAATGGCACAATATCGTAGTCTGGGGTAAGCAGGCCGAAACGGCCAAAGAATATCTGCGCAAAGGGCGCCAGATTTTCGTCGAGGGCCGGATTTCCTACCGCACCTACGACGATAAGGAAGGGGTCAAGCGCTACGTGACCGAAATAGTCGCCCAGCGCATCCAGTTTTTAGGCCGCCGCGAGGAAGTTCCCGAAGCGGTGGGGGCCGAAGCGGAAGTCGAACCGGTGACCGGCGCCGGCGAGGAAGAAAATCTCCCGTTTTAATTGAATGGTTGATTCCAAAAAGCCAGCCTTTTCCAAAACCTGGAGCGGGCTGGCTGTTTTTTTGATAAGTTTTGCCGTTTATTGCCTGACCCTCTCCCGCACGGTCCTTTTCATCGACTCCGGCGAACTGGCCTGGGTTTCGGCTTCCCTGGGAATTGCCCACCCCACCGGGTATCCGCTTTATACCTTGCTTTCCCACCTATTCACTTTTATTCCCTTTGTCGAGCCAATAGTCCGCGTTAACCTTTTCTCCGCGCTGGTAACTGCCGCCTCGGCCACCGGTTTTTTTTTGTTCTAACCAATTTTATTGAAAAATCGAGCTGGCCGGCTCAAATCCTTGCCGCCTTGATTTCTCTTTCCGCCGCTTTTTCTCCCCTCTGGTGGAGCCAGGGAACCGCCAACGAAGTCTATGCCTTACACCTTTTATTTTTGTCTTTGATTGTTCTGGTTTTACTACATATGGAAAATAGCTCAAACCCCAAGCTCATCTTTGCGTTGCCTGCCTATTTGGTCGGTCTTTCCTTTACCAATCACCTGCAAACCGTTCTTTTCTTCCCGACCTTGTTCCTTTTCTTTTTGGTTCGTCGTAACGATTGGGGCATCGGCTCAAAAGAGTTTGCAACGGCCCTCCTTTTCTTTTTACTGGGTCTTTCGATTTACCTGTACTTGCCCATCCGCTCCGCAAACTCACCTTTAGCCAATTGGGGCGCCACTTCCGAATTGGATAACTTCCGCCGTCACGTCTCCGGCTGGCAATATCGGGTCTGGATGTTCCAGCTTTCTTCTAGTCAAGTTTGGGAAAATTTCCTTTCCGCTTTAAAAATCATTGCGGGACAATTTCACTTACTTTCCCCCCTTCTCTTTTTAATAGGGTTGATTTTTTGCAAAAACTCAAAGGTTTTCCTCTGGGGATTATTACTTTTAGGGGCGGTCACAATTTGTTATAACATTAATTACGACATCAACGATATCGACGTCTATTATCTGCCCGCAGTTTTTGTTCTATATTTACTTGGTGGGGTCGGTGCTTTGTCGATTTTGGCCCGCAGCGAAACATCAAAGCAGAAGTCTAATTTCACAAAAGCGTTAACACTTCTTCTTGCACTTTTTTTCACTATTAATTCCCTGGCAAGCGGTTGGGCAAAAGCCGACCGTTCCCAAAACCACTTTGCCCAAGAGGCAGTTGAAAATATTTACCAATCAGGCCCAAATGGAGGGCTGATTTTCACCGCCGCCTGGGACCATTATGCCCCCTGGCTCTATAATCATTTCGTTTTAGGGAAAAGACCCGATTTGATAATGTTAGATATTTCCCTGGCTCGCTACTCCTGGTATTTGGACTTTCTCAAACAAGCTTACCCTGACTTTGTAGCGGGATCCGAAAAGCAGATGGACTCCGCCCGCGCTTTAATTCATCAATTTGAAAAAGGACTCCCCTTCAATTCCGCAGTTATCGAGGCGGCCTACCAATCAATGTTGGCCTCCATCCTGCGTCAAAATATTCAAAAACATCCAGTCTATTTCGATGTTTCCACCCACTTTGACTCGGCCGCCGGCTGGTTTTCAATACCTGAAGGTGTTTTGTTCCGTTTGTATCCAAAATTAGCTTATTACCCTTTTGAAACGCCAAGGCTGGATTTCCCGGAAGCAAAGAATTCGATTTTTCTTGAAGACCCGATTGTAAGGCGTGAAGTTGAATCTTTAAATCGAATGCTGGATTTAAGGAGGAGTTACGAAGCTGCAGCTGCGAGCTTCAAATCAAATACGGGGAATAAATAGAACCGGCTTTGACCCAGGCCAGTTCTTTCCGGTTGCCGAAATCTTCCACTAATTTCAAAATCCAAAGCCGGAGTAAATGGTAATCGACGGAAATTTCCACCGTAACCGTATCGGCAATTTCCACCGCCCGCCAAGCCGGTTGGGAGGAAAACTCCAAGCACAGAATATTCTGCTCCGGATTGGTCAGATATTCTTCGCCATCCTCGCGGCTGGGGACCGGAAAGAAAGCCGTGGAACGGTATAAATGGGAGGGAGGAATAATTCGCGGAACAGTCAGCCAGTTTTCTTTCGGCTGGCGCACTTCGATATGGGTCAGTTCTCCCCGGCTGTCTAATTCCAAACTTAACTTTTCCGCTTCGATGGAATAGTCGAACCTTCTTCTCGGCCGAAAGGAGACGCCCAAAATTCCTTCGATTGACTCATAAAACCCAACCGCCTCCGGAATTAAATAGCGGCCGCGGAAAGCTATCGGAAAAAGCTTCATTTTTTTCTTAAACTGGCCAGGCGGTCTTTGGCCCTGCGCGCTTCGGCCGAACCGGAGTAACGCTCCAAGATGGCGTTATAATTTTTGGCTGCCGATGCTTCATTTCCCCTTTTCTCAAATTCTTGCGCGGCTTTAAATAAAGAAGTAGGTGCCTTTTCGCTTTTTGGAAAGTTCTCCGCCACATATTGATAGCGACTGATAGCCGAATCGCCTCCCCCTTTGTTGCTGAATGACTCCGCAATCCAAAAATGGCAGTTGGGAGCCAGCTCCGAGCTTGGAAAAGTGGCCAAAAACTCGTCGAACCCGGCGATTGCCAAATCATATTTCCCCCTCCGGAAATCTAAAAAGGCATTGTCGTACAACTGCTTAGGGTCAACCCCCACGTTGGACAAAGCCGGGGTGTTATTCCTTTGAAGCAAAGAGTCGGGCGGCGGCCGCAGGTTCTGCAGCCGGGCCTTAAACTCCTCCCAATTTTTGAACATATAGTCAAAGCGCCCGCCCACATCTTGAACTTGCCCGTTGACGGCGTCCAGTTTCTGCCCCAAATCGCGCATCGAGCTTTTCAACTGCGCCCCCAGCTTTTGATTCTCTTCGAGTTGATTTTTGTAGGCTGCTTCCAACGCCACTACTTTCCGTTGCAGGGTATCCACGGCAAAGCGGAGCGAATCGACTTTGGAATCCATCCAGTTAATCTGTCCCGGGGAAACGCAGCCAAAAATAAAAAACGGGAAAGCCCCCAAAACCCATAAGCTTCCCGTTTTCAATGTTCGTTTCATTATCGCGTGGTTATTACAAATTCATCCCGGCGGTTTTGCTGCCAGGAGGCCTCGTCGTGCCCAAAGGCCACCGGCCGCTCTTTGCCGTAGGTAATGGTGGCTATCCGACCGGATTCGATACCCAAGTCAATCAAGTACTGCCGCGCCGCCGCCGCCCGTCTTTCTCCCAAGGAGAGGTTGTATTCCACCGTTCCCCGTTCGTCGCAGTGTCCCTCGATCTGGATTTTGATGGAAGAATTTTCCCGCAAAGTCCGCGCGTTGTGCTCCAAAGCCGCTTTGGCGTCATCTCTAATGTTATACCTGTCGAAGTCGAAATAAATTTTCTGAAAAGCGATCTCCTCCTCCGTCACCTTTCCGCCGTCCACCGGCGAGGGAGTAGTGGTGGTGTCCTGTGGCGCGGGTTTGGTCTCTGTCACCGGCGGTTTTTCGTCTACCGGTTTTGGTTTTTTTCCGCATCCGGCGAAGCAAGCCGTCAGAGCCAACCCTAAAATCAAAAGTCCAATTCTTTTCATCGTTCCCTCCATTATTTTACTTCGTTTCTACCTTCCAAGTTTCGTTATCTTTTCGGCTTCAATAGCTTACCGGTTTTTTAAAGAGCTTCAATAAATGTCCTACGCTCCGCAGCCTAAAGTAATTCTTAAGAGAAAAGCTTGTCAACTAAAATCGGCGGGAATGACTTTATTTTGTGTATGCTCCACTTTGCTTTACATCTTTCGGCAACTCCGCCGCAAACTTCTTTAAGTTATCTATGAGCCTCTCTTTTTCCGTAGCCTGGACAGCGTAAAATGTAACCGAATCGCCCCCGCAAACTACGTTGTTTGAAATCTTCCACTGACCCGCTTTCATCCATTCGGGGGGGAGCCCGCCAATGCTGTCTTTTAAGAACCAGTGTTCGTAAACAATGGCAATATCAGTCTGTTCGGCCTGGGCCATCTCATAAATCTGGCGGGTATCATAGCGGCCTCGGCGCTTTCCTTGGGCTATCTCCCGGCTCCCCACTCCCCATAAATCCAGGCATTTGATGTCCGCCAGGTAGTTGATGGCCCCCACATCATTGGCGGCTGCGTTTTTGCCGGTGTAAAATTCCTTTAAAAATCGTCCCATTTGATATTGCTGCTGATAAATGTTAGCCGAAGCACGGGGAATTTGCCAGGCGCAAATACCCCCTCTTAAAAGAAAGGGCCCAATGACCAAAGAGATTAAAGCACCGGTTGCAACATATTGGGGCAGCGCCTGCTTGTTCAACTTGATTTCCCACTTTGCTGGCCAAAAATCGCGCAGGGCGACGCTTGTCACCAATAAAGTTAGGGCGACCAGATAGGCTTCGTAGCGAAAATACCATCCATAGCGGGCAAACTGGGTGTGCAAAACTACCGTGGTTGTAAGAATAAGAGCCATTAAAACCGTCCGGTCCCACAGCTCCTGCCGTTTCCGGTAGGAAGCGAGGAAAGCGGCAAGCCCCCCGGCGAAAAGGTACAAAGCCGTGGTGTTGTCGCGCAGCACCTGGGCGAAACGTCCGAAAAACTTGGCCCATCCTGTTAGAGAATCCAAGGAGGGTATTTCGGCCTTTAAAAGAACCGAATTGGGGAAGAAATACCATCCCTGGGAAACGGAATACCATCCGTATAAGACCAGGGGAAGAAGACCCAGCCCGGTCAAAATAAAACCAAAAGCCACTCTCCTTTTAAGCAAAAAAAGACTGGCTACCGGAGCCAGTAAAAACAGCCCCTCGTAGCGAACGGTGGTAAGAAAAGAAGCCAGCGCCAAAAGCGACGTTTTTTCCCAAAGGCCGGGATTTTCCTCCGAAAGAATTTTGGCGGATAGATAAATAAAAAGAACGGCGATTAAAATGTGCAGGGTATGTTCCTGCCCGCAAAAGACAAGCGAAATCAGGGAGGTCGAGAAAACGATTAAAAATAATAACAGCGAACTTAAGATGGCCGGTAGCTGGTACTTTTTTAAGATAAAATAGGCCGAGGCCACAACCAGCGTTCCAAAAATCAAGTTTAGTATGAAAGATGCAAGCTCATTTATGCCGAAAAGGTTGTAAATGGCCGCCAGGAGCCCGGTCCAAAGCAGAGAAGAGGAGGACGAACTGAATTCGTACGGGGTTATCCCCCAAACGCCGTGCTGGCTAAAATTTTTCGCCATAGCCATATGGATGTAGGGGTCGTCCAACACATAAATTAAATGTCCGGCGGTTAACCGTAACGATAAAAACAGAGAGACCGCCACAGCCATCCAGAAAAAGCCGATGGCTCCAACCAGCGGCCAATTTTTTTTCACCCAATTTCCCATTATCCCCCGCAAGTAACAATCATTTCTTCTTTTCTGTCAATCTCTTGTTTTTCAATTATTAGTCTAAGCGAAGCGAGAAGTCTGGAGGTGGCGGGGGGGACCAATCTCCCATCCCAAATCCTTGTTTTTGACGGGGAGAAGTTACTGTACCGGCTTGGAGGACCAGATCGGATTGGAGGCCTTCCCCGAAACTGTGACCTGCCGCAGGCCGGTCCCATCATAGGCGATGGTATAAATGTCGCTCTGACCTCCCTGACGCCGGGAAAAAACGATATGATATCCATCCGGCGACCAGTGTGGGTTTTCGTTTGACCCAGAATTGGTCAAAATCTGCCTTGGCCCGCCGGTGGAGGGGATGGTGCAGATGTCAAAATCGCCCCGCTCGCTTCGGGCCACGTAGGCAATCACTGTATTGGCCGGATTGGGAGACCAGGTGGGCGAATCGTTGTAGTTCCCCTCGTAGGTCAACCGCGTGACGTTTAACCCGTCGGCATCCGCCACATAAATTTGCGGTGTGCCAGAACGGTCGGAAGTAAAAGCGATATAGCGACCGTCGGGCGAAAAGGTAGGGGAGGAATCAATCCCCTCGTTGTAGGTCAAGCGGGAAGCGATTTTGCCGGAGGGTTCGATAAGATACAGTTCCGAATTGCCGTCAATGGTTAAAGTCAAAGCGATTTTTCTCCCGTCCGGCGACCAGACCGCGCCGGTGTTGACCCCTTTGCGGCTGGAAATCGATTTACTTTTGCCGGAAGAGAGGTCAAAAAGCCACAAATCGGGGTTGCCGGATTTGTAACTGGTATAAACGATTTCGGAGGCATCCGGCGCAAAAGCGGGGGAGAGGTTCAGCGAGCGGTCGAAGGTGCGCTGGTTGGAATTCTCGCCGTCGTAGTCACAGATGAAAATTTCCTTGTCTTTGCTTTTTTGCGCGGCAAAAGCGATTTGTGTGGAAGAAACTCCTTTGTGCCCAGTCAATTGCTCGATGATGGCATCCGAGATGGTGTGGGCTAAACGGCGCTCAAAGTTGCGCTCGGTTTTGAACCGTTTCGATAAGACTTCCCGACGGGAGTTGGTTTCCACCAGTCGGACCTGTGCCGAAATCTCATTCGGTCTAAACCCGAGCTTGCCATAGAGCACAAATCGGGCCCCTAACTTCAGCCAGTCGTCGATGGTCGGGTCGGTTACGGCAAAAACCCTTTTATAGGTGGAGTCGAAATCGACCACGTTAAAAAAAAGGGAAAACTCAAGGTCGTTTTTGATGATTTGCGGAAAAGTGGAAAGCAGGGGCGCATCGCCGGAAGCGATCAAATTGTCTTCTGCGGTAAAATTTTCGACAGCGATCGCAAACGGCTCCTGTCCGGTAGGCGTGCGCTCCAATCTTAAGCGGAACTCTTTACCTTTTAAGGTGTCCGGTGGCGTTTGCGCATTTACGGCAGAAACGAAAAGAAGTGCGAAAAGCAGTGTTTTCATTGTTTTCCCTTACTGTTTAAATTCAAGATGGATTCCCAGGTAGCTGTCAATGAAATCGGCGGGCAGAGGAGCAAATGGATCGGAGGATAAGAGCGCGCGTTTACAGGCGTTGTCAAATTGCGAAATTCCGGAGGGGGCTTCAATATTCAAATCGGTTAAACGGCCGTCCTTTTGAATGCGAAAGTAGATTACCGTGGAAAGCGGCAGGTCGCTGCGCACCGGATTTTCCCAGGCCTGGTCAATTTTGTTCAACATTTGCTCAATGTAATACGAATAAGGAAAATTCGGGTTTTCTAGAACCGCCTCGCCAAAGGGTGTGTGGGACGGAGTCTGGATAGCGTTTGGTTGTGATTCGGCTTTCTTTTCTTGTTTGGGTGGTTCCGGTTTGGTAAGCTTTTTTTGTTTTCTAATTTTTTCCACCAGTTTCGGGCCGGGCGGAATCGGTTTTTCGGGAGTCTTTTTAATCTTCGGTATAACCGGAGCTTCTGTTTGAGCTTGCGGTGGGGGAGAAGAGGCACGAAAACGAATCTGGATGGTTTGAGATGGAGGCAGAAGTGGTTTTTTAGCTGCCGGCCAAAGGGCTAAAATCAAGATAATTACGAAATGAATTAAAAAGGAGAGGAAATAGGGGGATCTCACTTCAGTTTTTCCGGTTCCGTCGCCAGGTCAATCGCATCGATGCCCAGGCCCCGGATTTTTCCCATAATGTTCACCACAAAACCGTAGGGAACATCCTTATCGGCGCGCAGAAAGACGGTTTTGGTTTTGCCGGCGCGCTTCAGTCCGGCCAGCCGTCCCTCGAATTTTTGCAAGGGGACGAACTGGTCGTTGACAAAAATCGCTTTCCTGTCGTTAATTGAAATCACCGTTCCCTGGCTGGCGTCTTTGGTTTCGCTTACGGCTTTGGGCAAATTTAATTCAATGCCGGATTGAAGCATCGGCGCGGCAATCATAAAAATTATCAAAAGCACCAAAACCACGTCCACCAGGTTGGTCACGTTGATATCGGCCAGCAGGGGATAATCTTTCCGTCCGGAATCGAATTGCACGCTCATTTGCCGCTCTCCTTCCAAAAGGCGGTCAAAAGCTCCAAGGCAAAGTTGTCTGTCAAAGCCGCCGACGCTTTTAAACGGCTGTTACAATAATTATACCCCATCACCGCCGGTATGGCCGCCGCCAGCCCGACAATGGTTGCTATCAATGCCTCGGCAATTCCGGGCGCCACCACCGCCAAAGTTGCCTGCCCGCGAATGCCGATGGCCAGAAACGAATCCATAACCCCCCAAACCGTTCCTAAAAGGCCAAAAAACGGGGCGGTGTTTCCGGTAGTGGCCAAAAAGGAGACGTTTTTTTCCAACTTGGCAATTTCTTCCTGCGAAACCCGTTTGAGGGTGATGGCAATGGTGTCCAAATCGTCCTTGGTTAAATACCCTTCGATAGCGGGCGGTGCTTCGAATTTTAATTGCGGGTGGGGATTGGACTTAGAAACCGTATTCTGGCCGTGCCGGCGCGAAAGCTCATCGCGGTCTTTGGCTCCCTGCTCCAGTATATGGGCCAAAGGAGTTGCTCGCATCCCCAAAAGGGGGGTGTAAACTTCGGAAAGATTTCTGCGTCTGCGGAAAGTGTGCAAGAACCGCTCCGATTCGCCCCTCACGTTTTTAAATTGCCGAACCTTGGTGACAATAACCGCCCAGGAAAAAATGGAAAGTACAACTAAGATTGCAAGTATGGCTTTTGAAAACAGGTCGGCCGAAGTAACCAGTTGCCAGATTTGGTTTTCCAATAACAGCATAGCGCTCCTTTCTTGCCCGCTTATAGATAGAAAGTTCGGCCAAAAGGTCAAGCGGAAGTTTTTAAAAATTTACGGAAATTGTGCTTGACGATTTGGTTGGGAGGGATATATTCCGCCATACTTTTTAGGCAAGTGGAAGAAAAAGAAAGGTAGAAGTTGGAAAGATACAGTTTCGTTGAGGAGGTGAACACTTAGAATGAAGCGTTTTATAGCGATCGCAATGATTGGTTTGTTCTGCTTCGCTCTGGTAACCGGATGCGGCAAAAAGCAGGAGGAGACACCGGCTGTGGAGCAGCAGACGATGCCGGTGGATACAATGACCCAACCGGCGGACACGACTCAGATGCCAGACACCACCTCTATCGGAACCAAGTAATTCCGGTTGACAGAAACAAAAACGAGGCCGGGACTGGGCCTCGTTTTTTTGTTAGGCAAGAATATTTAGCAAAAACGAATTAGGCTTGCCCCGAAGTCCTTGACAATTGCATAGAAAAGCCTATAATTGCCGTTTTAGTCCGGGGTCGTGTGGAGAAAAAACCCCAGGGAAAGAAGTGGAAGGAGTTTCGCCGGGCCGGTATGTTGGCAGCTATTCCGGCGCTTTTGGCGATAGGCCCGATTCTGGGCTGGTTTTTGGGCGACTTCCTCGATAGGAAGTTAGGCACCGAGCCGTGGCTGGTGTATATCGGGATTTTTGTTGGCTTCGTAGCCGCCGGCTTGGAAGTTTATCATTTGGCTAAAAAAGCAGGCGAAGAGTAGCAGAAACAAAGTTGGAATCAGAAGCGTAAAAATAGATGATGGTAGTACCGGCCTTTATCAAACGGGTGGTGGCAATGACGGCGGTTTTGTCGGCGGTCGCTTTTCTGTTTCTTTCGGTCTATTACCAATTTCCGTTCGCTTTGGCATTTTTTTTGGGAGGGGTTTGGAGCGCCTTGAACTTTTTGGCTTTGACTTTTATGCTGCAGCAGCTTCTGCGGCCGACTTCCATCGACTGGCCGGCCGCTTTCGCTTCGGTTTTCCTCAAGCTTCCCTTATTATATGGTGCCGGCTATTTGCTCTTAATTTGGGGCTACCTTCCTAAGTTGGGCCTGGTGGCCGGTTTTTCAATCCTGTTTGCCGTCATCATTTTGAAAGGTTTAGGGAGAATGTTTCTCAAAATGGATGAACGGGACTCAGATTTCGGCGCCAGGGAAGTGAAGCGGGCGTAAATTTTTTTGGGATAGCTAAAGAAAAATTTCACAAGCGATAGAAAATGATTTTGAACTTACTCGAAGAAACTGCCAAGCATGAAGAAGCGGAGGAGCTTCCGAATATTCTTACGCTAATATTTGGTCACCATCCGCACTCGGCGGTCGGGAAGTTTCTGATTGAATATCAAAATATTTTCTTCGCCTGGGTGGTGGCGGCTTTGATCTCGCTGGCCTTCTACCTCGCCTACCGGAAGCGTGAGATGATTCCGGGGGGCTTGCAGAATCTTCTGGAGCTGGCGGTTGAAGGTTTGGACGGCATCGTCAGCGGAATTTTAGGGAAAGAGGGGCGCCGTTACCTGCCGTTTTTGGGGACCCTTTTCCTTTATATATTGTGTATGAACCTTTTCGGCTTAATTCCCGGCTTGCTGTCCCCCACCGGCGGGCCTTCCGGCGTCAACATTACCATGGCTTTAGCCATCTGCGTTTTCTCTTATGTGCAATACACCGCCATCACGCGGCTCGGTCCGTTTAAATATCTGTATCATTTGATGGGAGAGCCGAAGGGGGTGGTGGGGTGGGCAATGGTGCCTTTGATTTTTCCGGCCCATCTGGTGGGGGAAATCGCCAAGCCGATGAGTTTGGCTTTCCGGCTATTTGGCAACATCACCGGGGAAGATATTTTGATTTTAGCGTTTGTAGGCTTGGGAATTACTTTGACCAGCTTTTTACCGGTGGGGATTCCCCTTCAAGTACCGTTCCTTTTTATGGCGCTTTTGACCTCCACCATTCAGGCATTAGTTTTCACTTTGCTTTCGACCGTTTACTTTTCACTGGTTTTGCCTCACGAGGAAAATGAACATTAAACCCGAGCATTCATGCAGAATACCCTTCGACTTCCCTCGGCTTCGCTTCCTCGGCTGCGCTCGGAACAAGTCGGGACAAGTCGCTCAGGACAGGCAAAAACCATCCTGCACTACGTTTTAGGGAAGAGAAAAAGGAACATTAAACCAAACAAGGAGGAGATATGGATTATCATGTAGCGTTAGCTTTTGCCCTGCCTCTGGCCATCGGGGTGGCGGCCATTGGTTCCGGGCTCGGCCTGGGGCGCGCGGTTCAGGGGGCTCTCGAAGCCATCGGCCGTCAGCCGGAAGCGTACGGCAAGATTCTGACCGCGATGATTGTCGGCGCCGGGCTGTGCGAGGCTTTGACCATCTACGCGCTCATCGTCTTCTTTATGATGCGCCCGGCCATCGTCCCGGTTTGATAAAATGAACCTGGTCTGGCAGCAGGTACTAACCCAGATTGTCGGTTTTTTAATCGTACTCTGGGTTTTAAAACGCTTTGCCTGGAAGCCGATTTTGACCCTCTTGGAGGAACGCCGGCAGAAAATCAAATCCGAATTTGATGAGGCGGCCCGCCGAAAAGAAGCTGCCAATCAGCTTCTGGCTTCCTACGAGGCGAAGCTGAAAGAAATCGACGCCGCGGCGCGGGCCAAAATTGCCGAGGCGGTTTCCGAGGCGCAAAAAATCGCAGGCGAAATCAAGGAGGAGGCGCGCAGGGAAGGACGGGAATCAGTCGTCCGTTCTCAGGCTGAAATCCAGCGTGAAATCGCCAAAGCCAAAGTCCAATTGAAAGAGGATATGGTAGCCATCAGTTTGATGGCTACAGAAAAAATTATTTCCCAACGGTTGGACGAGCCGGGGCACCGGCGCCTGATTGACGACTTTTTGGCCAAAGTCGAGCGGGTATGAGGAAAGCCGGCGTTGAGCGGGTGGCGCGCCGCTATGCTTTAGCGCTTTTTAAGTCGGCCAACGGTAAGCTGGACGACTACTTTAGCGAAGCCAAAGAGCTTCTGGCGCTCTGGCAGGCGGAGCCGAATTTTCCGCGGCTTTTGCTGGCGCCGCACCTTTTGACCGAGGAGAAAAGGGCGTTTTTGGAGCGTTTTTTCACGGGGCGGGTGGAGCCGGTCTGGCTCGGGTTTTTCACCCTGCTTATCGACAAGGGGCGCATCGGCGCCTTTCCGCAGATTGCCGAAAATTTCATTTTGATGGCGGAAGAGGCGAAAGGGATTGTGCGGGCGCGGGTGCAGACCGCCTTGCCTTTGTCCTCCCGCGAGGCGGAAAACCTAAAAACGAAATTGGAGAAAAAGACCGGCAAGCAGGTTTTGATTTTGCCGGAAGTAAAGCCGGAGCTTCTGGGCGGGATGGTCGTAATCCTGAAAGACCAGATTGTCGATGGGAGCGTGCGGCAGCGATTGAGGGAGTTGCGGGAACAGCTTTTAGCGGTGAAGGTGGCGTAAGAGAAATATTGGCGGAAGGGCGACCGCCGGTCGCCCCTACGGCGAACGTTGGTATGGGAATTGGGGTAGGGGCAATTCATGAATTGCCCTTACAATTGAGAGGCGTTGAAAAGGCCAAAACGAAAATAGTCGGGAGCAAAGATGGCGATTAAACCGGAAGAAGTAAGTTCAATACTGCAAAAGGAAATAAACCAGTACCAAACCCGCCTACAGATGGAGGAGGTCGGGACCATTCTGCAAGTAGGCGACGGAATTGCGCGGGTCTGGGGGCTGGAAAACGTGATGATGAGCGAGCTGGTGACCTTTCCGCAGGACATCGTCGGGATGGTTCTGAACCTGGAGCAGGACAACGTCGGCGTGGCGATTTTCGGCTCCGACCGAGAAATCAAGGAAGGGGACACGGTCCGCCGAACGGGGAAAATCGCCCAGATTCCGGTCGGCGACGCGATGATGGGCCGGGTCGTTAGTGCGCTCGGGCAGCCGATTGACGGCCGCGGGCCGATAGTCACCGACAAATTTCGTCCGCTGGAAGGGCGCGCTCCGGGCGTGACCGACCGCCAGCCGGTGAACCAGCCGGTGCAGACCGGTCTGAAGGCGATCGACTCGATGATCCCCATCGGGCGCGGCCAGCGGGAGCTTATCATCGGCGACCGGCAGACCGGCAAGACGGCGGTGGCGATCGACACCATCATCAATCAAAAAGGGAAGGATCTGTATTGCATTTACGTCGCCATCGGGCAGAAAGCCTCCACCGTGGCGCAGGTGGTGAAAACGCTTTCGGACAACGGTGCCTTGGAGTACACCACGGTCGTCGCCGCTTTCGCCATGGACCCGGCGCCTTTGCAGTACATCGCCCCGTACGCCGGCTGCGCCATCGGCGAAGAGCTGCGCGACACCAAGCGGGATGCTCTGGTGATTTACGACGATTTGTCCAAACATGCCCAGTCCTACCGGCAGCTTTCGCTTTTGCTCCGCCGTCCTCCCGGCCGCGAAGCGTATCCGGGGGATGTTTTCTACCTGCACTCCCGTTTGCTGGAGCGGGCGGCCAAACTTTCAGACGCCAATGGAGGCGGGTCGCTCACCGCTTTGCCGGTCATCGAAACCCAGGCGGGGGACGTTTCGGCCTACATTCCGACCAACGTGATTTCCATCACCGACGGGCAGATATTCCTGGAGTCAGATTTATTCTACGCTGGCGTGCGGCCGGCCATTAACGTCGGCATTTCGGTTTCGCGCGTGGGCGGCAAGGCGCAAACCAAAGCGATGCGAAAAGTGGCGGGCAGGCTGCGTTTGGATTTGGCACAGTACCGCGAGCTGGCGGCCTTTGCGCAGTTCGGCTCCGATTTGGACGAGACAACCAAAGCCCAGTTGACCCGCGGAGAGCGGACGGTCGAGGTTCTGAAGCAGGGGCAGTACGAGCCGTTTCCGCTCGAGCGGCAGGTGCTGATTATCTTTGTCGCCACGCACGGATATTTAGATGATTTGCCGATGGAGTCGGTGAAGCGCTTCGAGCAGGAATTTTATCCTTTTATCGAAAAAGAGTACCCGGACGTGACGCACACCATCGCCAAGACCAAGGATTTGGACAAAGCGACGGAAGCGAAGTTAGACGAAGCGGCCAAGAAGTTCCACGACCGGTTTAAGGCCGCCTTAAAGTAGGCAGGGCGAGGTCGGAAAAAAGAGAATATGCCATCCATTCAGGATTTAAGGCGGCGCATCCGCTCGGTTTCCTCCACGCAGCAGATTACCAAGGCGATGGAGATGGTTTCCGCCGCCAAGCTGCGCCGGGCGCAGATACGGCTGGAGCAGGCGCGGCCGTACGCCGAAAAAGCGGAGGAGATTTTGAAAAACCTTTCCGGCGCGGCGGCGGAGGTTTCCCATCCGCTTTTGGAGGTGCGGCCGGTCAAAAAAACCGTTCTGGTGGTTTTCACCTCCGATCGGGGATTATGCGGCTCTTTCAATTCCAATATCATTCGCCGCGCGGAAGCCTTCTTGAAGGACTATAATTTTGGCAACTGCGAACTGGTTTTGGTCGGCAAAAAGGGGTTTGACTACTACAAGCGCCGCAAATGGACGATTCGGAAAACCTTTGCCGACTTCGGCGGGAATTTGCAACTCCCCAAGGCGAGAGTTTTGGCAAATGATTTAATGCGCGCTTATGAAAAGAAGGAAACCGACCAGGTTTTTCTGCTCTACAGCCGGTTCGTTTCCACCACCACCTACCGGGTTACGCTGGCGCCTTTTTTACCTTTGGTGACGGAGAAGAAAGGAGAAATCACCGGCGACTACATTTTTGAGCCCTCGCCGGCGGAGATTTTTGAACAGTTGATACCGCGTTTCTGTTTAACCCGCATCGTTCTGGCTCTGGCGGAATCGTTTGCCTCCGAAAACGGCTCGCGGATGATTTCGATGGGAGCGGCTACTAAAAATGCCGGAGAGATGATTGAAAATTTGACTCTGGTGCGCAACAAGGTGCGTCAGGCCGGGATCACCAAGGAGATTTTGGAAATAGTGGGCGGGGCGGAGGCGTTGCAATAAGATTTATTCATTGAAACATTGAGTTATTGAATCATTATGGAAAAATTGTATCGACATATTCTGGTTCCCTTGGACGGGTCGAAGCTGGCCGAGGCCGCGCTCAAACACGCCCTGCCGATTGCCCGATCAAACGGGGCGGAGGTTACTTTTTTGCAGGCTGTCTGGCCGTTTGTGCGGGGGAGAGGAGCCCGAGTTACGGAGGCGGAGCGAACCTTGAAAACAGTAGCGCTACATTATATGAAGGGGATTGCCGGGCGGCCGGAATGGAGAGGTCTGAAGGTGCGAACGGAGGCGAAGTTCGGGCTGGCGGAAAACGTCATCATCGACTATGCCCGCTCCAAATCCGTCGATTTGATCGTTTTAAGCAGTCACGGACGGACCGGCCTGAAACGGTGGGTGTTTGGCAGCGTGGCGGAAAAAGTTTTGCGGGGAGCCACCCAGCCGGTTTTGCTGGTGCGCTCATTTGCGAAAGCGGGGAAGTGATGCTCAACGGTTCGGGAGCAGATCTCCCTAACGACGCAGGGAAAAGCGAGATTTTTTGCTACGCTCAGAATAACGGGAAGAAGAATTTGCTTTAGATGTTTGGCGTTTACAATCAGTATAACCTGATTTATATTGAATAAATTATAGCTTGAGGAGAAAGTTATGGCGGATGCGGTTGAAAAAACAATGACCAAACCTCAAACGGCGGACGGCAAAAAGGCCGGGGCCTTCGGCAAAATCGTTCAGGTAATCGGGCCGACGGTGGACCTGGAGTTTCCCTCCGACCAGCTGCCGAATATTTTAAATGCCATCAAAATCGAGGACCCAAGTCGCGGGATCGATTTAACCGTGGAGGTGGCCTTGCACGTGGGTGACAATTTGGTGCGCTGCGTGGCTTTGGCCTCGACCGACGGTTTGGTGCGGGGAATGACCGCCCGGGATACCGGAGCGCCGATATCCGTGCCGGTCGGCGAGGTTACTTTGGGACGGCTCTTCAACCTTTTGGGACAACCTTTGGACGATATCGGGCCGATTCCAGCCTCTGCCAAACGCTACCCGATTCACCGCCCCGCGCCGCCTCTTTCGGAGCAGGAAACCAAGGCGACGATGTTTGAAACCGGCATCAAAGTCGTTGATTTGTTGGAACCGTATGCCAAAGGGGGGAAAGTCGGGCTCTTCGGCGGTGCCGGCGTGGGGAAGACCGTAATCATTCAGGAGCTTATCCGCAACATCGCCACCCAGCACGGCGGCTGTTCGGTTTTTTCCGGCGTGGGGGAACGAACCCGTGAAGGGAACGATTTATGGCTGGAAATGAAGGAATCCGGCGTCTTAAAAAAGACCGCTTTGGTTTTCGGCCAGATGAACGAGCCACCGGGAGCGCGTCTGCGGGTCGGTTTGACCGGGTTGACGATGGCGGAGTATTTCCGCGACGAAGCCGGGCAGGACGTTTTGCTTTTCATAGACAACATTTTCCGTTTCGTGCAGGCCGGTTCGGAAGTATCGGCGCTCTTGGGCCGTATGCCCTCGGCGGTGGGGTATCAGCCCACTCTCGGTACCGAAATGGGGGCTTTGCAGGAGCGGATTACTTCCACCAAGACCGGCTCGATTACCTCCGTGCAGGCGATTTACGTTCCGGCGGACGACTTGACCGACCCGGCCCCGGCGACGACCTTTTCGCATCTGGACGCCACCACCGTGCTTTCGCGCCAAATCGCCGAACTGGGGATTTATCCGGCGGTTGACCCGCTGGCTTCCACCTCCCGCATACTGGATCCGAACGTTATCGGTCAGAACCATTACGGTGTGGCCCGGCAGGTGCAGAAGATTTTGCAGCGCTACAAAGACCTGCAGGATATCATCGCCATTTTGGGGATGGACGAGCTTTCGGAAGCGGATAAAATCACGGTGACGCGGGCGCGCAAGATTCAGAAATTTCTATCCCAACCCTTCTTCGTGGCGGAAACCTTCACCAGCCAGTCGGGCA
>Ga0184637_10000079_pt1 | contig 61294 bp, 52 predicted proteins | sample PLM3_127_b2_FD_133143 | JGI IMG/M metagenome (GOLD analysis project Ga0184637, IMG submission 133143) | Groundwater sediment microbial communities from an aquifer in East River, Colorado, USA - PLM3_127_b2 | ecosystem: Environmental > Terrestrial > Soil > Riparian zone | place: USA: East River...
GCTACATCGTCTACGCGCGTGCGCCACGACTCCTCGCCGCGCCTTTCGACGCGGCGAGCGGACATCTCACGGGTGATCCGGAGGTCGTCCTCGATGGCGTCCTGGCGGAGCCGGCGTACGAGACGCCGCAGTTCACCCTGTCGCCGTCCGGGGTCTTGATTTGGGCGGCCGGGGGTCTCGTCGAGTCCGCGAAGCTCGCGCGGCTGGACCCGAAAGCCGAGCCTCCGCGCGTCGAGATCCTGGTCGACGAAGTCAAAGTCCGTCGGGGACAGATGTCACCCGGGGGAAGCCTCGTCGCTCTCGATGGTCAGGGAGGAAGTGCAGGCGGCGATGAGGTTTACGCCTACGACCTGTCGACCGAGACCTTGAGCCGGATGACGCCGGGTTTCGAGATCCGATCCGGCGTCCCCGAGCCTTTCGGTGGTGCCATCTTCTACGTATCGGACCACGGGATCTTTCGGCATGACGTGAGGCGACAGAACCCTGAGCCACTCGTGCCCTCGAGCGGATCGAGCGGACAGGAGGGTCTGAGCTCGGTCTCCGGCGACGGCCTCTATCTCGCTTACGATTACTCGGCGGCGGGGAGGGGCGATCTTGACATCGGTGTTCTTGAGCTGTCGCAACCAAACGCGAGCCGTCCCATCGTCGCGACTCCGGCGGTCGAGAGCGGACCCATGTTCTCTCCAACCGATTCCGTACTCGCCTACGAGTCCAACCGAACCGATCGCGTCGAAGTTTGGCTGCAGCGATTCGATCCGAGCGAGACGACGCCCCCGAGCCTGGCACCCATTCGGGTGTCGCGCGCGGGCGGAAGAGAGCCCTTCTGGTCTCCGGATGGGAGTACGTTGTATTTCACAAGCGACGATCGACTGATGGCGTCGACGGTATACCGAACGCCCGAGCTCTCCGCGACGCGCCCGGTGGAAGTGCTGGAGCTCGGACGCTTGCTGCAATCGGGACCGCCAGGAATCGGTCGACTCGGTCTTTTCGGCCAGGATAAAGAAGGGCGCTTCCTCGCCGTCGCCTCACCGCCGTTGACGAGCGTCACTCAGCTGGAAGCCATCTTTCATTGGCGGCCGCAACTACAGGGGCGAGAGCCTGAGCGTTGATCCGGGGACAACCCAAGCCTGTGACGCGCAACCGGCGAGAAGCACCGTGAGCTCGCAGCGCCGCGACCGGTCCCACCGCCGGCGCCGTTGAAGAGAAGGACCATCGCCCCATACCCCACGAAGAGGAGCATGGCGGCTTGAGCGAGAGCGAGGCCCAGGGCGCTTCCCGCGAGGCCGAGCGCCATGCTTTCCGAGAGGTAGAGCCGCGCGATGTCGCCTCGCTCGGCGCCGAGCGCGGTGCGCACAGCAGTTTCCCGGTGCCGCCCGTGGGCCCGCCCTTCCAGACGCTTTCCTACGAAGAGCTCCTCGCGAAGCTTCGCGCCCTCACCAATCTGCGGGTGGTCGCGGATGCCGGCTCGGCGAAGGCTACAAAGTCGAGCCTGGCCCGTTTCCCGGCTGGGCGAGGTTCCCGGAGTGGTAAAGCGCTTTATCTCGCCGCGAAAGATTCGAGAGCTCTGGCCCAGAGGTCTGGATCAAGGGCCGGGACTTCCCCGGCCCGAGTCTCGACCTTCAAGCCCCATCTCGTCGAGAGCGCGCGCGGTCAAGAGTCGCTCGAGGTAGAGGTCCAGCTCCTTCCCTGATACGAGCGCATTCACGCGCAGCACTGCGGCCTCGGGGAGGGCGCCAAACTTCGACGTCATCAGACGAAGCAAGGTTTCCCGCTTCCCCTCCTCCCGACCTTCCTCGCGACCCTCTTCCCGACCCTCTTCCCGGCCTTTCTGCCGCCCCTGTTCCTCGAGCTCGTCGAAATAGGTCATCTCGGTTTCTTGCATTTCCTTGTACTCCTCTGTCGCCAGAAGCTTCCGGAGCTCCTCCTTCTGTTCGTCATCGAGCTTGAAGTACGTCTCGACGACGTTCACCAGCAGGCGCTTCAGCTCCACGTCGAGCTCACTTTCCAGGATCTCCCTCAGGATCGAGGCCTTGAACCGGACGGGGTCGACGACCGATGCCCGGTCCATCAAGGCGCCGAGAGCCGACCCCAACGGACCCTTCCCAGCATACTCGGATGCGGGAAGCCGTTCCAGCCCCAAGGCACCGAAGCGGAACCGAAGGTGCTCGCGTCCGAAGAGAGACGCCCGGTACTCCTCTTCGGCGATTCCCTCTCCGCCGCGGAGGTAGAGGACGATCGGGAAGGTGGGTTTTGAGTACCGCAGAGAAAGGAGAGCGTAATAATGAAACATCCGTCGGGGGATTTGCGGCTCCGTCCGGGCCTGGATCTCGATATGAATCAAGACCACCTCCGGCTCACCCGCGTGGGTTTGAAACTCGGCGACGATATCCGCCTCACGCTTCGGCCCGTCGGGGACGTCGGCGAAGAGCTCCTTGTCCAGAAGCCGCAGCGTCTCGAAATTCAGGCGAGAGGCGACGTCCGGGTAGAAGAGCTCGAGGAACTCCCTGAGGAGCTTGCCGATGACGGTCTTGAAGAGCTGATCGTGGCGCATTTTCTTCCTCGGATTGAGAGACGAGAAAACGGCCGTCGACCCTCCCTGGGCGTAACATTTTTCCTCCAATCCGTCATAGTTCACTGATGAGCTCCGTGTGTCCGGACTGCGGGACTTCCTCGAGAAGTTCGAAGAACTTGCTGCGAAACACGAACCGTTCGATCCCGCTTACCCCGTGGTCCACTTCAAAGCGGATTAAAAGACTGGAAGGGTTACTTTCGGTCTCGACCGGCGATAGAATTTGGCCTGTGGAAAGTGTCATCGGACACTACCGGGTCCTGGAAAAGCTCGGCGCCGGAGGTATGGGCGAGGTTTACCTCGCGGAAGACTCGAAGCTCGGTCGACGGATCGCGCTGAAAGTTCTCCCGCCCGAGCTGGCGGAATCACCCGAGCGGCTGAAGCGGTTCGAGACCGAAGCCCGAGCGGTGGCGGCGCTGAACCATCCGAACATCGTCACGGTTCATTCCGTGGAAGAGGCGGACGGCGTTCATTTCATCACCATGGAGCTGGTTCGCGGGAAGACGCTGACCGCGTCCATTCATCAGACGTCGCTACGCGAGTTCTTCGACGTCGCCGTTCCCCTGGCAGATGCCCTCTCCGCCGCCCACCAGCAGGGGATCGTCCACCGTGACCTCAAGCCCGACAACGTCATGTTGACGGACGAAGGCCGGGTGAAGATCCTCGATTTCGGCCTGGCGAAGATGAGAGCGAAGCCGAGCGGGGATTCGGAGCCTTTCGCCCTCAGCCATCTCCCCACGAAGTCGGCGACCTCTCCGGGGATGATTGTCGGGACGGTGGCCTACATGTCTCCGGAGCAGGCGGAGGGGAAGAAGGTCGATCCCCGATCCGATATTTTTTCTTTGGGGATCATCCTCTATCAGCTGCTCGCCGGGCGCCACCCATTTTTGGGGGAGAGCGCCGCCTCGGTCTTGTCGGCGATTCTCAAGGATACGCCACCGCTTCCGAGCGACGTCGACGCGCGAGTCCCGCACGAGCTCTCCCGAATCGTGCGCCGTTGTCTCGAGAAGGGACTGACGCAGCGGTATCAGAGCGCCGTCGACTTGAGGAACGACCTCGAGGAGGTGAAGGGGGACCTCGAATCGGGTGCTCTCGAGAGGCGGTCCGCGCTCCAGGCGGCGCCTGCCGCGCGAGGGTCTACGAGATTCCTACCCTGGGTCCTCGCCTCGATCGCGGCCTCGACGGTGGTCGCGACGTTGGTTATTTCGAGTGGAACCGATCTCCCGCTGCGTGCGATCCGACGGTTTGTTATTCAGCCGCCGGCCGACGCTTCGCTTCGCGGAGAGGCGATCCTGTCGCCGGACGGTACGCATCTTCTGTTTCAAGGCGCCGACGGCGATCGGACTTCCCTCTACCTGCAGCCTCTGGATCAGTTCGCACCCCGGCGGCTCGAGGGAACAAACGGCGCCTACAGGCCGGTCTTCTCACCCGATGGCAAGTGGGTTGGCTTCGTTGCCGAAGGAAAGCTCAAGAAAGTGCCTGTAGGCGGCGGGGCGCCCGTCACTCTGTGCGACGCCGGCGGTCTCGGTCTGAGCTGGGGAGAAGACGGGAACATCGTTTTCGGCACCATCAGCTCCGGTTTGCGTCAAGTCTCCGCGGAGGGAGGAGAGCCGAAAATCATCGTGGCTCCCGAGATCGAGCGGGGCGATCTCGATTTTCATTTTCCCCAGATCTTGCCTGGAGGCGAGAACGTTCTCTTTACCCGGCACGCCAAGAACGGCACCTTCGGCATCGAGGTCTATTCGATGAAGACGCGCCAGAGGAAACCTCTAATCGAGAGTGCGTTTTACGGTCGTTTCACTCCCACGGGGCATCTCGTCTATGCAAAAGGTCATACGCTGTATGCCGCCCCATTTCACCTCGGTAGCATGGAGATCTCGGGCTCGTCGGTTTCAGTCGTCGAGAACGTGCGCACTGTTCCCAACGATGGCTGGGCTAATTTCAGCATCGCCGACGATGGGACGCTGGTCTACATCCCTGAACCCAATCGGGCAGGGCGGTCCCTCCTATGGGTGGATCGGATCGGGCGAGAGGAGCGGCTCCCCTTGAGCCCGCGCGCCTTCACCGATCCCCGGCTCTCCCCCGACGGGAGGCAATTGGCGATGGCTGTCGAGGATTCCGACCGCCAGGATATCTGGGTGTACGACCTCGAGCGCGAGACCGAGCACCGCGTGACGTTCGAAGGGTTCAACGAGTCTCCCATCTGGACGCCGGACGGGAGCAGGCTGACGTTCACGTCCGATCCGGCCGGAGTAAGGAACCTGTTCTGGAAACCGTCGGATGGCTCGGGGGTCGCGGAACGGCTCACACAGAGCGAACTGCGCCAATGGCCTTTCGAATGGTCTCGCGATGGAACGATGCTGTTGTTCGACGAAGCCGATCCCACCGACCTCGCGTCCATCCATGTACTCCGGTTGGAGGAGGAGCCACGAACCGAGCCGTTCATCCGTGGATCGAGTTATGCGGGAGCCCCGCGCCTCTCCCCCGACGGCCGCTCTGTCGTCTACGAGGCAGACGGTGAGATTTTCGTCCATCCGTTCCCGGGTACGGGTGGTCCGCGGCAGATCACGACGGAGGGCGGAGTCGCTCCCACCTGGTCCCGAGACGGCCGCGAGATCTTCTTCTCGTCGGGAGGTGCCATGGTGGCTGTTTCCATCGAGACGTCGCCAACCGTGAGGACCGGGAGACCGCGTAAACTCTTCGACGATCGGTACGTCTTTTCGCAGTTCGGCTCAGGCTATGACGTCGCGCCCGACGGTCGCTTCCTCATGATCAAGCCGAGCGAGGACGAGAACACCCCACGCCCCATCTACGTCGTTCAAGGCTGGTTCGAGGAGCTGAAGCGCCGCGTCCCTACCACTGGTAGCGCACGGTGAACTGAAAGAGCCGCGGGAATCCATTCACGCCGAGAATCCTTCCGAAGTTCGGGTTCCCGAGGACTGTGACCGGGCCCGCGAAGTCGGGTCGGTCGAACGCATTGATGATCTCGACCCGCGCCGTAATCTGCCCACCGCCGACTCTCTCCGATTTCTGGAAGGCGAAGTCCCAGTTGTGCCGGATCGGGGTGCGGACGCGGGTGTCGGTCCTCGGGGAGTCTCCGAAGGTGAATGCCGGCGCCAGACTCCACGCATCGGGGTCGAGGTAGCTGTTCAGGTTCTCGACCGTCGCTCCCGAATGGCCGGGGTCGACTCCGGGAACGACGTTCGGCCGCTGAACGTCGCCGAGAAGCCCGGTGTTGTTGAGGCGCTGCGAAACGGCGATTGGAAACCCGCTCTGGTAGTAGCCGGCCGCGGAAACGGACCATGCACCCAACAGAGCGTTCCAGACGCCCTCGGAATCGAGCCACCTCTTTCCCTTGCCGAAGGGAAGCTCCACGAAGCCGGAAACGTTGAGACGGTGAGGCGTGTCGGTAATCGACGGGGTGTATTCGGAGTCCAGATCGTAGTTGTTGAGGGCGGATCCATTTCGATTGGCGTAGGCATTTCCCTCGCCGATGACGTTGTCTTCCGTGCGGCTCCAGGTGTAGTTTACGCGGCCCCCGAACGCCCCCCGGAATCTCTTCTCCAGCTTCAGCACCGCCGCGTCGTAGCGCCTTCGGCCGGCGCTTTGCTGAAGGGCGTAGAGGCCGCCGAACTGCGGATAGGGCCGAAGGAGCTGAGCCCGCGGGAGGGTCTCCGACTGACTCAGATCTCCGAAGACCGGGTTTCCGAAGAAGGGATTGGGAACGGGGTCGACGAGAGCGCTGCCGAGGCTCTGGTAGGCGGGATCGACCTGGTTGATGTTGACGCCAGCCGCGAAATTTCCTCCGATTCCGAGCCGATCGGAGCGGCTTCCGACGTATCCGGCGGAAACGACCACCGCCCCGGGAATCTCTCGCTGAATCTCGAGAGAGTATTGCTGGACGTATGGCGACTTTCGGAACTGGTCGGGAAAGTCCACGCTGCTGCCCGCCTGCGTGAGAAGGCCGAGGCTTCCGCCGGTGGGCTCCGTGACCCCGAAGGGGAAGGGATCGGAGAGCGTCCCCGCGGGCGTCAGTCCGCCGTCGGCGGTGGCAAGATAGCTGGTGACGTCCTCGAACCCGTATCGGGATTCGAACGTCGGCTGGTACGGCGCCCAGAAAACGCCGTAGCCTCCTCGGAGCACGGTCTCTTCGTCGAAGCTCCAGGCGAATCCGGCCCGCGGTCCCCACTTGAGCGCCTGGGGATCGCCCTGGTACTCGGGATATCCGTCGACTCCCGCGTACATGAGCCCACCTCGGAGCACCATTCCCTCGACCGGTTGCACCGGCCAGGGCTGGTCGCGATCGAACCCGACCGTCTGCCGGTTCTCCTTCTCCCTGGGGCCGCTTTCGTGCTCGAGACGAAGCCCGAGGTTCAGCACGAGATTCGGAGTGATCCTCCAGTCGTCCTGGACGAAGCCGGCGTAGTAGTCGATGAACTGGTCGGACCGAGCGCCGGTGAAGACCGAGCCCCCGGAGGGGTAGCCGAGCAAGAGGCTCGCAAGAGCGTTGCCGCTGGCGCCGTCGGGGTTGAGAGGGTCCGGGCCCTGGGTGAACCCGGGGTCGAAGCCGAAATCGCCCGCGCGCGGTCCTCCGTACAGGAAGTCCTGCCCGATTCTCCGGTAGTCCCCGCCGAGCTTTAGAGTGTGGTTTCCCAGGAATTGGGAAGCGGTTCCGTTCGCGGAGTGAGAGTAATGCCGGCTATCGTCCGTCGCCCAGCCCCCGAAGTCCCCGTAGCCGTCGATGAAGAAGTAGGGAAAGACGTTCGCGGTGGCCTGGTCCAGAAACCTCTCGGAGAACCCGAGCTCCGCGGGATCGAACTCGGGAACGCTGTAGTCGTCGTCGAAGGAGAAGTATCCGTACCGGAACGTGAGGACGCGGTCGGAAGACGGGATCACCGTCTGGTTCAAAGACAACAGGTGGACTCTCCGGAACAAGACGCCGCTGTTCACATCCGCAGGCTCTCCGTAGTACTGAGCGAAGGGCTCGTCCGAGTCATAGTACATGTACGTTCCCGTGAGCTGCGCTCGATCGCTGAAACGATGGTCGAGATTCAAGGAGAACTGGTCGGCGGCGTCGACGACGTTGGCGCTCGCGCTGAGGTCGCCCTCTCCGCGGGCGGAGATATACGCTGCGAGATTGAGGCCCACGGGATTTCAGCCGATCGGGAGGAATGACGTTTCCGGGAAACGGATCGCGAATGTACTGCCCCGGATTCGCCGGGTCCGGCCGGGTGGTGAGCGGATCGTAGAGGACGACTCCCGAGCGCGAGAAGTCCCCCCGGGCTTCGGCGGCGGTCGGAAGGGTCAGGATGGCGTTTCGAGTGACGCTCGTCCGGTAGCCCTCGAAGGCTCCCCAGAAGAACGTCTTGTCGCGCACGATGGGTCCGCCGAACGAGCCGGCGCCGAGCCAGTAGTAGCCTTCCTCCTTGGGCTCCCCCGCTTCCTTTTCGAAGTAGAGCTGCCCCACCGCCCAGTCGGGCCGGTTCTGGATCATGGCGCTCCCATGCCAGGGGTTCGAGCCCCTCTGGTGGAGGGTGTTGAAGACTCCGCCTCCCGTCCTTCCCATCTCGGCGTCGTAGGTGCTGGCCTGTACTTTGACTTCTTCTACCGCTTCCAGGCTCGGGATAATGACGGCGCGATTCTGAAGGTCGGTGATGGAGACGCCGTCGAGGGTGTAGTTGTTGGCGCCTCGTGGTCCACCGGCGATCGAGAGGGCACGGGAGGCGTTCTGGTCTTGCATTCGGGTGAACTGGGCGACCCCCGTTGGGATGACATTGGGGGTGGTGATCGAGACGAAGAACGGGTTTCGCGACGGGGTGGGGAGGGTCTCGAGCTCGACCTGCTCGAGCGAGGAGCTCAAGGACGCGGTCGCGTTCTCGAGGATCGGCGACGCGGAGGTCACGGTGATGGATTCACGGACGGCGCCGAGCTCGAGCCGGATGTCCAAGACGAGAAATCTCTGGACCGAAAGCTCGACTCCCGTCCGCTCGAAGGGAGCGAAGCCGTCGAGCTCCGCCCGAACGGTGTAAGTGGCCGGCTGCACGTCGGCAAAGGCGTACTGGCCGGCCTCGTTCGCGACCGAGACCCGGGTGAAGCCCGTGGAATCGTCGAAAATCGTGACTGTGGCCCCGGGAAGGACCCCGCCTCCCGGGTCCTGAACGACGCCGCGAAGGCCGGCGCGGTAGGTCTGTCCCAGAAGGGGGCTCGCCAGGGAAAGGAGCAAGAGGACGACTCTCATGGCTTTGCCTCCGGCCCGCAGGCCCGGTAACATTCCGTCCACACGATGGCCCTCTTCTTCGGTGATTGTGAGCTGGTTCGTGAGGCTCGACTGCTTCGTCGCAATGGTGAGGCGGTTGCCCTCTCGCCCAAGGCGTTCGAGCTTCTTGCGATCCTTCTGGACGAGCGGCCGCGCGCCTTCTCGAAGGAGAAGCTTCACGAGCTTCTCTGGCCGGATACCTTCGTTTCCGATGCGAGCCTGCATAACCTCGTCGCCGAGCTGCGCGCCGCCCTGGGCGACGAGCCGCGGCAGCCTCGCTTCATTCGCACTCTGCATCGGTACGGCTACGCGTTTCAAGGACCGGTAATCGCTACGGGCCCCGAGGACGGCTCTCCCGATGAGGCCGGCGGGAGCTTGTTCCGGGGAACGCGGGAAATCGCGCTTATCCCGGGAGAGAACTTGATCGGGCGCAGCACCGAGTGTCAAGTAAGCTTCGGATCTTCCACGATCTCCCGTCATCACGCGCGAATCCTCCTCGCGGAGGGGCAGGTGGTGCTCGAAGATCTGGGAAGCAAGAACGGCACACTGCTGAACGGCGCGAAGATCGAACGTTCGGTTCCACTCCAGGACGGAGACGAGATCCGGCTAGGGTCCATCGAGCTCACCTATCGCTCTCACTCGAGACTTCGCTCGACGCTCTCCTTCGGCGGTTCTTGAGGGCGCTCTCCCGTGTGAGATCATATGTCCGCGGCCGAGAAGAACCCTAACGAACTTCTTAGATATTTCTGAAATTATGCGACGGGATAAGAACGAAGGGCTCAACGCCGAGCCGCATCGGGCCCACCCGTGGCACGGCGTCGGTCCCGGCCCCGGGCTCCCTGCGGTCGTCACGGCTTACATCGAGCTCGTGCCGACGGACACGGTCAAGTACGAGGTGGACAAGGTCTCCGGCATTCTGCGAATGGATCGCCCGCAGCAGTACAGCAACGTCTGCCCGAGCCTCTATGGATTCATCCCTCGGACGCTCTGCGCTGAACGGGTCGCTTCGCTCTGCCGCGAGCGGACCGGCCGGTCGAACCTCATCGGAGACGGCGATCCTCTGGACATCTGCGTGCTGACGGAAAAGACCGTCGCCCATGGAGACATCCTGGTGCCTGCGATCCCCATCGGAGGCCTCCGCATGATCGATGCCGAGGAGGCGGACGACAAGATCCTCGCCGTGCTGCAGGGCGACGCCGCGTTCGGTGCGCTGACCGATGTATCGCAAGTCCCCCCTGCTTTGGTCACGCGCCTCGAGCACTACTTCCTCACCTACAAGATGTCGCCCGATCGTGCGGACCGCGTCGTCGAAATCACCGAAAGCTACGGCCGTGAGGAGGCTCACGAAGTCATTCGCCGGAGCCGCGAGGACTACGGGGCTCGATTCTCGTAGTTTCCGAAATGAAGCTCACGAACGCATCGGCATCTCGTTCAGCGCCTCCTTCCAGCGGTCATAACGGGGGAAGGCGATGATGAAGGAGAGGAGAGACACGAGAAACAGATAGCAGAAGTCTATCGAATCGCGGCTCAGGAAGAAGAGAACGAGCCCATAGAGCGCGATCGACTCGGCAAGGGCCAGGCCCACGGTCGTCACGGTCTTGAGCTTCGCGAGTCGCGCCAGCGGCTCACCGACGGGCCGGCGCGCGCGGCCGCCGAGCCAGGCGAGCGCCAGGAAATTGACGAGCGCAAGCCCTCGCAAAACCTTCCGGAAAAGCTCGACCGTTCCCGGCTCCGCTGCCACCTCGCTCGACGGCGCCAGGCGTGGCAGGAGCTCGACGATCCCCGCGTAGACAAAAACCGAGGCGATCATCGCCACCGCCAGGATGACCGTCGCCAGATAGTTCCGGTTGAGGTCCTCGTCTAACACGAGCGTCGCTTGGCGCTACGCCGCCTTTCCAAAGGGATCGTCGATCGACGGGCTCTGTTTCGTGAAGAGCTCGCCACCATCCTCGGTCACGAAGAAGCAGTCCTCGAGGCGCACGCCGAACTCGCCGTAGATATAGACGCCGGGCTCGTTGCTGAAGCACATTCCCGGAGCGAGAGGCATCTTGTTTCCCGGCACGAGGTACGTCCACTCGTGGCCGTCGAGCCCGATGCCGTGCCCCACGCGGTGGGTGAAGTGCTTGTAGCCCGGGCCGAATCCGGCGTCGACGACCACCTTGCGCGCGGCGGCGTCGACGGACTCACAGGGAGCTCCCGGCCGCACCGCGTCGCGGGCGGCATCCTGTGCCTTTTTCTCCACGTCCCAGATCTGGCGCTGGCGGTCGGTCGGTTTTCCAAAGACCACGGTGCGGGTGACGTCGCTGCGGTAACCCTCGACGCCGCAGCCGCCGTCCATCATGACGATGTCCCCCTCCTTGAGCTTCTGGGGCTTGCTGCTCCCGTGGGGGAAGGCGCTGAACTCTCCGAACTGCACGCCCGCGCCGCCCTCGACACCCATCGCGGTGTGGGCCGCGGCGATGATCCCGGAGACCTCGTAATGGGTCATTCCCTCTTTTAGCGACTCGACCGCCGCGCGATAGGCCTCGAGGGTGATCTCGTTCGCCCGTTTCATGAGGGCGAGCTCGGCTTTGGACTTTACGATCCGGCAGCCGACGGTGACGGGATCGCCTGAGACCATCTCGAGGCCGGGGCTTTCTTTCTGGATGCCGTCGACGAAGAAGAACCGTGTGGTCTCCTCGATCCCCATCTTCCCGGTTCGGACGCCGCGATCGCCGAGGATTTGCGCCACGAGGCGATAAGGGCTCTCGTGCTCTTCCCAGGTGCGGATGTCGTTTCCGAAGCGGACCAGCTCACGGGCGCGCTCTTCCTCGAAAGCCGGACAGACCCATGCCGGGTCTCCCTCCGCCGGGATCACCATCGCGAACATGCGCTCGCTCCGGCCCCATCTCACGCCGGTGTAATAGAAGAGGCCCGACCCCGATTCGACGTAGACCGCACCAAGCCCGTTCTCCTTCATCAGCCCCTGCGCCTTGTCGATGCGGCCCTTGCGTTCGTCGTCGGTGATGGGCTCGACGCCGTCGAGCCGGCTCTTCAGGTTCTTCACCGCATCCGGGACGGGCGTTTCCTCCGCCGCCGACTCGCGCGCGGGCAGAAGTGCTAACGACGCGGCGCCGGCCGCGACCTGCATGAAACCTCTGCGATCGATGCACATGGTGAGATCTCCTCGCCCGACATTATAAGGTATCCTCGAAAGGTGCGGCTCTACGCCATCAGCGATCTTCACCTCGGTCATCGCGAGAACCGCGAAGCCCTGAAGGGTCTGGGATCGCATCCCGAGGACTGGCTCATCCTCGGGGGGGACATCGGAGAGTCGCTCGACCATCTCGAGATGGCGCTCGAAACCGCGACCTCGAGATTCGCGCGCGCGATCTGGGTCCCGGGGAACCACGATCTCTGGGCGAACGGCGACGGCGGGCCCCGGGGAGAAGACAAGTATCAGGCCCTGGTCGCGCTCTCTCGGAGCTACAACGTCCTGACGCCGGAGGATCCCTACGCGATCTGGGAGGGCGAGGGAGGACCCGTGGTGATAGCACCTCTGTTCCTGCTCTACGACTACAGCTTCCGGCCGGAGGACGTGAGCCGCGAGCGGGCGATCGCCTGGGCGGCGGAGTCCGGTGTCGTTTGCGCCGACGAGCGATTCCTCGATCCGCGCCCTCACGAAAGCATCGAGGCCTGGTGCGTTGCTCGCTGCGACGCAGCGGAGAAGAGACTCGAGCGGGAAACCGGCTCCTTCCCCGTGGTTCTTATCAATCACTTCCCGTTGAGGGAAGACCTCGTGCGTCTCTGGCGCATCCCGCGCTTCTCCATCTGGTGCGGCACGAAGCGCACCGAGGACTGGCACCTCAGGTTCCGCGCTAAGGTCGTGGTCTCGGGACACCTCCACGTGCGCTCGACGGATTGGATCGACGGCGTGCGCTTCGAGGAAGTGTCTCTCGGCTACCCCCGCCACTGGGATCCGGAATCGAGAATCGATTCTTACCTGAGAGAGATTCTCCCGGGCCCTTCAGGAGAAGCATAGAGGGAAAGTCTTGCGGAATGTTTCCTGACGCTCTGAACCGTCAAGACCGCAATGCCGGCGCGAGACGAACTCGCGAACTCGGTCCGAGCCGGCACAAGGTCATTTGCCCCGCGGGACGACCTGCGCCATCTTCAGCTCTCGAACGAAGTGCGGCTCGACGGTGTGACTTTGAAGCGGTTCCTCCTTGACGTTTTGACCCTGGCCGCTCCAGAGGCTGACGACAAGCTCACCCGCGGAACAACGCTGACAACTCGAAAGCTTCACCGCGATGCGCAGGGGGAGCTTGCCTGCCTCCTTTTCCGGAGTCCCGTTCTCTGCGAGGCGCGCCCGGAAGCCGGAGGAGTCTCCGGTCCTTGCCCTCTCGCCGAGGTCGGCGGCTAGACTCTTCCCTCTGTCAAAGGCCTCCTGTTGCGCCGCGGCTTGCGCCGCCTGAGCCTCCTCCTCCCGCTTCTTGAGTTTCTTGTGCGGGATGCTTGCCGCGATCCACCCCAGTGTGGACTTCCGCATATAGACCGCGCAGGCTTCGCAATACGGGTGTTTCCGTAGGACGATAGGGACGACGAGGCTTCCCAGCGAAAAACCCAGAATCTCGAGCCCTCGAAACGCGTAGCCCCAGACCCCGAGCGGAGCCCCCGCACTTCCATCCTTTTGTTCCCAGGCGAAAGAGCGCGCGGTCCAATCGAAATAGCTAAGGAAATCGACCGGTGTCCCGTCCTCGAAGGTCAACGCCAACTGGACGAACTCGGCGTACTGGGCAGCAAAGTAAGCCGCCACTTGAAACCCGAGGACCGCGACGAGGAGGATGCCCGTGATCTTCACGCCCTTGAACCACGATGCGAGGCCGTATCCGCTCGACGCCGCGATCCCCACGAGGATAGCGCCTGCCGGAATCACGTAGTTCGCATACCATCCCATGACGTTGAAATCGTCGCTATTTCGAGCGAGCCAGAAGACGCCGAGAAGAGCGAGCGCCGTCGTGGCCAATCCGGAGACAACGACCGTGAGAGGTCCGGCAAGGTCGGCTGAGCGTGGCTCTATGGCTCCGTGCATGGGTTTATCCTCCAAGAAAACGGTCCGCTCGAACCCGGGATTCAAGCCGGGGTGTGACCCCACCCGTCTTAATTTTAGTTTACCAGGTAGTCTGCGGTTCTCAATGACTTGCAAGTTCACAGGAAACTTCGTCTACGTCACGCAGGCGGTTCGAAGAAAGAGGGGCGGACGCCGATCGAAGGCCTTGCTCTACCAACCTTGGGAGTCGTCGAGATAGAAACTGGATGGAGCCCGGAAAACGTGAGTCCCCAGGCTACGTTAAGGGCACGGTGTCACAGAGAACGATCTTCACGCTGGAATCGAGCTTCGACTCGACACCGGTTGCGATTGCGTGCCGGCGGCCGTAGCTCATCGCAACGAGCCAAGCCTATGAATCGTTGAAGCGCTTCTCGGTTCTGGCTCGTTGCACTAACTGCGAACGAGATCCAGTAGCTCTCGCGTAAGCGCCTCGCACGACTCTGCGATCGCCGCGGGGTCCTCGAGCCGCTGAGTGGCTCGAACGGCCATCTGCGTGCCGACAGACCTTGTCGACCCAAACAACACGTCGAGTTGCGCGACGGCTTCGCGCGTTACCTCTGCGGACACCATCTCCCCTTGAAGCCGCATCAAGCCGGCCGCCAGAACGCGCGACGGGATGACGCGCAATAGGCGCAGCACGTCCAGTCCGTCTTTGTCGTTGAGCCGCTTCGTCTCGGGCTCCTGGCTGCGGTCGGCGATTTTGTGCACTTTAGCTACGAGCAAAGCACTCGGTTCTGCGACGCGTATCTCAAAGACTCTCGGATCCTCTGAGTCCAGAGCTCGCACGTCGCGGCGGGAGTGGTCGACGAGCGCGCCCTCAAGACCACGAGCGCGGCGTCCGGCTCGATCACCATGCTCACCCAGGCGTGCCGCGCGCCGGCCGGGGCCAGCGACCGCCTCCGGCACGAGCAGGTCTACGGAGATGACCGTAGGGACCGAATCGACGTTGCGCGTCGAGACCCAACTCCCAGGTTGCAGTCCTGGCTGGAAGTGCGCGCGAGCCATCGCCTCGGCCAACTTCGGCTCGTCCTTCAGGCGGGCCGGTTCGATCACCAGGTCACCGTCCGTCGTAAAAGCGGGTACCGCGATGTCGGCGTCGCCCGTATGCAGATAGATCGCTTGCGCGCCCACGAGGACAACGGCATCCCGCTGGTCGCCCAAGGCATCCAGCGCGTCGAGCAGCACGGTGCGAGCGACGATATAGAGCGGGCTCGTCATTTATCCTGGTTCCGCGCCATCCACTCCAGCACAGCTTCGCCCTCGGCCGGGGAGCGGCCGGGACTTGTGAGCAGGTCCACTGCCGCCTGACTCGGCGCAACATACGTCACCCCGCCATCTACGCGCGCGCGGTCGAAGACGACGTTGTCAAACGGAGCTAGCAGCATGGCATTGGCACCCGCGTCGGTTGGCTTTAGCTTGAGCGCACTCGCTGCTTCATCCGCGTCATCGACGTACACCATCGCCAAGCGGGCTTCAGCCACTGGCGCCAATCGATTCGCGGCGAAGGAGCCCGTCACGGCATATCGAAAACGAATCTTCGGCAGACTGCGCAGGAGATTCTCTACGCCCCGAGGATCGAGAAATGAGCGGGCGTCGTTGCTCCTCAGGACCGAGTAGTCATCAGCCCACCGGCGGATCATTCGGGCGCGGTCTACGGATTCGACGGGACCACGTCTCGCCCGTGTGAGCGAGCCTTCGTTTGCCAGCCATTCGACTAGACGGGAGGCATAGCTGACGTCCACTCCCGCCTTGGTGGCGAGTTCTGTGATGGCTAGCGGAGGGGGGAAATCACACAGCGCGCGGACGATGCGGCCGGCCTTCCCACCTCGAAGGGAACGGCCGACCTTCTTGGCGGGGCTGGGATCGATGATCGCACCCACGGTATCAATAAATAGGCCTGGTCGGGACAGGCTGAGTCGAACGTTGCCCGTGAGATCCAGGTAGTTCAGGCCCTCATCCTTTAGACGGCGTCTCGAGCTGGGAGTCAGGAAGTCCGTCATCACGATTGCAGGTTCCGCAGAGAAGCCTTCCAGGCGCCGCTTGAGCTCTGGAGCGTTACGCGGAAATACCTGTGCCTTTGCCTCGACCATAACAAGTGCCTTCGTTCCATCGGGGCTGATCAGCGTTAGCACAGCGTCAATTCGTCCGCGAGGCCGAGCGCTACCAGCCGAAACCGACTGTGTCCAACCCGGCGGCAGGCGTTCCCCGAGGATCTTTGCGCCGAGCGTCACTATAGTTGTCTTATTCACGTCATTTGCCTGATAGAGGCAATATACACTTATCAAGCAAACAAGGCAAATGTGGTGATGCGGAGGCCTCGCCCCTGCCGGTCGCCTGCTGCTCAGGGCGGCGGCGACGAGGTCCGGCGAGGGTGCTGGTCAGTGTCTACCGAGATGGCGACGTCGTGGAGTGGAAGGGCTCGCCTCAGCGGAAACGCTCGTTCGATGAGGCGGGGTTTTTCAATCATGACATAGCCTTGAGTCCAGCCTTCTCGGCAATCTTCTGGGCGACCGTCTTAAAGTCCTTGTAAGCGTCACTCACGGCGTACGTGTGAGCACCGAGGGCGCCGTCAGCCGGCTTAAGAAAGAACATCGGTTTGCGCGCTTCGCGGGCCAGGGGCATCAGACTTCTGTAGTCCTTCAGTTTGGCGATGCAGTTGGGGGTCGGTATCGATGGTGAGTTGAGAGTCGGGGGACTCTTGAAGCACCGCTACCGCGTAGGTTGACGGCATTCTCGCGATCCACCGTTCGAAGGCCTTGACCGGTCGATCTAGGCGAATGGAATGGCGAAGCACGACGTAGCCAATAGGCTGGATCCTGCCAGGAGGCAGGGGCAGATCGTTTGGTGGATTCTCCTTGAGCCGCTTGTGCCATCCGTCGCGCCAGGTTCGCAGTGCCGGGCCCAGGTTCCGTAACCCCTGTAGCGAGAAGAGGTCGGGTCCTAACGGAATGACGACGAAATCGGATGCGATGAGCGAAGCACGATTGATCGCGCCCAAGTTCGGTCCAAGGTCGACCAAAATAACGTCCGCACCGTGCTCCTCACCCGCTCTCTGCACGAGTCGCCAGAAAGCAGACACGATGCGAAACGCGCGCGGATCTCCAGCGAGGCACTTCGGCCAGACTTCGGAAAGATCGTCCTCGAAAGTGGATAACGCCATGTCGCCGGGGATTAAGCCGAGTCGGTCCGAGACAATCTCGACGTGGGATTCCGTGATGTCTCCGGTGCCTTGCTTCAGTGGCTGGACCGCGCCGAAAACCGTGAGCGGGTGACCATTGCTGGGCATCACCTGCTCGAGCCGGTCCTCGTCCAGAAAGGCCGCGGTAAGATTGCCCTGTGGGTCGAGGTCGGCCGCGATGACTCGCAGCCCTCGATCCGAGAACATCCACGCGAGGTGGTAGACCATCGAGGTCTTGCCGACGCCACCCTTGTTGTTGAAGAACGTTATTACTGGGATGCTCATCGTCGACTCCTCAGAATGACGGCCACATGGGCGTCTTCGACTTGGAACTCGGGGAGCGGATTACCGTTCCTCTCCATCGAGACGATGGGTGCGGCGACGATCCATCGTCTCGCCGATGGAAAACGAGTCCTTCGCTTCACGAGCTTCACCACCTCGAACGGCCCCGACGTCCAGGTGTATCTGGGGAAGGCCCCCGACGCTTCCGACAACGAGACCGTAACCAAGGCGGGGTTCTTCCACGTGGGCGCGCTCAAGGGAACCGAAGGGGACCAGAACTACGAGCTTCCCGACGATTTGAATCTCGACGAGTATCACTCGGTCACCATCTGGTGCCGGCGCTTTGGCGTGAACTTCGCCACTGCGCCCCTTGGTCGCTCGGCCACCTAGTGGAGGCATCGGTGAGCGAACCGCGGCAAACCCGCATCGTGATCCTGGGAGGTGGTTTCGGCGGGCTCTACGCCGCCCTCGAGCTCGAGAAGGTGCTCGTCCGCCGAAACGACCTCCAGGTGACGCTGGTGAATCGGGAGAACTTCTTCCTGTTCACCCCGATGCTGCACGAGGTCGCGGCGAGCGACCTCGACGTCACCCACATCGTGAACCCCGTACGGAAGCTCCTGAAGCGGGTCCAGTTCTTCGAAGGCGAGGTTTCGGCGATCGATCTCGAGAAGAAGACGGTGTCCGTCGTTCATACCGATGGGAGCCACGGCCACGAGCTCCCTTACGATCAGCTGGTCCTCGGCTTGGGATCGGTCACGAACTTCTTCGGCCTTCCGGGCCTCGCGGAGAGGGCGTTCACCATGAAGTCTCTCGGGGACGCTCTCTCCTTGCGGAATCGGCTCATCGCGAACCTGGAGGCCGCTGACTTCGAGTGCGCCTCCGGCAGCCGTGAGCCGCTCCTGACGGTGGTGGTAGCCGGCGGAGGATTCGCCGGAGTCGAGACCGCGGCCGGCACCTACGATTTCGTGCGCGAGGCGCTTCCGTTCTATCCTCACGTGAGCGAGGAGCTCGTTCGGATGGTCCTCGTTCATCCCGGGACTCATCTTCTTCCCGAGCTCGGAGAAAAGCTCGGGAGCTACGCGGGCAGGGTGCTCCAGAGCCGCGGCATCGAGGTGCGCCTGGGAACGAGAGTGAAGGCGGTGACGGAAGCGGGCGTCGTGCTCTCGAACGGCGAGCACATCCAGACGACGACCCTCGTGTGGACCGCCGGGAGCTCCGCTCATCCTCTTCTCCAGTCGCTCTCGTTGAAGAAGGAGAAGGGTCGGCTCGTCACCGACGAGTTCCTTCGCGTCCCGGGAGCTTCGAGCGTCTGGGCCACCGGGGACTGCGCCCTCATTCCCGACCGCGCGCGCGGCGGGTACTTTCCTCCCACGGCGCAGCACGCTCTGAGGGAGGGCCGGACCCTCGCGCGGAACCTCGTCTCGGTCATCGAGGGGCGTCCGCTTACGGCGTTCGTCTTCACCACCCTCGGTCAGCTCGCCGCCATCGGCAAGCGAAGGGGAGTCGCCCGAGTCTTCGGAATCAATTTCTCCGGCTTTTTCGCCTGGTGGCTCTGGCGAACGATCTATCTCGCCAAGCTTCCCCGATTCGAGAAGAAGGTGCGGGTGGCTCTCGACTGGACGCTCGATCTCATCTTCTCCAAGGACCTGGTGCAGCTCCAGACGCCGCGCTCGCGAGGAGTCTCAGAGGCTGTGGAGATGCCGAAAGCCAAGACCGCTTGAGGAACGTCATGAAGAAAAACGAAGTCAATGGACGAAACGCGGAAGCGCTGCGCCTCGGTGAGGACTCCCGCGTCGAGAAGAACTGGAAGCGGTGGGGGCCCTATCTCTCCGAGAGGCAGTGGGGAACGGTGCGAGAGGACTACTCGCCGTACGGCGAGGTCTGGGACTACTTCTCGCACGATCAGGCGCGGAGCCGCGCTTACCGCTGGGGAGAGGACGGTCTTCTGGGCGTCACCGACCGCCAGTGCCGGCTCGCTTTCGCCCTCGCCCTCTGGAACGGACGCGACCCGATCCTGAAAGAGCGTCTGTTCGGCCTGACCGGGCCCGAGGGAAACCACGGTGAGGACGTGAAGGAGTGCTACTTCTATCTCGACTCGACGCCGACGCACTCCTACATGAAAGCGCTCTACAAGTATCCACAAGCGGAGTTCCCCTATCGGAGGCTCGTCGAGGAGAACCGCAGCCGCGGAAAGGACGCCCCCGAGCTGGAGCTCGCCGATACCGGTGCGTTCGACGGCAATCGCTATTTCGACATCGTGGCCGAGTACGCCAAAGCGGCGCCCGACGATCTCCTGATCCGGATCTCCGTCTTCAACCGCGGTCCCGAGGCGGCGGACATTCATCTCCTGCCGACGATCTGGTTCCGCAACACCTGGTCCTGGGGCCGCGAGGGCGAGGGTTACTGGCCGAAGCCGCGTCTCGCGCGGTCGGGACCGGGCCTCATCGAAGCAGAGCATGCGTCTTTGGGCCGATACGTTCTCGCGGCGGACGGCGAGCCGGAGCTCCTCTTCACAGAGAACGAGACGAACGTCGCGCGTCTTTTCGGCGGCGCCAACACCAGCTCTTACGTGAAGGATGCCTTCCACGAGTACGTCGTTCACGGCCGCGTCGAGGCGGTGAATCCCGCTCGCGAGGGAACGAAAGCGGCGGCGCTCTATCGGCTCACGATTCCGGCGAGGGGGCAGGCGACCCTCAGGCTTCGACTCTCCGAGGGAAAGCCCGGGGCGTTCGGGAGCGCGTTCGATCGGGTCTTCGAGGACCGCATACGGGAAGCCGATGCGTTCTACCGGGACCGTCTTTCGGGGGCGGCCTCGAGTGACGAGCGGGCCGTGGTGCGCCAGGGCTACGCTGGGCTTCTCTGGTCGAAGCAGTTCTATCACTACGTCGTACGGGACTGGGCCCAGGGGGACCCGGCGCAGCCCGCGCCGCCGGAGAGCCGCAGGCACGGCCGCAACACCGACTGGCCTCACCTCTATAACCGCGACGTCATCTCCATGCCCGACAAGTGGGAGTACCCCTGGTACGCCGCCTGGGATCTCGCGTTCCACATGATCCCGTTCGCAACCGTGGATCCCGATTTCGCGAAGCACCAGCTCACGCTCTTCCTCCGCGAGTGGTACATGCATCCGAACGGCCAGCTCCCGGCGTACGAGTTCGCGTTTTCCGACGTGAACCCGCCGGTCCACGCCTGGGCCGCCTGGCGCGTCTACAAGATGACGGGTCCGCGGGGAAAACGGGACCGCGTCTTCCTCGCGCGGGTGTTCCACAAGCTCCTTCTCAACTTCACCTGGTGGGTGAATCGAAAGGACGCTCGGGGGAAGAACCTGTTCTCCGGCGGCTTTCTCGGGCTCGACAACATCGGGGTCTTCGACAGGTCGCAGGCGCTTCCGACCGGGGGCGACCTCGAGCAGGCGGACGGAACCGCGTGGATGGCGTTTTACGCGACGACCCTCCTCTCGATGGCGCTCGAGCTCGCGAGCGAGGACCCGGCCTACGAGGACGTGGCCTCGAAGTTCTTCGAGCACTTCATGGCGATCGTCGAGGCGATGAACCACCTTGGCGGAAGCGGCCTTTGGGACGAGGAGGACGGCTTCTACTACGACCAGCTCCGCGTCGATGAGAAGACCATTCCCCTCAAGACCCGCTCCATGGTGGGCATCATTCCCCTCTTCGCCTGCGAGATCCTCGAAGTCGACGTGATGAAGAAGCTCCCGGGGTTCTCGAAGAGGACCGAGTGGTATCTCGAGAACCGGCCGGATCTGACCGAGCACATCGCCTGCCTGAGGAGCCCGGGCGGGGGTTCAGACCACGAGCACCGGCTTCTCGCTCTACCGAGCCGGGAGCGTCTTACGCGTGTGCTTCGCTACCTTCTCGACGAGAACGAGTTCCTCTCCCCTTACGGGCTGCGCTCGCTCTCTCGCTTTCACCAGGATCACCCCTACGAGTTCAACTCCAACGGACAGACCTTCCGCGTGGACTACTCGCCGGGCGAGAGCACAACCGGCCTCTTTGGAGGGAACTCCAACTGGCGCGGGCCCATCTGGTTCCCGCTCAACTACCTCCTGGTCGAGGCTCTCGAGCGCTACCACCATTTCTACGGCGACAGCCTCAAGGTCGAGTGCCCTACGGGCTCGGGACGATTCATGAACCTCTCGGAGGTCGCGATGGAGATCGCGGGAAGGCTTTCTCGCATCTTCCTTCCCGACGAGTCGGGCCGGAGGCCGGTCCATGGAGACGCCCGTCTCTACGAAAAAGACCCGCACTGGAAAGACCTGACCTTGTTCTACGAGTACTTTCATGGGGAGACGGGACGAGGGGTCGGGGCGAGCCATCAGACGGGATGGACGGCGCTCGCGGTGCGCCTCATCGAGGACCTGGCGAAAGAGCGTGAAACCCGGAGCCCGGCCCTGGCATCCATGGAGACGTGACGATAAACGGCCACTACGACGTCATTATTATAGGAACCGGCGCCGGTGGCGGGACCCTCGCCTACCGGCTCGCCCCCTCCGGCAAGAAGATCCTCCTCCTCGAGCGAGGAAACTATGTCCCCCGCGAGAAAGACAACTGGGACACCAAGGCGGTGGTGACCGAGGGCAAGTACCACATCCGCGAGCCCTGGTACGACGACAAGGGAAAGCCCTTTCACCCGGGAACCCACTACTTCGTGGGCGGAAACACCAAATTCTACGGCGCGGCTCTCGTGCGCTTGCGGAAGGAAGACTTCGGGGAGATTCGGCACCACGGCGGCATCTCCCCCGCCTGGCCCATTTCCTACGACGAGCTCGAGCCCTATTACACCGAGGCCGAGAACCTCTACCAGGTCCACGGCGAGCGTGGAAGCGACCCGACGGAGCCTCCGGCGAGCGCCCCTTATCCTCATCCGCCGGTGAGCCACGAGCCCCGGCTCCAACAGCTCGCCGACGACCTCCGGAGGCTCGGCCATCGCCCGTTTTACCTCCCCATGGGCATCCTTCTCGACGAGAAGAATCCGCGCAAGAGCCCGTGCATCCGCTGCGCCACCTGCGACGGCCATCCGTGCCTGGTGAACGCCAAGGCCGACTCCCAGATCATCTGCGTCGACCCCGCGCTCGAGTATCCCAACGTCACGATGCTCACCGGCGCCTACGTCTCGAAGCTCGAAACCGGACCCTCGGGGCGGGACGTGAGGAGAGTGCACGTCGAGCGAAACGGGGCGAAGGAGACGTATAGCGCCGACGTCTTCGTCTCGTCCTGCGGCGCCATCAATTCCGCGGCGCTCTTCCTGCGCTCGGCGAACCAGGATCACCCGAAGGGCCTCGCCAACTCCTCCGAGCAGGTGGGACGCAATTACATGTGCCACCAGAACTCGGTGATGCTCGCGATCTCGAAATGCGAGAACCCGACGGTCTTCCAGAAGACCCTTGGTCTCAACGATTTCTATTTCGGGGCCGAGGACTTCGACTATCCGCTGGGCCACATTTCATTCGTGGGGAAGACCGACCGGAACGTGCTCGCGGCGGGAGCGCCCAAGATCGCTCCCGGATTTACTCTCGAGCTCATGGCGAAGCATTCACTCGACTTCTGGCTCACCTCCGAGGACCTGCCCCATGCCGATAACCGCGTCACCCTGACCCCGTCGGGCGAGATCCAGCTTCATTACAAGCCGAACAACGTCGAGGGGCACGACCGGCTTCAGGTAAAATTGAAGGGGCTCCTGAAGCACATCAACTGCACCGAGGACCTCTTTCATATGAACGCCTACATCGGAAAGCGAATCCCTCTCGCCGGCGTCGCCCACCAGAACGGAACGCTGCGGTTCGGCGCCGACCCCAGGAGCTCCGTCCTCGACACGCACTGCAAGACCCATGAGATCGACAACCTGTACGTGGTCGACGCGAGTTTTTTCCCATCGAGCGGGGCGATGAACCCCGCGCTCACGATCATGGCCAACGCCCTTCGCGTGGGCGATCGCCTGTTGGAGACAATGAAATGAAGGCAGTCGCGGTTTTTCCCGGAAAGGCCGGGAGCATCCATCTCACGGAGCTCCCGAGGCCCCAGGTGAGCGAAGTCCCGAACGGACGCGGGGTCCTGGTGCGGATCGTCCGCGTCGGAGTCGACGGAACCGACAAGGAGATCAACGCCGCTGAGTACGGCCAGGCTCCTCCCGGCTACGACTTCTTGGTTACGGGCCACGAGTGCATGGGACAGGTCGAGGAGGTGGGCGAGAACGTGACCGAGCTCGCCCTCGGCGACTACGTGGTACCCACCGTCCGCCGGCCGGGGAAGAGCTTCTACGACGCGATCGGCCAGTACGATATGACGACCGACGACGTCTACTTCGAGCGCGGCATCAACCTGCGCCACGGCTATCTGACGGAGTACTTCGTCGACGACCCGGAGTACATCGTGAAGCTTCCGAAGGGACTGCGGCACGTGGGCGTTCTCCTCGAGCCGACATCGGTCATCGAGAAGGGAATCGTCCAGGCCTACGAGCTCCAGAGGCGGCTCAAGGTCTGGCGGCCGAAGCGGGCCGCGGTGCTCGGAGCCGGAACCATAGGGCTTCTCGCGGCGATGTCCTTACGAATGCGGGGGCTCGAGGTGACGAGCTTCGGGCGGACGCGACCGCCCTACCGTAACGCCGACCTTCTCGAGGAGATCGGCGCCCGGTACGTCTCGACCCAGGACCTGAGTCTCTTGGAGGCTTCGAAAAAGCACGGTCCTTTCGACATCATTTTCGAGGCTACGGGCTTCGCGCCCATCGTCTTCGACGCTATGCAGCACCTGGGGAAAAACGGCGTCCTGATTCTCTCGAGCGTGACCGGGGGCGGGCGCAACATCGACGTTCCCGCGGACACGATCAACCTGGGGTTCGTCCTCGGAAACAAGGTGGTGGTGGGAACGGTGAACGCGAACCGCGAGTACTTCGAGGCCGGCATCTACGATCTCTCCCGGGCGGAGATGGAGTTCCCCGGGTGGCTCTCGAAGCTCCTCACCCATCCTGTCGAGGGTCTCGAGCGCTACGACGAGATGATGCGACTTCTGACCACGGCCAAGGACGCTATCAAGGTGTTCGTCAACGTCTCGCCGGAGTAGCCCCATGATGATGAAACCCATCAACATCCCCGTCATTCTCGGAACCACGAGGCGAGGGCGATTGAGCGCCCACGTCGCGCGCTTCGTCACGAACGAGCTCTCGAAGCGTCCGGGTGTTCTGACCGAGCTCATCGACATCGCGGAAATGCCTCTTCCGATCGACGGAGCGGGCGACGAAATCAAAGATCCCGTGTTCTCGCAGAAGATGGAGAACGCCGACGGGATCGTCATCGTAGCCCCGGAGTACAACCATAGTTTCCCCGGCCTGCTGAAGCACCTCCTCGACACCTGTCTCGAGGAGTACATCCACAAGGCGTCGGGCATCGTCGGAGTCGCCTCGGGACCTTTCGGAGGCACCCGAGTGGTCCAGAGCCTCCTCCCGGCTCTCCGGGAGATGGGGCTCATGAATATTTTCACCGACTTGAACTTCTCGAGCGTCGGCAAGGTCTTCGACGAGGAGGGAAAGCTCAAGGACGAGGAGGCCTGGGCTCGCCGGACGGCTAACTTCCTCGACGAGCTCATCTGGATGTCGACGGTGCTGCGCCACGGGCGAGAAAACGTTCCCCAGGAGTAAGGCCATGATTTGTGCTGACTGTGGAGTCGAGATGACACGACACGCGAAGAAGGTGATCTACCCGCGGAGCGAGCACGAGGCTTCCCTCGTCGACGAGGCGCTCGGCGGAGTTCTCCTCGAGCGGCACACCTGTCCCGGCTGCGGCAAAGGGGCGAGCCAGGTTCAAGAGCCGAAATGATCGTTCGAGTCCACTATCCGCTGGTCTCCGGTCGCATGGTGCTCCGCACCGAGCTCGACTGGGAGAAGAACGTCGAGGCCGTGGATGCCGGCGCGTCCCGCTTCGACTTCGAAGTCTCGTCCGAATCTCCGTTCTTCTACTTCAAGCCCGTCATTCTGGAGGCGGGGAAAGAGCCCCGGTGGGCCGTCGGCGAGAACTACCTCGGCCTGTCTTCACAAAGGACGCCGCGCGAGATCTACCCTTACTACGAGGTGGACCAGAAATGCAGCGCGTGCGACCTGAGAGAGCTCGCCTCGCCGTTTGGGAGGTTCGACTATCGCGTGTTCTACCCTCCCGGCTATCACGAGAACGCTCTCAAACGATACCCGGTTCTCTACATGCAGGACGGGCAGAACCTGTTCTTTCCCGGGGAGGCGTTCCAGGGTCGGTACTGGCGAATCGCGGAGACGCTCGGCCTTCTCGACGCGATGAGCCTCGTCGACAAGGTGCTGGTCGTCGGGATCTACCCGAACGCCCGCGATGAGAACTACACCAAGCCCGGCTATGAGAGCTACGGCCGCTTCCTGGTGGAAGCGCTGAAGCCCGAGATCGATCGCTCGTTCCGAACTCTTCCGGAACCCGAGACCACGGCCGTCATGGGCTCGTCTCTCGGAGGTGTCGTTTCGTTTTATCTCGCCTGGCAGTGGCCGCAGATCTTTGGCATGGCGGCGTGTCTTTCGAGCACCTTCGGCTTCCGGGACGATCTCCGGGAGCGCGTCGCCTCCGAGCCTCGAAGGGAGCTGCGCCTCTACCTGGACTCGGGGTGGCCTCGAGACAACTACGAGGCCACGCGGAACATGAGAGCGCTTCTCCTCCGTCGAGGGTACCGCGAAGGTGAAGACCTCTTCTATCTGGGCTTCCCCGAGGCGCTCCACAACGAGACGCATTGGGCCATGAGGGCCCACGTTCCGTTTCAGTTTTTCTTTGGGAGAGCGTAAGCCCGAGCTTCGGTCGCTCAGCCTGAAGGCACCGTCTCGCGTAGAACGATCTTCACGCTGAAATCGCGCTTCGACTCGATGCCGGTTGCGATCGCGTGCCGGCGGCCGTAGCTCATCGCCGAGAACTGCCATCGGCCGGGGTCGTCTTCGAGGCTCGGATCGAAGAGGATGCGGACGCCGCTCCCCGGGGAGTCGAGGTCGAACGAGAACGCCGAAAGAGAGAGGGCGAGCCCCATCCCCCGCGCCTTGATGTAGGACTCTTTGAGGGTCCAGTAGAGGAAGAAGCGATCCATCTGCTCATCCTCCGGGAGCGCCCTGAGCGCTTTCACCTCGAAGGGGGAGAAAAAGCGGTCGGCGACGTCGAGGAGGCTCCCTCCGCGGGTGCGGTCCTCCACGTCCACTCCCACCTCGCGATTGCGGCTCACGAGACAGACGACGAGTCCATCGGTATGAGAAAGGTTGAATCGCAGGGAGCGCTCTTCGCGCGGCTCCTGGATCTCCGGCCTCCCGTACTCGTTCGCGACGAACCGCCAGTCACAGGGAGCCACCGCGGCGTAGCGCGAGAGCACCGTTCTCGCCAGGGCGCGGGTCACGAGGGAGGTGTGCCGGTCCTTCTCGAAGCGATAGCGTGACACCTTCTCCCGCTCGTCCGCGGTCAGAAGGGCGTCGTACCCGAGAAGGAGTTCGGGGTCGCGAATCTCGCCGGGCCGGGCGACCCAGAGATGGGCCTCGGTCTCGAGAGACGTTTCGGTCGTCACGAAGATCCTATTCTTGGACAGATCATGGTCGAGTTGCGAGTCTCCGCTTGTGAGAAGCTGTTAGAGACGGTACGGTCGCGATCGACGATGCAAGGAACTCTCCGTTGGGAGAGATTTCGTAGATGCGCCCGAACGTCGAGGCGAGGGGATGTGGAACAGCGCCTTCGAAGAGAACATCCTAACCGACTCTGGACACGCAAACGAGCAGGTCGAGTCGTGTTAGAGCGTTTCGATATCTCGCTCCACGATGAGAACCTCGTGTTGGTCCAACTCTCTCTTGAGGCGCTCCTTGAGATCGGTGAAGAAACGTCGCGCCTGGCTCGTATCGGCGGCGATCACTCGGTACACAACGATCTCGTCGCGGTACGTTACTTCCGCCATTTTCCAAAACCCCTTGTTGGGTTGCGGAAAGAACGTAAGCCCGCGGAATTGGTCTAAGAGACTCTGTTGAAGGTCCTGAAACTTCTTTGCCTCGATGGGTCGGCCATCGTCGTAATAAAGAGGAACGTGGAGATCATATTCTTTCACCCGAGGCCACCTCTTCGAGACTCGGGGCGCTTGAGTCCCTGCTCAACTCGATGAACTGTACCCCGGCCTGCCGGAGCTGTTTCACTGCCTCCCGACTGACCATGTAGGTCCGATTCGGCAACAACATTCCAGGCGAATGTCGGAGGAGGATGGGGAGCGCTCTGGCTTCCTCGTCCTCTGTCATTTGCAGCACGATGTTCATGTTGAGATTATACATCCGAGCGCGCCTCCCCTGAACTGGAAACCCGGTGCCCGGGAGGCGCATTTTCCTCCTTCAGGGTCAGAGGGTTCACAGCTCCCCTTGAAAGTTCTTCCTGGGCGAGGCGCCGCGCGGGACGTTTCGGTCATCAGAAAGATCCTACTCTCGGAGTTTCATCGAGCGACTCCTTTCCGAATCCAAAGATAGACCGGGATGCCGAGAGCTGTGAGGGCGACTCCCATGAGGGTATCGCGCGGGTTGAAGACGATGGCGTTCACCAGGAGGAGGCTCATCACCAGGATGAACGTGAGAGGCACCAAGGGATAGCCCGGGGTGAAGTAGTGGTCCGGGCTCGCGGTCGCGCGCTTCCGAAGCCGGAAGACGGCGGCCACCATGAGGATGTTCGTGAGCTGAAGCGGGACCACGATGAAGGCCACGAGTCGCGCGAACGTGCCGAAGAACAGAATGGCGATGCTCGCGAGGACGGCGCAGAACAGGATCGCGCCGGCGGGAACGTTGGTCCGCGGGGAGACGTGGGCGAGGGCATCGAAAAAACGATGGCCGTTTCGCCCGCGCGTCAAAGGCTCGTACTCGGAGCTGGCGGCGTAGACCAACCTAGGGATGGTCATCACCAGGCCTCCGAGGGCGCCGAAGATTGAGATCAGGATGAGCCCCGAGACCACTTGTCCGCCCACGTCGCCGAAGGTCGCGACCGCGAGTCTCGTGCCCACCGAGGTCCCCTCCTCCCGCATCTGGTCGAGAGGCATCACTCTCAGAAAAGCGTGGTTGATCGCGAGGTAGAGGAACGTGATCCCGAGAACGCCGAGCCCGAGTCCAAGGGGCAGCTTCCGGTTCGGCTCCGAGACTTCGCCCGCCACGTGGGAGACGTCGGTCCATCCGTCGTAGGTGAAGAGCACCGCCGCGACGCCGAGGCCTACGAATCGCAGGAACGCGAGAAGCCCACTTCCGCCTGTCTCCGCGGGTGCTTCGGGCATCACGCGCTCCGCGAGGAAGTAGCTCCCGAAGACCAGGGCAAGGAGTCCGGCGATCTTGATCGCGGTGAGAGCGACCTGCGTTCTGCCTCCCCAGCGTACGCCGCGCAAATTGATCGCGGCGAAAAGGAAGACCGCGCCGATTCCGAAGAGCTGAGGCGAGCCTCTGCCGACGAATCCGCTCAGGAGCTCCCCAAACACGATGGCGATCGAAGCGATGGAGCCGGGAGCGCCCACGAAGCTTTCCATCCAAGCCTTCACGAAGCCCCATCCGGGACCGAACCCCTCGCGAATGATGTGGTAGCTCGCGCCCGCTCTCGGAAGGAGCGAAACGAGCTCTCCCAGCGTCAAGGCGCCGCAGAGGACGATGAGGCCGCAAAGCGCCCAGATGAAGTAGACCTGCCAATTCGCATCCGCCGAAAGCGTCCCCGGCGTGAAGAAGATGCCCGAGCCGAGCATGTCGCCCATGACCACGGCCATCACGGCCGCGAGGCCGAGCTGACGCCTGAGGGCGGAACTCACGTGCGGGGATTCTATCTTGAAAACGCAGGTGAGGGGCGACCCCCACGACCTGTCAACGGATGAGCTCGCGTGGGACAGGCGATGGTCCCCTCGCCGGCCAGGTTGCCGATCCAGCCCGCGAGACCCGCGATGACTACGAGGCTGCGGTTGCGGTCGCGGTAGTCGCAGAACTCGTGAAGGGATAGCGATCGGTCGAGGTGTGCCGCGACCAGATCGCGTAGACCCGGTTTGGCAGGGAGAAAGGCAGCGGCTTCAGCAGCACGGCGTCGACCACGCTGAAGATTGCCGCGTTCGCCCCGATCCCCAGCGCGAGCGTCGCGAGCGCGAGCAGCGTGAAGCCGGGGGTGCGCTTCAGCCGGCGGGCCGCGTGCCTCAGATTCTGGACTAGGTCCATCGAGCCTCCGTAGCGATGCGAAGAGGCTAGCGCCCGGCTCGAATGCAGACAACTCATTGTTTTCATTAAATCCATGAGGTCGTCTCATATGCATGGGACTGGAGGTCCGCCATCTCGAGCTGGTGCGGGCGATCGCTGAAGAGGGCACCGTCACGCGCGCCGGCCTGCGGCTTCACCTCAGCGCGACTTTCTCCGACGGCCGCACGGTCCCGACGTATTCTCTGAGCAGTCCAGCCGAGGATCGCCTTTTCCTTCTCACCAACCAGGATGAGCTCTTCCTGCGGTACGACGGGCTCCTTGCTCCCCGGATGGACGCTCGCTGAGATTCCCGCCCGCTTGGCGCTCGCTGCAATGACCGTGGCGCTAGGTCTCGTCCTTGCGCGATTCCGCCTGCGGATGGCACTCTCCAAGGCATTCTCCAAGTACCTTGCTGAATGGGAAGTGGACGTAAACCTTGCCTTTGCCGCAGGGAGCGGGCTCTTTGTCGGCGCGGCGGGGATCAGCGCTCCACAGGCCCGTTGCCGCGGCCGCGCTTGAACCCGTCGCGCTCGCGCCGTTGCGTACAAGAGCATGGCTTGACGCTGTATATGGCGGTGGTATTATGTATGCATATGAAGCGTACTACGGTCATGCTGCCAACTGAGCTGAAAGCCAAAGCCGAGCGCCGGGCCTACGAGCGCGGTGTCTCTTTCGGTGAATTGGTGCGGGAATCTCTCGAGAACGCTTTGGACAGCCGAGAGGAGCGAAGAACCGAGGATCCTTTGTTCAAGGACGATGCCGTGTTTCGAGGGAGGACGCCCAGGGATCTTGCCGAAAAGCACGACGAGTATCTCTATGACGACGAAGCTGGATAGGCAGTGATCTTCGTCGATACCGGCGCGTTCCTGGCTCGTTACCTCTCTCGCGACGAACATCACGAAAAGGCCGCCCGCGCGTGGAAGACGCTCGTTCGTCGCAACTGGAAATGCCACACCAGTAATTTCGTTCTCGATGAGACCTTCACCCTTCTAGCTCGCCGCAGCTCGTACTCCTTCGCCGCAGAGCGTGCACGGACACTCTATGCCTCTAAAGCCCTGGAGATACTCCGCCCTGCTTCGGAGGACGAGCACGACGCGCTTCTGCTGTTCGAGAAGTACGCGGATCAGGAAGTCAGCTTCACCGATTGCATCTCCTTCGTCCTTATGAAGAGACGGCGGCTCGGGCGCGCTTTTGCGTTCGACCGCCATTTCAAGGACGCCGGGTTCGAGCTGTGGCCGGCCTAGAGAGAGCGCTTCGGAAAGCTCACCGTCCCGTGACGGCTTGAAAGAGCCGCCCGAGGCTCTGGAGAAGCCGCGTTGCCGTCGACTCGTGGAACGAGAGCCGATGGCCGAGAAGGAGCCCGGACGTGAGGTTCGCGCTCATCACGCTTCCTTCCGGACCATGGGGCATGTCGGGATCGATTGCGTGAACGGTCTCGTGAGCAAGCACCCGCGCTAGAGCGCGGGCGAGCGCATGAGCCCTCCTTCCGTTGAAACATCCTATTGCCATTGACTGGGTGGCCGATGGTGCGCTCCACCACGGGAACGAATATGTAGACCGTTCGCGCGAGGGCATTCTCCAGAATCGCTCCCATCGCCTCGCCCGGCAGGGTCCACCCCTCAGCGGAGCGGGGCATGAGGATGATCCGAATGGTGGGTCCATTGCTTTTTCCAATATCTTCCCGAGAGCCTACGAAGAAACTCAGTTCGACCCCGGCCTCGGCGAAGATCGACAGCGCCTCCCGTTCGATCGCCTTTCGCGCTCCCGAGGGAAGTTTGTCCAAGAGGAGCCTGTAGTCGGACCAGAAGAGCGCGATCCGCGGTCGTCCCTCCAGCGGTGTTGTCTGCGAGAAACCTGCGTTGGCCTCGAGGACAAAGAGCGTCGAAAGGCCGAGCCCGACCAAACTTCCGCATATGTCGCCCTCCGCGATTCGAGGGCAGACTAGGAAACGCTCTTCGCGGCGTGAATGAACGGAGGGTGAGCACGGGGTAAGTTGAGGTGAGGAGCTAAGGTGAAGGGCCAGAGACAGTTGTCTGGTTCCGGATTATAATTTTGTGTTTTCAGAGAGCGGAACGTGCCATATGACGACCGAGACCCGGACGCGGTACCTGTCCTTCGAGGGTTTCCGGCTCGATTGCCGCTCGGGGAGCTCCGGAGGAACCAGCGCGAGATCAAGCTTCCGCCGCAGGCGGCGAAGCTTTGGAACTGCTGGCGACTCGAGGACGCGAGACGGTTACTCCCGAGGAGATCCCGAGACTACGACTCGTCCCCGACGCGGCCTCGCCCACCGGCTGGAAGCTCGACCGGGATCCGTTCCCCGGCTGGGCGAAGCGTCCGGAGTCGTGACTGTCCCTTCCAACGGTGTGTCAAGCCGCGCCACTGAGGCGCAGAACAACGTCACGACCCGAAGTGACGACCCGCAGGAGCTCGTTTAGCTTCTCGATGGTGGGAACCGAGAGACCTTGTTCGTACCTAGCGTACGTGTTCCGAGATTTGGCGCCCATGCGGTGGGCTACTTCCGCCAATGACAGGCCGATGCAGACCAGAGCACGGTCGCCGACCGACGGGCACAGATGCAAACGAAAGCCGACGATCCGGTCGTGGCTCGACGTGCGCTCACTCGCGAAACCGACGCCGAGCTCGCGCAGCGTGGTTGCCTAACGCTCCAGCGTCTTCAGGAACGCCGCCAGATGCGGGCCGAAGACCTGCGGCAGCGAGTGCGTGCCATGACCTCGAGTCTCGTCCGAGACCGGGACGAGCACGAAGCGCCCGCGCTTCACCTGCCCGATGAGCGCCTGCATCATCGGCAGCTCGGGCGGGTTCACGAAATCGTCGGCCGAGTTGATAGCCAGAAGCGGCGCGGTGATCTCGGCCACGTGGCTGGACGGGTCGTAGTCCTCGGACGCCCGGAAGTGATAGATCGTGTCGTTGGCGTCGGCGGTCTTCATCCGCGTCCTTATCTGATCGTCCAGCCACGCGTCCGCGGCGGCGTTCGTCGGGAACTGCTTCTGCCACTGCAGCGGCACGCTCGTCGCCAGCAGCAGGAAGCCGAGCGCACTGGCCATGCCCCGAGGCGGCTCGGTGTACTCGCCGCCCTTCCATGTGGGATCGGTCACGATGGCGTCCACCAGCAGCTTCCGCCACACACGATTCCGGCCAGCAATTGCGACAGGATTGCTGGCCAGCGGGACAAGGCCCCGGGCAAACGAAGGATACAAGTATCCCCACATCCAGGTATGCATCGCGCCCATGGAGGTGCCCATGATCAAGCGCAGCTCCGACAGGCCCAGCGCCTCGGTCACGAGCCGGTGCTGCAAGCGCACCATGTCGGCATAGCGATACCGGGGAAAGCGCATGTGCGCGCCGTCGCTCGGCTTGCTCGACTGCCCGTGCCCGACGTTGTCGGGCAGGATGATGAAGTAGCGCTCGGCGTCGAACAACTGCCCCTTGCCGAACAGGCGGCCGGCATAGCCCTCAGACAGGAACCCGCGTCCGCTGCCGCCGGTGCCATGCAGGATCAAGACGCCGTTGCGGACGACGCCACCTCCGTCCCTGAGCGGCTGGCCGATGGTCCGATAGTGGAGCTTGATCTCGGGGGCCGTCTCACCGCTGTCGAACCGAAAATCGCGCGCGAGGAAGTCGCGCTCGACCGGCGCGGGATAGGCGGACTGAGCACCGGCCGGCCCGGCCAGTACCAGGAGCCACATGAGGCTGGATAGGATTCTCATCACGGAGTTACCTCCTCCGCCGCTCCGCTGAACGGGAACTCTGTCACGGAGCGAACGTGACCCGGAAGATGCGTTAGGCAGAATAGCAGCACCCGGATTCGGATGCACACCGTCGTCCAAGATCTGCGATACAGCATGCGGAGTTTTGCAGTGAGCGAGCCCGGGGCGTGCGTCAGGGCCCGATAGGGGTGAGGACAACACGGAATCCAATGAAGGGACGACGCGCGCCCGGGTCGACTCCGCCACGGATGGCGGCACGGATGTTCTGGTCGGTGTCGGCGTACGACCCACCGCGCATCACCCAAAGCGCATCCGCATCGAGGTCGAGGTGATCGTCTTTCGGATCGTACGGGTAAGGCCGATAGGGGCTTCGTGTCAGCTCCCACACGTTCCCGCTCATATCGGACAGGTCGAAGGGACACTCCGGACACGCAAAGCTGCCGACGGGCGTCACGCCCGTGCCTCGGAAGTTCGCCCGCTCCTGCCGGGGTTCATCGCCCCAGGGAAATATCCGACCGTCGGTCCCCCTCGCCGCCTTCTCCCATTGCGCCTCAGTCGGGAGGGTCACCCCCCAGCCATCGCTGAGCAAGTGGCTCAGCTGCGGCGGAGTGTGCGGCCAATCCCGCAACGTCGTCTCGAGCCATCGGCAGTACGCCAGTGCGTCCGGCCACGACACGAAGCCGACGGGGTGGTCGGGAGCCCTGAGCCCGAGCGCAGCGCGAGCGGAGCGAGAGCCGTGGGGGTGGGGCCCCGCGGCATTGGAAGAAGTCCCTCCGAGCGCCTGCGCGTCGACACGGATAGCCGTCGCTTCGACGAAGGCGCGGAACTGCGCGACCGTGACCTCGTATCGACCGATGTAGAAGAGGGGGAGGTCCACCGTGCCCCGGGCGCTCGACGCTGACCATCGCTCGTTGTCGAATGCGCGTGGATCAACCCCTGGATCGCTTCCCATCCGAAATGGACCGGCCGGAATCTCGACGAATCCCAGAAGACCATCGTCGGGCAGCAACCATGCGTCCGCGCGGAACCCCGGGAGAGCAGTCTTGTCTGATGCGAAAACGGGAGCCGCCGCGGCCGCGCCCTCCGGCCGTTGTGAATACAACCATCCTGTTACCGCAACGATGATGACTGCGATGACCGCGACCCCTCTGGCGTCACTCGGAGACGCCGGAGGCTCGAGCGGGTCCTTTTCCGTTCTCACTCTGAGATCCTCCACCTGACTCGACACCCGCTGCTCTTTGGCACGCGAAGGTCCATCGATGCTCGCAGGCCCGAGAGTAGAGGTCCGGCTCGGGCATCTCCATCAGATTCGGGCCGCCCTCACGCAGCAACAACCGGAGGTCGAAGGCACGCGGGTTCGTCCGGCTGAGACGCTCCGGAGCCAGGAGGTTGACACAGCCAGCCTGGAACCGAAGCTCGCAGGCTCGCGAAAAGTAGCCCAGCGCCAGCGCGGAGTCTACGGCCGTGAGCTTCCCTTCCATGTAGTGACGGCCGAGCTCGTTACACGCCCATCCGGAATTGTCGCCACAGTAAGTAGACTCGATCCCTACAAGGCGCTCGCACGCGTTCCGGCGGCCGTCGGCACACGCCTGCTCCCAGAATGGAACCGTGTCGCCACGGTGAGTCCCATCGGTCGCCCCGACACTTGCCATCACGAAGAAGAACGCCGCCCAGGCAGCCATGTGGGCCAGGTTCACGCGGGCGGGTTCCCAGTTGAGGCTCAGACGATTCACCGCGGTGTCCGGAATCGTGCGCACGAGACGATCGATCCCTCGAACGCTCAGGTTCAACAGTGGCACGCAGAGAAGCTTGTCGTAGAACGTGGGAGCTCCCGCCGCCCCGAGGAGCGAATAGAGGACGAACACGCCGAGGCCGTACAGTACGCCAAAGAGGAGCTTGCCCGGCGGCGTTCGCGGCGAGGTCGACGGGTCGGTAACGAGCAGGTGCAGGCCGAGAAAAACGGCGGTCGGAATCTCCGAATCGATGAAATAGGGCACCCCGGTCACCGCCGCGTAAAGGGCGCTCGCACCGAACAGCACGGCCGCCGCGGACCCGGCAACCAGCGTGATCGAGAAGAAGTACATGACGACCAGGCCGATCAGGAACAGAAACAGATAGATATTCGGCGCGAGACTGAGGGTCGTTGCGATGTCCTGGCCCCATGTGAGGTCCGTCGTGTTCGTCGCGATCAACACCAGGGAGAAGAACGCCAGAGTGAAGGCGGACGGGTTGAAGATGTGAACCCGCCGGCCCTCGCGGTTCCAGCGAACGAATTCCTTCCCCAGGAACCCGACCGCGATCATCAGGAACTGGAGGTAAAACCAGTCGTCCCTGAACCACAGAAAGAGGTTGGTGCTGAAGATGATGGGGAACGGACCGAGGCCAAGAACGTAGGTCTCCCGGCGCGACCAGGCAAGCAGTATGTCGAACGCGTACGCGAACAAAAGCTGCGCCACCAGGAGCCAGGCGTAGTCATAGACGGGCCGCCAGTAGTAACCCCAGTACGCGTACACCGACAGCTGGACGGCCGCCTGAACGTAGTGCTGCGGGCGCAGCTGGACCCGGAGGAAACGACTGGCGGATTCGCCTTTGAGTTTGCCTCGCAGAAACAGAGCTGCCTGAAAGACGACCAGCACCATAGCCGCAGCCCAGAACGATCGGGTGACGACTGGGTTCCCCTGCACCCGAGGTACGAACGACAGCATCGCGAGTCCGAGCGTCGATACGAGCGGTACCCAGAGCATGCGCCGCTCCGGTGTGGCGGAGCTCTGCTCCGGGGCTCGCTCGCTTCCCCGCTCAGCCGGAGGACCGGCCTTCTTCCGGGGTTGGTTCGGGGGTCGTTGCCGTCGTCGAGATGCCATCGATTCGGGTCCGTCGAGCTGCCTGGTTCTACAGCACGGGAGGCTCCCGTGCAAATGACTCGTGCAACTCCGATCCCATCTGTATCATTGTCTCAGGGCTTGAACGAAGGGGGCCGGCGTGCCGAACGAGTGGAAGGTCAGCGCAGCAATCGAAAGCGAGCTCGAAAGAACCCTGCAGAATCTGGATGGCGATGGGTTCGAGATCCGCGAGATCTTTCCGATGCAGGAGTCGATGAAAACTCGTTTCGTCGTGGTCGGCCGTCGAGAGCTCCCGGAAGGACGAAGCAGGCGTCACTACCATGCTCAGGCCGTCTCGATCCGCTGCTCGAACGGATGCTATCTGCGCTGGGAGGGACTCGCTCACGAGCTCAACGCCGTCTCCCGCCATGTGAGCGCTCGCGAGACCTTCCTGATGGTTCGGCTCGAAGAACGCTACGGCGAGGAGGTTGCGGCGTTCCGTGCGTCGACAGATCTCTGGGTGTCGATGCCGAATGAAGCCTTTTCCGGGCCAGCTATTTTATTTCGCCCCGACATCGGCAGCTGGCAGATGTTCTCGGTGCTGCCGCGGGACAATGGAAAGCTGGTCCTGCGCACGTTCCGTCTCGCCGACGGAAGCCACAAGTTTCTCGGTCTGGACGTCGAGGACCGCCTGGAAGCACGAACCGTTTCGATCGAGAAGGCCGAGACTTTCGTACTCGAGCCGATTCCAGGTGGGAAGACGGAGGACGTCGGCGTCACTCTCCATTTCTAGAGCGCTCGTCAGCGCACCAGGTGAAAGCGCTCCTGGCGCCTCAGGATCCACTCCATGCGCCCCGCGGCGGTCATCGCCGCGTCCTCCTCCAGCGCGATGCGGACTTTCTGTCCGTCCCACTCCGGCACCGGGGTTTCGGCGTAGAGCTCGATGGAGTGCCACATATTCGGGATGAGCAGGACGTCTCCCCGTCCGGGGACTCCCTCCTGACGATCCCAGAGGCCGATGAGCGGGCCGGCGCCGTGACCGTGATCTCCGATGGGGTGGTTGTAGATCCGGCCCTCGATCCCCTCCCGATGCATCTGGGTCAGGGAGTCGGCGAGCACCTTGTTGCCCGAGATCCCCGGCTTCATCTGGCCGGTGACGATGTCCTGGAGGCGGTTCGCGTTCGAGAGCGCTTTCTGGAGCCCGTCGGGGACCTGGGTCTCTCCTTCCCGAAGGACGTAGCCCATGTGCTGGGTGTCCGTCGCGAGTCCCATGGCAAAGATTCCGAAGTCGGTGTGCAGCACGTCCCCGCGCTCGATCACCACATCACCCTCGAGCTCTTTTCCCTTGCGCTGCACCTCGACCGACGGCTGGAACCAGGAGTCCATCGCCCGATCGTGCACTTGCTGGCGCAGCCACCAGACGACGTCGGTCGTGGTCGTCACACCGGGCGTAATCACTTCGCTCGAGAGCGCGGTCGCGATGAGGCCGTGGACGATCTGCATCATCGTCACGTAATGAGGGAGCATCGAGGGAGTGCGGATGGCGAGGTAGTGAAGCGGCAGGAGCTCCGCGGGCACGAAACGCGACGTCCACTTCGGTCCGAGAGCCGACTCGAGGAGCTCTCGTTCGCCCGACGCGAGGCCGTCCGAGAAGGCATGGGTGCGGGAGACGTTGACGGCGATGGTCTCCGGCTTGCGCTCTTCGACGATCTGCCGGAGGAACCGCCACTGGACGTCCAGGTAGATCTCGCGCGAAGGGTCCTCCGGGTCGCGGACCGTCTGGTAGAGACCGCCCTGATCCCCGCCGCCGAGGGCGAGCCGCTCGATTCCCTTCTCCGGTCCTCGGTCGAAAAAGACGAAGATGGAGCGCCTTCGCGCGGCGAAGCGGGTCGGCGACGTCAGAGCGCGAAACACCGGGTCCTCGGCGTACTCGCTCATCTGCACGATCCACATGTCGACGTGGTTCTCGCGCATGAGCCGCGGCAGCACCGTCTGGAGCCTCTCCGCGAGCCACCCCTGGCGGATTTCGGCCTGCTCCCGTAGGGAAGGAAGGCGGGGGATCTCCTTGGGCGGCCGCGGACGAGGCGAACAGAACCGATACCCAAAGTGATTTCATGGGTCGGGATTATGCCACGACGACGAGTTTAGCTAGTTTTCGGGAAAGCTCAACGCCAGACGCACGCCACCGCTCTCTGTGGGCGCTACCTCGAGCCGGCCGCCATGAAGCTCGGTAGCGTGTCTCGCTGCGAGGAGCCCGACCGCCGCCGATTCTCCGCCGGGTCGATTCTCCCAATTCGGGTCGAACCACAGAGGCCACGAAGACGTGGGCATCCGCACGGAATCCTCGGAGACGAGGAGAGTCGTCGCTCGCGTGCGAGAGTTTCCGGAGAGGCGCACGCGGAGTGTGGCGCCGCGGCTCTTTCTCAGGAGCGACACGACCGTCTCCACCGCGCCCGCAACGGCCATCGACAGGAGCTCGCGGTCGGCCCGAATGGAGCAGGGCGCCTCGATCGAGGAGTCGAGGACGATGGCGAGGAACCCTCGTTCTTCCTCGGACTCCGAGAGCACGTCGCTCAAGAGAGCACCGAAGTCGAGCGGCCGGCGGACGAGCGGGCGGTCGCCGCTCAGGAGACGCAGTCCCTGGAGGAGCCGCGAAGCCCTCACGGCTTCCGAGCGGATGAGTCCAAGCGCGACCTGGTCGCGAAGCGAGTTCTCCGGTTTCTCGAGAAGCCCGAGGGCGGAGAGGATGGCATTGAGGCTTCCTTCGATGGTGGACGCCGACGATGCGCTCAGGACCGGCCTCGAGGAGGACGAGCGAGCCGAGGCCGGTCGCACCGCGCCGCGGTTCGCGGCTTCCGCGAGCCGGCGAGCCTCGATCTCATCGACCTCGAGAACCAGGCACGGAACTTCACTCAGCCCAGCGGCGGCCGCGGCCACGAGCCGTTTCGCCCCGGACAAGAGCTCGTAGCGGCCTCGATCTCTTCGCACCAGGAGGGGCTGCAGAACTCCGAACTCCTGGATGGAGTCCACAAGTCCTTGCAGACCCTCGGCGGCGTTCGGGGGAGAGCTTTCGATCTTGCTCACCGGCACGAGCCTGAGCTGCGGCACCCGGCCGGCGGCGATAAGCTCGTCGACGTAGTGTTCGTGCCGCATGCGGTAGTCGGGGGGGAGGCCTTCTCGTGGAAAGGAAAGATCGGGGCCGGTCATCGACTCCGGCTCGAAGAAGGGCCCGTCCTCGGGCTTGGTGCGTTCGATCTCGGACAAGCTCCCCCCGCCTCGCTTCAAAAAACGCACCATTGTACTCACCACGGAGTCTTTGTCGAGGAGAATCTTCGCACTCTTGCGGCCGGACACTCTTGCGGCCGGACACTCTTGCGTCAAGCACGAACGAGGCGACTCACATGCAAAGATGAGAGCGATTCAAGGCTTCTAGAGACGACGTCGCTCGCGCTCGAGCGTTCAAACGTGGTACGATTCTAAATCGTAGCCGCGCCGGGGCACTCGGGCCCCTCACGAGCCTGCGAGCCTGTGAGGAGAATCGAATGACGCCCCACGTTGAATATCTGGGATTCAAGGCTCACAAGTCGACTCGTGAGTACGCGCTGCGCGTGCGGAAGGTCGGCGCTGACGCGCGCGACTTCACGATCGTGATCGACAACGCCGCATTTCTCGCGAACCGCGTCCGCTATCAGGACGCTCCGGAAATCTGTTTTCTGAAGCTCCAGCGTGAGCTGGGCGCCTGCGCTGAGGGGAGAGAGCCCGCGAAGACTCTCAAAGTGTCGGACGCCGATCTGGAAGAATACCGCGTCGCGCATAGCCCGAAGCCGAAACTACACGGACTACCCCGGGTGGCGCACTAGAGCGCGAGGGCGCGAGCCTAACCAACCGCAGGGGCTTACCAACGAGGCTCGCCGCGGCGGCCGCCACCGCCGCCACCACCACGGCCTCCACCGCCGCCTCTGCCGCCACCACCGCCGCCGCCGTAGCCGCCGGAGCTCTTGGGCTTGGGCCGCGCCTCGTTGACCGTGAGGTTGCGGCCGCCGAGCTCTTTGTCATTGAGCTGCTGGATGGCTTTCTGAGCGTCTTCCTCGGTGGTCATCTCGACGAAGCCGAAGCCCCGCGCGCGGCCGGTGGCGCCGTCCCGCATGATCGCGACGGACTCGACCGGACCCACCTGCGAGAAGAGCTGCTCGAGATCTTGCTCACCGGTGTCATAAGGAAGATTGCCCACGTACAGTTTCTTTCCCACTTCGTCTCCTTAGAAGGCGGGTTTCACAGACTTCGCGATCATGCTAGCACGATTCCGCTGGCGTGGCTCGCTTCAAATCGTGACTTTGAAGGTGCCGCGCAGCAGGAACGCAAAGGCAATCGAGATCGCGAAGTAGACGATCATCCAGTGGAGCTCGATGCCGAAGACGTCGACGTTGGCCTCAGGGTAGGAGACGGCGATGGACTCGAATGCGCTCTCTGGAATCGGAGGCTCGGCGGGATAGAGAAGCTCGTCGAGGAAGCCCCGAACCCTAAGAGGCGAGCGGCGGACGATTGAATCGGCCCCGTTCATTACCCGCACCGATTTGGTCACCGATTCGCTCCCGTTCACGATGTGGAGCTCGTAATCGCCCGCGGCTCGGGGCTCGATGCGCCACGAGATCTCCCGCAAAGACGGAATCCAGATCGGAGGCTCCTCGACGTCGAGCCCGGGGCCCGAGGCCTCGAGTCGAATGGCGGGCTTCGTGCCGCTTTCGTCGAGGGCAGCAAGCGTGGCCTTGACCAAGGCCGGGCGCCCAACGCGAAGACTCTCGTAGCCGTAGTGAAACTGGAGCTGCGCGATCAAGAGCACCAGAGGCGGGAGGGTCCAGACCATGGGCACGGTCGAGTAGCGAAGATACGTCAGATTGTGGCGGAGAATCTCGAGCTGCGCGCGGAAGATCGATCGAAAGTCGTCGTTGAACAGCCGAATCTCGAAGAGGCAGGCGTGAATCTTTCGTTTGACCGCCTCGAGCGCCTTCTGGTTCGACGTCTTCTTGAAGACGACGAGGAGCAGAATCGAGGTCAGGAGGGAGACGACGGTAAGCCCGGCGAGAGGGTGGAGACCTCGAAAGGGAAAGAGGAGCCCGTCGACGGCCGCGCGGAGAATGGCGTTGACGATGGACATCGGCTCAAGAAATATAGCCGAGGCCCTTCAAGCGCTTCTTGATCTCTTCTTCCGAGCCTGCGTCCTCGAGCTTCGCGAGCTCCTTCTCGAGAGCGTGGGTGATGAACTCCTCGACCGAGGAGTAGCCCGCGATGTCGGAGTACTTCTTCACCCGGGCCATCAGGTCTTTGTCCAGCTTGATTCTTCCGCCACCGAACATGTTCAGTTTTCCTTTTTCCGAGGTTGAATCGGCTCGTCGATTCCGAACTCCAGAAGCACCGCTTGCGCCAGGTCCTGGAGCCTTGGAGCGGGCTTCTTGAGGGGGCGATTCGTCAGAAGGATTCCGGGAACGGTCTCGTGATCCATCAAGTGGTCGCCGCTCCACTCGTCGACGTTGTCGGTGAGAACTTCCTTTCCCACCGCGCCCAGCGCCGAGTCGCTCGAGATCCTCGTCCCCTTGGCGGTGCCGACGATGATGTCGGGTCCGATCTCGAGGTGACCGCGGTCCTTGTAGGCGTCCTCGCGCTGATAGGCTTTGGTCACCACCGGACCATCAGTTTTGGGGTCGACCTCCGCGAGGAGCGCCGCGGCGATCTCGTCCATGAGCGCCTTACGATTCTCCTCGGGCACGATCCCGTCTTTCTCGCGGCCCTTCAGATTGATGTAGAGGCCGTTGAGCCCGACGCCGTAGGCGCGGGTGCGCCCCCGGTCGACGTTCACGAACAGTCCCGGATCCTCTTTCATCCCGGGGTCCTTCACCACCAGATAGCCCTTTTCTTTCAGCCATGCGTTCAGATGGAAAGATCGCCTCCACGAGGCGAAGCCGTGATCCGACATGACGACGAGCGTATCGTCGGCGGAAAGTCGCTCGAGGGCTTGTCCGACGACGGCGTCGAGCCCGACGTAGAGCTCTTCGATGAGGCCCGCGTATTTCGGATCGACTTCGGGATCGTAGGCCGGGTGCCCCGGATCGAGCACTTTCCACATGACGTGGCTTATCTGGTCCACGTTACCGAGATAAAAGAACAGGAGCCCGTCCTCGAAGTGGTCGAGAACGTACGGAAACTGATCCGCGAACTCCTTCCCCGCAATGTGCGCCTGGGTCAGGAACTCCTCGGTCGTCATGACGCCGCTCTCATGCACTTTCGTATCTTCGGGCATTCCCTGGACGTAGAAGCGCCCTCCGGCCTTCGCGAGCTCCGTCGCGTAGTCCTCGGGTGTCGAGATGGGGAGCGCAGGCGCCATGGGATCGATCTGGATCGGGGAAGCGTAGAGCTCGAAGTCGGGCCGGACGGACCTCAAATAGAAGCGCACCATTCCGCCGAGGGTCTGCGTCGGGATCATGGAGAACTCCACCGGCACCCATCCGCTCCACTCGCCCTCTCGCAGGAGGACCTCTTCACTGCCGGCGACGATCTTCGCCACCGGGTCCACGGGATCGAGGTACACGGTGAAGTCCGACGCGAGCTTCTCGGTCTCGATGAGGAAAGGGTTGTTGGGACCGTAGAGCTTCGCATCGACGACGCCGTCGTAGATGTCCACCTCGTAAACGTCGCCGCCGGCGATGTCCTGTCCCGCGAAGGCGAAGAGCTTCGAGGTGTAGAACGAGAACTCGCCGTAGTTGCCGCGCAGATCGGGCGTGCCCATCCCGGAGAGCTCGCGGGTCGCGGTTCCGGAGGGAGGAAAGTTCGCGGGCATGCGGACGACGGTGGTCTCGATGCCGTGATTCTCGAGGACCTCCCAGAACGCGCGGCCCCGTCTCAAGAGCTCGAACGATCCTCCGCTGAGAGGAAACTGATACTTTCCGATCTCGAGCGTGGTTCCTCCTGCGGCGACTTCGCCCATCGAGAAAACGGGAACCAACGTCTCCGGGTTGCGGTGCAGGAAGTCGAAGATGCCGTGGCCGCCGGAATCCATTCCGGTGATGAAGTTGGACCAGGCGACGGGGCTCTGGGGTGGGATCGAGGTCTCGAGCGGACCGAAGCTTCCCGCTCCAGCCGCGCGCGAGAAGTTGCGAAGCTTGCCTTCCTCCATTAGCTTCTTCGTGTACCCGTAGTCGAGACCGTCGAAACCGAGGATGATGACCCGCTTTCCCGCGGCGGCTCCGCCGCCGTCGCCGCGGGCGCAGCCGCACCCGAGAGCCGCGATCAGAAGGAGCGCGAAGCGGACCCTCATCGATTCGCCTGGAACGTCTCCCGGGTGAAGAGAAGCTTTCCCTCCATGTATTTCGGAGGGGAGACCCCGAACATCGTGAGGACGCTCGGGGCGATGTCCTCGAGGGAGGGATTTTCCGCCCCCACGGCGTAGTTGCAAAACAGAACCCCCGGCACGAGCCGCGGGTCGACGCAGTGGTCGCCGCTCCAGGCCTTCACGTTGTCCTCGAAGACCGGCCCCGACACCATTCCCGTGGCGCAGTCCCAGGAGATGCGATAGCCGTTCGCGTAGCCGATGATGAAATCGGGGGCGTTCTCCTGATAGGGGCCTTCGTAGATCGCGGCGGTGTCGTAGACCTCCTGGATTCCGACGACGCCTCTTTGTTTGTCGACGACGCCTCTCATCCGCGAGATGATTTCTTTCTTGACGGCCTGGGCCTCGGCGCCGGGCTTGACGATTCCGTTCGCCTCTCGCCCCTCGAGGTTGAGGAACATCCCCGTCAAGCCGAGCGAATAAGCTTTGGTGCGGCTCCAGTCGACGTCCCTGAGCCACTCCGCGCTCCCGTCCGCGCCGTCCTTGAGCTTGAGAAACCCCTCGTTGAGGAGCCACCCGTTCAAATTCACGCCGCGCTGAAACGAGTTGAAGCCGTGGTCGGAGAGCACCATGAGGACGTCGCCGGGCTTCATCCTCGCCATCACGCTCCCGACGAGGGCGTCGTCGTGCTTGTAGATCTCCTCGATGGCCTTGCGATGCTCCGAGCTCCCGATGCCCTTCCCGTTGTTGGCCGGGTGATTCTCCTCGAGGTAGCGCCAGAACATGTGCTGGATGCGGTCGGTGGCGTCGAACACGCAGACCAGGGCTCCCTTCCGGAGCCGATCGAGAGCGGCGAAGAACATGTCCTGCCGCTCCTTGTCGATGTCGTAGGTCTGCTTCAGGAACGTGGCGTCGTCGATGACCCCCTCGTTGAGCGCCCAGGTGTCTTCCGCGAGCCCCAGCGTGCAGAAGTGGCCGATCTTCTTCGCCAGGTAAGTAGCGTAGTACGACGGGTGCGAGATGGGCATCGCCGGCTTATCGGGATCGAGGTTGAGGGGGGTGACGTAGAGCGAGAAGTGCTCGCCCATCTCGGTCACCATCATCCGGCAGAGTCCCGAGACTTTGATCGCGGGAGCGGCTTTGAAAGAAAGAGAGATCCAGTCGCTGAGCGTTCTCGGCTCGAGCTCGACGCTCTCTCCGTCGATCGAGACACGGGCTCTCTTCCTCCCGCGGTCGAGGTCGATGGTCATCGGGATCTCGAGGGGCGGATGGCCGTCGCGGAAGAGGTTCTCCGGACCCTGGAGCCGGGTCTCCATGCGATCGCCGTTCCGCGGAAGCTCTACGCGGATTCCGCCCTCTTTGAACCGCTTCTCCGCGGGCCGGGTGGTGTAGAGGAGAAACGTCCCCTGAGTTCCCAGAAGATCGGGAACGCACATCGCGGAGAGCTGCGCTCCTTTGAACTTGTCGGGCGGGAACGTAATCGGGACCCGGAGCACCGTGCTCCAGACGTCGTTCTCTCCGAGGATCGACCAGAACGGCTTCGACTTCCGGAGGAGGCGGAGCTCGGGCTTTCCCAGGGGAATTCGGTAGGGGCCGATCTTGAGCGAGCGATCGACGCTTCCGATGTGGGTCGACGAAAGGAGCGGCAGATAGGTCTTCCGGTCGCGATCGAGGAAGTCGAAGATGTTGTGGCGCGCCGGATTGGTGCCGGTGGCGAAAGACGACCAGGCTACGGGCGAGATCGAGGGGTAGCTCGTCTCGAGCGCGAGGTAGGCCCCCATCTTCGCGAGCTTCTCGAAGTTGGGGAGGAAGCCCTTCTTCATGTACTTCTCGGTGAGCTTCGGGTCCTGTCCGTCGAAGCCCACGATGATCAAGCGGCGGATCCAGGGCTTCGCCCGAGAGCGCTGGCGGAAGAAGCGCCAGGCCATGCGGAACGGCCAGATGAGAAGCGACAGGATGGCGATGATGATGGTGGTGAAGACCACCAGAAACGACGACAGAAGCGCGAATCCAGCGCCCGGCCCGATGTAGGCAAAGGCGGGTCGTGGGGCGAGGAACAAGACCAGCGCGGCTACGACCAGGACCGCTCCAAAGGCGCTTCGGGCTCGCATGGGTGCCATCAGTGGGCGCGTAGTGTAGCATGTGCGCCGATGAAGAAGATCTATCGGCGACTCCGGTACGGCGAGCCCGTCATCGTGGTCTCCGGTCTTCCGCGGTCGGGGACTTCGATGGCCATGCAGATGCTGGCCGCGGCCGGCGTTGCCGTGGTTACCGACGGCATCCGCCAGGCGGGCGAGGACAACCCCAAGGGCTATTTCGAGGACGAGCGGGTCAAGGACCTCCATAAGGAGAGCGAGGACCGCAGCTGGATTCGAAACGCCCGAGGAAAGGCCGTCAAGATCATCTCGTTCCTGCTGAAGGACCTCCCCGAGAACAACAACTACAAAGTCATCTTCATGAAGCGCGCGCTTCCCGAGGTCCTCGCATCCCAGAAGAAGATGCTCGAGCGGAGAAACGAGGTGGACGAATCCGGCGACGAGCGCATGCTCGAGCTCTGGGAGAACCACCTCTGGCGGGTTTCCTACCTGATGAAGCACGCCGACCATTTCGAGTCGCTCGAGATCGCCTACTCGAGCGCGATCGGCGATCCGCTTCGCGAGGCCCGTCGAATCCGCGACTTCCTCGATCTCAAAGCGGACCCGGAAACGATGGCCAGAGCGGTGGACGAAAAGCTATACCGCAATCGCACTTGAGGAAGACAATACAAGGGGGATAAGGGGGATAGGAGGGGATAAGGAGATATTTTTCTTATCTCCCTATCTCCTCCTATCTCCACATCCCCCTTCTTACACTCCTCGGGGTCAAGCGCCGATGTAGCCTAGCTTCTCCAGGTGCAGGACTATCTGCTGCGCCGCCTGCTCTGGGCTGGTCTCGGTCGTGTCGATCGTGATCTCGGCGTCCTTCGGCTCCTCGTACGGATCGGAGATGCCGGTGAACTCCTTGATGATGCCCTGGCGGGCCTTGGCGTACATGCCCTTGCGATCGCGTCCCTCGCAGACGTCGAGAGGTGTGGCCAGATGGATCAGGATGAAGCCGCCCCCGGGCTCGATCATCGCCCGGACTTCCTTTCGCACGGAATCGTAGGGCGCGATGGGGGCGCAGACGGCGATGCCGCCGTTCTTGGTGATCTCGGACGCGACGAACCCGATGCGGCGGATGTTGATGTCGCGGTGCTCCTTCGAGAACCCGAGCTCGGAGGAAAGGTGCTTGCGGACGATGTCGCCGTCGAGAAGGGTGACCGGCCTGCCGCCGCGCTCGAGGAGCTTGACCAGGAGCACGTTCGCGATCGTTGATTTCCCCGCCCCCGAAAGGCCGGTGAAGAAGAGCGTGAAGCCCTGGTCCTTTCTCGGCGGATGCGTCCGGCGAAGCTCCTGGACGACGTCCGGGAACGTGAACCATTCGGGAATGTCGCGCCCCTCGGCAAGCCGCTGGCGCAGCTCCGTTCCGGAGATGTTCAAAACGCGCGTGTCCTTGGGAACCTCGTCCTCGGGGAAGTAGGTATCGCGCTCCTCGACGTAGACCATCATTTGAAACGGCACCATGGTGACGCCGAGCTCTCCTTCGTGCTTTTTCAGGAGCTCCTGGGCGTCGTAGGGACCGTAAAAGGGTTTACCCTTCGAGTCCGCTCCGGGGCCGGCGTGGTCGCGCCCTACGATCAGATGAGTGCAGCCGTAGTTTCGCCGGATGATGGCGTGCCAGACGGCTTCTCGCGGACCCCCCATCCTCATCGCCAGCGGCAACAGTGAGAGCTTCGCCGTGTCCCGCGGGTAGTTGGCGGAGATCGCCTGATAGCATCGCACTCTCGTGTAGTGATCCAGGTCTCCGGGCTTGGTCATCCCCACGACAGGATGGATCAGTAAATTCGCCTCTACCTGCCGCGCCGCTCGGAGCGTCAGCTCGTGATGGGCGCGGTGCATCGGGTTTCGCGTCTGGAAGGCGACAACGCGTCTCCATCCCAGGCGGGTGAACTCCTCGCGGAGCCGGGCCGGCGTGTCCCGGAGCGAGCGGAAATCGTAGTGGGACGGGAGCTGCAGACCTTCGAGCCGCCCGGAGGCGTAGTAGGGATTCGAGCGATTCACGGTGTAGGCGACTCCGGGATGCTCGAGGCTGTCGGTGCCGAAGACCGCTTTCGCTTCCGCCTGGCGATCGGGCTGAAAGACCTCCTCGACGCGGAGGGCGGCGAGCATGACTCCTTCCGGGTCCCGCAGGGCGAGGGTCGACCCGTCCCTCAGGTCTCTCGCCAGCGATTCCGGCACGTCGAGGGTGATGGGGATGGGCCAAAGCGTTTTGTCGGCGAGCCTCATGCCGGCGACGACGCCGTCGAAGTCGGCCTTTCCCATGAATCCGGTCAAGGGAGAGAAGCCGCCGTTGAGGAGGAGCTCCAGGTCGCAGAGCTGGCGGGGCGTGAGGTCCCACGAGGGCCAGTCCCGCGATGCCGCCTTCAGCTCGAATTGCCGCTCGGAGGAAACGATGAGGTCCTTGAGGGTTCCTCCATGAGGCGTGATGAGATGCGTAAGCGTGTTGGACATTTTGGACATTTCTGACATGGGCGGCGGAGATTATAGCTCAGGCCTGGTAGTCGACGTCCGCCGCGAGCTCCTGGAATTGAGCGATGTAACTCGAAATCTTCTCGCGGCTCTCGCCCTCGAATTCCTGGAACGAGAGTCCGGCGCCCCGTTTCGCGTCCGGCCCTTCCGCGCGAAGCCAGGCGATGTTGCAGGACACGCGGCAAGCACCCAGCTCCCAGGGGAGCTCGAACTCGAGCTCCGCGAGCGAGCTCGACGAGGGAAGCGATTCGGCGTGGAAAAAGGTTCCGCCTTCACTGAGGTTGGTGAGGAATCCGTCGTAGGTCTGGTCCCGCATCCGGAGCCGTCCCTTGATGATGACCGGCCCGTAGCGTTCGTGCTTTCGCTTGTCCGCGCGCTCGCGGTCGGCGGCGGTCGGCGTCGGCACCGGGTGGACCTCCATCTCCTCGTCCATCGCCTTCTCCAGCACCAGCAGCAGGTCGCCGGTGTCGAGGGCCCCGGAGGCGTAGAACGACTTGATGGAAAGCCCCTCGAGCTCGGTAACGGGGTCGTTTTTCTTCACGAAGCGGTAGTCGCCTTCCGTCAGGTCGAATAGCTCGCGGAGCGCCGCCAGGATCTGGATCCGCCGAAACGTGAGCCGGTGCCGCTCGTCTGCCTCCTTGGCCGCTTTGACCAGGAACGGGAGAGCCGCGGGGGAGTAGGCGCAGACGATGTTGCCGCCTTCGAAAATCAAGAGTCCCTTGGTCGTCGCGCCCTTTACCGAGAGGATTCCGCTTTGCTGCGAGTAGGCGACGATCTGAATGACATCTAGAAGAGGGCGGTTTTCCAATCGTCCGGTATAGGGCATAGGGGGGTGGACCTGGGATCCATGTTACCGAATTGGACCCCGGGGTGTCACCGGCTCTTCAGCACGGAAAAGAGCTCGTTCGCGGGAATCGGCCTCCCGAAGAGATACCCTTGAACCTCGTCGCATTCGTTCTCGTTGAGGACGCTGAACTGGGCCTCGTTCTCGATTCCTTCGGCGACGACGTTGAGCTCGAGGCTGTGAGCCATCGCCAGAAGGGCTTTGGTGATGGCCGCGTCCTTTGGATCGCTCACGATCCCACGCGTGAAGGACTTGTCGATCTTGATCGTGGTGAGCGGGAAGTTCTTCAAGTAATGGAACGTGGTGTTGCCGGTTCCGAAGTCGTCTACCGCGAGCCGGACTCCTATCTCCTTCAGGCGCAGAAGAACCTCGAGCGTCCGGCCGTCGTTCCCACGACCCCGCGCTCGGTGAGCTCCAGCTCGAGCTCTGCCGGATTGGTCTCGGTCTCCTCCAGGATCTGGGCCAGACTGGCGACGAATCCCGGTGCCCGCAGCTCGCGCGGCGAGACATTGACCGAGAGTCGCAGCGGGGAGACGGCCTCCTGCCGCCAGCTCCGCATCCGCTCGCACGCCGTTTTCAGGACAAAGCGGCCGATTCCGACGATGAGCTCGGTCTCTTCCGCGAGGGGAACGAACTCGTCGGCGGCAAGGAGCCCTCTTTCGGGATGCTGCCACCGAACGAGGGCTTCCACTCCGACGATCTCCCGGTTCCGCGCCCGCACCAGGGGCTGGTAGTAAACGAGCAGCTCGTTGCGGGCGACCGCTCGGCGGAGCCGGTTCTCGACTTCGAACCGCTCGACCACCGTCTGGTTCATCGACTCGTCGAAGAACTGGATGGTGTTGCGCCCCTGTTGCTTCGCGTTGTACATCGCGATCTCCGCCTGCCGCAGGAGCTCTTCGGTTCCCGCGGTCCCCTTTTGCGCGAAGGCGATTCCGATGCTGGCGGTAGCGAAGACCTCTCGACCCTCGACGCGGAAGGGGCGCCTCAGCACGTCGAGGAGCCTTCTTGCGGCGAGCGCGGCATGGTGGGCCTCATCGACGTCGCTCAGGAGGATCAAAAACTCGTCGCCCCCATGGCGCGCGACGGTCGAAACGAAGCTGTCACTCTCGCGAGCGACAGAATCTCCCTTTCGAACCGAGCTCAGCAGCCGGCCCGCCACGTCCTTCAGAAGCTGGTCGCCGGCGCCGTGCCCCAGGCTCTCGTTCACTTCCTTGAAGCGATCCATGTCGAGGAGGGCGACGGCCATTTGCCCACCGCGGCGCTCGTTGCGCGCCTGGGCGTTGTCGAGCAGGTCCAGGAACGACAACCGATTGAGGAGTCCGGTGAGGGAGTCGAAGTTGGCGAAGGTGTGAATCTGGAGCTCGGCCTTCTCTAGACGGGCGAGGAGCTTCCGGGGGTCCTTCGAGTCGTCGCGGGCCACGACCTCGATTGCCGCGATCCTCTCGGCACGCGTTTCGATCCCTGTTGGCCCCCTTGGCTCCGCTCTCACCGGTTGCTCCCCAGGCGGACTTCGCGAACGAGCCGCGGACGTCGATGCCCCGAGTCGCGGAGATCGACGACTCCCTCGTTCACGAGAGTCTCCAGGTCGTCGTTGAGGCGTTTGAATAGATCCGTGGGCCGGCCGCGGGACGTCGAGAGAATTCCCGCCCAGATGTTCCGGCCGCTTTCCTTGGCGACGTAGAGCGCGCGGTCGGCGACGCCTACGACCTGCTCCCAGGAAAAGAACGTCGGGCGCGCCGGGTCGAAGGGGTAGAAGGCGAAGCCGATGGAGCAGCTGAGATGCACCGTCTGCTCGAGCCCCACGTCGAACTTCTTCTCTTCCATGACGCTTCGAATCCGCTCGGCGAGACTCTCCGCCGTCTGGGGGTCGGCGTTTCGCCCGACGAGCAGGAACTCGTCGCCGCCCCAGCGGATGATGGTGTCCGATTGGCGGCAGGCGTCGATGAGCATCTGCCTGACCTGGATCAACACCCGGTCGCCGGCGGCGTGACCGTAGGTGTCGTTCAGTCCCTTGAAGCCGTCGAGGTCGAACATCAGGAACAGCAGACTCGATTTCGGCGGCCGGTTCTCCTTGCCGTCGGGCTCCACCGCCTCGTAGGTCCGGTCGACCTGCGCGATCTCCTTCGGGATCTGCTGGAGGAGGAATCGCCGGTTCCAGAAGCCCGTCAGCGAGTCGGTGAGGCTCGCCTCTTCCAGCTTCAGGTTGAACGCTTCGAGGTCCTTGTTGCGTTGCGCCAGCTCCTGGGTTCGGACCTCGACCTCGAGCGAAAGCTTCCGGTTGTATTCCGCCTCGCGCGAAAGCTTCTGCGCCTGCCGGTGGGCGTAGGCGTACAGCAGGCCCGCCACCATCAGGCCGTAGATTCCGTTGGCCCACCACGTGCGCCACGGGGGAGGGATCATCTTCACTCGGACCGCGAGGCCCTCTTCGTTCCAGACTCCGTCGTTATTGGCGGCCTTCACCCGGAAGGTATACGACCGCGGGCTCAGATTGGTATAGGTCGCGCGGCGCAGCCGGCCGGCGTCGATCCAGTCCTCGTCGAACCCCTCGAGCTTGTAGCGATACCCGTTCTTCTCGGGAGCGGTGTAGTCGAGAGCGGCGAACTCGAACGCCACCACCGAATCCTTGTGGGTGAGCGAGATCTCGCGGACGCCAGTCGTCGGCGCGCCCAGATCCACCGGCTGGTTGAACTTTAGAAACGCGGTGAGGGTCACCGGGGGCGCGTGAGGGTTCTCGCGCACCAGGTTGGGGTAGAAGCTGTTGAAGCCGTTTCCGCCCCCGAAGAACATCTCGCCGTCGGACGCCCGGAAGAAAGCGCCATGGTTGAACTCGCTCTGGAGCCCGTCGGTGGCATCGTAGTTCTTGAACGCCTCGGTCTCGGGAGAGAACCGGGAGATGCCCCGGTTGGTGCTGATCCACAGAAGGCCTGAGTCGTCCTCGAGGATGCCGTTGATGATCGCGCTCGGAAGCCCGTCCTCGGTGTCGTAGCGCTTGAAGCGCCCCACGTGCGCCTGCCGGGCCGCCGGCTCCCACCGGTTGAGACCTCCGCCCTGGGTGCCGACCCAGAGCCGCGCCAACCGATCGCGATGGACCACCCATACGTTGTCGCTGCTGAGGCTCGCGGGATCGGCGGCGTCGTGGCGGTAGTGAGAGACGGTGCCGGTTTCGGGATCGAAACGGTTCAGTCCGCCCCCGTCGGTGCCGATCCAGAGAACTCCGTCCTCTCCTTCGGTGATACCGAGGACGCGGTCGTTCGAAAGGCTCGTCGGGTTCGAAGGGTCGTGCTGGTAGCGGATGAACTCTCCCGTGCGGCGGTTGAGGCGATTCAGGCCTCCCTTGTAGGTCCCGACCCAAAGGACACCGTCGCGGTCCTCGTAGATCCTCGTGACCGCGTTGCGGCTCAGGCTGCGAGGGTTCTCGGGATCGTTTCGAAAGTGAGTGAAGACCCCGGTTCGAGGGTCGAGGCGATCGAGTCCCGCATCGAACATTCCGGCCCAGACGATCCCTTCGCGATCGACGGCGAGCGACATCACCCGGTCGTCGGCGAGGCTATTCGGATCGTTGGGACGGTAGCGGTACTGCGTGATGCGGGTGGTCTTCCGATCCAGCCGGTTCAGCCCGTTTCCGTATGCGGAGATCCAAATCGCCCGATCGTCGGGGCCCTCGGCGAAGGCCTGAATGAGGTTTCCGCTCACCTGATTCGGAGAGCTCCCGTCGTTCTTGTAGTGCGAGAAGAAGCCGGTGCCGACGTTCCAGCTGTTGACGCCGCCGTAGGTGCCCACCCAGAGAACCGCGCCCCGATCCTCATAGATTGCGGTGACCCGGTTCTCGACGAGGCTCACCGGGTCCGTGGGGTCGTGGACGTAGCGGTTGAAGTTGCCGCTCTGCGGCCGGTACTCGCAAAGACCTCCATCGGTCGCGACCCAGAGGGTGCCGCGAGAATCCTGACGGATGGCTCGCACCAGGTCGTTCGCGAGGCTGCGCGGCTCCTTGGGGCTGTGGCGAAAATGGCGGAAGCCCTCGGTGTCGGGATCGAAGCGGTCGAGGCCCGCGTCGCCGGTCCCGATCCAGATCGTTCCGTCCCGGTCCTGGTAGACCACGCGAACGAGATCGCTCCCGAGACTGCGCGCGTTCTGAGGGTCGTGGACGAAGTGACGGAACCGCCCGGTAGCGGTATCCATGCGGTTCAGCCCGCCTCCCTCGGTCCCGACCCAGAGCGCCCCGTCTCGATCCTGGACCAGGCTGCGGATGTAGTCGCTTCTCAAGCTCGTCGGGTTCGAAGGGTTGTGGTTGAACCGGGTGAACGTCTGCCTCTCGCGGTCGAAGCGGTTCAGCCCTCCACCCTCCGTGCCGAGCCAGATCGAGCCGTCGCGGTCCTCGTAGATCACGCGAACGCGGTTGTTGCTGAGGCTCAAGGGATTCGTGGGGTCGTTCTCGTACCGCACGAACTTCGAAGTCGAGCGGTCGAAGCGATGGAGTCCGTCGTCTGTGCCCACCCAGAGAACACCGCTCCGATCCTCGTACAGAGCCCGCACGGTCGGCATCGTCCGCGAGCCGGTATCGTCGGGCTCCGGACTGAAGGTTTCGAACTCGTAGCCGTCGTAGCGATTCAGGCCTTCCTGGGTACCGAACCACATGAAGCCTTCGCGATCCTGGACGATGGCGAGCACCGTCGATTGGGAGAGGCCGTCCTCGGGAGTGATGTGGCGGAAGCGGATATTCCGCGCCTCGAGGCCGAAGAGGCGGGTAGTCGAGAGCGCGAGAACGATTGCGGAGAAGATCGAAAGTCGCATGGCGTGCCTTCTTCCGTCCCGCTTCCGGAGCAAAGGCTCCCTTGCCTATTCCGGCTCGACCCAGTTATTGATCGACGTGGCCTCGGTGAGACTGTCGCTCCACATGAAGGCATCGCTCCACATGAACGCGTCGTTCCACATGAAGGAGTCGTTCCACATGAACGCATCGCTCCACATGAACGCGTCGTTCCACATGAACGCGTCGTTCCACATGAACGCATCGCTCCACATGAAGGAGTCGTTCCACATGAACGCATCGCTCCAGACGCTGCCGTCGTCGGCCATAATGTAGTAGTTGCCGTTATCGTCGCGGTTGGCCCGTCCGCGGAAATGTTTGGTGTCGGCGAGGTCCGCGCTCACGTCGAGACCCCGGTTGGCGCAGCCGGAAACGTCGGAGCCGACGGCAGCGTAGGCGTCGATGAGGCCCGCGCCCTGCTGGAAGATGCTGTAGGCCAACTGTCCATCACTTCCGACCGCCGGCCTCGAGGTCGCCATCAGGCGGCACTTCACGTCGTCGGGAGTGAGAGAGGGATTCGCCTGGAGCATCAGAGCGGCGGCGCCGCTCACCACGGCCGCGGCCTGGGAAGTCCCCGACATGTAGAAGTAGTTCCCGAAGAGCCATTCGGGATGGTGGCTCGGGAGACGGCTGAACCTCTCCACCACGCCGACTACGTAGCCGCCCGGCGCCACCACCTCGGGCTTCACGAAAGCCTCGACCGTGGGTCCCGCGGAGGAGAACTCGGCGAGCGCGTCGTCGGTCACGTCACCTACCCTGTTGTAGTTGGTCGTGGCGCCCACGGTGATGACGTAGGGGACGTTTCCGGGGACTCCGATGGTCATTGCCTGGGGTCCTTCGTTTCCCGCGGAGGCGACCACCACGATCCCTGCCTGCCAGGCCGCCATAACCGCCTGGTTCAGCGGGTCGTTCCAGTAGGACGAACGAGGAGGAGCGCTGAACGAAAGGTTCATCACCCGGATGTTCAGCGCTTGCCGCTTGCGGACCACCCAGTCGAGGCCGCGGATCACGTTCAGGTAGTTGCCTCGTCCGTCGTCGTCGAAGGCCTTCACCGAGACGAAGCCCGCGTCGGGCGCGATTCCGTTGGCGGCGCCGTCGTCCGACCCTTCGCTCGAGAGGATTACGCTCGCCACGTGGGTTCCGTGCCCATGGCGATCCCGTCCGAGGTGCGTCTCGTCACGGATGGCGTCGTATCGAACGCCCAGCCGCTTCTGTCCCATGGTGTTGTTGACGAGGGAGTGCCAGGGCCAGAGGCCGGTGTCGACCACGGCGACGGTGACTCCGAGTCCGCTCACCCCTTCCTGGTGGAGCTCATCCGCCCGCACCGCGGAAACGAAGTAGGCCTCCGGGGCCTCGGCGCCGTCGCCTGACTCGTACTGAGCCTCCCGCACCGCTACCGTGCCGCACAGGTGCACGTCGGAGAAGAAGACCGCTTCGTACCGGCCGAGGGTCGGAGACGAGACCAGTCGCACGCGGGTGTCCGGAGAGGCGTAGCTCGTGACGTCGTAGCTCGCGGTGCGCATCGCCGTGTCCGTCGCTGGCCCCTTGAGCCGATCGATCTCCACCCAGGAGACCCCGCCGTCGCCCGACACCTGGACCGATACGTAATCCGACAAGGCGTTGAGGTACCAGCGCATGTACTCCAGAATCAGTACGGCGTTCGCGGCGTCCGAAAGGTCGGCGGTGCGCTCGGCGCCCTTGCTCCCGTAGGCCACGCGCAGCGCGAGCCCGCTCGGAGTGTTCGACATCCCGACGCTTCCGGCGAAGGGCCCGTCGCCCTCGCCCATCTCCTTCCAGATGGTCGAAAAGGTGCGGTTTCCATCGTTGTTGGTGAAGGTCGGCGTCCCGAACTCGTCCGCGACCGTCCACACTTCCTTCTCCATATCGCCGTCGCGGAAGGAGAGCTCGACGTCGTCGATGAGGAAGCTCGGTCGGAGCTCGGAGTACGCGCCGGGGCCGACGCGAAAATGAATGATCGTGTGAGGCGAGGCGAATCCAGACACGTTGTAAGTTCTGGAGCCGCTCGAAGCGCCGCTGAAACCCGTCAGCGTATCGATGATGGTGAACTTCGCACCCTCGTTGCTCGACATTTCGACCACCACGGCGTCGGAGGGAACCACTCCTTCGGACGTGCGGAAGTTGATTCGCAGGACCGTGGTGCCCGCGTCCTCTAGGTCCGCGCTGCGCGAGAACCTGGGCTCGCTTCCGTCGAAGGGTGCAGCGAATAGAGCGGCTCCGCCCGCGATCTGAACGTACCCGGCGGAGGGGCCGGCGCCTCCGGCATCGCTCTCTTCCCACGGCCGCCGCCAGCTCGCGGTCCCGTCCTCGTTCGCAAAGGAGAGGTTCTCGAAAGTGTCGCGAATCGTCTGCACGTCCTCCATGACGCCGCCGAAGGCGGAGGACGCATCGCGGATCCGGAAGGACGATACGGTATTCCGGACGACCATCGGCGCCGCCGTCAGAGCAAGGACCGACGTCTGCTCCGACGCTGCCGTCTCCTCGGCGGGCGCCTCTGGAGCGGGCTCCTCGGCGGGCGCCTCTGGAGCGGGCTCCTCGGCGGGCGCCTCTGGAGCGGACTCCGCGGCGGGTGCCTCTGGAACGAGCTCCGCGGCGGGCGCTTCTGGAGCGGGCGCTTCAGCGGGCGCTTCCTGAGTGTAGCCGGCGAACGTCAGGGACCGGTTCTCGTAGACGCGCAGTCCTCGGATTTGGCGGAGCCCTCGAAGCTGGCCGAGAGTCAGCTTGGCGCCGACCGCATGGATGATCGAAAGCTCGTGGGTGACTTGGCCGCCGACGCGCTCTACCGCCCTCTTGGCGGACTCCATGGTCTGGTGCTGGACGATGAACGATTCACTCGCTTCGGCGCTCACCTGAAGGCTCTCGCCCGGCAGCGGATGGCGATTGGCCGCGCCCCAGAGAAAAACGAAGGCCAACGCCGCCGTTGTAGTGCTGAGTAGGAGTTTTCGTTCGAATGTCATTTCGGCCTCGTTTGATGGGAACCTGGCCGTTAGGAGCAATCGGCGTGCCACGCCCATCGAGGCCCATGGGGGGAGCTCTCCGGGGGCGCGCACGAAGTCCAAGTGCCTCTGAACGCGCGACTTTTGCCGGGAGTTGCCACGTTTCGGCGCGACCCTCGAAGACAGACGCTGCAAATGTGGCAAGCAGAAGCGGCGGGAGCCGAAAAGACGGCGGAGCCGCGCCGCAAAACCGGCGCGGTTAGATTGCCGGCGCCAGGGGGCTTACGGGAAGGGAATCGGATATTCCGCTGAGCTCCTGAGTCCAGCGGCGGTAGGTGCGCACGGTGACCCCCATGAGCGCCGCACCACGGATGGGATCGTCGATATGCGAGATCACTTCGTGCAGCAGGACCGAACGCGCGGTATCGAGCACGTCCTCCCGAGCATCCTCAGAAGAGCGCACGAGCGCCGCGATGCTCGGGCCCACTTCGTTCCACGGCGGACGGCGCGTGAGAATGCCCGCCCGCTCCTGCGACGTCGCTTTCGAAAGCTTGCGGCGGAAGGTGGTTTCCGGGATTCCGAGGAGGGCCCGGGCCCGGCCCGAGACGCCGCCCGCGGCCTCGTAGGCCGAGAGCACCAGGTCTTCGATGAGCCAGGTGCCGAGCGGCAGAGGCTCCCGCGCCCCGTCGGCCACGGCCTCGACCACCTGGCGCCGCAGCGCCGCGCGCAGCTGCTCCCAGGCTTCATCGGGACTCAGCGCCTCGTCGCGCGGACTGAGCGGCACCGGGACCAGGCGCGTCTCGAGGTCGCGCTGGGCGGAAGCGCGTTTCATCACGGAGAGATCGAGCTCTACCGTTTGTTCGGGGGGAAGCGACTCGAGCTCGAGCTCCCGCCATCCGATCTCCGAGCGCTCGGAGAGAATCACCGCCTGCATGATTCGGTTCGAGAGCTCGCGCACGTTCCCAGGCCAGGTGTGCTCGATCAGTGAATCCCGGGCGTGGTCGCTGAAGCGAAGCGCCCCCTTCTGGTACTGCGCGGCAAAATGATCGAGGAAGTGCCCGGCGAGGTGGAGGATGTCGTCGGGCCGTTCACGAAGCGGCGGCACGGTGATGCGCACGACGTTCAACCGGTAGAAGAGGTCCTCGCGAAAACGTCCGGCGGCGGCCTCGACCGCGAGCTCGCGATTGGTGACGGCGATGAGGCGCGTGTCCACGTGGCGCACCCGGGTTCCGCCGACGGGCACCACCTGCCGCTCCTGGACGAACCGCAGAAGCTTGCTCTGGACCTCGAGAGGCAGCTCCCCGATCTCGTCGAGAACGACCGTCCCTCCCTCGGCTTCGAGGAGCCGCCCGATGCGTCGCTCCTGTGCGCCGGTATAGGCGCCCCGCTCGTGGCCGAAGAGCTCGCTCTCGATGAGGGTCGTGGGGATGGCGCCGCAATCCACGATGACCAGCGGCTTCGCCCGGAACGGCGAGAGCTCGTGAATGGTCCGGGCCACCAGCTCCTTGCCCGTCCCGCTTTCGCCGATCAGAAGCACCGTGGCTTTGGTGGGCGCGACGCGGCGGGCGATATCCAGAACCGCTTCCATCTCCCGCGATCGGTACACGAGCTTCGTCTGCTTGAGCGCACGCCTGAGGTCATCTACTTCGGAGCGAAGGCGCGACTGCTCCCGTTCCTGATGTCTCTTCTGCTGGTGGCTGAGCCGGGCGCGGTCGAGAGCCACCGCGAGCTGGGTGGCGAAGGCCCGCAGAAAGCCGAGGTCGGCGGAGCCTTCGAGAGCGATGGAGTCCGCGCGGCCGTCGAGATAGAGACAGCCCAGGCAGAGATCGTTCAGGAGTAGCGGCACCGCGAACGAAAGGATGCGATGCTCCGAGTAGTCGTCCGAGAACGAGACCACGAGCTCCTTGCTCTCCCGGCGCGCGTCCTCGACGAGCGCGAGCTTTCGATGCGAGAGCTCGAGGCCCGAGACGGATTCGTGGCCGCCGGTCGAAGCAGCGCGTTTGGTCAAACCCTCCATGAGGAGGGGCGCACCATCTTCGTCCCAATCGAAGATGCCGACGTGGTCCGGCTTGAGCGTGGTGTACAGCCGATCCACCACCTGCTCGACGAGGTCCTCGACGTCGGAGCTTCCGGCGATGACCGTCATCGTGTCCGAAAGCAGCGTCATGTTGCGGTAGTCCTTGGCCATGTTGCCGGTGTAGACGCCGGTCATGCGGTCGAGGCTTCCGAGGTCACGGGAGTCGAGCTCCGGCTCCCACGCCATCACATGGTCGCCGCCGTAGCGCTTTGCCGCGTTGAGGGCTTTGTCTGCCCGCCGGATGAGCTCGAGGTGACCGTCGATTGCAGGCTCTCCCGGCTCGAACAGCGCGAGCCCGACGCTGATACCGAGCCGGAGCGTGCCCTCGATGAACGGCGTATCGGCGAGCGAGCTCCAGATCTTCTCCGCCACCACACGGCCGGAAGCGGCGTCGGTGTCCGGAAGAAACGAGGCGAAGATGGCGCCGCCGTATTTGGCGACGGTGTCGGAGCTTCGGTGAGAAACGCGGAGGCGCTCGCCGATCTCACGCAGGACGCGATCGCCGGCTTCGTGCCCGAACCTCTCGTTCACCGAAGTGAAGTCATCGGGGTTGATGAACAAAAGAGAGAGAGGGCGCTCTCCGTGTTTGGCCTGGTCGAAGGCTAGCCGCAAACTCGCCTGGAACTCGGCGCGGCCCGCGAGCCCCGTCACCGGGTCATCCAGGATCGAGGAAATCTGCGACGCGTACCAGCCGAGAACCCCGCCGAGGCTGAGAAGCGACGCCAGGTGCTCTCCCTCCACCGACTCGCCTCCGGCAAGAAGGCGAAAGGCCGCGAGGCTCGCCGATCGGCCCCGCTCGCCGTCCTGAAATCGCAGTCCGATCCAACAAACCCTCGGCTCGAAAGCCGCGAGGGCGTCGGAGGCGGAGCCTCGTCCGCGCCGGCGATCTTCCGCCCGGCCCGGCCTCGCGAACGGCGCGCATTCCACGGCGGTGAGCCAGCCCGTGGCTTCCTCGCTCACGATTCGCTGCGGTGCCCCGGTTCGGCGAGCGAGCGTCTCGTTCGAGAGGGCGTAGCGATGCGCGCTATCGACGCCGGCGTGCTCGGGGAGCGGCAGCTCGCCTTCGGTGAGGAAGATGGGGCTCCCCTCGCCGGGCGAAGGAGCGTACAACGACACCGTTTCGGCGCCGCTCACCCGCCGGAGGAGCGAAGCGTAGGCCCGCAGTAGTCCCGTCGATCGATTCACGTTCGAATACCAAGAGCAATGGAGTAAGGTGTGGGGACACCGGGTCTTCGTTGCTTAAATCGCTACTCTTACCAGGTCACCTGCCAGTCGTAGAGGAAGAAATACCAGCCGGCGAAAGCTCCGAAGCCGGAGGCAGAGTCCGTCAGCATGATGACCCCGGGAATCTGGTAGGGATAGCTCGCTCCACCGAACGTCGTCCCGACACCCGGGGATCCAATGGTCGTACCGTCGAGGGTGAGGAGGTAGTCTCCCGGAGCGAGAGAGAACCCGACAGTGATCTGCTGTGGCCCGGGGCTCACCGCCATGCTCCTCGAGTTCAGTAGAGTGCTTCCGGAGCTGTCCCAGAGGCTGATGCCCAGGGTGCCGCCCGCGCCCGGATCCACCCAGACGCTATCGAGGGTCAAGGGCGTGAGCACGGTGAAGAGGACGCCGTCGTAGTAGGAGAAGAAGTCGTAGCTGTCGACGCTCGTAATCCCGGGCCCGACCGATGCGGTCTGCGTCTGCGTCGCGGGAGCCGGCGGCTCCGAAGCCCCAAGAGGGGGAGCCACCAGAACCCGGCGATTGCGAGCGCAGTTTCCAGTGAGCCCGTCCCGAATGAGCTCGACGCGAACCAGCTTCTCGGTGGCGCCGTGAAGACCGAGATAGAGGTGCTCGTAGACTTCCTCGATCTCGGTCGCCTCGTCGGGGAACCTGAAGTCGCGAAAGTGGACGGCGTCGTGCTCGTAGTCCCACCAGATTCGCAGTCTCTTCGGGCCCGGAGCGAGCCCGGTGTAGGAGACGTAGAGCCCCACCTTGTCGTCTTCCACGTAGCCCGGCGAGCTGAAGCGAACGTGAACCGTCGCGACATGCGTGCAGTCGAAGTCTTCCAGCGCTCCCTCGAGAGCGCTGGTCTGGCCGAAGCCGAGATCGCTCGTTGCCGTCTCTCTCGGTGGGATATCGGAGGATCCTGTGGGGCCCGTCGGACCGGAATCTCCGCAGGCGGAAAGGGTGGAAGCGGCGACGAGGAATAGCCCCCAAAGAGCCTTTTCAACCCCCGTAGTCATGTCGCCTTTCCTCTCGGCACCCCATACGGGAGAAACTGCAATCCGCGTGCCGCGCATCCATCGCAATTTGCAAGCTTCTCGGCCTTCGAAACGGTGGAGATTTCCCGCAGTGTCTCGGGGGTCGCGCGGGAGATTTCCCCCAACCCACCTCTCAGGGCTTGGCGCGGGGGACGGTAGTTCCTGGATCAGGCCGCGTATGTGCTATGGCGGCGATCCCCAGGGCGACGACTCCCAGCGCCAGGGCGGCCCCAAAGAGCATCGCCGGAGCAAGAAGACGCCGGCGGGCGAGAACGGGAGCCAGAGACTTGGGGGGGGCGGGGAC
>Ga0184637_10000080_pt1 | contig 61283 bp, 62 predicted proteins | sample PLM3_127_b2_FD_133143 | JGI IMG/M metagenome (GOLD analysis project Ga0184637, IMG submission 133143) | Groundwater sediment microbial communities from an aquifer in East River, Colorado, USA - PLM3_127_b2 | ecosystem: Environmental > Terrestrial > Soil > Riparian zone | place: USA: East River...
AGCCGCTGCTCCCCCGTGAGCGCCCGCTTCGCCGTGAGGTCCTGCGTCACCTCGAGGCAGCCCAGGTACTCGCCGCCCGCGCCGCGGAGGGCCCGGTACTCGATGTGCACGAACCGCCCGCGCAGCTCGATCCAGAACGCGGCGCTGTCGTGCGTGCCGGCGCGGAAGCCGGCCAGGATGCGGTCCACGGTGTCCACCGACGACGGCGGGTGGCAGAGCTGCACCTTCCGCCCGAGCACGGCCTTGCTGCGGGTGAACACCCGCTCCTCGCCGTGACTGAACCAGCGCACCCGGTCGTCGGCGTCCACGAACGTCGCGTCGAGCGGCAGCGCCCCGAGCACCGCCGCGAGCTCGGCCGGGAGCAGGCTGCCCGCCGGCAGCTTCACGCGGCCGCCCGCGAGCGGCTCGCCGGCGCCTTCCGGCACCGAGGCAGGCCGCCAGGCCGCCGCCGGCTCGACCAGGCAGAAGCCGTGGTCGTCGCTCTGCCGCGCCACCTCCCACCACTCGAGCTCGTCGAGCACGTCGAGGCACATCGGCAGGAGGATCAGCTCCTCCTTCTCGACCATTCCCCGCACCGCCTCGGCGACGGGCCGGAGCGCGCCCACCGAGATGGCGCGCGCCGCCGCGGCGTCCTGGACGGCCGAGCCCAGCGCGGCGAGCGCGCCCTTGAGCAGCGCGCGCGTCTCGTCGTGCTTGCCCCACATCACCTGGGGCGGCGCGGTGATCCCGTGCTTCTCGAGGAACGGGAAGAGGAGGTGCTCCTTGCGCAGGTAGTGCTTGTCCACGTCGGCGAGCGCGTTGAGGCGCGCGCGCGCCTTCAGGATCGCCGGCCCCGGATCGGCGCCGGGGGGGAGCGCCTCGAGGGCGGCGCAGGCGTGGAGCAGCAGCTCCGCCTCCTTCGCGAGCGCAGCGTTCTCGGCCGAGAACACCTGGGCCGGGTGACCCGCCGGCGGACGGCGCGCGCCGCCCAGGTCGATGGCGCCGCCGAGCGCCTGCGCGTGGAGGTGGCAGAGCTCCTTCACCTCCGCGACCGGGAGGCCCTCCTCGACCAGCTCCTGCTCGACCTCGACCACGAGCCCGTAGGGCACGCGCCCGAGGGCGCGCACGAGCTGCTGCTGCACGACATCGGGTGCCGTCCCGGCGTGCAGCTCGAGGATGAGGTGCTTGAGCGTCTCCTTGCGCGGGGGCGCGCCCGTTTCGATGAGCTCGCTCACGCCCGGGGCTCGCGGATGAGGGTGAGGAGCATCTTGAAGCGGGTGCGGGCCTTCACCGCGTGCGGGATGCCGGCCGGCATGAGCACCGTCTCGCCCGCCCGCGCGGGGACGGACTCGCCCCCGATGACGAGCTCGACCTCGCCGTCCACCACCTGGACGAAGGCGTCGAACGGCGCAGTGTGCTCGGAGAGCTCCTGCCCCTCGTCGAAGGCGAAGAGCGTGAAGGAGCCGCCGCGCGTCTTCGCGAGCGTCCGGCTCACGACGGCGCCCGCCTGGTAGGCGAGCTCGTCGGCCAAGTGGACCGGATGGGCGGGCGGGAGGGCCGCCGGGTTCAGGACTCGAAGCTCTGCTGCGTGCATCGGGGTCGCTCCTTCTGCGCTGGGGCGCTGTTTCGGAGCGGAGGAAAGCAAGGTCCTGGCCAGGTGGCATCCAATTGGATTCCCGGGGTTTTCAGCTCCAGGGATCCCGAGCGCAACGGAATTTGGGTGGCGTCGCGACGTCATGGCGGTGCAGCGCGGGGATGCGGGTGGCGACCCGACCCCGACCCCGACCGCGACCCCGACCGCGACCGCGACCGCGACCGCGACCTCGACCGCGACCTCGACCTCGACGCCGACGCCGACGCCGACGCCGACGGCACGCCAGCCCCGGCTCGGCGGCCCGCTGTCTACCCGGAGCAAAGCTTCGGCCGCGAGAAGCGACCCATCCAGTCGTCCCCGAACACGAGCCGGGCAGCGTGCTGGTTATGGGGCCGACAGTGCACCTTGATGTTGTCGAGAGTGGAGGCCCCCCCGCGCGCGACCGGGTTCACGTGATCGAACTCGAGCCGACAGGTCGAGCCGCACACGCCGCCCCCCTCGAGCGGCCATTCGCACCGCCCTCCCGCGCGCTGCCACGCCGCGCGCTTCACGGCCGCAGGGATCGCGCGCGAGGGCGTCGGTGGGGAGGGAGCCTCTCTCGATGCGTGCGAGGGCGTCGGGACGGAGGCCATCCCCCGCGGCTTCGCGACGAGCCCCCTCCGCCGCGCGTACTGCGCGAGCACCGCGTCCATGCACGCCTCGAGGAGCTCCTCGGCGCTCGCGCCCGCCTGCGAGTGCGAGAGCGCATCCCGGGTCGCCTCGAGCTTCGCGAGGAACCGCCGAGAGACGGTGAAGTGCAGTCGCGAGAGCTCGCCGTCGAGGGGCTCGACGGCGAACGCCTTGGGAGGAGGAGCAGCCTGCCGCGGCGCCGGAACGAGCGCGAGCGTTGCGGCCGGCGTTTCGGACGTCCGAAACGCAAGCGACCCCGTCTCGTTCATTTCGGACGTCGGAAACGCGAGCGACCTCGTCTCATTCGTTTCGGACGTCCGAAACGCGAGCGAGCTCGTCTCGTTCATTTCGGACGTCCGAAACTGAGGAGCGCTCGCCCCCGCGGTCGAGCCGATTCCATCGGGCGAAGTCCCGCCGCCCGGCACCCCCGCGCGCTCCGGCGCGGCCACGTCCACGTTGGCCGCCGCCAGAGGCGCCGCCGCGCGCAGCGAGGTCACCACGTCCCGCCGCGGCCGATGAGCAACCGGCCGGATGGAGACCGCGACCGCCGCCGCCTCTCGCGCCGAGAGCCCGAAGAACCGCGGCAGCACGTCCGCGCAGTTCTCGGCCGTGATGACCTTCGAGAGCTCGCACACGGAGGAGAGGCAAAGATGGCCCTCTCGCAGCGCCATCTCGACCGCCGCGAACCGCCGGACGAGCTCCGCTGCGGTCTTCCGGTACTGCGCGGCGCCCGCCGAGAGCCCCAGCTCGCGGCGCAGGAAGGAGAAGAGGCTCGCGTGCCCGAGCTCGAGCCAGAGCTTTCGCCGGTCGAACTCCGCGAGCGCGACGAGGAAGTCCGCCATCGCCGTGCGCTCGCGCCGGAGGAGTTCTGCAAGCCGATTAGTGAAGTCGCGTTCGATCGTCATGAAGCCAATCTCGCATGCGTTTTCGAGCCCTCTTCAAACGAACAAAGTCACGCCAGGAGCCGCGAACGCGAACCGGGGTCCGCGCCCCCTCTGACGTTCCCCGTTCTCACGAGCCCGCCCGCGCAGCGCGACGAGAGCCGCATCTCCGCGGGTCCTCGAGTCGCGAAGGCGACTCGGAGCGAAACTCAGTCAAGGGCAACGGTGAGAGTGACGGTGAGAAACTTGGGTGCAACCAACGCGTCGCAGGCTGGAACGACCAGTGAAGTCGCCCCGCCGCCCCGCCGTCACCGCGCGCCAGCCGTCACCGCGCGCCAGCCGCCACCCGCGTGCGCCGCCCCCGCCCGGTGCCCGCCGCCGTACGCCCGCGCAGTCTTGCCGCGCTCCGTCTCGCCCCGCAGCGCGTCCATGCTTGCAGCGCGTCGCCTCGCCCACGCCCCTTCCTGCGGCGTCCGGCTCGTCGCTCGCACTCCGCACCCACGCCGTCGCCGCGGGCGAACCTCCATGAGCAGTCCGCTGCGTGCGACCGGCCGGCGCGGACTCCACCCTCGACGCACCGTGTAACCGCCCCCTGCGCCCCGGCCACACGCAAGCCGATCTCGCGGTTCCGCTTCCCGCGCGCGGTTACGCTTCGGCCGCTGCCTTCTTCGATGCCCAACCCCGCTCGTCCGCACGGAGACGTCCCCGGTTCAAGGTCACGTCCGCAGTGGGGAGGGTCATCGACCCCGACCCCGACCCCGACCCCGCCCGCACCGCGACCCGTCCGCGCGGCGACCCGAGCTCCTCCACCCTCCCATCCGGTGCCGTCACTCGCGCAGCCGGCAGCTCGCCTCGCGGCAGTAGCGCTCGCCGTTCCGCTCTCGGCAGCGTGACGCCGCGGCGGCCGCGGCCGCCTCGCGCGTGGGACCTTCGCCGTGGAACGGGTCGCCGCGCGCCTGGATCTCGCAGCGCCACCCCCCGCCACCCGCGCCCCCACCCGCGCCCCTGGGCTCTGCGCCCCGGTCGGACGCCCGGGCCGCTTCGCCCGCCGCGTGCCCTTGTCGGTACGCCGCGATCGCGTCGGACTCGCGCGCGCCGCCGCACGCCGCCGCCGTCCACCCGAGCTCCTGCGCCCGACCCGCCTCGCCGTCCGCGAGCCCACGCTCGAACGCCTCGTCCGCGCCGCACGGATCGCTCGGCGTGAGCTCCGGCGTGCTCGCGCAGGCTGCGATCGTGACCGCCAGCGCCAGCGCGGCCGCGGCCACGGCCACGGCCGCGGCAGACGGAGGCGTGAACGGAGCGGCTGGAGGGGGCATCGGTTCAGCTCCCTTTTCGCGATCGATAATCGCGGATGGCCGGCGATGTTCTTCTCCGAGCCCCGGCGCATGGCCGCGCCCGTCGCGACGCCACTCCGCTTGCCGCCGCCCCCTCGGGTTCCCCCCCATCTCCGAGGAGCCTCGGGCGCGATGGCGCTCCGGGCGGGGTCGGGTTCGATGCGGACATCGTCTTCGGCGCGGAGGACTGACCGCGTCGAGGCGTGTCCCTCGTCCGCCGGGCGACGCCGCCGATACACGGCCGCCGGAGCGGCGCGCTGGCCGAGACGAGCTCGCCCCGAGGGCGGCCTCGCGGCGCCGCTCTCCTCATGCGGGAAGGATGACAGACCGTGACCCCACCTCAGCCGAGCCGGCGACGCACTCCGGCACCGCCGGCCCGCGGCCTTCACGAACGCCGTGAGGCCGGCTGCCCCCTCACCCCAGCTCGAGCCAGCTGAACCAGACCGAGTGATTGACCTTGTACCACTCGAGGATCTTCCGGATGGCGAGCTGCTTCTCCTTCGGCATCACCTTCTCGTCGATCCGGTCGAACAGGACGCGGATCCGATCGCCGTCGTGCTCGAGCGCCTGCGTGAGCATGGTCTGGAGCTCGTTCCGGATCCGGCCGGAGTCCGAGATCTTCACCGGGCGCCGGACGTGGTCGACGCCGGAGAGGAACCGCACGAGCAGCGGCGAGAAGACGTGGCGCATCTCCTCGATCGGCTCCATGAGCCGGAACGTGAAGGTGATGCGCGAGGAGGCCTTGCGGGTGGAGAGGCGGGTCGTGACCTTGTAGCGCCCCTCGCCCACCTCCCGCACGCCCGGGGTGCCCGTGTACGGGTCGTCGCTCATGTAGCCGATGCTCGCGAGGACGCTCCACTTCTTCTCGGGCAGGAAGTCGTCGGCGCGCAGCACCCGCTTGCCGAGCGGCATGTTCGAGTCCTCGGCGTCGCGGATCGCCTCGGCGTAGGCCTGCACCTTCCCCGCCTCGACCTCGGCGGTCCCGTAGAGCTCGGCGACGCGGCGCGCGAAGTCCTGGCTCGACGGGTCGAGCTGCATGAGCCGCCCCTCGGCGGCGCAGGGCAGCTCGAACGTGGGCGAGAAGACCGCCATCGTGGCGTCCACGTCGAGCACCTCGGAGAGGCTCGCCGCCTGCATCGCCTCGGCGGTCGCGGCGTAGCCGTCGCAGAGGAACACGTGCGTCGCGCCGGCCCGGTCCTTCCAGCTCCCGACGAGGAAGGTCGGGGCGTAGGTCCCGGAGTCGGTGAAGACGTCGATGCCGTGCGGCGTCTTCCAGCCGTCCTCGACGAGGTGGACGCCGAGCACCTTCCACTCCTCCCAGAGCCGGCCGAGCCGGCCCACGCGGCTCTTCCCGCGCAGCGTCCAGACGTGCACGTTCTCGTGGTGGATGCCCGGATACGCCGCGTCGACCATCTCCAGCACGGTCTTGCGCGGCGTCCGGTAGTCGAGCAGCACCGCCGAGCGGTCGGCCGCCTCCGAGACCCGCTTCGGCACGGTGAGGCAGCCCATGTACGACTCGTACGGCCGCGCCATGGTGAGCGGCGAGTCGAACAGGTGGAAGACCGCCATCGGCCCCGTCGGCTTTCCCTCGGCGAAGCGCGAGGTGTTCTCGAGCGTGTCGACGGCGGCGCCCCACACCGTGATGCCCCGCTTCTGGAGGTAGCCGTAGAAGTCGTCGAAGGTCTGCTCCGGGTCGTTGAGCAGCCGGCCGACCGCGCGATCCACCTGGCCCGCCACCTCGGGGCGCGCGTAGACGCGGCCGAACCCGAGGAGCGGGTTCGCGCCCATCTCGGGCGTCTCGCCCGCCTTCGGCATGAGCCCCTCGCCGAGCGAGACCATGATGGCGTGGTTCTCGGGGAGCGTGCGGGTGAGGTGCCAGAGCCCCTCGCTCATCACGTAGGCGCTGATGGCGTCGGCGCCCTTCTTCACCTGGTTGTAGGTCGCCTTGTCCTTGCCCGCGGCGCCGCCGTAGTCGCCGAACAGCCGGGTGCCGAGCGCAGTGGCGGCGGAGGTCATCGCGAGACAGCGGGCGATCCCGCGCGGCGTGAAGGTGTAGGCCGAGACCGGCTCCGCCTGCGCGCGCTCGACCTCCACGTCCTCGAGCCAGAGGTGGAAACGCAGGAGGACGGGCCGGGTGTCGAAGGCCCACTGCGCGATCAGGTTTCGCTTGTCGCCGTCGTTCATGGTGCCCCCTGGCGCGGCCGGTCGGCTTCGCGCGCATTCTACGAGGATGCGGCCGGGTCGTGCCGTCCGCCGCGGGGACGCCCCGCCCGGCGCGCGCCGCTCGCCGCGTGCTACAACGCGACCATGCCGAAGCACAACACGTACTTCGAGGGCCGGGTCCAGAGCGTCGGGTTCGAGCGGAACGGGCGGCGCCAGACCGTCGGCGTGGTCGACGTCGGCGAATTCCACTTCGGGACCGACGCGCCGGAGCGCATGACCGTCGTGTCGGGCGAGCTCCTCGTGAAGCTCGCGGGCGAAGGGGCGTTCCGGCCGTATGCCGCCGGCACGAGCTTCGAGGTGCCGGGCAAGAGCGGCTTCGACGTGAAGGCGCTCGCGCCCGCCGCGTACCTCTGCGAGTTCCTGTAGCGCCTGCCCTCCGTCGCGGCGCTCGCTCCCCGCCGGCCCGTCCGCGCGGCTCCGCCGGCGGAGCCGCGCGCCCGCGGAATGCGACGATGGTGCGAACGGACGCTGCGCGAGCGGCGCGGCGCCGTCCGCGCCGCCGGGATCGGACGCGGTCGCCGTCGAGCGGTCGCCGCCGCTTAGCCGACCTGCCCGGTCCTGCTGCGCCGTGTCATCGACCCCTGTCCGGGCCCCCGGGCCTCTTGCCCTCCGGCCCGGACCTTGTCAGGCTTCGCCTTCTTTTCGCCCACAGGGTCCCTCAGGTCCGGCCGAGCGGCCGCGCCGACGGGACCGCCGCCTCCGCCGGCCCACGGCCCAGGGGAACACCAGAGATGACGACCAAGGCGATCAAGCCGACCCTCGTGAACCCGCTCGACCCGCCGGAGAAGGTCGAGTTCAACATCCCCGGGGAGATCGCGCGGGCGACCGGCGGCTACGAGGAGGCGATGCGGGAGGGCTGGGAGCTCATCCAGCGCCCCGTCCGCTCCGTCCCGATCGACCAGATCGAGAAGCAGCACGCGAAGCGGCGCATGACGGTCTGGGAGCGGATCCGGGTCCTCACGAACGAAGAGCCCAACGTCCTCTTCCAGAACTGGGGCAAGAACCTCGACGGCGCCTCGCTCGTCACCGCCGTCCTCCGCATCAACGGCCGCGACGTCGCCTGCTACGGCCACGACTTCACGGTGCGCGCGGGGTCGATGGACGCGACCAACGGCTCGAAGCTCGCGCGCCTGTTCCGGCTCGCGGGCGAGAAGGGCATCCCGCTCATCGGCATGAACGACTCGGCGGGCGCCTACGTGCCGGCCGGCGTCGGCGGCCTCGACGGGTACGCCGAGGCGTTCACCGCGCTCCGCAAGATCTCCGGCGTGGTGCCGTCGATCATGTGCATGTTCGGCTTCAACGCGGGCGGCGGCTCGTACCTGCCGCGCCAGGGCAGCTTCGTCATCCAGCCCGCCGACACCTTCTTCGGCCTCACCGGCCCGGGCGTCGTGAAGAGCGTGCTCGGCGAGGAGATCTCCCCGGAGGACCTCGGCGGCCCCAAGGTGCACGGCGCCTCCGGCGTCGCGGACCTCACCGTCGCCGACGAGCTCGCCGCGCTCCGCCAGGCGGTCCGGCTCCTCGCGTACCTCCCCGACAACAACCGGGTGGCGGCGCCCTTCGAGGCGACGAGCGACCCCCTCGACCGCAAGACCTGGGAGATCAACACCCTCCTCAAGAAGGCCTTCAACTCGGCGACCGGCTTCAACACGCCGTTCGACGTGTCGATCGTCATCCAGCAGGTCTGCGATCACGGCGACTACTTCGAGATGCAGCCGGAGCGCGCGCGCGAGGTCGTGACGGCCTTCGGCCGGCTCGGCGGCCACGTGGTCGGGTTCGTCGCGAACAACAGCGCGGTGTCGTCGGGCCAGATCGACTGCGACTCGGCCGTGAAGATCGCGAGGTTCGTGCGCTTCTGCAACATCTACAACATCCCGATCATCTTCATGGAGGACACGACCGGCTTCCTCCCCGGCCGCGAGCAGGAGGCGCGCGGCATCGTGCAGGCCGGCCGCTCGATGCTCGACGCCATCGTGGACGTCCGCACCCCACGCATCCTCCTCATCCTGCGCAACGCCTTCGGCGGCGCGTACGCCTCGTACAACAACTACCCGACCGGCGCCGACCTGGTGCTCGCGCTCCCGACGACGCGGCTCGCGGTGATGGGGCCGGCCGGCAAGGAGTTCGTCTACAAGGACGAGCTCCGCAAGGCGCGCGGCGAGGCCGCCGCGATGGTGAAGAAGGGCGCGTCGCAGGCCGAGGCCGCGGAGTGGCTCAAGGCGCAGGAGACGGCGCTCAACCGCCGCTACGAGCGGGAGCTGATGAACCCGAAGGAGGGGCTCGCGCTCGGGTCGATCTCCTCCCTCGTGATGCCGACCGACCTGCGCAAGGCGCTGGGCGAGAACCTCGCGTTCCTGATGCGCCACTACCAGCCCTCGCCGATGTCCGGACCGCAGCGCGAGTTCTACTAGCGCCGTCCCAACCCACCTCCCGCGAACAATCCGGAGAAGAACACGATGGCGCAGAAAGCCGACTGGTACAGCTCGAACCCGCTCGTCCACCGCGACCGCCGCCTGGGGCAGTCCCCCTCGCAGTGGGTGCGCTCCTTCGCCTGCGAGGACCTGAAGCCGCTCATCGTCTGCCGCGGCCCGATCCGCAAGGAGGCGATGGACGTCTTCGACGAGATGGGGATCCGGCACTACGGGATCCTGCTCTCCGAGAAGGACTCGATCGTCTACGCCAACGCGCTCGCCCCCGAGCTGCGCCAGCTCACCGACACCTCCCGCGTCCACCGGGTGCCCGACTACACCGGCGCGACCAAGGAGGAGCGCGTCGAGCGCATGCACCAGATCGTCCAGATCGCGAAGGACAACGGCTACGACTCGGTCTTCGCCGGCTACGGCTTCATGGCCGAGGACGAGGAGTTCGTCTCGACGCTCGAGAAGGCGGGCCTGAACTTCATCGGCCCGAACGCGGTCACGCAGGCGCGCGCCGGCAAGAAGGACGAGGCGAAGCGCACGGCGCTCGAGGTGAAGGTCTCCGTCACGCCGGGCGTGAACGACGTGACCGCGCGCACGCTCGTCGCGAAGCACAAGACGCGCAAGGGGCTCCTCGCGGTCGCCGCCCAGGAGAAGCTGCCGCTCGAGCCAAGGGTCGTGGAGGACGAGAAGCTCCCGCTCGAGCAGCTCGCCGATGCGATCCTGATGGCCTCGTACGCGAAGGGGCTCGACCTCTTCACCATCGAGGAGCTCGGCGAGCAGGTGAAGCTCGAGGTCACCGAGATGTTCCGCAAGCACCCGGCCAGCCGGGTGCGCCTCAAGGCGATCGGCGGCGGCGGCGGCAAGGGGCAGCGCATCCTCGGCGCCTCGCTCCTCGCGCTCAAGACCGCCGACGAGAAGGCGATCGCGCAAGCGGCCGCCGAGGCGCCCACCCTCGTCCGCGAGGTGCTGAACGAGGTGAAGGCGACGGGCGTCGGCGACAACAAGAACGTCCTCATCGAGCTCAACATCGAGCAGACCCGGCACAACGAGATCCAGCTCCTCGGCAACGGCGACTGGTGCGTGTCGCTCGGCGGCCGCGACTGCTCGCTCCAGATGCACGAGCAGAAGCTGCTCGAGATCTCGGTGACGCAGGAGGCGCTCGCGGCGGCCATCTCCCGGGCCGAGGGCGCGGGCCGCAAGGACGAGGCCGCCGCGCTCCGGACGGACCTCGAGATCCTGAAGCGGATGGAGGACGACGCGGCCCGCTTCGGCAGGGCGGTCGGCCTCGACTCCGCCTCCACCTTCGAGTGCATCGTCGATCGCGACCGCTACTACTTCATGGAGGTGAACACCCGCATCCAGGTCGAGCACCGGGTCACCGAGCTCTGCTACGCGCTCAAGTTCACGAACCCGGACGACCCGGAGGACGCCTTCGTCGTCGAGTCGCTCGTCGAGGCGATGGCGCTCATCGCCCGCCACCGCAAGCGGCTGCCGAGGCCCACCCGCGTGCCGCGCTTCGCCGCCGCCGCCGAGGCCCGGCTCAACGCGACCGACGCCTCGCTCTCGCCCCACGCCGGCGGCCTGATCCGCTTCTGGTCGAAGCCGATCGAGGGCGAGATCCGCGACGACCAGGGCATCAGCGTCGTGAACCCCGACACCGGCATGTTCATGCGCTACCGGATCGCGGGGGCCTACGACTCCAACATCGCGCTCCTGCTCACCAAGGGCGAGGACCGGCTCGACAGCTACTGCTTCCTGTCCAGGGTCCTCACGAAGACCAGCCTGCGCGGCATCCACCTCGCGACGAACCTCCAGTTCCACTACGGGCTCGTGAACTGGTTCATCGGCCAGAACGTGATGGCGAAGCCGACCACCCGCTTCGTCGTGCCGTACCTCACGCTCGTCGGCCAGCTCAAGGACGAGGCGAACAAGCTCGACGTGCCGCACGCATTCGCCGAGATGCGCAAGCACTACGCCGCGCAGATCGCGAAGGACGCGGGCGACGATCCGTCGATCGCCAAGGCGATGAACGAGGTGATCGACCGGAAGTACACCCTCCTCACGCGCGTGATGGACCGGCTGCTCGAGGATCCGCACCTGCTCGCGGGCTGGCTGAGCCTCAACCGCAAGAACTACCGGATCGACGGCGGCAAGGTGTTCTGGATCCGGAATCCCCTCGGCGTGCTCAACGACACGTACGAGTACCTGAACATGACCTGGGATCCGCAGAAGCCCGCGGCCGAGGTGATCTGGCAGCACGACCACGAGCTGCTCCAGAAGGCGATCCGCTTCTACTTCGCCCTGCGCCAGACGTTCGGCCTGCGCAAGGAGGAGTTCTACAAGCTCAACGAGATCCTGAAGAGCGACGCGCCCCAGGGCGGCTACGACGCCGAGACGTGGAAGGGGATCCGCGCGGCGCACCTCGGCTTCGAGGCGGGCAACGAGCTCCTCGGCCTGCTCTTCATGCTGGGCGAGGCCGTGAAGTTCTACGACTTCCGCGTGGAGGCGGACCTCGACGTGACCATCCCCGCGCACCTGCACGACCCGGAGCTGCAGGCGCGTATGAAGAAGGTGCTGGTCCCGCCGCCCACGACCAAGGCCGACGAGCTCGTCGCGCCCTTCGGCGGCATGTTCTACCGGCAGGAGGCGCCGGGCCGCCCGCCGTTCATCGCGGACGGGCAGCACTTCGACAAGGGCGCGCCGCTCTACATCATCGAGGTCATGAAGATGTTCAACACGGTGCGGGCGCCGTTCGCCGGCACGATCGACAGGGTCCTCATGACCGGGGTCGACGGGAGCGTGGTGCAGAAGGGGCAGCCCCTCTTCAAGATCACGCCCGACGAGAAGTTCGTCGCGGTGGACCCGAAGCTGATCGAGCGCGAGAAGAAGGCCAAGACGACCGCCCACCTCCTCGCGGTGCTCATGAACCCGCACGAGAAGCTCTACGACGCGCGCGCCGACAAGCTCGACGTGGAGGAGCGCGCGGCGAAGATGTTCGTGGCGGCGGTCTAGTCGGGCCCCGGACGCCCGCCGAGCCCGGCGCGGGCCGCGGCTCGACGGGCGCAGCCGCGCGCCCACGCCGCGCAGCGCGCCGGGTCCGAGTCGTCCTAGGGCCGCCCTGCTCCCGCCCCGGGCGCAGCGGCGGCCTTCGCACGGATGTCCCCCTGGTACTCCGTCGTATCGAACACGACGAACGCCGCGAGCAGCACCGCGAAGATCACCGCCCCGCCCAGCACGACGAGGTGGAACCGGCTCCCCCAGCGCAGGTGCATGAAGTAGAGCGCGACGACGGTCGCCTTGGCGCTCGCGATCCCGAGCGCAAGCACGATGTTGAGCCGCCCCAGGTCCACCTGCGCGGCGGCGACCGTCGCGGCGGTGAGGAGCGCGAGCACGCCCGCGGTCCCGAGCAGCGCCCGCACCGAGAGGACGTGGGGCGCGGCGTGGACCGCGGCGACCGCTGAGACCGGGCTGTCGTTCACGGGCGCTCCGATCACATCAGGTAGAAGAGCGGGAAGAGGAAGATCCAGATCATGTCGACGAGGTGCCAGTAGAGGGCCACCGCGTCCACCGGCCCGTAGTAGCCCGCGCCGAAGTGCCCCTGGCGCGCGCGCGCGACGAGCCAGCCGAAGAGCGCGATCCCGACCAGCACGTGGATCCCGTGCAGCCCCGTCATCAGGTAGTAGATCGCGAAGAACGTTCCGAGCTGCGCCGGGACCGGCAGCGCGCGCGCGGCGTCCGGCAGCGTGGCGAGGATCTCCGCCGAGGGCCTGCAGGACGCGCCCCAGCCGACCCCCGCGTGCAGCTTGTGCGAGTACTCGAGGTACTTCACCACGAGGAACACGCAAGCGAGCGCGATCGTGACGAGCAGGGCGACCTCGAGGCCGCGCCGGCGGCCGAGCTGCGCCGCGCGGACCGACCAGGCCGCCGAGAGGCTCGAGCCGATGAGCACGAGCGTGTTGGCCGCGCCGAGCCGCCAGTCGAGGAAGAAGTGGGCGTAGTGGAACAGCTCCGGGTGGTTCGCCCGGTAGACGCCGTACGCGGTGAAGAGCCCGCCGAAGAAGAGCACCTCGCTCGCGAGGAAGAGCCAGACGCCGAGCTTCGTGGTCTCGAGCTGGACCCCCATGTCCTCGAAGTGGTGGGCGAGGAACGGCGGGCGCTCGCCTTGCGCCGCGTGGGCAGGACCGTGCGCGCTCACCGGCTCACCTCCCCGCGGACCCAGCCCGCCTCGTCCGAGACGTGACGGAGCCCCGAGTAGTCGTACGGGCCGGGCGGCGCGTGCGGCGTCCGCTCGAAGTTGTCCCAGGGCGGCGGCGACGGCGCGGCCCACTCGAGCGACGCCGCGCCCCACGGGTTGGGCGGCGCGGGCCGCCCGCTCCGGAGGGAGCGGAGGAGCCCGAAGAGCGCCAGGCAGAGCCCCGCGGCGAGCACGAACGCGCCCACCGTCGAGACGCGGTTGTGGCCGACCAGGGCGGGCGCGTAGGTCGCGTAGCGGCGCGGCATGCCCGCGACCCCCGCCAGGAACTGCGGGACGAAGGTGACGTGGAAGCCCACGAACACGAGGGCGGAGGACCAGAGCCCGAGCCGCTCGTCGTACATCCGGCCCGTGATCTTCGGCCACCAGTAGTGCAGGCCGGCGAGGAAGGCGGTCATCACCGCGCCGACCATCACGAAGTGGAAGTGGGCCACGACGAAGTAGGTGTCGTGCAGCGGGACATCGGTGGCGAGCGCGCCGAGGAAGAGGCCGGTGAGCCCGCCCACCGCGAAGATCGCGAAGAAGGTGAGCACGTAGACCATCGGCGTCGCGAGGACGATGGCGCCCCGGTACATCGTGGCGAGCCAGTTGAAGACCTTGATGGCCGATGGGATCGCCACGAAGAACGTGAGCCCGCTGAAGACGATCGACGCGGCCGCGGACTGGCCGCTCACGAACATGTGGTGCCCCCACACGAGGAAGCCGATCACCGCGATGGCGATCGAGCTCATGGCGATGAACCGGTAGCCGAAGATCGGCTTGCGGCTGAAGACCGAGACCACCTCCGAGACCACGCCCATGGCCGGCAGGATCATGATGTAGACGGCGGGGTGCGAGTAGAACCAGAAGAAGTGCTGGAACAGCACCGGGTCGCCGCCGTACTCGGGCATGAACAGCCCGAGGTGGAAGATCCGCTCGAGGAAGCCCATCGCGGCGGTGATGCCGAGCACCGGCGTCGAGATCACCTGGATGAGCCCGGTGGCGTAGAGCGCCCAGAGGAACAGCGGCAGGTCGAACCAGCCCATGCCGGGCGGCCGCATCCGGTGGATCGTCGCGATGAAGTTGAGGCCGGTGAGGATGGAGCTGAACCCCACCACGAACAGGGCGGTCAGCGCGAAGAGGATGCCGAGGCCGCGGGCGGACTCGAGGCTGTAGGGCGGGTAGATCGTCCAGCCCGTGTCGATGCCGCCCACGACGAGCGTGGCGAGGAAGAGGATCGCGCCCACCACGTAGAGCCAGAAGCTGATCAGGTTGACGCGCGGGAAGGCGAGGTCCTTCGCCCCGAGCTGGAGCGGCAGGACGAAGTTCCCGAGCGCGGCCGGGATGCCCGGGATGACGAACAGGAAGATCATCACGGCGCCGTGCAGCGTGAAGAGCTTGTTGAAGGCGTCGTTGGAGACGAGCCCGCCCTCCGGCCGCCACAGGTTCAGGCGCAGCACCAGCGCGAAGACCCCGCCGAGCAGGAGCGACGCCCCGATGGCGAGGAGGTACATGACGCCGATCCGCTTGTGATCGAGCGAGAGGAGCCAGGAGCGCGGTCCGCGACCGTGCGAGAGGTAGCTCTCCGCGACGGCGGGAGCGGGAGCGGCGGCGGCGGCTGCGACGGCGGTGCTCATGGGGCCTCCCCGAGCGACTGGAGGTACGCGGCGAGGGCCTGTAGCTCCCGCTCGTCGAGCGCGACCGGAGGCATGAGGTTGCCGAAGCCGGCCACGACCTTGGCCCCCGGCTTGAGGAGCGACTCTCGCAGGTACTCGTCGTCCACGCGGACGAGCGCGCCGTCCACGAGCTTCTCCTCGCGGCCCCAGAGTCCCTTCACGGAGGGGCCGACGCGGCGGGAGCCGTCGAGGCTGTGGCAGCCGAGGCAGCCCTTCTTCGCGAAGACCTGCTTCCCGAGCGCGACCAGCGAGCCGTCGGGGGCGAGCCCCTCGCGCGCCCAGGCGTCGAAGGACCGCTGGTCCGGGTGGACCACCACCGAGGCCAGCATGCGGGAGTGGTCCGTGCCGCAGTACTCGGCGCAGAGGATCGGGTAGGTGCCGGCGAGCGTCGGGGTGAACGTCATGCGGGTGAAGCGCCCGGGCACCGCGTCCTGCTTCAGCCGGAACTCCGGCACGTACAGCGAGTGGATGACGTCGGTCGCCGAGAGGACCAGCTCCACCGGGCGCTGGGCGACGACGTGCAGCTCCTCCGAGCCCTTGCCGCCCGGGTGATCGAACCACCAGGACCACCTCCGCCCGGTCACCTGGACCCGGAGGGGCTTCTCGTCGCTCCCCGCCGCCCGCGTCATCTCGAGCCAGGTCCGGGTGGACCAGACGAACATCACGGCCACCAGCACGAGCGGGATCCCGGTCCAGAGCAGCTCGAGCCGGGTGTCGTGCGAGGCGGTGAGCTCGGGCTCTTCCCGCCCGGGGCGGCGGCGGTAGCGCACGACGAAGAGGATCGTGAGCGCCACGATGAGGACGAGGAAGAAGAGCGAGATCCAGAAGATGAAGCCGAAGACGCGGTCCACCTCGCCCGCGACGCTGGAGGCGCGCGCCGGGAAGAACCCGGGGGCGCCGGCGAGGAGGGCGGCGGAGGTCTCGAGGAGCGAGCGGATCACGGGGAGGTCCGGGTGCGACGGAGGCGCGAGCCGCGGAGCGCGTGCGCGCCGAGGAAGAGGGCGAGGAACAGGAGCACGGCGACGCCTCCCGCGCGCATGATCTTGAGCGCGAGCGGCAGCGGATCGCCGGGGTCGAAGCCCATGCAGGCGAGGAGGAAGCCTCCGAGGCTCGCCTGCTCCTCGGCGGTGGCGATGCGGCCGGCCCCGGCGCGGGCGAGCGCCGCCCGGAGCGCGTCGGGCTCGTAGCGTACGCCGTGCAGGTAGCTCGACACGCGCCCGTCGGGCCCCAGCACCACGAGCGTCGCCTGGTGCGCGAACTCGCCCGAGCGCGGGTCGTAGCGGTACCGGAACCCCACCGCCCTCGCGAGCGCCTCCACCGCGTCCGGCGTCCCGGAGGCGAAGCGCCAGCGCTCCCCGAGCGGCGCGCCGCCGCCGGCCTGGCGGACGTAGGTCTTCTCGTACTCGACGAGCTGGGCGTCGGTCTCGGCCGGGTCGATGCTCACGGTCAGGATCGAGAAGCCCGCGCCGGATCCGCCGAGGGCCCGGAGCGCCTGCGAGAGCCCGGCGAGCTGCACGGAGCAGAGCCGAGCGCAGCTCGTGTAGTTGAAGGAGAGGAGCACCGGGGCGCCGGCGAGCGACGCGAGCGGCAGGGGCCGCCCGTCGTTCTCGCGCAGCACGAGCCCGAGGGGGACCGGCGCGCCGAGCTTCTCGTCCACGCCCACCGAGGCGAGGGCGCGCCGGAGCTCCGCGTTCGGCTCCGCGAGCGCGGGCCGGGCGAGCAGGGCCACGGCGAGGACGACGTACGGGAGGACGAAGGCGTGCGCGGCGCGGCGCGCGCGGCGCGCGGGGAGCGGCGGGGGCATGGGTCTCCGGGACCTCTGGCGTCGAGCTCGGGGAGGGCGCGGCTACTTCTTCGCCTTGCCCTTCGCCTGGCGCAGCTCGAGCACGTAGTAGGTGAGCGCCCAGAGCTCGTCGGGAGGCAGGTGCGCGAAGGACACCATCGTCGTGCCGTCGATGCCCTTCTCGAGCGTGGCGTGGATCCCGGCGGGCGTCGGCGGCTTCCGGTAGGTGCCCGTGACGAGGTTGCGGGGCTTGGGATCGAGCGCCTCGCCCGCCACGCCGTCCCCGAGGCCGGCGTCGCCGTGGCAGGCGGCGCAGTTGGTCTCGTACGAGGCCTTCCCCTGCGCGACGAGGGCCACCGTCTTCTTGGGCGCCTCGCCGGCGCGGGCGGGCGCGGCGAGGAGGAGGACGGCGGAGGCGAGCACGGCGGCGGCGGACGGCAGGGCGAGCTTCATCACGGTGACACCTCTCTCGCGTCGCGAGGACGCTCGGGGGGAAGCGGGGACTGCACGGCGGCGAGCACGTCGGCGGCGAGCGCCGCGAAGCGGGTCTGGTGAGACGCGTCACCCATCGCGGCGATGGGGCGCCCCTCGTCCGACCCCTCGCGGATGGCGGCGTCGAGCGGCAGCTCCCCCAGGAACGGCACGCCACACTCCGCCGCGAGGGCGCGGCCGCCACCCTCGCCGAACGGTCGATGGACGGCGCCGGTGCCCGGGGCGACGAAGTAGCTCATGTTCTCGATCACGCCCGCGACCGGCACGCGCGACTCTCGCAGCATCCGGAGCGCGCGGCGCACGTCGTCGGTGGCGACGGGCTGCGGCGTGGTCACCACCACCGCCGCGGCGATCGGCAGCTCCTGCGCGAGCGTGAGCTGGACGTCGCCCGTCCCCGGCGGCAGGTCGATGGCGAGGACGTCGAGCGGGCCCCAGGCCACGTCCTCGAGGAGCTGCACGAGGGCCGACACCGCCACCGACGAGCGCCAGACGAGCGGCGTGTCGTGCTCGGGCGTGGTGAGGCCGACGCTCATCACCTTCAGCCCGAAGTTCTCGGCCGGGACCATCCGGTCGCGCTCGTCCCAGCGGACGCGCTCGCCCAGCAGCCCGAGCATCCGCGGGACGCTCGGGCCGTGTACGTCGGCGTCGAGCAGCCCGACGGCGAGCCCGCGCCGCGCGAGGGCGACCGCCACGTTCACGGCGACCGTGCTCTTCCCGACGCCGCCCTTCCCGCTCGTGAACACCACGACGTGGCGGGCGTAGGGGGCGCGATTCCGTGGCGCGGCCGTGTGGCCGAACGCCAGGTCCGGCCGTGCCCCGATGGCGACGAGCGGCTCGCGCGAGACGGATCGCTTCACAGGCAGCCCTTGAACGCCCCGGCCTTGGGCTTCGGCGACACCGAGTACTCGTCGACGTCCACGGTGGCGACCTCGGTCCTCGGGTCCACGCGGACCTCCGTGCCGGTGAAGTCGATGCTCCCGCCGCCGAAGGCGCTCTCGAGCTGGTACAGGAAGACCTTCTTCGACGAGAGCCGGTAGATCCGCTTCTCCGCCACGTCGAAGACCACCATGCCCTTGCCGGCCTCGGTCGGCGGGCAGGCGTTGAGCAGCGCGAGGTTCCCCTTCGCGCGCGCGTCGAGCGCGCAGGAGAGGCCGGTCACGACGCCCGCGGTGACCTCCACCTCGTCGCCCGGGCCGGCGCGGGCGACCGCCGCCGCGGCGAGGGCGCCGAGGGCCAACGCGAGTCGCATCATGGGGTCCTCCCGGCGCCCGCCGGCGGGGCGCCCTGCGTCATGAGGTACGTCACCATCGCGTTCAGGTCGGCGGGCGGCAGGGCGGCGTAGGGCGGCATCCTCGACACCTGCTTGCCGCCCGCGTCCGTGCGCGCCCAGACGAACGCCTCGGCGCGCGGGAAGGCGCCGTTCGCGTCCCGTGGCCGGGCGCGGTCCTGGTGCTGGGCCGCGTTGGGGCTCGGCACGATCACCGCGCTCGGCTTCACGATCGACTCGCGCAGGTAGGCGGGCGTGGCCTGCAGCCCGATCGCCGTCAGGTCGGGCGCGAGGCCCGCGCGGGCCAGCCGCCGGTCGCCGACGTGGTGGCACGCGGCGCACATGCCGTCGACGAGCTGCTTGCCGCGGGCGAGGTCCCCGCGGTCCTCCGGGCGGCGCCCCGCCTCGAGCTCGGCGGCGAACGCGGGGTCCACCTCGCGGCCTGGCAGCCGGAGGAGCTTCCACGCGGAGAGCGCCTTGTTTCCGCCCCGCTCGTGCCGGGCGCCGTCCCACACCGCGAACGCCACGGGCACGAGGCCGCGCGCGAGGTCGTTCGCGCCGACGGCGAGCGGACGGACGAAGACCGCCCGCCAGGTGCCGTGTGCCCGGTCGTGGCGCATCGCCGCCTGGACCGCCGGGGCGTCCGCGCGGGTGGACGAGCCGAACCCGGCCGCCACCGCGCTGCGCACCTGGGTCCCCTCCGCGCCCGCGCGCGCGAGGTGGAGCAGCACGCGCTCCTCGCCGTCACCCATGCCGACGTAGGGCAGCCGGCGCCCGGGGCCGAAGCGGAGCGGGAACTGGAGCGCGGCGGCGTCGCCGTACCGCTCGAGCTCGTCGAGGCGCGCCCGGTCCTCCGTCGCGTCCGGCCACTCGAGCAGCACCGCGAGGAGCCTCCCGTCGGTGACGGCCCGCACCGAAAGCGCCCGCGGGGCCGGCTCGGCCAGCGCGGCGTTGGCCGCCCGGTCGTGGAGCCGGAGCGTGCGCTGCGGCGCGAGCGGGATCTCGCGCGCCGGGACGCCGGCCCAGAGCGGCGCACCCGGGTCCGGGGCCAGCGGACCCGGCACCTGCCTCACCTCCACGATCTCGGAGGCGAGGAGCTCGCCCGCGGCGCGGGTGGACGGCGCGGGGAGCGCGACGGCGAGGACGACGGCGGCGAGGACGGCGCGCATGGTCACCTCCCGATCACCTGGAGCGCCTTCGCGCCCCGGCGGCCGAGCTGCACGAGGCCCGGGTCCACGGGCTCGCCGAGCCTGAACATCTCCGAGTGCTTGAACGCGATGAGGGTGTCGAGCAGCTCGGAGCCCTTGCCCGCCTTGCGCTTCGCGAGCTCCGCCTCGATCGTCGCGAGCGCCTTCTTCACGCCCGGGCCGAAGAGCGACTCGAGGTACGGCACCGGGATCCGCTCGCTGCCCGGGATGGGCTTGCCGTGCGCGTCGAACTTCGGCGGGCCGGGGAGCGGCGGCACGTAGTAGACGTTGGCCTGGGTGCCGTACTCGGGGTGAAGCGGGAGCGCCACCTCCCACTTCCTCACGAGCTGGTGGACCTGGCCCGCCTCGTCGTCGAGGTAGCCGACCCAGCGGATCCGCCCCACGCACTGCTGGGCGCAGGCGGGCGGGAGCCCCTTCTCGACCCGCGGGAAGCAGAAGATGCACTTCTCGGAGCGGGAGATCTTCGGGTTGAAGTAGATCTTCTTGTACGGGCAGGCCGCCACGCAGTAGCGCAGGCCCTCGCAGCGCTCCTGGTCCACGAGCACCACGCCGTCCTGGTCGCGCTTGAAGATGGCGCCGCGCGGGCAGGCGGCGAGGCACGACGCGTTCGAGCAGTGGTTGCAGATGCGCGGCAGGTAGAAGAACCAGGAGTTCGGGAAGTCGCCCTCCCCCGCGTCCTCGTCCCAGTTCGGCCCGTTCTTGAGGCTCCCCTGCGCGACCACCTCGGCGCCGAGCGCCGCCTCGTCGAGGTTGAAGTCCCAGGGGGTGCCGTAGTCCGCGCTGCGGGAGGGCACCGTCCCCTCGCGCAGCGCCCCCTTCTCGTCGAAGCCGCCGCCCATCGTCTCCCACCTCGACGGGTAGCCCGTGCCCGGGCGCGTCTCGACGTTGTTCCAGTACATGTACTCGCGGCCGTTCCGGTTGGTCCACTGCGTCTTGCAGGCGACCGTGCAGGTCTGGCAGCCGATGCACTTGTTCAGGTCCATCACCATCGCGAGCTGGCGGGTCGACATGGCGGATCCTCGCTAGCGGCGCGCGACGCCGGAGAACTTCGCGACGTCCACCGTGGCGTCGTAGGCGTGCTGGTTGCCGTCCCAGTTGGTGCCGAACTTGAGGTGGCCCCACCCGTCGCTCACCTCGAGCAGGTTGAGCATCCCGCCGACGAGCGCGTTGTGGTGCTTCTTGCCCTGGAACATGAAGGGCTCCCAGCCGTGCTCCATGAAGAGCGCGTCCCTCGGGACGCTGGCGGCCACCTTGGCCATGAGGATCACCTCGCCGAGGTCGTTCCACATGCGGACGTCGTCGCCGTCCGCGATGCCCTTGGCCTTCGCCACGTCGGGGTTGAGCATCACGTACGGCTTCCCGCGCTGGAGCCGGAGCAGGATGGGCGAGGTCTTGTACGTGGAGTGGATCGACCAGCGCGCGTGCGGCGTCATGAGCAGGTAGGGGAACTTGCGCGTCGCGATGGGCGGCTTCGCCGTCGGCACGTGGGCCCCGGCGGCGATCCAGAGCGGGTGGTCCACGTAGAACGTGAGCCGCCCGCTCACCGTCTCGAACCGCTGGTTCAGGTGGAGGTTGTACTCGAACGAGCTGTAGGGCCGGTCCGGGTAGAGCGGCGACGACTTGCCGGCCTTCTCGTTGAGCTGGAGGAACCCGCCCCGCTCGACCATGGTCCTCGGCGAGTTGGGCTTGAACTGCTCGACGTGCTCGAGCGCGAACTCGACCGCGTCCTTGTCGGTCCGGAGCGTCCCGCCGGCGGTGAACTCCTCGACCAGCTTGTCCAGCGCGTGGAAGCCGGCCTGGGTGTGGGTCGGGTCGGGGATCTTGATGGACCGCTCGTCCTTCGTCCGGGCGTAGCGCTCGAGCGCGAGCGTCTGCAGCTTCTCGGCGATGAGGGTCGAGATCTCCCACTCGCTCTTCACCTCGCCGACGTGCTTGAGGCCGGCGGGCGGGATGGCGAGGTTCGCGAACCGGTGGTAGCCGGGGTTGGTGCGGAGGTCCCACGACTCGTACGGCGTCGTGCAGGGCAGCAGCACGTCGGCGTGCACGGCGAAGTCGCTCATGCGGACGTCGCCATACGCGATGAACTTCGCCTTCTCGAGGAAGGCCTCGCGGTAGCTCGCCTTGTTCCGGCGGAAGCGCGCGTCGGCGAAGACGAGGAACGTCTCGGTCTCGTCCCACCAGGGCTTGCCCTGCTTCTCGCCCGCGTCTCCCTTGGAGCGGTCGACCAGGGCGGCGACCTCCTTCGTGTACGCGTCCTTGCCCTTGCCCGTGGCGCGCCGGAAGTCCTCGTCGGCGAACGACGGGTCGCTCCCCGCGAAGCCGCCGCCGAGCATGAACTCGGAGACGAACCCCGAGGCGAACCGGTGGGTGTAGCGCCCCTGGAACCCGGACAGCCCCTCGAGCCCGCTGATGCTCCACTCGTTCTCGGTGTTGAGCCCGCCCTGCGGGCCGAGCTTGCCCATGAAGGCGGCGAGCGAGCAGATCGCGCGCTGCGAGAGGAGGCCGTTGAAGTGCTTGCCGATCGCGAAGCCCAGCGTGAGCACCGCCACCTTCGAGGTTGCGAGATCGCGCGCGAGCTCGTCCACCACCGCCGGGTGGACGCCGGTCAGCGTCCGGGTGCGCTCCGGCGTGAACGCCTGGAGCTCCTTCACGAAGAGCGTGAAGGCGGGGGCGACCGTGACCTCGTGGACCCCGCCGCCGCCCGCGTGGTCCTTCAGCCGGAGGCGGTAGCGTCCCGCGAGCGCCGGGTCGAGCTTCCAGGCGTGGTCGTCGAGCCGCAGCGTGCTCACCGTCGAGCCCTCGCAGCCCGGGAGCGCCGTGATCTTCCCCTTCGCCCGGTCGAAGGCGAGGAACACCTCGTGGTGCCTCGACGCGTCCGCTGCGAAGAGCTCCGCCGAGCGCCGGTCGAAGCGCGGGTCGGAGAGGTCCACGTCGTAGAGGCGGACGAGCTCCTTCGTGTCGGTGCGAACGAGGAGCGGGAGGTCGGTGAACCGCTGGAGGAACGCCTTCTTGTAGAGCCGCAGCGCGACCATGCGCTGCACGATCGAGAGCGCGAGGTGGCCGTCGTAGCCCGCCTTCACCGGCACCCACAGGTCGGCGTGGATGGCGGTGCCGTTGAGCTCCGGCGTGACCACGATGACCTTGGAGCCGTTGTACTTGCCCTCCCACAGGTAGTGCGCGTCGGGGATGCGAGACGTGTTGGGGTTGCACCCCCAGAAGAGCGCCACGTCGGTCTGGTAGAAGAAGTCGTACGTGCAGCCGAGGTTCCCCTCGCCGTAGACGAGCCCGGCGCCCGGGAACATGTCGCCCACGTAGCTCGCGATGTAGGGCCGCACCGCGCCGAGCAGCGTGCCGAGCCGCTTCACCGAGGCGGCGCGCGCCTCCGAGAGCATGCCCGAGCCCATGTGCACGTAGTTCGCGGCCGGCCCCTTCTCGAGCATCGTCTCGTACAGCCGGGACGCGACCTCGGTGATCGCCTCGTCCCAGGAGATCCGCTTCCACTTCCCCTCGCCGCGCGCGCCGGTCCGGCGCATCGGGTAGAGCAGCCGGTCGGCCTCGTACATGATCTGCGAGTGCTGCACGCCCTTGTTGCAGCCGCGCGGGTTGGCGTCGGGCAGGCGGGGCGAGAGCTGCGGGTAGGACGCCGACTGGTTCTCGCGCGTCACGCGCCCGTCCGCGCCGGTCCAGACCTCCCAGGCGCAGTTCCCCTGGCAGTTCACGCAGTGGTAGGCGTACCCGTGCTGCTCCCCGTCGCCGTACGTCGCGGCGAACTCGGCGCGGTAGGCCGCCTCGGTCGCCTGCGTGGACGGCGGCGGCGGGCCGCCGGCGTCGGCCTGCACCGGCTCGGGCAGCGCGCCCTCCCCGGCGAGCGCCTTCGTCGCGACGCCGCCGGCGGAGAGCGCGGCGAGACCCTTGAGCAGGTTGCGGCGGCTGACGGACATGGGACCCCCGTGCTCCCGCTAGAGGCAGCCGCCGCCGGCCTTGGCCGACGGGGCTGTGTACTCGCCCGAGTCCTCGGGCAGGTTCGCGTCGCTCCACGCCTCCATCCCGCCGGCGAGGGCGCGCGCCGAGGTGAAGCGCGCGACGCAGCGGTCCACCTCGGCCCGATCGCCGCCCGCGGTCACGATCACCGTGGGCACGGAGGAGAGCACCCGCTCGCGGGCCGGCGCCGGGGCGCGCGACGGGTCGCAGCCCGGCAGCGGGATGGCGCCCGGCACGTGCGCGTCCTCGTACCCGTCCTCGAGGTCCTCGCGGACGTCCACGATCTGCAGCGCCGTCCGGGAGCGCGCGAGCGTCCGGTAGAGCTCCTCGGGCGCCACGGGCAGGCGGCGCTCCAGCTCGGCGCGGGTCCGGCCCTCGCCGACGACGCCCGCGGCGAGCACGGCGAGGAGCCCGAGCCACGCGGTCGTCTCGATCCCCGGCCTCACGGCGTCACCCCCGCTGCCAGGGCCGGCTCGAGGCGCGCCTCGAGCGCGGCGTTTCCGCGGCGCAGGCCGACGTACCCGGCGACGAGCGCCAGCGCGGCCAGGGCGAAGAGGATCCGGATCGGTCGCTTCACGTGCGCCTCCGATCAGTCGTAGACGCGCTCGCCCGCCGCCTGGGCGGCGCCGAGGTCGTAGGAGTGCAGGACGAGGAGCCGCGTGTTGGAGACGAGCATCGACACCACGAAGAAGGTCCCGGCCATCGCCAGGCTCCCGACGGAGAGCGTCGGCCAGGCGGCGATGAAGGCGCCCGTCGTGCAGCCGCCGCCGATCAGCGCCCCGACCGTCATCACCGCGGCGGACGAGAAGCTCGTCGCGATGGCGCGCGGGTCGAGCACCTTGGCCGGGACCCCCGGCGCCGCGCCGCGCAGCGGGAGCGACACGCGGTGCGCGAGCCAGGCGCCGGGGAAGACCCCCGCGATCAGGGCCGCGCGCCAGAGGATGTCGTCGGTCACGCGCGGCACCACCTCGAGCGGATGGCCCACCAGGTGGGCGACGCCGCCCACCGCCGCGAGGATCGCGCCGGAGAATCCGAGGTAGCCCCCGTCCGCGGTGGCGAGCACCACGAGCAGCCCCGCGGCGACGCCGGCCACGGGCCAGCTCCACTCGCCGCGGATCCGGTCGAGCACGGTCCGCGGCGCGCGCGCGGGCTCGTAGGTCTTCTCGCTCGACAGCCGGTCCACCACGACCGCGACGGCGAGGAAGAGCGCGCCCCAGACGAGCGCCACCGCGGCGTAGGGCAGGCCGAGCGCACCGTGCACCGTGAGCGGCTTCTGGTTCGCGGCGATGACCCCCGCGGCGAGCAGCGGGTCCTTCACCGCCTCGTAGATCAGCACGCCCGCGACGAGCCCGGCGATCGCGGCCGGCGCGGCGAGCTTCTTCTCGCCCCCGCGCCCGCCCGCCTTCGCGACGCAGGTGCCGGGGCAGAGCCCGGAGACACCCATGCCGAGCCCGAACAGTGCGCCGCCGAGGACGTGGGCGGCGCCGAGGTACGGCATCGTGCGCGGCACGAGGCTCCAGCCCTCCGCGAGGTCCAGCGCGGCGGCGAGGCCGTAGAGCAGCGAGGCGACGCCGATGGCGGTGAAGGCGAACTTCATCACCTTGGTGTCACGGAGGGTGAGCATGCCCATCACGCGCGAGTAGCGCGTGGCGCCCACCTTGTAGAGGACGAACCCGAACCCCGCTCCGAGCAGCGCGCCGCGAAGGAAGGCGGACAAGGCGATCCTCCCGGCTCAGGGCTGCGCGGCGAGGGGGAGCACGGGATCGTTCCCCCACTCGTCCCAGGAGCCGACGTAGACCTTGGCCTTCTCGTGCCCCGCCTGCTTGAGCGCGAGGTACTGGAACGAGCCGCGCCCGAGCCCAACGTGGCAGTAGCTGATGACCGTCTTCCCGGGCGCGTAGCCGTTCTTCTCCAGCTTCGCGAGCTGCTTCTGGAGATCGGCGGCGTCGCGGAGCGTCGGCTTGCCCGGCTCGCCGGCCTTGTTGCCGGCGTACTTGCTCCAGGGCGAGAAGATCGCGGCCGGGATCGCCCCGCCCCGCTTCACGGTCTGCTCCTTGCCGGGGGACGAGAGCGCGGGGAGCAGCTGCTTCCCGGTGAACTCGTCGAGCGTGTGGCGCGAGTCCAGAATGACGTAGCCGGCCGGGTCGGTGGTCGCCTTCTTCACCTCCTCGAGGCTCGCCACCATGTCCCACTGGACGGCGGGCGTGAACGCCTTCGCCGCGGGCTTCGCGGGCGGGCCGGCCTCCACCGCCCCACCCTTCGCCTTCCAGCTCGCGAGGCCGCCGTCGAGGATGCGTACGTCCTTCACGCCGTAGAGCTTGAGGAAGAACCAGTTGCCGCTCGCGTTCACGCCCGGTCCGCTGTCGTAGACCACCACCCGCGTGGACGCGTCGATCCCGAGCGCCTCGCCGATGAACCTCGCCGCGCGGGCCTCGCACATCGGCAGCCCCTTGCAGGCCTTCACGTCGTCCAGGTAGTGCAGGTCGTGCGAGTACGCGGCCACCGAGCCGGGCAGGTGCTCCTTGGCGAACTCCTTCTCCGCGTCGGAGAAGACGAAGCGCACGTCGGCCTGGCCGACGAGGGCCTTCGCCTCGTCGGCGGAGACGAAGGCCGACTCCGTGGCGAGCGCGGGCGCGGCGGCGGCGAAGCCCAGCAGGGCGAGGGTGGCGCGGAGGCTCATGGTCGTTTCCCCTTCGTGCGGGTGCGGGTGCTCCGAGCGGCGGGCGCGCGGCGCGGCGCCGGCGGATCGCCGGCGGAGATCCTGAAGCGGCGGGCCCGGAGGTCGGGCACGCCGAGATCGAGGTGGCTCGCGCGGAAGCCCGCGCCGGCGAGGATGGCGACCGCGTCGGCCGCCATCGTGCAGTACGGGCCGCGGCAGTAGGCCACCACCTCGCGGTCGCGCGGCAGCTCGCCGAGCCGGGATCGCAGCTCCGCGAGCGGCACGGAGCGCGCCCCGGGCAGGTGGCCGGCCTGGAACTCGGGCTCGGGACGGACGTCGACGAGCGTCACCTCCTCGGCCCGGATCCGGGCGAGCAGCGCCTCGCGCTGCTCGGGCCGGAGCGCGCCGAGCTCGTGCCGCAGCCGGTCGAGCTCGGGCAGGAGCTGCTCGGCGAGCTCGCGCAGCGCGCCGTACAGGCGCGAGACGCCCTCGTCCGCGAGCCGGTACTCGACGAACTGGCCCTTCCGCTCGGCAGCCACGAGCCGCGCGGAGCGCATCGCCTGCAGGTGCTGCGAGGAGTTCGCGACCGAGACGCCGGCCGCCTCCGCGAGCGCGTCGACGGTGCGCGAGCCCTGGCGGAGGAGGTCGAGCAGCCGCAGGCGCACCGGGCTCGCCATCGCCCTCCCGAGGCGGGCGAGCTCTCCGTAGTGGGCGAGGGCGGCGGCGTTGCGGTTGATCATGATCAATTGAATGCTTGAACATCTGCCCGTCGGCGGGCGTCCCGTCAAGCCCGAGCCAAGCCGAGCCCCGAGAGGGAGAGCCGTCCCCGGCGCGCCCCTCCCCGGCGGGGTCGCGGCGAGCGCGAGGGAAAGCTCCGCTGAGCGTGAAGCCGACTTACTCGCCCGCAGGGGCGAGGGCGTGCGGCTTCGCGTCGCGCCCCGTGGCGGTCAACGCGCGGTCAACGCGCGGGCGAGGCGCAGAGCGCGGGGCGCGCCGCCGCGAGCACCTCGTCGACCCAGGCGATGACGGCCCGCACCCGCGGCGTCCGCCTGAGGTCGCCGTGCACGAGCAGCCACAGCTCGTGCGGCGGCACCGGCTCGGGCGAGGGAAGCGCGACGAGCCCGGGATCCCGGTCCGCGACGAAGCACGGCAGCACCGCGATGCCCACCCCCGCGCGCGCCGCGGCGACGAGCCCCGCCGTGCTGTTGCAGCGGAACGCGACCGTCCGCCCGGGCGCGATCCGATCGAGCCACCGCTCCTGCGGGGCGGACACGAAGCTCTCCTCGAACCCCACGAACACGTCGCGCGCGAAGTCCACCGGCCCGTCCCGGCGCCGCGCGAGCAGCGCGGGCGCGGCGTAGAGCGCGTAGGCGATCTCCGAGAGCTTGCGGGTGACGAGCCCGGCGGCGCCCGGCCGGCCCATGCGCAGCGCGAGGTCCGCCTCGCGCCGCGTGAGGTCGAAGGCGCGCGAGTCCGCCGCCACCTCGAGCACCAGGCCAGGGTGGCGCGCGCGCAGCGTCGGGACCGCCGGCGCGAGCAGGTGGACGGCGACGTGCGTGGCGCTGGTGAGCCGGACGGTTCCCGCGACCTCCCGGTCGTGCGCGTCGGCGTGGCGCGCGAGCGCGAGCACGTCCTCCTCGACGCGGGAGGCGAGCGAGGCGAGCTCCTCACCCGCGGGCGTCCGGCTCCAGCCCTGCGGGCCGCGCTCGAACAGCGAGAGCCCGAGCTCCGCCTCGAGCGCCGCCACGCGCCGCGCGACGGTGTTCCGGTCGACCCCGAGCCGGCTCCCCGCGCGCGCGAGGCTGCCCGTCCGCACCAGCTCGAGGAAGAACGGCAGGTGGCCCCAGTCCATGCGCGCGGTGCGCGCCGCGAGCGGGGGCGACCCCGCGCGTTCCTGCGCCTCCCCGGTGCCCGGCTGCGCCTTCAGAGACCGCTTCGCCATCGCTAATCCTCTTCGCGAAAGGAGAGCACCATGACGTCGCGAACGGGGACGGTCGTTGCACAGCCCGCGTGGGTCGGACAGGAGGTGGCGCCGCGCGCCGCCGGCAGGGAGGGCGGGGAGCGCCGCGCCGGCGGCGCCGCGGTCGAGGCGCAGCGGCTGGCGCTCGAGCTCCGCGTGCGCACCGCACGGCCGGGCGCGATCGGACTCGCGCTCGGGCTCGGGTTCACGCTGCTCTGGGCGTTCCTGCTGCTCGGCGTGGCGGGGCCGGCGAGCGGGCTGTGAGCCTCCCTCGCCCGCCGCGCCGCCGCCCTCCCCGTCACTGGGGGAAGACGGTCTTCACCCAGGCCTCGGCGCCGTCGAGGTCGGCGGCGAGCGCGTGGACGCGGGCCGGCGACAGACCGAGGGCGCGGGCGCTCTGCAGGATCTCCGCGGCGGCGCGCGGGTGCGTCCCGGGCTCGCGCCGCAGGAGATCCCGCGCCGAGACGAGGCGCACGACGTGGACGAGCGCGTTCGCCTCGCCCGGCTCGAGCTCCGCCGCGTGGTGGAGCGCCGCCGCCTGCGTGAGCGTGTCCGGCAGGCTCCAGGCCTGGTGCATCTCCACGCCGATCTCCACGTGGACCCGGTGCAGCACGCGCGCGATGACGGACGGCTCCGGCGGCGCGAGCTTCCCGAACTGCACGAGCTCCGCGAGCGTGCGCATCGCCACGCCCTTGCCCACGTCGTGGAGGAGCCCCGCCACGAAAACCTGCTCGACGCCCGGCACCGGCGCGACCTTCTGGCGCGCGAGATCGGACGCGCAGCGCCCCACGGTGGCGGCGTGCAGGAAGAGCGCGGTCCAGACCGGCTCGAACTTCGCGTGCGCGCTCGCGGCGTCGGCGCTGTAGAGCGCCTTCATCGAGATGGCGGCGGTGAGCCGCGCCACCTCGGCGATGCCGAGCCGCGAGACCGCGTCCTTCACGGTGTCGATCTTGCGGACCGCCCGGTAGTAGGCCGAGTTCGCGAGCGCCAGCACCCCGCCGGCGAGCGCGCCGTCCACGCGGATGTACTTCGCGAGCTCGTTCAGGTCGACGTCGGGGTAGCGGACGAGCTCCAGGATCTGCATCGCGATGGAGGGGAAGCTCGCCGGATCGGGGCGCGCGGCCGCGAAGTGGTTCCGCACCGCCTCGGCGAGCCGGGCCTCCTCCGCCGAGGGCTCGGGCTCGGCGGCCGCGAACGCGGCCGGCTCGACGGCGAGGGCGGCGGCGAAGGCGGCGTCGGGAGCCTCGGGGCTCGTCGACAGATCGGCGGAGGCGGGCGGCGGCTTCGCGCTCATCGGGATCGCATACCACGGCCCCCCGGCGCGGCGGGAGCACCTCGCCCACCGCCGGCGGCAGCCGTGGCACAGGGTTCAGCGCCCTCGATCGCCGGCCGCGCGTTGCGGGCGCCGTGCGGACGGCACGTGGCGGTCCGGCGGGACCCGGCCGTCGCGGGCGTGTGGGCGACCTCGCCCGGCGCCCGGCGCCCCGCCGCGCTCGCGCCGCGCGCGCTCGAGCGCCGTCTCGCCGTGCGACCGCGAGCGGCGGTCGTCGCGTCAGCCGGTGTCGCGGCCGGCGAGTGTCGCCTGGCACCCAGGCAGGCTGGACGGCGCACGGCTGGACGTGAGGGGGGTCCCCGCTCGCCCGCCGGAACCCGCCCGATGTAGGTGGCGCGGCGCCGCCGGGGGAGCCGGCCCCCGAAGGCTTTTTCGTGCGCGCTCCTGCTCGCGGGGCCAGATTCGACTCCATGGGACGCGAGGCGAGAGAGCTCCTGTCGGCAGGCCCCCTGCGGCTCGCGGCGATGCTCGCCCTGGCCTTCGCCCTCCTGCTCGCGGCGCGCGCCGGCGGGGCCGGCGACGCAGGCCGCGCGGCGGACGACGTGGCGGGCACCTACCGGATGGCGGGGCGGATCCGGGTGGCGCCTGGCTCGTTGCCGGCACACGAGGTCGAGGCGCGCGGCGACGCGACGCTCGAGCGCGGCGCGGGCAGCACGCTGCGGGCCCGGCTCGCGGCGCGCGGTCAGCGCTGCCAGCTCGAGGCGCGGCTCGCGGCGGGCGGCGCCCTCTCCTTCGCGCCCGGCCAGGTCTGCCGCGTGGTCCTCGACGACGAGGAGACGAAGGGGACCGTGGAGGCGAGGCTCGAGCGCGGGAGCGGCCGCGTCTCCGCGGGCGTGCTCGCGCTCGACCTGAGCTTCCGGCTCGACGGCGCGGTGCGGATGCGGCCCGCGTCGCTGCAGGTGCTGGGCACCGCGCTCGGCGAGCCAGGCGGCTGGCTCCCCGAGGTGCCGGTGAAGGGCGACGCGAGCGCGCGGGCCGAGGGCCGGCGCGACGAGTCGCGCGGCGCGGAGCGTTGACGTGGCGGGCCGGCGCTCCAGCGGTGGCGGGTGAGCCATGCGCGACTGGCTGCGCGACCGGGCCGCCGTCGAGCTCGCCCTGCCGGCCGCCACCCGTGAGGTGAACGCGGGCGGCACGCGCGGGTTCCTCTACCCCGTGACCAGCGAGGCGGGCGATCCCTACCAGCTCTTCCTCTGGTTCGACGGGAGCGGCTACCAGGTGAAGGTCGTCGCGCCCGAGGTGGAGGGCTGCGATCCGCACGTCTGCCACCTCTTCCCCGGCGGGCGGATCTGCCTCGGGGCGGGGTCCGGCGGGGGGATGGCCTCGCTCGACGGCGCGTTCGCGAAGAGCGTGCTCTGGGCGAACGGCTTCAGCGTCTGGCGGCGCACGGGATCGTTCCCATTCTAGTGAGGAGGAGGACGCGTCATGGCCGAGGCGGTGCTGGACGAGCTGAAACGGGTGGTGGGTGACAACCGGCGCGACGGCGAGGTCGCCCCGCGGGAGAAGCGGCGCAAGGTCTTCGTCGATCCGGCCGGCCGGATCGTGATCGGCGACCGGCTGCCGCAGGACGACGAGGGGCGCTCGCTGTCGGAGGTGCACCAGGCGGTCTTCGCCGCCGGGCGCTGACCCGCGCGTGCAGGTCCTCGACGCGGTGCTGCGCGCGATCGAGGCCGCCCTCGCCGCCCACCCGGCGGAGCGCGGCGGGGCGCTGCTCGGGCCGCGCGGCCGGCCGCTCGTGTCGCGCTTCGAGCCGGATCCCGACGGCGGCGGCACGGCGGTGAGCTGGCGGCCGTCGCGCGCGCTCGACGCGCGCGTGAAGGCGCTCGAGCGCGAGGACGAGCTCGAGCTGAAGGGGCTCGTCCACTCTCACCCACCGGGCCAGGACCTGCCCTCCGCGAAGGATGCGGAGGAGCTCGGGGAGGGGCTCCGCCTGAACGGCCACCTCGCCTGCTACCTCGGCCCCATCGTCACCGCAGGCGCCGCCGCGCCGCTCGCGCCGCACGAGGCCGCCCTCCCCTCCGGCAAGATCGCCTTCTTCGCCGGCTGGCGCGCGCCGGGGGGCGCGGGGTCCGCGGATGTCCGGCCTCTCCCCGTCGCCGTCGTCCCGCTGCTGCGCGACGTCGAGGCCGCCGCCGCGGCGCTCGGGGGCGGCGCGCCGGAGGTGGCCCTCTCCTGGCTCGGCGAGCTCGCGCTGCCCTCCGGCCGGCTCGAGCTCCCCGGGGCCGGCGAGTTGCTCGTGCTCGCGGGGGAGGGATACCCCGCTCTGCCGCCGCTCGCGCTCCTCACGCCCCCGGGCGGCGCGCCGCGCCAGCTCCAGCTCGCGTGGCCCATCGACACGCCCGAGGCGGGCCGGCTCGCGCGCGCGCTCCGGGACGCGCTCGACGCGCCGGCGGCGAGCGGCGCGGGGGCGGAGGCGGTGCGCGCGGGGCTCCTCGCCCGCACCGCCGGGCTCCTGTCGCCGGCGCTCGCCGCGCGGACGGTGCTCGTCGCCGGCTGCGGCTCGGTCGGCTCGTACGTGGCCGAGCAGCTCGTCCGGAGCGGCGTGGGCGGGCTCGTGCTCGTGGACCCCGAGCCGGTCGAGGCCGCGAACCTGTCACGCACCGTGTACGAGGCGGCGGACGTGGGCAGCCCGAAGGTGGACGCGCTCGCGGCCCGGCTCCTGCGGATCCAGCCCGGGCTGCGGCTCGAGCGGCACGCCCGCGCGCTCGACGCGTTCGCCCCGGAGGCGCTCGACGCCGCGGTGCGCGGCGCCGAGCTCGTGGTGGCCGCGACCGACGACCCGGCGGCGCAGCGGATCCTGAACCGCTTCGCGCACGGCCGCGGTCGGCCCGCGCTCTTCCCCGGGCTCCACGCGGGCGCGCGCGGCGGCGAGGTGGTCATGACCGTGCCCGGCCGCACCCCCTGCTACCTGTGCGCGACGCGCACCCGCGGCGCCGAGCGCGCCGGCCCGAGCTCCCGCGAGCTCGACTACGGCACGGGGCGGCTGCGCGGGGAGGTGGCGCTCGGGGCCGACATCCAGCACGTCGCGAGCGCGGCGGTGAAGCTCGGGCTCTCGTTGCTGCTCGCCCCGGCCGGGGGAGACGCCCGCCTCGCCGGGTTCGCCGAGGGGCCCCTCGCTGCGGGCACCCCGTTCCTCACCCTCTCGATGGTCCCCGACTACTGGTTTTATCCGGAGGTCTTCGGCGACACGCCCGGGCAGGGCGCGTACCAGGGGGTCTGGCTCGCCGCCGCGAGCGATCCCGGCTGCGCGGTGTGCGGCGACCTCGCGGCGCGGATCGACCCGCTCGACGTGCCGCTCGGCCCTCCCGACCGCGCGGAGCTCGCGGCGCTGCTCGGCGAGTGACGCGGAGCGTGACGGGCCAGGGGGGCGAGCGCTCGCCGCGGTGCACCCGCGCGAGCGTCCCCAGGGCAGGTGTCACGCATCCCACGTCTACCCACTCCCCCGGTGCAGACCTAGCGTCACCCCGATGCCGCGCGTGTCGCACCGGTCCGCGGTCCGGACCGCCTCGCTCCTCGCCACCCTCCTCGGAGCGGGCTGCGGCGCGGGGGCGGACGCGGGTCCCGACCTCCACGTCAGGACGGTGGGCGTCATCCTCGCGACCTCCGCCCCGTTCGCGCGCGCCGAGGACTTCCCGGCGCGGCTCGAGACGACGTTCGACGCCGCCCTCGGCTACTGGGGTGGGAGCTGGGACGACCTCGCGAACGTGTCGCTCACGCTCACCGGCGAGACCTCCGTCGAGTGCGGCGGGCGGGCCGCGCTGGGCTGCTTCGACGGCGACATGCGCATCACCACCGTCGACCCCGGCATCGGCACGTTCGACTGCGTCGAGCAGACCGTCCTCGTGCACGAGGTGGGACACGCGGTGATCGGCGACCCAAGCCACACCGACCCGCGCTGGATGGACCTCGCGGCGGTGGAGGCGGCGCTCTCCGGGCGCGTCGGCTACTCGGGCGACGGTGTCACGGAGTGCCAGATCTACCCGAGCGTCTGGCGCCACCCGCTCGGCGAGCCGTAGCGCGCCGATCAGGCGCTGGCCGCGGCACCCGGCGCGTCAGCCCGAGCGGACCATCCGGTCGAAGAGGGCGTCCAGGGTCCGGGCCGGGTCCTCGCACAGGCCGCTGTGGACCGGCCCGACCTGGATCACGGTGCTGCGCGGGGCGACGAGCCAGTGGAACCGCTCGCGCTGGGTGAGGCGGCCGATGGGGCCGCTCCCCTCCCCGCCCGCGGCCACGCGCGGGATGGCGGCGAGGTGAGCCTCGAGGGTGTCGACGTCCGCGCCGGGGAAGAGCGCGAGCAGGCGAGCGCGATCGAGCTCCACCTTCGCGGCGAGGAAGTCGCGGCCGAGGCAGAAGAGGATCACGCCCGCGTTCACGAACTCCTCGCGCTCGACGCGCGGGACGACGCGGACGATCGCGTGGTCAAACGAGGCCGGCGCGGGCACGTTCCGCCTCCGCGAGGAAGATGGGCGCCGCCGCGAGGCGGCGCGTGAGGTGGTCGACGAAGGCGGCGCGGTGCGCATCTGGACCGTCGAAGCGAGGCTCGGCGAGCCAAGCGTCCGGCACCTCCGCGACCGCCGCCGCGATGACCTCGGGCCGGAGCGCCGCGGCGAGCCGCTCCCCGGCGCCGGCGAGCGCGCCGGCGAGCGGCAGGAGCACGTGGTCCTTCACCATCCCGAACGCCGAGGTCACCTGCGCCTCCGCGCCCGCCCAGGCATGCGAGAACCAGAGCGCGGCCCCGTGGTCGATGAGCCAGAGCCGCCCGTGCCAGACGAGCAGGTTCGGGTTGCGCGGCGTCCGATCGATGTTCGAGACGAGGGCGTCGAAGGCGACGACGAGCGACGCCTCCTCCTCGCCCGGCGGCGGCCCGGCGATCGGGTCGAAGGTGATGCTGCCCGGCAGGTAGTCGACGCCCAGGTTCGGCCCGACGCTGCGCCGGAGCAGCTCGCGGATCTCGGGATCCGGCTCGTTGCGGCCCAGCGCGGCGTCGACCTCGAGCACGGCCAGCTCCGGCACGCGCAGCCCGAGCGCGCTGGCGAGCCCGGCCGCGATCACCTCGGCCACGAGCGCCTTCTCCCCCTGCCCCGCCCCCCGGAACTTGAGGACGTGGAGCCCGTCGTCGTCCGCCTCGACGATCGCGGGCAGGCTCCCGCCCTCGCGCAGCGGCGTGACGTAACGGGTCGCCCGGGCGGTCCTCATCGGACCCGAACCTAGCCGCTCGGGGACGTCGTTGGAACCGGAACGCGGAGGAGCTCTCGGGGTCCGGCTTCCCGCCCGGTCAGGGCGTCGGGCCGCCGCGGTCGTGCTCGAGCAGCGCGGAGAGCTGCGAGCGGCGATGGGGGGTGAGGGCGGCGAGCACGGCGCGGACCAGCGGTTCGAGGAACGTCTTCACGGCATTTCTCCGGCGGGCGCGGGGGCCCGCGAGGTTTCGGCCCTCGAATCCGCCTTCGAGGCACGGTGCGTCAAGGCAACGGGGTGGACGCCGCTCGCACCTGCGAGAGCGGCGCGCGGGGCGCACGCGCTCGCCGCCCGGGCGCCCGCTCCGGCGGCGCGAGGTGGCGTCGCCCAGCGCTCGTCCCACCGCGGGCCGAGCCGGGAGACCGGCGCGGCCCGTGCCTTCTCGCGGGTCGCCGCCGGGCCCTCCGGCGCCGGCCTCGCGCGGCGCCGCCGCGCCCGTTACACGAGCCCGCTGTGGTCGACGTCCTCCTCCAGGGCTCGCCCGTCGTGCCCGGCCGCACGCCGGTGCGGGTGGCCGTACGGAACCACGGCCGGGGGGATCGCCCGCCCCTCGTGCTGCTGCACGGCGGCTGGGGATACGAGGCCTACCCCTGGGACGTCGAGCGGCTCGCCGGTTCACGGCGGGTCCTCGCGCCGGACCGGACCGGCTACGGGCGGTCCGAGCGGGTCGCGGAGCTGCCCGCCGGCTTCCACCGGGCGATGGCCGAGGAGACGTTGCTCGTCCTCGACGCGCTCGGGGTCGAGCGGTTCGCGCTCTGGGGCCACTCCGACGGCGCGGTGATCGCGGCCTGGACGACCCTGCTCGCGCCCGGGCGCGTCGAGGCGCTCGTGCTCGAGGCGCTCCACTTCCTCGCGGCGAAGCCGGGCTCCCTCGCGTTCTTCGAGGACGGCGTCGCCGCGCCCGAGCGCTTCGGCGAGGAGTTGGTCCGGGCCCTCGAGCGGGATCACGGCCCGTCGTGGCGAGCGGTCGTGGCGGCGGGCGCGCGGGCGTGGCTCCGGATCATCCACGCGGGCCTTTCCGGCGGAGGCGACCTGTTCGGCGGCCGGCTCGGCGAGGTCCGCGCGCCGGTGCTGCTGCTCCACGGGGCGCGCGATCCGCGCACCGAGCCGGGCGAGCTCGACGCGGCGCGCCTCGCGCTCCCGTCCGCCCGGCTCGAGCTCCTGGACAGCGGCCACGCGCCGCACGCGAGCGCGCGGGTGGGCGCCCGCGCGACGGAGCTCGCGCTCGCCTTCCTCGACGCCCAGGGGGCGTGACGCGCGCGCGGGGGGATGCGCCTCAGCGCCCCCGCTTCTTGCCGCCGCCGGAGCGCGCGCCCTTCACGGCCCGGACGGGCGCGAGGTCGTCGATCCAGCTGAGCGCCGCCTGGGTGCGCGGCCAGCCGAGCGTGGTGATGCCGAGCCGGGCCGCATGGGCCATGTCCTCGGGCGAGCAGCCTCCCGCGATGGCGTGGCGCACCGCCGAGTGGACCGCGCCCTCGGTGTTCACGCCGATGGCGATCCCGAGCTTCACGAGGCGGCGCTCGCGCTCGGAGAGCGGGCCCGTCTCGTGGACGACGCGGCCGAGGTTCTCGAAGGCCTCGGCGATCTCGGGGTTCGCAGCGCGGAACGAGGTGAAGCGGTCGGGGATCTTCTGGGCCATGGCGAGGTCGTACCATGCCCCCGGCGGCGATCGCCGTCCCGGATGCGGCTGGAGCGAGCCCCGACGACGCGCCGGTGACGAGCGCGGTGGCGTCCTTCCACGGTGCGGCCATCCCGCTACCCGCCCCGGCGGCGCCGCACGGTGACGCTCTCCCCGGCGATGCCCCAGTTGTCGGTCTCGATCTCGTCGATGACGACGACCGTGGTGGCGGGGTTCTTCCCGAGCGTGTCGCGCAGCAGCTCCGTCACGCCCTGGATGAGCTTCGCCTTCTGCTCGGCGGTGGCGCCCTCGCGCGTGATCTTGATGTTCACGTACGGCATCAGCCCTCCGGCCGGACGGCGTGGTAGCGGAGCTGGACGAGCCCCTTGGGGTGGGTCCGGGCGCTCTCGAGCGCGAGCGCGCGCTCCGGGAGCGGCCCCTGGAAGAGCCGGATCCCGTCGCCGAGCACGACCGGGATGATCGAGATCGTCAGGTCGTCCACGAGCCCGGCCGCGAGGAACTGCGAGACGACGCTCCCTCCGTCCACGTACAGGTGCCGCGCCCCCTCCGCCGCGAGCCGCTCGACGAGCGCGGCCGGCGGGCCGGAGAAGAACGCCTCGCCGTGCCGCGGGCTCGCCGGGCGGTGCGTGAGGACGACGACCCGCTTCCCGGCGTACGGCCAGGGGTCGAAGCCGAGCACGACGTCGTACGTCCCCCGGCCCACGACCAGCGTGTCGACCGCCTCGAAGAACGCCGCGAAGCCATGGTCGTCGCCCGGCACGTGGACGCGATCGAGCCAGTCGAGGCCACCGTCCGGGCGGGCGATGAAGCCGTCGAGGCTCGTCGCGATGAAGACGGAGCAGCGGGGACGCGCCACCTCGGGCCTCCGAGCCTGCGGGTGTAGCGCCCGGCGCCGGCCCGCGCGAGCACCGGACGGAGCCCCCCGCGCGCTTGTCGCGGCGCACGTCGCGTGACACGCTCGCGCCGCGTGACCGCAAGTGCCTCCGAGCCCAGCGCCGCGGCGCCACGCCCCGACGCGCGCCTGCTCGCTCGCATGCGGCGGCTGCGCTGGACGGCCTTCGCGCTCGTCGGGGCCGCCTACGTCCTCTCCTTCTTCCACCGGATCGCGCCCGCCGCGATCGCCGGCGAGCTGCGCGAGGCGTTCGGCGCGACGAGCGCGGAGCTCGGCGCGCTCGCCGCCACCTACTTCGTCGTCTACACCGTGATGCAGGTCCCGACCGGCGTGCTCGTGGACGCGCTCGGCCCGAGGCGCGTCGTCGCGCTCGGCGGGTGCGTCGCGGGCGCCGGCGCGATCGTGTTCGGCACCGCGCGCAGCCTGGGGGTCGCCGCGGCCGGGCGCGCGCTGGTCGGCCTCGGCGTCTCGGTCGCCTTCATCTCCCTGCTGAAGCTCGTCGGCGCCTGGTTCCACGAGCGCGAGTTCGCGACGCTCTCCGGGCTCGTCATGTTCCTCGGGAACCTCGGCGCCGTGATGTCGGCGACGCCGCTCGCCTGGGCCGCGGGCGTCACCTCCTGGCGGAACGTCTTCGTCGGGATCGGGCTCTCGTCGATCGCCGGCGCCACCCTCACCTGGCTCTTCGTCCGCGACGACCCCACGCAGGCGGGGCTGCCGTCGATGCGCGAGCTCGAGGGGAAGCCGTCCCACGCCCGCCACGCCGGCTCGCCGTGGCAGGGGCTCGCCCAGGTCGCCCGGAACCGCGCCACCTGGCCCGGCTTCTTCGTGAACCTCGGGATCGGCGGCACCTTCCTCGCGTTCGCCGGGCTCTGGGCCGTCCCGTACCTCGTCGGCGCGCACGGCCTCTCGCGCGGCGAGGCCACGCTTCACTCGACGGTGATGCTGCTCGCATTCGCCTTCGGCGCGCTCGGGACCGGCAAGCTCTCGGACCGGCTCGGGCGGCGGAGGCCCCTCATGCTCGCGCTCGGCGCGACGTACGCGGCGTGCTGGATCCCGTGGCTCGCCGGATGGGCGCTGCCCGGCGCGTTGCGGCTCGCGGTGTTCGCGCTCATGGGGGTCTGCGCGACCGCCTTCACGCTCTCGTGGGCGAGCGTGAAGGAGGTGAACCCGCCCGCCCTCTCGGGCACCGCCATGGCCGTCGTGAACACCGGCGTGTTCCTCGGACCGTCCGTGTACCAGCCCCTCGTCGGCTGGGTGCTCGACCGGAGCGCGTGGCGGCCAGCCCTCGCCGTGCTCGGAGCGTGCGCCGCCTGCGGCGTCGTGGCGATCCTGTTCGTCCGCGAGACCTACGCACGGAACGTGATCGTGCGCTGAGCCGCGCGCCGGACGCGCGCCCGCGGCCTCGTCAGCGCTCCGAGGCCACGCGCGCGAACGTCCGCTCGAGCGCGGCCACCTCGGCGAGGTAGCGGGCGAGGTCGTGATCGCCGCAGCGCTCTCCCGGCAGCACGCGGAGGCCGCGGCGGGCGACGAGGGCGCCGCGCGCGCGGCCGCAGAGGTGGATCAAGGCGGCGAGCCGCCTGCGGTCCGCCGCCGAGGCGCCGGCGCTCGCCGAGCCCGCCAGCGTCTCCAGGACGGCGACGTGCAGGTACGCGGAGGTCATCTCGATCGCGTGCCCCGGGACCCAGCGCGCGTAGAGGCCGTTGAACCAGCAGCCGGTCGGATCGAGCCAGGGCCCGTCGCGCGCGACCTCGTGGCCGTGGATGCAGAGCCCGCGCGCCTCCTCGAACGTGCCGTCGGTGATCTGCAGGAGCCCGACGGCGCTCGACGCCGGCGCGTAGATCTCGAACGGGTTCCAGCTCCACGACCACCGCCAGTACGTGCGGGCGAGCGGATCGCCGGCGCTCTCCGCCTGCGCGAGGGCGGCGAGCAGCTCGGCCGTCACGATGGGCGTGGCGTGCGCCTCGAAGAGGTCGCCGTACGCCTCCCAGGTGGCGGCCGGCGTCTTCGTGGAGCTCGGCGCGACGAGGCCGAGGAGCTCGGTGGGCTTGCGCGCCACCTGGACGCAGGCGTTCGCGAGCGCGAGCGTCGCCACCCCGAGCAGGGCCCAGCCGACCAGCGGGAGCCGCGGCGCGCGCCGCACGCCGACGCGCCGCAGCCATCGCGAGAGGCGGCGCGACCAGGCCTCCAGGAAGCGGCGGCGCGCGGCGGTCCTCGAGCGGGCCATTCGCGACATCCTGGCGCAGTGCCGGCCGTCAGGCCAGCGTGGGACCGCACCCCATCTCAGGCCCTCCGCGCCACAGCCCCGTGAGGGCGTCGAAGCGCTCGCCGCGCCGGACCTCGCCGTGCAGGCGGACCGCGGCCGGCGTAGAGTGGCGTCATGTCACGTGATCGCCCGGTCCCGCCCGAGTCCCTCGTACGGATCCCCACGCACTATGCGGTCGGGCCCCACACGGTGACGGTGATGATGGCGATGGACTGGCGGTGGAGCGTCACGGTCGACGGCGCCGCGCTCCCGAACACGTTCGAGACCCAGGTCGAGGCATGGGAGGCCGGGGTACGCGAGGCCGACCGCAAGGACAAGGCTAGACCGATCTAGGAGCGCGCGCCCCGCGTCGGCGGGGCAGCGCGGCGCGGCGCTGCTGCAGGGCGCTGCGGGTGATGCACGGGATCAGGCGTCGGCGGCGAGGCGAGCCAGCTCGCGCGCGAGCACGTCGGGCCGGAAGGGCTTCGCGAGCGTCGCGTTCGCCTCCTTCAGCGGCAGGTCGCGCGCGTAGGCGCTCGCGACGAGCACGCGGCGGTCGCGGTGGCGCGGAGCGGCCCGCAGCCAGTCGAGGAACCGCCAGCCGTTCATGCGAGGCATCGTGAGGTCGAGCAGGATGACGTCGGGCTCGAGCCCCGCCTCGAGCAGCGCGACCGCCTCGAGGCCATCGCCCGCCTCCGAGACCTCGTAGCCCTTGGTCTCGAGCCACTCGGCGAGGACGGCGCGCAGGTCCCCCTCGTCCTCCACCACGAGCACCCGCGCGCGCGGCTCGAGCCTCGGGTCGTGGACGGAGGCGACCTCCTCCGGATCGTTCTGTTGAAGCTGTTCGGGTGTCATCGTGGCGCACCACCCTCCCCCACCATGGGGATCGTGGCCTCCACCGGCAAGGGCGCGAGGCCGGCGAGCGGTCGATGGGTACCTCCCACCTCGAGCGTGACCCGTCGAGCCCTCGCCGGGGCTCGACCCGGTGCACGGCTGCGCCGACGCGAACCGGAGGAGGCGCTCCCGCCCGTCGGTAGGTTACGCATCCGGGCCGGGGCCCGCGGGGGTGCGGGCGCTGGAGGTATCCGGCGCGCGCAGGGAACCGCGCCCGCGTCGCGCCAGGAGATCCGCGGCGAGCGAGCAGGCGACCGCCCAGCTCCCCCCGACCGCCCAGCCGGCCACCACGTCGGACGGCCAGTGGACGCCGACGTAGACGCGGCTCAGGCCGGTCAGGCCGGTGAAGGCGAGCGCCCAGCCGACGACGAAGATCTTCTCGCGCCGCCGAGGCAGCACCCGCGCGAGGAGCGCGCCGAGCGTGAGGTACGTGACGGCCGACATCATCGCGTGCCCGCTCGGGAAGCTCGACGTGTAGACCCACGACGCGTGCGGGACGAGGTCCGGGCGCGGTCGGTCGAAGCCGTGCTTCAGGCCGAGGCTCAGGGCCTGCCCGCCGAGGATCGCCACCCCGAGCAGCCAGACGTCGCGCCGCCGCCCGGTCAGCCACAGGAAGCCGCCCGCGGCGACCGAGAGGAGCGTCACGACGGCGACGCCCCCGAGCGCGGTCAGATCGCGGCCGACCTCCTCCACCCAGCGTGGGCCGCGCGGATCGGAGCGGTCGCCCGGCTCGCGCATCGCGAGGAGCACGGCCTCGTCGATCGAGCGCACCTCGTCGTCGCGCACCGCTCCCGCGACCTCCACGAAGAGCCAGAGCCCGCCCGCGACGACCGCGACCAGCGCCATCGCGACGAGCTCGCGCGCCGAGAGCCAGCGCCGCAGCAGCGCGCGCCACCTCGTGGCGCCGTCGCGCCAGCCCCGCGTCCCCATCCCGCCTCCCGGCGCCTCCGGCCGCGACCGTCAGCGGTCGCGTTCACCATCCGGCGCAGCCTCGGTCTACCCCAGGTCGCGCGCTGGACCTGAGCGCCTCGCGGTCCCTGTTGGGGATGCACGTCTCCGTCCACCTCGGCCCGGGGTGGAGGAGAGGAACCAGCAAGCGGCGAGCTCACTCGCCGGGAGGAACCATCGCGCTCCCCACGCCGTGCATCGCCCCCATCGTGTTCGTGACGTCGGCGGCCGGCGCCTGGCTGGCAGCGTCCGGCTTCTAGCGTCGGTGGCGCCCGCCCGCGCGGCGTGCCGCATCCCCCGCGCGGTCCCGTCCCCCGCGCTACAGCGCGTCCTCGCCGCGCTCGCCCGTTCGGATCCGCACCGCCCCATCCACGGGCACGACGAAGATCTTCCCGTCGCCCGGCTGGCCGGTCCGCGCGGCCCGGGCGAGATCGTGCAGGACGCGCGGGACGAGCGGGTCGGGCACGACGAGCTCCACCTTCAGCATCGGCACCTTGTCCACCACGTGCTCGACCCCGCGGTGGACCTCGACGTGGGCCGTCTCGGCCACGACGCCGGAGACCTCAGACACGGTGATCCCGGCGATCCAGGCGTGGGTGAGGGCCTGCTTCACGTCGTCCAGCCGGGCGGGGGGCACGATGGCGACGATCATCTTCACGCGACACCTCCGAGGCGCGACGTGGCACGAAACGCGCGACGGGCGCGGGAGGCAGGCGCGGCCCTCCGGCGGGACACCCGCCGGAGGACGCGCCCGCGCCCCGCGCCCGGGGCGCGGCTACGGCGAGGTGTTCCCGGCGAGCCCGGCCACCCGCTGGGCGGACGCGCTGCCAGTGCCGACCGCGCCACCCGAGGAGAAGACGCTGCTCGTCTGGAAGTCGGGGTAGGCGACGTTGCCGTGCTCGCCGATGTCGAGCCCCTCGATCTCCTCCTCCTCCGTGACGCGCAGGCCGCCGCTGACGAGCTTGGTCACGAACCAGAAGCCGAGCGAGAGCGCGAAGACCCCGCCGCCGATCACGACGACGCCGAGGAGCTGCGGCCCGAGCTGCTCCATGCCGCCGCCGAGGAGGAGGCCCTTCTTGGCGACCGCGGCGCAGGGCGCCACCGTCGGGTCGGAGAGGAGCCCCAGGGCGATGGTGCCGAACACGCCGTTCGCGAGGTGGACGGCGGTCGCGCCGACCGGGTCGTCGACCCGGATCTTGTCGAAGAAGAGCACCGCGCCGACGACCAGCAAGCCCGCCACGAGGCCGATGAGGAGCGCGCTCGCCACGCTCACGAACGCGCAGCCGGCGGTGATCGCGACGAGGCCGGCGAGGCAGCCGTTGAGCGTGATGCCGAGATCCGGCTTCTTGAGGAACACCCAGGCGGCGATCATCGAGGAGACCGTGCCGGCCGCCGCGGCCACGTTGGTGGTGACGGCCACGTGGGCGATCGAGGCCGCGTCCGCCGCCATGGTGGAGCCCGGGTTGAAGCCGAACCAGCCGAACCACAGCACGAACACGCCGATGGCGGCGGAGGTCATGTTGTGGCCCGGGATGACGTTCACGCGGCCGTCCTTGCCGTACTTACCGAGCCGGGGCCCGAGCAGGAGGATGCCCGCGAGCGCCGCCCAGCCGCCGATGGAGTGGACGACCGTCGAGCCGGCGAAGTCGAGGAAGCCCTTCGACGCGAGCCAGCCGCCGCCCCAGATCAGGTGGCCGCCCACCGGGTAGATCACCGCGACCAGGAAGAACGTGAAGATGAGGAACGCCTTGAACTTGATCCGCTCGGCGACGGCGCCCGACACGATCGTCGCCGCGGTGCCCGCGAAGACGAGCTGGAAGAAGAACTTCGCCCAGTGCGGCACGCCGGCCCAGGAGAGCGCCGAGTAGGCGCCCTGGTAGGCGGCGCCCGTGGCGGGGCTGTTGTCCGCCCCGCCCGCGAAGAAGATCCCCTCGGTCCCGACGAGCGGGTTGCCGTTGCCGAACATGAGCCCGTAGCCCACGAGCAGGAAGGCGAGCGAGGAGACCGCGAACACCACGAAGTTCTTGAAGAGGATGTTGACCGTGTTCTTCGCGCGGCAGAACCCGGACTCGACGAGCGCGAAGCCCAGGTTCATGAAGAACACCAGGAACGCGGCGATCATCACCCACATCGTGTCCATCGCGACCTTCTGGCCGGCGATGGCGTCCGCCATGTCCTGCGTGAAGACCGCGGCGGCGGGCTCCTGGGCGACGGCGGTCGCGGCCCAGCCCAGGAACGCGGCGGCGGCGATGCGCGCCAGCACCTTGAGCGAGAGACGTGTCTTCACCATTTGGCGAACTCCTCGAGACGTGCGGCGCCGCTGCGGAGCGGGGCCGGCGGGTTGACTGCCAGGACGGTACGGGCCGCGCGTCGTGCGGACCGTCCGGGACGCTTGCAGGGCGCGTGCCCACCGGGCGCCGGCGCGCCCTGCCTGATTCCAGGCGCGCGCGCGACGGCGGCGGCCGGCGGCGCTCGGTTTGCGAGCAGGCGATGCGAGAGATCGGGGCGCCGCGGGCGGGCGGGGTGGCCCGTCAGTGGCTGAAGAAGAAGATCCGCACGAGCGCGAGGCAGGCGCCCGCGAGCAGCACGGCGGCGAGGGCATCGCGAGGGTCGAACCGGTCCGGCACCTGACCTCACCGGCTCGAGGGGTCTCGAGCCCGGCGACCGCTCTACCGGGCCGTGCCGAGAAACGCAACGCGCCGGCGGGAGGCCCGCCGGCGCGCCGTGTGACCCGACTCCTCCCGCGCGAGCCGCTACGCGGCGGCCCGCGTCTCCGGCTGCGCCGCCTCCGCGGGCGGCCGCCCGAACGCGCGCGCCGACTCGGCGACGAGGAAGGCGGTGAGGACGAACAGGAGCACCGCCACGGTGGCGTTCGCGACGGGCGGGATCACGGCCGAGCCGGTCGCCGCCGAGGCCGCCTTCGCGAACTGGATCGTCTGGCCCACGAGCGACCAGAGCGTGATCACCATGAGGAACAGCATCGGGGCGAAGGTGAACCAGTACCGCTTGCCGCTCCGGTGCAGCCAGACCGAGACCGCGAGCAGGGTGAGCGCGGCGAGGAGCTGGTTCGAGGTGCCGAACAGCGTCCAGAAGGTCCGGTAGCCGCCCGGCCCCGCCGCGACCAGCACCACGGCGGGCACGGCGGCGGTGATCCCGGTCGCGACGGCCGCCGCGGTGGGCCCGTGGCGGTTCGAGAGCTCCTGCAGGATGTAGCGCCCGAGCCGTGTCGCGACGTCGAGGGTGTCGAACACGAACGTCGAGAACGCCATCGCGCCGAAGGTCGCCGCGAACAGGAACGCGTCCTTCCCGATGAGCACGGTGAGGAAGCTCGCGATGCCGTCGCCGTAGATGCGCCCGGGGGCGACGCCCTTCGACAGCTCGGGGGCGACGATCATGATGGTGGCGAGGGCGATGACCGCCACGAACCCCTCGAGCAGCATGCCGCCGTAGCCCACCGGCTTGCAGTCGCTCTCCTTCGCGATCTGCTTCGAGGTGGTGCCGGAGGCGACGAGGCCGTGGAAGCCGGAGCAGGCGCCGCAGGCGATCGTCACGAAGAGGAACGGGAGCGCGGAGCCGGCGAGGCCGAACGCGGGCGCGGCGGTGGTCATCGGCTGCTTGATCTCGAAGCCGCCGAAGAAGATGCCGATGAGCCCGACGGCGAGCGCCATGTAGAGCACGAACCCGCCGAGGTAGCCGCGCGGCTGGAGCAGCATCCAAACGGGCAGGAGCGACGCGATGAAGCAGTAGATCATGATCGTCACGGACCAGGTGTTCTGGCCGGCGATGAGCAGGGTCGAGAACTGCGTGCCGGCCCAGACGGCCACGAGCGTCGCCGGGACGAAGATCACCGTCATGAGCCACAGGGGCGGATCCCACTTCCGCTGCACGAGCCCCATCACGATGGAGAGGAGCAGGTAGGCGGTGGAGGCGAACGCCACCGCGCCGCCCTTGTTGAACGGCATCGCGCCCTCGAGCTCCTCGGTCTTCCCGACGAAGGTCGCGGCGGTGATGTCCGCGAAGGCGATGATGAGGTAGACGAGCGCGATCCAGATGAAGGCCAGGATCGCGAGCCAGGCATTCCGCCCCAGGTTCTCCTTCACGATCTCGGCGATCGAGCGGGCCTTGTGGCGCACGCTCGCGACCAGCGCCGAGAAGTCGTGCACCGCGCCGATGAAGACCACGCCGAGCGCGATCCACAGGAGCGACGGCCCCCAGCCGAAGAGCTGGCACGCGATGATGGGGCCGGCGATGGGGCCGGCGGCCGCGATGGCGCTGAAGTGCTGGCCGAGGAGGAAGAAGCGCTTCGTCGGCACGAAGTCGACGCCGTCGTTCACCTGCACGGCCGGCGTGGTCCGGCTGTCGTCGAGCGCATACTGGCGGGCGACGAGCTGGCCGTAGAGGGTGTAACCGAGCGTCAAAATCACCACGACGGCGATGGCGATCAGCGTCAGGCTCATGGAGCTCCTCCGGCGCCGGAGATGGGGAACCAGACCTTCCGAGGGGGACCGGCGCGGTCCGCGAGATCAGCGCACGTTCGCGGCACGGTGTTCTGTATCCCAGTGGGGCGAGGCCACTTGCCTCACGCGCGCCAGCGCGCGCTGCTCGACCCGGTGGTGCCGCACCGGAACGCGTCACCCCAACCTCCGCGACGGCGCGCTGCGTCGAGGTAGTAGGTTGCCGCCGTTGCGCATCGGAGGTGGAGATGAGCCTCACCTTCGTCGTGGTCCCGAGCCTCGCCGGGCTGCTGCTCGTGGTGGTGGATCTCGTCGCCGGCGAGCGGCGCAGGCGCCGGGCGCTGCGAGGCCACCTCGCTCCCGTGGACACGCGGGGGCGGTAGCGGCCCGATGGGTCCCTCCCGCCGAGGCGCGCGCCGCCCGCGCCGCGCGCGCTAACGTTCGACCCGTGATGCTCCCTGGACTTGCCGTGCGGCGCTCGGCGCTCGTGCTCCTCGTCGCGGGCGCGTTCGCGGCGGCGGCCCAGCAGCAGCCACCCACCAAGACCGTCGAGAAGCCCGGCAGCCCCCGGCCTGAGCCGGACCCGTTCGCCGCGGAGCACGCCGGGCTCGAAGGCGCCAGCACCGAGGACTGCCTCGGGTGTCACGCCGAGGGACGCGCGGCGGTCCAGGCCCACGCGTCGCATCCGGTGGGGCTCGTCCTGGACGACGCGGCTGCGCGCTCGAAGGGCCAGCTCCGCGCCGCACGCGAGGTCCGCGCGCGGGGCGTGGCGCTCGAGGACGGCAAGATCGGGTGCCTCACCTGTCACGCGCTCGCGTCGCCGTACAAGCACCGGATCGCGCTCCCGCCGGGCGCGGAGGTGAGGCGGGCGGCGGTCCCCGGGGACAAGCGCACCTACGACCCGGAGCTCGCCGAGTCGGCCGCGGCGCCGGGACCCGGCGCGGCGGTCTCGACGAAGCCGCTCTGCCAGGCCTGCCACGTCCACTGAGCGTGGCCGCGGCGCGCGGCGCTCACGCCGGCCGGAACGGCCCCTCGGACGGGAGCGGCGGCAGGCCGGGGTTCGCGCGGGCCGCGACCGCGAGCAGCCGCTCCACCGCGCGCCGGCCCTGCGCGCCGAGGGCGAGCGAGAGCTCGTTCACGTAGAGCTCCACGTGGCGGCGCATCACGGCCTCGTCCATCTCCTGCGCGTGCCGGCGGACGTACTCCGACAGGTGCGGCCGCCGCGCGAGGCCGTGCTCGAGGCTCGCCCGCACCAGGGCGTCGATGCGCGCCAGGAGCTCCGGCCCGAGCCGCCTTCGCGCGACGATCCCGCCGAGCGGGATGGGCGCGCCCGTCTCGCGCTCCCAGAACTCCCCGAGGTCGAGCGCCTTCACGAGGCCCTTCGCCTCGTAGGTGAACCGGCCCTCGTGGATGATGACGCCCGCGTCCACCGCGCCGGCGAGCACCGCCGCCTCGATCTCCGAGAAGACCAGGAAGCGCTTCCTCGCGGCGGCGGGGAACGCGAGCGAGAAGAGGAGGTGCGCGGTGGTGTTCCGGCCGGGCAGCGCGACCGTCATGGCGGCCGGGTCGAACACGCCCGCGCCGGGCCGCGTCACGAGGAGCGGGCCCACGCCGCGGCCGAGCGCCCCGCCCGCCTCGAGCACCGCGTAGGCCGCGGAGACCTGCGGGACCACGCCGTAGCTCAGCTTGGTCACGTCGAGCCGGCCCGCGAGCGCCCACTCGTTCAAGGTCTCCACGTCCTCGTGCACGACGTCGAAGGCGAGGCCGCCCGTGTCGAGCGCGCCGTTCACCAGCGCGTCGAAGATGAAGGTGTCGTTCGGGCACGGGGAGATGCCGAGGGTGAGCTTCATCGCGGGGCGCATCATAGCCGGGCCCGCCCCGTCCCGCGCGCGCCTTACCCTGCCCCCATGAGCGCGAGCAGCACGCCGATGAGCGTCACCGCGATCGGGAAGACGATACGGGTGGTGCGCGAGATCTTCCGCTCGTCCTCGCCGCGGCGGCGTCTACGCGCGGTGCGGGGACGGGAGGCTGCGTTGAAGGCGCGCGGGGCCTAGAGGACCCGCCACCCCTCGAGCACCACCCGACGCCAGCCGAGGAACGACCACACGCCGAGGGTGAGCTCGAGCGCGTCCGGCACGGAGTGGGGCACGTACACCGTGACGCCGTCGATCGTGCGGGGCGCGTAGGTCTCGAGACGGCGGGGGGTCCCGAACTGGACCGAGGGGCACTCGTGCAGGTGCCCCCCGCATCAACCCCCGCGGAACGGCGCGGGGGCGTCGAGGTAGACGGGCGTGCCGCGGGCGCGGATGAGCTCGAGGGCCGCGGGGGAGATGGTGAGCACGCACCCGCAGGATGCCGCGGGCGCCGGCGCGAGGCAACGGCGCGGCCGCCTCGCCCTCGCGCCGCTCGCCGGTCGCTCGGCGTGAACCGGCGGCGCACCCGCGTCCACACGCGAGCAGGTGCGATCCCCTGCAGCCTGGGCGCCCTGTCGCCCGAGCGCCCCGGGCGCTCGGTTTGCGGCGCGCCGCCGCACGCGGCGCCCCACCGCTGGAAGGTGTATAGAGGCCCAACGATCTGGAAAGGCACGGGAACCTCCCCGCCGGCTGCCGCCGCGGGCGCTCCCGACCGAGGACAAGCGATGGCGCAGACGATCGCGAAGACCGCTCCGGGCGACGTGAAGCTCAGGCCCTGGTCCCTCTCCGACGCCGAGGCGCTCGTGCGGCTCGCGGACGACCGGGAGATCTGGCTCAACCTCCGCGGCCCCTTCCCGCACCCGGTCACGATCCCCACCGCCGAGCTCTGGCTCGCCGACCACGTCGCGTCGCCCGCGCCGCGCACCGGCTTCGCGGTGCTCGCCGGGGGAGAGGTGGCGGGCGGAGTGAGCCTGCGCCAGCGCGAGGACGAGCACCGCACCTGCGCGGACCTCGGCTTCTGGGTGGGGCGGCCGTTCTGGGGCCAGGGCATCGGTACCGCCGCGGTGCGCATCGCCACCGCCTACGCGTTCGACACGCTCGGCCTCGAGCGCGTCCAGGCCTTCGTCTTCGACTGGAACGAGGCGAGCTCGCGCGTCCTCGAGCACTGCGGCTTCACGTTCGAGGGGCGGCTCCGCCGCTACGTGCTGAAGGACGGCCGCTACGGCGACGCGCTGCTCTACTCGCGGCTGCGCAGCGACCCCTAGGACGACGGCCGCCACCCGAGGGCGCCGAGCGCGACGGGACGGGGCCGCCGCCGTTCGCCGGACGGAGTGCCGCTGGCCTTGACCCGCCGCTCGGGCTCCTCTACTCCTTCGCTCGCCCCGATGGTGGATCCCCTCGCCCCCCTCCTCGCCGACGGCGTCATCGACGAGGTCGTCGCACGCCTCAAGAGCGGCAAGGAGGCGGATCTCTGGATCGTGCGACACCGCGGCGAGCCCATCGCCGCCAAGGTCTACAAGGCGCGCGAGAGCCGGAGCTTCCGCAACGACGCGGTCTATCGCGAGGGCCGCCAGGTCCGCGACACCCGCACGCAGCGGGCGATGGCGCGCGGGAGCCGCTTCGGGCAGGCGGCGGCCGAGGAGGCGTGGAAGGCCAAGGAGGCCGACGCCCTCCACGCGCTGCACGCCGCGGGCGTGCGCGTGCCGACGCCGGTGATGTTCTACGAGGGCGTCCTGCTCATGGAGCTCGTCGTGGGGCCGGACGGCCACCCGGCGCCTCGCCTGATCGACGCCCACCTGACGCGCGAGCGGGCCGCCGAGCTCTACGCCGACCTGCGTGGCCAGGTGGTCCGGATGCTCGGCTGCGATCTCATCCACGGCGACCTCTCGCCCTACAACGTCCTGCTCGGGCGCGAGGGGCCGGTGGTGATCGACTTCCCGCAGGTGATCGGCGCGGCGCACAACAGCCAGGCCGAGCGCTTCTTCCAGCGCGACCTCACGAACCTGCACCGCTTCTTCGCGGCGCTCGACCCGGCGCTCCACGCGGCGGCCGGGGACGGCCGCGAGATCTGGCGCGCCTACGAGCGGCGCGAGCTCACGCCCGACTTCGTCCCCACGGGGAAGGCGCCGGAGCCGCGCGGCGGCCGCGGGCAGGAGCAGCGGCCGCGGGGGCACGAGCCGCGCGAGGGCGGGCACGGGCCGCGCGGCGGGCACGAGCAGCGGCGATCCGGCCCGCCGGGCCGGGGCGCCTCAGAACCGCGCGCGGACCGCGAGCACCGCGCCGCCGCCGAGCCGGAGCGCCGGCCGCATCACGAGGCGGAGCGCCGCCCGAGTCACGAGGCGCGCGGGCGGGGTGCGCCGGCGCCCGGCGGCGCGCGCGGCGCCGGCCGGCGCGAGCGCGGGCCGCCGATGCCGGAGGTGGTGCGGGTGGCGCGGCCGCTCGCGCCGGCGCCGCACCACGCCCCTCGCGCCGCGCACCCGCCCCCCGCGCCCGAGCAGCCCCGGCCGCCCAACCCCTCGCGCGGGGGCGAACAGCCCCGCCCGCCCCACCCTTCTCGCCCGGGCGAGCCGCCTCGCCCGGGGCACGTCGCTCGCGCGACCGAGCCGGCCCGCCCGCCGCACGCGGCCGCTCCGCACGCGCCGCACGCGGCCGCTCCGCACGCGCCGCACGCGGCCGCTCTGCAGGCGCCGCGCCCGGCGGAGCCCGGCGCCGCTCCGTCGCGCCGCCGGCGCCGGCGGCGGCGCCGCGGTCCCCCCCAGCGCTGACGCGCGTCGGCGTCTACCTCGAGCCGTCGCCCGACGCGCTGCGGCTCGTGGCCGCCCCTCACGGCAAGAGCCGGATGTCGCTCGCCTGGGCCGGGTGCTTCCCCACCTTGCCGGCGTAGAACGCGCGGATACGGGCCATGTCCTGCACCTCGTCCCCGGTGAGCGTCAGGTACGTCGTGAGGGCGCAGACCCGCTCCCGGTAGTCCGCATACGCGAGCCCGAGCGGCACCCGGGCCTCGAGCGCGAGCCGGTAGAACCCGGACTTCCAGTGATCGGTGTGGGCGCGCGTACCCTCGGGCGCGAGGGCGAGCCAGAGCCGCGGCCGCCGCGCGAACTCCTGCACGAGCTGGCCGATGATCCCGGCGTGCGCGCCCCGGTCCACGGGGATGCCGCCCATGCGCCGCAGCAGCGCGCCGAAGGGCCAGCGGAAGATGGTGTGCTTGCCGAGGAATTGGACCGGGAGGCCCCACGCCAGCTTGGTGAGGTACCCGATCACGAAGTCCCAGTTGGACGTGTGCGGGTAGAACACGATCACGCAGCGCGGGCCCGGCGGGGGGACGACCTCCGTCCGCCAGCCGAGGAGCGCCAGCGCAGCCTTCGCGATCCACCGCACGTGTCCCCCTCGTGAGCGGCGCGCCCGAGCCCCGCGCGGCGCGCCGGAGGGACGATACGCGAAAGCGACGGGGGGTAACGCGCTTCCTCGCGGAGGACCGCCCTGACGGCCCGCCCGCGGGCGCGCCTCACGCCGCCGCGGACGCCTCCGCCTTCCGGAAGCGGTTCAGGTCCCGCACCGTCTCGAACCGCTCGCCGAGCAGCGCCGTGAGGCTGCGCAGGATCGCCCGGACCACCCGCTCCTCGCAGGCGGCGTCGAAGCGGATCTGCTCGTCGAGCCAGCGCTCGAGCCAGGCGGGATCCGGCAGCCGGCTCTGCACGGTGTCGTTCGGGAAGAGCGCCTTGTTCACGTGCAGGTTGGTCGGGTGGAGCGGCTTGCCGCCCCGGCCGCCGCTCGCCATCAGGACGCCGATGCGCGCGAAGGCGGCGCGCGCCGCCGCCGGCTCCTGGGCGAGCGCCCGCTGCATGTAGCGGAGGTACGCGCCGCCGTGGCGCGCCTCGTCCTCCGAGATGAGGCCGTAGATGTGCTTCAGCACGGGCTCGGTGTGCCAGGCCGCGGCGCGCCGGTACCAGCGCGTGAGCCGCAGCTCGCCGCAGAAGTGGAGCATGAGCGTCTCGAGCGGCGGCGCCGGGTCGAACTCGAAGCGGACGGCGTGCAGCTCGGCGTCGGTCGGCACGAGCTCCGGCCGGAAGCGGCGCAGGTACTCCATGAGGACGAGGGCGTGCTTCTGCTCCTCGTAGAACCAGACCGACATGAAGGCGGAGAAGTCGCTGTCGTGGCGGTTGTCGCGCAGGAACATCTCCGTCGCGGGCAGGGCCGACCACTCGGTGATGGCGTTCATGCGGACGGTGAGCGCCTGCTCGTCCGAGAGGGCGGCGGGGTCGAAGTCGTCCCACGGAACGTCGTCCGCCAGGCTCCAGCGGGCGCGCTCCATCGTCTTGAACAGCTCGGGGTACAGCGCCATCGGTTCGCTCCTCGCAAGGGGACCGCCTGGAGATACGTGGGCGGTGTCTCGGGCGCGTCACCGCGACCGGCTCGGGAGGGGCGCAAGCGCGGCTTCACAGATCGTCGGTCGCGACCCTGCCGCGCCCGCCGTTCCGGGCGCATCTTCGCGGCGGGGGAGACCATGGCCGACGAAGGATTCAAGGGAGCGGGCCCGGGTGAGCCGCTCGCCGCGCCGATCGAGGAGCGGCTGCGCGCCCGGACGGAGCTCGAGCACCAGGCCGGCACGGCGCGCGAGCAGGACGAGCACGCGCGCGAGCGCGTGGCCCGGCGGAAGGCGGAGGAGCGCCGGTCGGTCGCCGAGCACCTCGCGCCGTACGGCGCGGAGACGCCCGAGGGCTGGCGGGCGCAGCGCGAGGCGGCCAGAAGCGGGCCGCCGTCGCTCGCCCGGCGGGGCGGCGCGGCGCGGGGCGGCGCGGCATTTCCGCTGACGCCGGCCTGGGCCGCGCTCGTCGTGCTCGTGCTGCCGCGTGCGCTGCGCTGGGTGATCGGCCTGCCCGTCGTGCTGGCGATGCTCTTCCGCAACCCGTCGACCCGCTGAGGCCTCGCGGCGCGGGCACGGCGAGGCCCCCGCGTCCCGACGGCCGCCGTACGCGCCACCGGCGGAGACGTGCGCGCGGTGCGCCGCACGGCGCGCGTCCGCGCTCGTCACCCGCCCGGAGAACCTGTACGGCAGGAGGACCCTTAACGAGGAGCCGGAACATGCCTGCCTCCAGAGAGATGCCTGGAACCCTGAAGCGCTCGCCCCCGAAGGCGAGCGGACGTGGGCGAAGACGCACGACGCCGCCGTGAAGCAGTACGGCGAGGGGGAGCGCGCCCACCGGACGGCGTTCGCCTCGCTGAAGCACGGCTTCGAGAAGGTGGGAGACCGCTGGGCGCCGAAGAAGGAGAAGGGTCCCTCGGACCCGCGCTCGACGAGGTCCACCCGAGCGAAGCGCCGGGGCGAGGTCGAGACCTTCGGCGGCGTGGATCTGTACGGCCACACGCGCGAGGAGCTGTACGCGCGCGCCCGCCGCCTCGGGATCCGCGGCGCGTCGCGGCTGAACAAGCGGGAGCTCGCCCGCGCCATCGCGCGGGCGCAGTGAAGCGGGACCCCCGCCTCACGGCCGCCGGTCGAGGACCTCGCGGACGCGGGCGAGCAAGGCCTGGGAGGTGAACGGCTTCCCGAGCAGCTCGATGTCCCGCTCGAGCACGCCGCGCCGCAGGATGACGTCCTGCGGGTGGCCGGAGACGAACAGGTAGCGGACCTGCGGACGCGCCGCGCGGATGGCGGCGACGACCTGCGGCCCGTTCATCCCGGGCATGATGACGTCGGAGATGACGAGGTGGATGGGCAGGCCGCTCGAGACCAGCGCCACCGCCTCCCGCCCGGTCGCCGCCGGGTGGACGTCGTAGCCGGCGTTGCGCAGCGCCCGGGCGATCACCTCGCGCACGCTGGCCTCGTCCTCGACGAGCAGGATGCGCTCGTCGCCGCCGCGCGGCGCCTCGACCGGCGGGGGCGGCGCCGCCTCCGGCCTGCCGGTCACCCGCGGGAAGAGCATGTCGAGCTTGGTCCCGTAGCCGACCTGGCTCTCGACCTGGATGACCCCGCCGCTCTGGTGCACGATCCCGTGGACCGTCGCGAGCCCGAGCCCGGTCCCCTTCCCCTGCGGCTTGGTGGTGAAGAACGGCTCGAACGCGCGCGCCCTCACCTCCGCCGCCATGCCCGTGCCGTCGTCCTGCACGGTGAGCCGGACGTACGACCCGGGGACGGCGCCCGGGAAGCGCGCAGCCTCCACGACGCCGAGCTCCATGTTGCCGGTCTCGAGGAGCAGCTTCCCGCCGCGCGGGAGCGCGTCGCGCGCGTTCACCGCGAGGTTCAGGACGACCTGCTCCATCTGCGCCGGGTCGCACGACACCGTCCAGAGATCCGGCTGCAGCGCGACCGCGAGGTCGATGTCCTCGCCGATCAGCCGGCGCAGGAGCCGCTCGCTGCCGCGCACCACGTCGTTCAGGTCGAGCGCCACCGGCGCGATGACCTGCTGGCGCGCGAAGGCGAGGAGCTGCCGCGTGAGCGCCCGCGCCCGCTCCCCCGCCGCGAGGATCTCCTCCACGTCGTCGCGGAGCGGCGCCTCCGCGCCGGCGAGGCCGCGCTTCAGCTCGTCGGCGCAGCTCAGGACCACCGTGAGCAGGTTGTTGAAGTCGTGGGCGATGCCGCCCGCCAGGCGGCCGACGCTCTCGAGCCGCTGGGCCTGGACGAGCGCCTCCTGCAGGGCGAGCTCGTCGGTCACGTCGCGCTTCACCGCCACGTAGTTCCGGATCGCGCCGGTCGCGTCGCGCACCGGCGCGATGACGGCGTCCTCCTGGAACACGCGGCCGCCCTTGGTCCGGTTGACGATGCGCCCCTTCCACACCTCGCCCGCGCCGATGGTCGCCCAGAGCGCGCGGTAGAAGTCGACGCCGTGCTCGCCGCTCTTGAGCACGCTCGGGCGCAGCCCGAGCACCTCCTCCCGGGCGAACCCCGTGACGCGCTCGAAGGCCGGGTTCACGAACTGGATGAGCCCCGCGTCGTCGGTGATCACCACGCTCGCGGGCGTCTGCTCCACCGCCGCCGCCAGCCGGCGAAGCTCCTCCTCGGCGCGCTCACGCTCCGTCACGTCCCGGACCACGCAGAGCATGAAGCGCTCTTCGCCCACCGTGAACACCTGGGCGGAGAGCTCCGCGACGAAGCGGCTGCCGTCCTTGCGTCGCCCGCGCGAGCGGTAGCCCCGGACCGACCCCACCCTCCCGATCAGCTCCACGAAGCGCGCCCGGTCCTCCGCGCGCCCCCAGATCCCGAAGTCCAGGGTGCGCCCGCCCGCGAGCTCGTCGGCGTCCCGGCCCATCATGCGCGCGTAGCTCTCGTTGGCGCTCTCGATGAGCCCGTCGGAGAGCCGCGTGATGGCGATGCCCTCGGGCGACGTCGCGAAGGCGATGCGCAGCCGCTCGGCGGTCGCCCGCAGCGCGTCCTCGTTCCGCTTGCGCTCCGTGACGTCCTGGGACGTCCCGATCGCGAGCACCGCCCGGCGGGCGGACCCCTCGCCCTCGAAGCGTACGCGCGCGTGGACCGCCACCCAGCGCACCGCGCCGGCCGGGAGGACCACGCGGCACTCGAGCGCGTAGCGTCCCGGGCCCCGCGGATCGAGCGACTCCGCCATGACGTCGCGGAGCCGCGCGGCGTCGTCGGGGTGGACCTTGGCGAGGACCTCGGCGGCCGTCGACCCTCCGCCGTCCACGCCGAAGTGCTCCGCCGCGCGGGCGTCGAAGCGGAAGAGGTCGGTCCCCAGGTCGTGGCGCCACGTCCCGAGCTGCGCCGCGTCGAGGGCGACGCGCGCGCGCTCCTCGCTCTCCCGCAGCGCGGCCTCCGCCCGCTTCCGCTCGGTCACGTCCCGGAAGCTGACGATGTTGAGCGGCTCACCCGACGCGAGCGTGACGGAAGAGGACGCGATCTCCGCCGGGAACGTGGTCCCGTCCGGGCGGCGGAACCGGACCTCCCCCTGCGCGCGCGCGTTCCGCGCGCGCTCGGCGATGAAGGCGAGCGCGGCCTCGTCGTGGACGAGCACGCCCGCGCGGCCGACCTGCTGGAGCTCGCGCTCGGCGCGCCCCAGCACCCGGCACGCCGCGGAGTTGGCCCGCAGGATGGCGCCGTCGGGGCGGCTCAGGAGCACGGGCTCGAGGCTGTGCGCGAGGAGCGCCTCGAACATCTCCTCGAACGCGCGTTGCTCTGCCTGCGACATCTCCGCCCTCGTCTCCTCTCGACTCCGCGTCCGGGCCCCTCCGAGGCGCGCCGGACACCGTAGCATCGGGCGGCGCCCGGCGTGAACGCGCCCCGGGTCCGGGGCACGCCGCGACCTGCCGTCGCCGTCGCGAGCCCGGGGGGCTGACGCCGGGGCTCCGCCTCCGTTACCCTGCCGCGCCCCGAAGGAAGGAGGTTCGCTTGAGGCTCGGTCACGTCGGCATCGAGGTCCACGACCTCTTCGCGCTCGCGGACCTGCTCTTCGAGGACGGGATGGGCGCGTTCGACGCGGAGCGGGCCGACGCCTGGGTCGCCGAGCGGCGCTGAGCGGGGGGCGCCGCGGCAGCCCGAGCCCCTGCGCGGGAGCGGATCCGCGAGGAAGCTCGGCGCGGTCGCCGGTCCGCGGCGCACCCGGCGCGGGCCGAGCGCAACCTGCCGCTCGATCCCGTGTTGAAGGTGGGGAGGGCCGAACCGACGCTCACCTCCGGCCCTGGAGGTCTCCCATGCGACTCACGAATCTCGCCCGCGCCGCCGCCCTCGCGCTCGCGCTCTCGGGCTGTGGTGCGAACGACGACACCGACGCCATCGCCAACGTGCCCGACGCCGAGGGGCTCACCCTGGAGCTGCAGGGAGGCGCGGCCGAGGGGCTCGCGGCCGCGGGCGTCTCGAAGGCGGCGCTCGAGGCGACGCCGTCGCCCGACGACGACGGCGCCGCGGCGCAGGAGAAGATCGCCGCGGTGAACACGGCCATCCGGTCGATGTTCGCGCACCTCGCCGAGGTCGCGAAGGCCGGCGGCACGGAGGCGCCGGGCGGCGTCACGCTGTACGGGCCGGTGGACCGCTGCGTCGTCGAGGGCGCGTGCGACGCCGGGGGCACCGCCACCTTCCGGCTGCGGGTGTTCCGCTCCGTGGGCACCGCCTGGGCGTTCTCGCTCGAGGCCCTCGTGGACGACGCGTGGAAGCCGGTCGCGGCGGGGTGGATGCGGCGGGGGCCGATGGAGCGCCGCGGCGCCGGGCGGGTCGCGCTGAACCTCGAGAACCTGCGCGCCGCGGCGCCCGCGTACGCCGGCCAGGGCTACCTCCTCGGCGGCTTCGCGAGCGGCCCGGTGGTGAAGAACCTCTCCTGGGCGCTCCGCGGCTTCACGCCGGATCCCGCGGCCTGGCCGGCCACGACCGCCGCCTTCCGCGGGTTCAAGACCGCCTCCGGCGCGACCCGGATCCGCGTGGCGACCATCGCCGATCTCTACGGCCCCGCCGGCTCGGAGACGGAGCTCGGCTTCGCCCACGTCGCCTACCACCCCGTGGTCGGCGGCCGCGCCTACGCCCTCGTATCCAACCACGCGGTGGACGGCGTGACGGTGGGTGACGTCCCGGCGACCGACGCGGGCGCGCCCCAGTACTTCTTCGGCCGCGCCTGCTCCGCCCCGGGCCAGACCGCGCCCGTCTTCAAGGAGTGGTTCCTCTGCCCGCGGGCGCTCGGCCCCCGCGCCTGCGTGGTGGCCCAGGGCGGCGTCGGCGAGCAGGTGGTCGGCGATCCCGGCGCGACCTGGGCGAGCGCGTGCGCCGTCGCGGTCGAGCCGCTCGAGCTCGCGCCTCCGGCCGAGCCGCCGGCCGGCTCGCCGGACGACGCCGGCGCCGAGGACGGCGAGGAGGAGACCGGCCTCGAGCCGCCCGCGCCGCCGGCCGACGTGAACGACGTGACGCCCCCGGCGACGTAGGATGGTCCCCGGGCCCGCCCACCAGGGCGGGCCCGGGGCCGTCTCCGGCGCCACGCGCGCCCTCCTCCGCAACCCCCGCCCCGCAGGCGTGTTGGAGCTCACTGGATGGCACCGGACCCGGACGCGGCGCTGATGCTGGCGTTCCAGCAAGGCGACGAGGCGGCGTTCCGGACGCTGTTCGAGAGGAACGCGCGCGCGATGGTCTCCTTCTGCCACCACTTCGTCCGGGACGCGGCCCGCGCGGAGGAGCTCGCGCAGGACGTGTTCCTGAAGCTCCACCAGGCCCGCGGGCGCTACCGGCAGACCGCGCGCTTCAAGACGTTCCTCTACCGGATCGCCTCGAACCACTGCCTGAACGAGCTGCGCCGCGGCGAGTACGCGAGCCGGAGCGCCGCGCCCCGCGACGGCGAGCCGAGCCAGGACCTCGACGCGCTCCCTTCGTCGGCGGCGACGCCCGAGGAGACCGCGCGAGGCGCGGCGCTCGAGCGCGCGGTCCGGCGGCTCCTCGCGCGGCTCCCCGAGAGCCAGCGGGCGGCGCTCGTGCTCGCCCGGTTCGAGGGGCTCTCGTACGAGGAGGTCGCCCAGGTGCTCGAGACCACCGTACCCGCCGTGAAGTCCCTCGTCCACCGCGCCACCGTGGCTGCCGCCGAGGCGCTCGCGCCGTTCCAGGCCGCCCCCCCGCAGCAGGAGGTCCTCCCGTGAGACACCCCACCTCCGACCTGACCGCGCTCGTGGACGGCGCGCTGCCTCCGGAACGGGCCGAGGCGGTCCGCCGCCACCTCGCGGCGTGCGCCGGGTGCGCGGCCGAGGAGCGTCGCCTCCGCGGTGCGGTCGCGCTCCTCGCGGCGCTCGCCCCCGCGCCCGAGCCCTCCCCGTTCTTCGCCGCGCGCCTCGAGGCGAGGCTCCGCGCCGAGGGGACGCGGCGCGCCGGGTGGCTCGCCCGGCTCGTCGCGCTGCGCTGGAGGCTCGCGGTGCCCGCCGCCGCGCTCGCCGCCGCCGCGCTCGTGACCACCGCCTCGATCCGCCAGGCGCGCGGCCGCGAGCGGGCGATGGCGGAGCAGCTCGAGCTCCTCGAGGACTACGAGGCGGTGGCGTCGCTCGGCGACGTCGAGGCCGCGGAGGACGTCCAGGTGATCGCGGACCTCGACGCGCTCGAGCGGGAGGGCCGGCCATGACCGCGCGCCTCGCCGCCGTGGGCCTCGCCGCGCTCCTCGCTGCCGGATGGGCGCGGGCCGACGACCCGCCCCCCGCTCCGCCTCCCGCCGTCGCCGCCGAGGACGCCGCCGACGGCGGCTCGCGCGAGGAGCGGCTGCGCGAGCGCTGGGACCGGCTCTCGCCGGAGGAGAAGGATCGCCTGCGCGAGCGCTGGCGCCGGTTCCAGGCGCTGCCGCCGGAGCGGCAGGCCGAGCTGCGCGACAACCTGGCGCGGCTCCGGGAGCTCCCCCCGGACCGGCGCGCCCGGCTCCGGCAGAACTGGGAGGCGTGGCAGCGGCTCCCCGAGGGCGAGCGGCGCGAGATCCAGGAGCGGCTGCACCGCTTCCGGGAGCTGTCGCCCGAGCGGCGCGCCCAGCTCCGCGAGCTGGTCCGGCGGATCGTCGAGGCGGGGCCGCGTGAGCGCGCCCGCTACCTCGAGAACCTGCGCCGCTGGCGCGACCTGTCGCCGGAGCAGCGGGACCGGCTGCGGGAGCGGTGGCGCGAGCGCCGGCGGAGGTGAGGCCCCGCGCCGTGTCTCCCCGGGCCGTGGTCGCCGCAGCCCTCCTCGCCGCCGCCCCCGCGGCGCGCGGCGGCGACGCCGTGGAGGCGAGCGCGACGCTCCACCTGCGGGCCACCGCGCTCGGGAACGCGCCCGAGACCGACGTCCGCTACGATCCCGCCGCGCGGACCTTCGCGCTCGACGGCTACCTCGTGCCCGACGGCCGCGAGGGGTTCGCCTCGGGCTACGCCTCCTTCGCGCTCGACGGCCGCCACCGCGACGGCGACCTCCGCTGGCGCGTGCAGCTCGACACCGGCGAGCTCCGGCGCCGGCGCTTCCCCGAGCTCGTGCCGGTCTGCCTGAGCGACGGCGCGACCGGGCTCGCCTCTCCGGGGAGCGGCGACTGCCTGCTCGTCTCGACGCGCGCCGGCCCACGGCCGGTGGTCGTGCCGCTCGAGTCCACCGCCCTCGCCGACGCCGAGGCGACCGCCAACGGCAGGCCGCTCGCGGACGAGCTCGAGGAGACGCTCCTCCTGCGGGAGGCCTACGTCGCGGCCTCGCTCGGCCGGGCCGGGTTCGCGACCCTCCGCGCCGGCCGCCGCCGGATGACCGTCGCCGAGGGCTTCGTCCACGACGACTACGGGACCGGCCTCGAGGCCGAGCTCGACCTCGGCGCGATCGGCCCCCCCTTCGCGCTCTCGGGCGCGATCTTCGAGCCCTCGCGAGGCCTCCCGGGGAGCGTCGCCGAGGCCTCGCCGACGGTCGCCGTGCGCGCGGACTGGCTTCCCTCGCTCTTCGAGCACGCCGGCCTGTTCCTCGCGCTGCACCGCGACCGCTCCGGCGGGATCGCCGAGCTGCTGCGCGGCGCGCTCGTGGAGCGGCTCGTGACCGAGTACCTCACCGATCCGGCCGTCGAGCAGCGGGACGACGCACGGCTCCTCGCGCTCCTCCAGGCGGCGCCCGCCGAGAGCGACGCGCTGCTCGCCTGGGCGGGCACGAGCGGCTCGCTCCTGCCCGGGCGCGGCCAGCGGCTCGACTGGACCCTCGGGCTGCTCCGCGGGCGGATCGACCACATCCGCGCCGCGGTCCGGCCCGACCCGAGCCAGCCGCCCGCCACGCTCGCGGAGGACCTGGACCTCTCCGGCCGGCTCGTCTGGCTTCGCTGGGAGGCCGACGTCGGGCGCCGCCTCACCGCGGGTGCGTGGTTCCTGTACCTCTCCGGCGACGAGCTCCCGCGGCGCGGGACCGGGCTCGACGCGCCGCTCACCGGCACCTACGGCGGGTTCATCGGCCTCGCCCCGTTCGTCACGGCGACCAACCTCTTCTTCGGCGGCGGGCTCTCGGAGAGCTTCGCCGCGCGCGAGGTCAGCGCACCGGGCGTGAACGGCCGCGGCGTCGTCGCGCCGGGTCTCACGCTCGACTGGGACGTGGCGGAGGGCGTCGCCCTCGCGCTCAACGCCGCCTGGCTCCGCGCGGACGCGCCCGGCCCGTTCGGCGGGCGCGGGTACGGGACCGAGGTGGACGTCGAGGTCCGCTGGCGCGTCGCGCGCTGGCTGCAGCTCGGCGCGGAGGCGGACGCGCTCTTCCCGGGCGACTTCTTCCCGGGCGACGCCCCATCACCAAGGCGGTCGTCGCGCTCGACGTGGTGACGCCATGACGCTCGCGCTCCTCGCCGCCCTGGCGCTCGCGCAGGCCGTGCCCGCACCCGCTCGCGAGCCTCCGCCCTCCGATCGCGCGTCCCCGGTGGCGGGCGAGCCGCGCAGCGGCGACGAGGCGGTCGTGGAGCACCTCGAGCTGCTCGAGGAGCTCGAGCTGCTCGAGTCGCTGGAGCTGTTCG
>Ga0184637_10000081_pt1 | contig 61159 bp, 48 predicted proteins | sample PLM3_127_b2_FD_133143 | JGI IMG/M metagenome (GOLD analysis project Ga0184637, IMG submission 133143) | Groundwater sediment microbial communities from an aquifer in East River, Colorado, USA - PLM3_127_b2 | ecosystem: Environmental > Terrestrial > Soil > Riparian zone | place: USA: East River...
CACGAGCTCTTGGGGGGGGTGTCGTCGATCGAAGCTTCCGCTTCGGGCGTGCTCGGCGCCGGCGCCGGAGGCGCGGGTGCGGAAGGAGGGATTCCGGGGGAGAAACGCGCTGTTTCCAGGACTTTGGGCTTCTGCTCTGCCTCAGTGCGGAACAGCATCGTCCCCGTACCTGCCGGCTTCGCTGCCTCTCGCGACAGGAGAACGGTGCTTTCGGCGACGGGAGTGGCCTCGGGCTTTGCGGGCTTGTCTTGCGGCGGTGCGGCCTTGCGCGAGACGATCATCGTCGCTTCGTCGTCGTCGGCTGCATTCTCGACTGGAGGCGGTGCCGTCGGCTTCGGCGCCGGCGGTGCGGCCTTGGGCGAGATGATTATCGTCGCCGAGTCGTCGGCTGCGCTCTCGATGGGAGGCGGCGCCTTCGGCGCCGGTGGCGGCGGCGCGGGAGCGTCGTAGGCGTAGGTGATCAGAAGCGCCCCCATTCGTACCGTGTCGCCGGGCTTGAGCTCCGCGTCCTTCACCTTCTGGAAGTTGACCCAGCTTCCGTTGCGGCTTCCCAGATCGATGAAGCGGACGCCGGTGGGAGTCGGCTCGAACATCCCGTGCCTTCGCGAGAGGCTCGGGTCGTCGATGTGAATCTCGCAGGACGGGTCCCGCCCCACCGTGAGCGAGGTGGCGCCCACCTCCCTCCGCTGGATCTCTTCTCCCTTCTTGATGACCAGGCGCTTCAAGGCAGGGGCTCCCTCATCCCATCCCGTAGATGAATCGAAGCATCACTGGGCCCACGATCACCAGGAGGGCCGCGGGGAGGATGAAGAGCACGAGGGGAACGAGGACGATGCTGGAGGCGCGAGCGCCCGCTTTCTCCGCTCGCTGGAACCTTTCGGAGCGCATCAGGTCGGCCTGCGCCCGCAGGACCGTCCCGATCGAAGCCCCCAATCGGTCGGCCTGGATCAGGACCGAGGAGAAAGACGAGACTTCGGGGACGCCGCAGCGCACGGCAAGGCTTCGCAGCCCGTCGGACCGGGTGGTTCCGAGGCGGATCTCACGCAGCATCAGCGAGAGCTCGTCGGCGAGCGGTCCCGCGGGGCCCCGCTCCACTACGCGCTGGAGCCCCTGCGAGAAGTCGAGCCCGGCTTCCACCACCAGTGTCAGGAGGTCGACGGAGAAGGGGAGCGCCCGCACGATGGCCCGCTGGCGGCGCGCCACCATGTCCTTCAAGAGGAAGTCGGGGAGAAACGAGAAGACCATGGCGAGGAGAACGACCATCAATGGATGCCGCGCGAAGTTGAAGATCACCGCCATTCCCAGCGGGCCGAGGATCGCGAAGACGATCTTCCACGCGAGGAACTCGTCGGTCGAGAGCGCGTCCTTTAGACCCGCTCCGGCGATCTGCTTCGCCTTCGAGGCGCGATAGCCGGGAAGCTTGTAGTGCGAGACCCAGGGCGCGATTGCCGTGAGCAGGGGCTGCATCAACTTCAGAAGCGGTGATGACACCTCGTCCCGCTCCCCGGCGGCATCGAGCCGCGCGAGCGCCGCGCGCCGCCGGAAGTCGGGAAGAAGCAGATATACGAGACATGAGGCCGAAGCGAAGATCGTGGCGTAGGCGAGGACCAGGAACAGCGCGCTCATATCAGTTGATTCCCCACGAGTCCGAGCTCCCCTCATCCATCCTGTCGCCGGCGATCTGGGTCGCGAGCTTGTCGCCCCAGGCATTGATCATGGTCTCGATGTCCTGTCCCGCGGCAGGATAGAGAAGGCCGAAAAAGAAGATCACGAGCGCGGTGATGAATCCGAGGATCATCACGTACTCGATCATGGCTGCGCCGGAGGAGTCCTCAACCCGAGCGCAGCGCGAGCGACCCGCCTTCGCCGCGCTACGGCGGGTCCGCCGAAGCCCGAAGGGCGGAGGCGGAAGCGAGTCGCGAAGCGAGAGCCGTGGGGGTGGGGCCCCACGGCATTGATCAATGCTTCCCGGGTCAGACATCGATTTTCACCGTGTTCAAGATCATCCACATCCCCATGGCGTCCATGGCGATGATTACCAGAAGCATCAGGATACCGAGGACGGTGGTGAATAGCGGCTGCACCAGGGTCGGGTCGAGGAAAAAGAAGGTGATGATGAGGACCGGGGGGACGGCGCACATCATCATTCCCTGGGTCATGCCCTCGGCGGTCATCGCCTGGATCTTGCCCTCGACCTTCTTCCGCTCGCGCACCGTGTGGGCGATGACGTCGAAAACCTCCGCGAGGTTCGCGCCCGTCTCGCGGATGGTGACGATGGCGGTCACCACCATATCGAGGTCCGGGGTCGGCACTCGCTCCGCGAGGTTGGTGAGCGCCTCGTCGAACGCGAGGCCGAGCCGGTTCTCCTTGATGACGATCGCGAACTCTTCCGCGATCGGAGGCTCGAGCTCCTGGACCACGAGCTCCACCCCCTGGGGGAGGCTCAGGCCCGACCGAAGCGAGCTCGAAACGAGGGTCAGGGCTTCCCCGAGCTGGGCGTTGATCTGACGGAACCGGCGGGCTCGCAGCCAGCTGATGACCCAGCGGGGAACGACGAGCCCCAGGCCGGCGAAGACGACGGCGAAGATCACGCTGAAGTTCACGAGGAAGCCGAGTAGAGCCATCACCAGCAGGGAGTAGGAGAGGATCTTCCTCGCCCGGTTTCGCGGCATCTCCTGGTGCATCGCCTCGAACTCGAGCTGCATCCAGCGGCTCCACTTGGTGAGGTAGCGGTCCCACCAGGCGGAGAGGGGGTTGAGAATGGAGTACGCCACCAAGGTGATGGCCACCCCGGCGAACAACGCGACCACGAATCCCATTACGGAGGGCATGTGTTTACGCCGTCTGATGAAGGAAGATCTCGCGCGGCACCTTGATCCCGCGCCGCGAGAGACCCTCGATGAATTTGGGAATGACGCCGGTCGGGGCGAACTGCCCCTGTACCTTGCCGTCGGGGGTGATCCCCGTCTGCTTGAAGAGGAAGATGTCGGCGATGGTGAACACCTCGCCCTCGCGCCCGGTGATCTCCGAGATATGAGTGACCCGGCGGCTTCCATCCGAGAGCCGCGACTGCTGGAAGACGAGATCGATGGCAGAGGCGATCTGCTCGCGAATGGCCCGCGCGGGAAGGTCGAGTCCCGCCATGAGGCACAAGGTCTCGAGCCGGGAGAGCGCGTCCCGCGGGGTGTTGGCGTGGACGGTGGTGAGAGAGCCGTCATGGCCGGTATTCATCGCCTGAAGCATGTCGAGGGCCTCGCCCGCGCGGCACTCTCCCACCACGATGCGGTCCGGCCTCATGCGGAGGGCGTTGCGCACGAGGTCCCGGATGGTGATGGCGCCCTCGCCCTCGATGTTCGGGGGGCGGGACTCTAGCCTCACCACGTGCACCTGGGGCAGCTGGAGCTCCGCGGAGTCCTCGATGGTTACGATGCGCTCGTCCTCCGGGACGAAAGAGGACAAGACGTTGAGGAGCGTCGTCTTCCCCGAGCCCGTGCCGCCGGAGATGACGATGTTCTGCCGCGCCAGCACCGCCGCCTCGAAGAACTGGGCCATCTGGGTGGTGAAGGAACCGAAGCGCACGAGGTCGGGAACCTTGAGCGGCGTCTTTGCGAACTTCCGGATGGTGACCGACGGCCCGTCGATGGCGAGAGGGGGGATGATGGCGTTCACCCGGGATCCGTCTTCGAGGCGGGCGTCGACCATCGGAGACTTCTCGTCGATCCTCCGCCCCAGCGGATTCACGATGCGCTCGATGACGGCACGGAGCTGATCCTCGGTCAGGAATTTGTGCTCGGTGAGCGTGAGCTTTCCCTTGCGCTCGACGAAGATGTGATCGATTCCGTTCACCATGATCTCGGAGACGTCGACGTCGCGAAGGAGATCCTCGAGGGGTCCGAGCCCGAGGGCCTCGTCGAGGATTTCCTTGACCAGCCGTTTTCGCAGATCGCGGTCGGTCATTTCCTTGGCTTCCTCGTCGAGGAGGCTCACGATCTTGACCTCGGTCTTGGCACGGAGCTCGGATTTCTTTTTTCGATCCTTGGCGAGCTCGATGTCGGCCTTCTTGAAATCGATCTCGTCGATGAGCCTGCGGTGGACCCGGATCTTTACGTCCCGGATCTCGTCGATGCGCTCCTTCGCCTCGGCGACTGCCTCCGCCGCCGGCGCCGCGTCGGCGACGAGCCTCGGCTGTTTGGCCCGGCGTGGCCGTGACTTCAGCTCGGCCACGAGCTCTTGGGTGAAGGCGTCGAGGGCCTTCGAGACCGGATGACGGGGGGAGGACGAGACGAAGGGGTCCGCCATCGCGATCGACTGCTCCATCAGCTCCTCGTCGAGCGGGAGGTAGAGCGCTATCGGGAGGCCCACGCTCTCCTCGATGGTCTCGGGAGGGAAAGGCATCTTGTTGCTGTAGCGGTTCAGCACCAGCTTCATGGCGTCGCGGGAGAAGTGGTGCGACTGAAGGTAGGTGACGGACTGCCGGCCTTGCGCGACCGAGCCGACGTCGGGCGAAAGCACCAGGCAAATGAGCTCGCTCAGGTCGAGGATCGGGATCACGTCCTCGGAGAGCGTCGAGGCGAGATCGATGACTACGTAGTCATAGGCCCGCACGAGAAGGTCGGTGACGCGGGCGAGCTTCTGGGGGGTGAGCATCTTCTCGTGGAGCGAATCCTTGGCTGCCGGGATTACCGCGATGCCCGAAGCGTGGCTCGTGACGTAGCTCTTGAGGAGAGTCGGCTGCATCCGTTCGAGAAGAGGAACGATGTCGGTCACCGCCTTGGCCTGGGAAAGGCCGAGATAAAGGGCGACGCTCCCGGGGATGGGATAGGAGACGTCGAGGAGCGCCACCGAGGCGCGGGTCTCACGGCGGATGGAGACAGCGAGGTTCGCGGCGATGAGGCTCGCGCCCCCACCGCCTTTTACCGAGAACACGCTGATTGCGGCGCCGGCCATTACTTAGTACGTCGCTCCTGATACAAGGGGGATAGGGGGACAGGAGGAGATAGGGAGATAAATTCCAATAGGTTTTGATTCATCTCCTTATCTCCTCCCATCTCCCCATCCCCCTTTCTTCTTCATAATCCTGCTACTGCTTTTTCTTCTTCTTCTCTTCCTTGGTCGGCGGTTTCGCCTCTTCCGGGCTGTGCTTCTGGATCTCGTCGTACTCCTCGAAGTCTCCGGTGACCTTCTCTTTGAGATCGCTTCCGGCTTCCGCCGCGGTCACCACTCGAGGGGTCGCGAACACCAGCATCTCCGTCTGGTTCCGGATGAACTGTTTCGACTTGAACAGGTTTCCGAGAACGGGGATGCTCCCGAGGCCCGGGACCTTGTCGACGTTCTGGGCGTCCGAGGCCTGGACCAATCCGCCGAGGGTGATGCTTTCGCCGGTCTTCACGAAGACGTTGGTGGTGACCCGGTTGGTGATGAGGCCCGGGGCGCCACCCTGGGCCGCGGGCCCGCCGAGGCTCGACATCTCGACGAAGATCATGGTGTCGATGTTGTCCTGGGTATCGACCTTGGGCTCGAACTCGAGCTTCACCCCGTACTCCTTGTACTCGATCGAGACAGCGCCTCCGCCCTGGGCCACGGGGATCGGGAGCTCGCCGCCGACGAAGAGCTGCGCCTTTTGGCCGCTCCTGGTGATGAGCGTCGGCTGGGCGAGGACCCTGGCCTTCCCGGTGCTGGTCATCATGTTGATCGAGGGAAGGATGTTGCTGATGACCCCGGTGATCGGGCTGACGCTCGAGCCCTCGAAGGCAACGGCGGAGCTGGGGTTTATCGAGCTCGCCCATTTGACGCCGAGGCTTCGCATCATCGTCTTGTCGACTTCCATGATGGTCACGTCCAGCTGGACGGTCTTGATCGAGTCCGCCTGGGCGCGATCCATCAGCTGTTGCGTCATCGGGGAGAGCTCCACCAGGCTCCGGACCTCGGGGTAGCTCTCGAGGACTTTGGCGATGCGGTCGAGGTCGCGCTGGGTGAGCACCTCGCCCTCGACCCAGACCGTGCCACCGACTTCCCGGTACTCGACCCCCTCGATCCCGCGGAGAAGCTCTTTGAGCTCTTCGGTGATCTGCCGGGCGCCTCCCGAGGACGGACGGACGCGAACGAGGATCTCCCGCTGGAGCGTGCCCTGTTGATCCCAGAGGCTCAGCGTCGTCTCCCCGGCTTTTCTGCCGATGAGCAGCACCTCCTGCCGGCTCTCGAGAATGCGGAAGTCGACGACGTTGTCGTTCGCGAGGGCGCTCCTTCCGATGGGAAAGTCGACGCGGACGATCGTCTGGGCGCCGACCGCCACCACCTGCTGTTCCATCTGCGCTCCCGCCACCGCGGCGATCGCGAGGATCAAGAAGCTTCCGATTCGAATTCTATTCATCATGTTCCCCCCATTGCCCATTACCCATTACCTGTTCCATCTAACGAACTGTCCCGCGAATCTCCTGCCACGAGGGCGTTCGCCTGGGCACGACCTCGCCCTCCGCCACCCCGAAGACCGCCGCCGCGTTGGAGCGGGGGATCGCCGCCGTTTCGTTCTCGTCGCGGAACGAACGAAGGGCGAGGGAGATGTCGCCGATGTCCTGGGCAAGCACCAGGTCTTGCGCCTGCTGCGGCGTCAGCGCGAGAGTGACGGTCGAAAAACGCTCTTTCTCCTGCTGCGCCAGCGCCGCCATGGCGTCCTGATCCGGCGACACCTTCCGCACCTCGCCGAGGTCGCTTCCGACCGCGAGCACCATCACGTTCTGGAATAGTGTGGTGACGAAAGTCCTCTGGTTGGAGGAGCCGAGGCCAGAGCCGAGCTTCACCGTGGCGAGCACGTCGACGAAGTTGTTCGCGGCCACGAGACTCGAAACCCCGGTGACATCGGTGACGGCGAGCGAGACCGCGCGCATTCCCCGGGGAATCTTGGTCGCCAGGCTGCGGCCGACGCTGGTCATCACCGTTCCCGGTACCTGGCTATCTTTCTGAATGGGCACGGCGGGAATCTGTCCGATCGCGTCACGGACCGAGGTGAAGGCACTGGGCTGCATGAACTTCAGCGGCACCTTGATCTCGAGGACCATGTCCTCCTCGATCGCAGTCCCGGCAGGGATGTCGGCGACTGCCACCACCACGGTGCGTTCGTCGGAGATCTGGAGAAGCGCGGCCTCCCGGCTCCGAAGGTAGAGGTTGACGAAGACGAACCCGAGGACTCCGAACAAGATCGAGATAATAATGGCGGGCTTGCCTTTCATGGGCGCTCGTTACTCCTTACCGTTTCTGGGCCTGTCTTCTGGGCCTGTCTTGGTCATTATTCCCACGGACGATCGTTCTTGCAGTTCGGGTGGTTGTTCCCTTGAGCCGCTTCGCAGGCGTCGTGATAGCCGTCGTGGTTGTAGTCGCCGTGCTCGGTGTCCCATCGATCTTTGGCGTCCTCGCCGGAGTCGGGGTCCTGGTCGTTCAAGTCGTCGTTGGCGTCGCCGTAGTCGTCCTCGAAGTCCTCGAGGTCGCCCTGGTCGTAGCCGTCGGTATAGTCGGTGTAGCTCTGGCCGAGCTCACTCGAGATCCCGATGAGCGCCTCGATCATGGTGAAGAACGCTCCGAATCCTCCCTCGGTCCCCATCCCCATCCAGAGAAATTTCATCGGCATGTAGTTGAGCGACGGATCCCGTCGCCCGAGCTTGAGCCGAACCGGCTCCCGGGTCACGCCGCGGTTCCTGAGCTCGAGGACGATCGAGTTCTCGAAGAACGGCATCATGGGAATCGCTGCCCGGTCGTCCTCGGACCAGTTCACGTCTCCCCCGGCTTGCACGTGAACCTTTCCTCCGGCCTGTTGCAGCGGCGACACCGAGCGGAGCGGCTTGTGAGGCCAGTTGGGCCAGCCCTCGAACCGGTGCGAGGGCTTGTTATACGTGCCGTAGGCCTTGTCCTTGAACAGGCTGTAGTAGGCGTTGTTCGCCATCTGGTAGGCGTAGTTGTGAGCCAGGAACACCTGGATGATCGCGGAGAGCAGGATGGCGAAGAGCCAGGTCATCAGGGCCGTCTCGATGAGCGCCTGGCCGGATTGGCTGCGAACGCATCGATGCGCCTCCGCCCTTCGGGCCACGGCGGACCCGCCGACGCCCTGCGAAGGCGGGTCCGGCTGACGGCTCAATGGAGTACCTCCGTCAGGCCCGGGAGCGATCCCCCGAGGTCGATGAAGACCGCGTCGATGGTCGAAAGCGGGATGAGCCTCGCCACGTACTCCGCGCCGTTCTCGTCGGGCTCGATGTCGCCGCCGATGGGCTTCGCCAGGGCGGCCGCGGTCATCGCCGGCACCTGGGGAAATCCGAAGGGCATCCAGCTCTTGCGGGGAAGAACCAGCGCGTCCACGGGATCCGCGGACACCCACCAGTAGAAGCGCGTCACCTCGTCCGGCTCGGATTTCTCCCACGGCAGGTTGAACGTCCCGCTCTTGGAGCTCAGGCTGAAGGGCGGGGTGTAGCAGATCCAGTTCTTGGTCACGCTCTCCTGCTCGATCCGCACCGTGGCGAAGCCGGAGAAGAGGGAAGGCCAGGCCTTCTGCATGTTCACGATGTGGCTCACCCCCATGCCGACGGACGAGGGGCTCGAGAGTAGCCCTCCGAATGATTCCAGCGGGCTATGCACCGACCCGTCGGGGAAGAGGTCCCGGATGTTCTGCCGGGTCACCATCTCCGCTTCCATGATCGCCCAGACCGCGCCTCCATGGTTCGAGACCCGGATCATGATCGACATCACCCCCTCGATGATCTTGTAGACGGTGGTGATGACGTCGTCGACCCCGCAGAACTGAAACGTCCAGTAGAGCATCAGGCCAGTGGCGACGTCCCAGGAGGTATCGATGATCTGGTTGAACTCCGACATGGTGTTCATCACCGTCGCCTGGGTGGAGGCGCCGGTGAACGCCCCGGCGTCGGCGACCATCTGGAGCATGACCCGCCGGTTCACCGCCTGGCCCACGTTCGCCACGAGCGCGAAGAGCATGAAGAACACCATGAAGCTGCAGAGAACGAAGAGAGTCGTCTGACCCTTCTCGCCGGCGCATCGCTTCCGAAGCTCTTGCATCTCCCTCACTCCTTGTTGTCGCCACTCTCGTCAAAACCGTTCGGATCCCGCGGCACCGCCCCCCAGCCCCGGGTGGTGATGCGCCCCGCCTGGTTGTTCTTCAAGAGGAACGGGATTCCAAGCGTCGTCTCGTAGTTGACCTCGACTCCCTCGTTTTCTTCCTGCACGTCGACGAAGCTCTCGTCGATCGGGCCCCACCTGAGGATCTCGAGGATCGCGACGCCCGCCTGCTGTGCTTTTCCTACCGCGTCGTCCTCGTTCACCGCCCATACCCTCGCCGCGCTCCAGGCCGCGTAGTTGGTGATGAGCTTGGTGATCGAGATGAGCGAGACCTGAATGACCGCCAGCATCAGAAAAAAGATGATGGAAATGGTCATCATGAGCTCGAGGGCGCTCGTGCCCTCCTCAGCTCGGCCACCGCGTCGACGGGACTTCATAGATTCTTGGTTTACTGGCTTAGGTGATGCCGCCGCCGTTGATAGCGTTCGAAATGCGGTCGATGAGCCCCTCGAGCGCCGGCCGCAGAATGGGCCAGAGAAGCACCGTGAAGAGCGTAATGATAATGATGGCGATGAGGGCGATGATGAGGATGTACTCGATGGTCATGGCGCCTTCCTCGTCCTCGAGCCTCTCCCGAAGGCGGCTGAGGCGCCTCTCGGTTGCGAACAAACGGGAGAGAACGGCGTCCGCGACACGGGAGCGAATTCGATTCCACATGAGAGAAGCCTCCTTCGAGAGCGTTACGGGCATCAAGGACATCAAGGACCGGGCCCGCCGGTCAGGTACATGGCGATGTTGACTACGAGAACGGCGACGCGATTCAGGAGAACGCTGATGAGTGAGATGGTGGCGAAGATCGAGATGCTGGCGACGAAGGCGAGCACCAGGGTGTACTCGATCGTGGTGGCGCCCGACTCGTCCGAAAGGGCTTTTGATTTCATGGTCCTACCGAGCTCAGCGCTTCCGATATCTTCTCGAAGGCCTCGAGGATGACCGGGCCGAACAGGCGATTGAGCACCACGGCGATGGCGACGAGAAAAGCCGTGACCATCACCGTCTCGAGGAAGGCTTGGCCTTCTTCGCCGCGGAGTCGGGCTCGCAAACCCGTAGCTGTCATCCTTGAGTGGTTCCGAGGGTAGCTATATAGCAATCATAAGGGTCCGTTCAGAACGCTGTCAACGCACGTCAACTTTGGGGGTCACCAGATAAGACGAACCGGGGGAGGTTTTTTCTCCCTCACTTGCGGCGATAGAGCACGAAAGAGTCGTCCTCGTGCACGAGACCAAAGCTCGAAGAAGTGGCGAGCCACCGGGCGGCTCCCGTACCTCGGGGATAGAGCGCGAAGTCCGCGGGGTAGGTGTCGAGAAACCCTTCGTTTCCGGGTACCCCGCGGGTGAAGTCCCAGTTCGCGCGCACGACGTCGTCCGGATAGACCGTCTCGTAACGGCCGTCGATCGAGACGAGGAGACCCGGATATAGATGATAGAGGGCGTACTCGCCCCAGTTGAAGAAGACCGCGAGGTTTCCGCTCTCGCCCTTCAAGCGACTCACCGCCGCCACCGGATAGCGGTCAGCCGGAACCCTCATCTGGAGCGAGAAGTCGCGGCGGAGCCACGCGACGGCGCCCCCGATAGCGACGAGCGAAAGCGCCAGAACCATTGCCCCGAGGGCGAGCGCGTGGCGCTTCCTCTGAAAGACCGCCTCCCAGGAGCTGCCGAGCGTGACGACGATCACCATCCCCAGAAGCGGAGCGAAGCGGACGTGCAGAACGCTCGCGAGCGCGGCGCCCCCGAGCAGCACGAGGTGGGCGGGCCGCGGTCGCCGTCCCCAGACGAGTACCGCGACAAGAACAAGGGCGCATTGAATATGGAGATCTCCGATCCCCGAGAGATCGGCGGAGCGCCACTCGACGATCTCCGGACGCGGCATCAGAAGAGCTTCGGTCAGATAACGCCAGTACTCGAGGCCGTACGGATTCAGAAGACTCGCGGCGAGCGAGGCGGCGGCCAGACGATAAAAGCCGTACGCCAGAAGGAGAAGGGGACCGAGGACGAACCCACCGTGCAGGTTCACCCAGAGCGCGACGAGCGGTATCAGGACGAGGCGCCACTTGCCTCGCTCGAGGATGAAGAGGGTGAGGGAGAAGAGGAAGAAGGTAAAGGCCTGCGCTCTCACCACCGAGTTGAATCCTTGGGCAAGAAGGGGCCAGGCGGCGAGCGAGAGAAGCGTGAGCGTCCAGGGGCTTGCGCCGCGGGCGGCATGGAGAAGAAGGGCCATCGCGCCCACACCGAGGACGGCGCGGAGAGCGAGAAGCCCCGTTCCCCCGAGCATGCGATGGACTTCGTAGAAGAGGACTCCCGCGAGCCACTCGTGATCGACCCAACGGGGCTTCGTCGGCACGTAGGCGAAGACGTCCTTTTCGGGGACGCGTCCTTCGGACGTCGTGAGCCGGCCCGCGGCCATGCGCCCCCAGAGGTCCTCGTCGGCTTCATGGAAGGTGAAGAGAAAGAGAGAGGCGTAGACCACGAGGCTGAGCGTGAACGCGATACTGCGATGGCCGCGGGAGTCCATCCAGGCGATGATAATCGAAGAAATGAAGCGAAGCTTCGGAGCCATTGTCCTTCTCGCGGCGCTCCTCCGAGCGCCGGGGCTCTTCACGGAATTCTGGCTCGACGAAATCCGGGCGCTTTCGAACGTCGCCGACATTGGCTCCGCCGCCGAGGTATTCACCGGCATCCACCACGACAGCAACCATTGGCTCGTGAGCCTCTGGATGTACGCCGTCGGACAGCGAGCCCCGTTCTGGGTGTACCGACTGCCGTCCTTCCTCGCGGGAGTCGCCGCGATTCTCCTCGTCGGATGGCTCGCCGAGGTGGATGGTTCCAAACCCTGGCTGGCGATGCTCCTGACCGCGACCAGCTTTCCCCTGGTTTTCTACTCCTCGGAAGCGAGAGGGTACTCCCTCGCGGCTCTTGCGGGACTCGCTCTCCTGTCGTGCCTCGTGCGGTGGGCGGAGTGCGGCCGCATCCGATGGCTCGCCGGCTACGCGCTCGCGGCCTCCGTCGGGATTCTCTCCCACCTCAGCTTCGTCCTCGTCCTCGTGGCGGCGGTCGTCTACTCTCTGGTAATCGCGGGCCGAGGACGTCTCTCGCTCGGATCCGCCGCCACTCTCCAGCTCGTTCCTTTCCTGCTCTTCGGCGCTCTCGTCGTCTTCGACCTGCGATATCTCGGTATCGGCGGAGGGACTCGCGAGCCGCCCGGAACTCTCCTCGCTCAGACTGCTTCGCTCGCAGTCGGGGGACCGATCGAAGGCCGCAGCGTGCTCCTCTTCGCCGTGCTCTCTGCTGTCATTCTTTTCGCCGAGCTCGCTCGGCGCACCCGTCGTTACTGGCCGAACCGGCGTTCGACGGAGCCTCGGTCCTACCTCTGGGTCTTCTTCGCCGCCACGGCCCTCCTTCCGGTCTGGGTCGCTCTCGCGCTCGACCCGCCGTTTCTTTTCCCGCGCTATTTCCTGGTGAGCATCGTTTTCGTGCCCCTTCTCGTCGCGAGCTTCGCGAGCTCGCTCCGGCGCCCGTTTCCGGCCGTGGTTCTGGTCGTCTGGCTGGGAGCGAACGGGTACTCGCTCCTTCAGTTCGCGCGAGAGGGGCGCGGGTGTCACGAGGAGGCCCTGCGCTTCCTTCTAAGGGCTTCGCACGACGACGTCGTCACCGTCGGAAGCGACCACGACCTCAGGAACGAGAGGATCCTCCGCTTCTATCGCGAGCGGAGGGGGACTGAAGGAAAACGCCTTCGCTACGTGAGGGAGGAGGACTCTGCCGAAACGAGAACCGATTTCTGGATCGGGAGCTACGAGGGCTCCCGCTGTGACGCCTGCGTTCTCTTGCGCTCCTACCCCTCGTCAGCCCTTTCCGGGGCCCGTTGGGTTTTATATCGGCGAAATCAATAGATCGGGAGGAGGAAAGGAACACAAAGACCCAAAGGCGCAAAGAAGAAAATCAAGGGGGATAGGGAGATGGGAGGAGATGGAGAGATGAATCAGGGCCTATTGGCCAATTTATCTCTTTCCGATTTATCTCCCTATCTCCTCCTATCCCCTTATCCCCCTCGTATTGGATTTTCTTCTTTGCGCCTTCGCGTCGGTCTGAGGCGTATCGTCGTTTGGGCTACTTCCTGGGCTTTCCGGAACCCTTGCCGTGAAGTTTTTCGCGCGCCACGGCGTGGTCCGGATCGTAGGCGAGGATGCGCTCGTAGAAGCCTGCTGCCCGGGTCGCCAGACCCGCGGCCTCGTAGTTCTCCGCGAGCCCGAGGAGGCACTCGAGGTCGAACTCGTTGGCCTTGAGCGCCACCGTGAAATGCTCGTCCGCCTCTTTCCTCCAGTGAGGGTTCTTGGAAAGGGCTTTGGCGAGTGCCTTGTGGTATCTCGGCTCACCGGGAATCATCCGGACACATTCCCGCAGGCACTGGATCGCGTCGAAGTATTCCATGCGCTCGAAGTGCGTGTAGCCCTGCTGGTAGTGCCGTTCGGCGACGACCTCGGGCGGGACGGTGTAGGGTGTGGGGCCCTGCACCCCCGCATCGCGGGCGGCTTCGCTCGTCACCCGGGCCTTCTGCTGGCGGGCGCCATCGTAGCGGCGCCGCGAGGCGGAATCCGACAGTTCCTGATAAGCCACGGTCACCTTGGCGAAGAGCTCTTCGAGGAGTCCCTGGACGTTCCGCAGATGTGGCAAGTGATGGCGATCGGGATGATACTTTTTCGCCATCGCGTAATAGCCCTTCTTGATCTCGTCGCCGGAGGCTCCCGGGCTGATTTCCAGCAGCTGGTAGTAGTCCGCAGTCTCGAGAGACGCGTGCTTCGCTGCGATATCGGCGAGAATCTCTTCGCCCTGGCCTGGCGGCGCCGGTGATTCTTGGACCTCCTTCTTCTGGAGGTCGGGAGCGGAGATGCGCTCCTCGCGCGGAGCCGGCGGCTGGGTTCGAGACGTGAGCGGGAGGGTTCTGGAGGCGAGATCCACGACGCCGGCGGAGACGAGCGCGTAAACGCAGCGCAGCGTCTCGTCCTCTCCGAGGGGTGAGATCGATGCGATCTCGGCCACCGACGTGGAGCCGTCGACCCGGGAGAGCACGTAGCCCTCGGACGGAGTCAGCGTCATCTTCTGGTAGAGCAGGAGTGGATTCTCGGTGTGACGGAGCACGCGTTCGAGAGCGCCAAGCGCGCTTCGAATGTGATCGAGCGACCCCATGGCGCGCACCCCGATGAGGATCAGCTCCGCGGTGGAAAGGTCGACGACGATGTCTTCCTCCACCGGACGGTCGAGAATCTCGAACCCGTAAGCGCCGCGGTCCCAGTCGAAGACCGAGTAGATGATCTCCTGCACCTGGCGGCGAACGAGCTCCGAGAGCTTCTCGGGGCTCAGCACCTCGAGCTCGATGAGTGTCGTCCCCATGCGTTGGCCGGTTTTTCGCGTCAAGTCGGAAACGCGATCGAACGTGGCGCGATCGAGCTCCCCGGTTCGAATCAGGAACTCGCCCAGCCGATCGTCGTTGACGTCGGAGTTCGCGAAAACCACGTTGCCCTTCTTGAAATACACGCGCTTGGACGCGCCGTCCCGCTCGAAGTGGAGGATTCCCGTGCTTCGAGCGCTGTACGCTTCGCGAATCAGCTCAGCGACGGTGGTTTCGGCGAGACTCCCCTGGAGACGGGCGTCGAACGAAGAGCGCTCTCCAGGCTCTCGGCGAGTGACCACGAGGGCCGCCGTCGGCGGGGGGGCGGGCCCTTGGATGAAGATCGTCGCCTGCGCGACGGGGGAAAGCGCCGTCAGAGCGGTGACGAGCTCGGCCCCGGTGGAAAAACGCTCGGCCGAGCTCTTGGCGAGCGCGCGCTTCAGCACGTCGTCGATTCCCGGGTGGAGTCCGAGAGCCTCGCGGTCGAACGACCTCGGTCCCTCGTTCATGATGGTCAGAAGCGTCGCCATCACGGTGTTACCGACGAACGCCCTCTGCCCGACGAGGCACTCGTACAGCACGCATCCCAGCGAAAAGAGATCCGCGCCGGGGCCGATCGAAAGCTCGCCCCGCGCCTGTTCGGGAGACATGTAGTTGGGGGTTCCGAGGACGCTTCCGGCGGCGGTGAGCTCCGAGAAGGTGTCGGATTTGGCGATGCCGAAATCCGTGACCTTCGCGTTGCCGCTCCCGGACTCGATCATAATGTTGGCGGGCTTGATGTCGCGGTGAACCACGCCCTTCTTGTGGGCGAAGTCGAGGGCAGAGGCGGTTTGACCGAGAAGCCGCGCCGTCTCTTCGACCGAAAGGCGGCCATGATCCTTGAGGAGCTTCGCCAGGGTCTGCCCCTCGATGAACTCCATCACGATGAAGCTCATGTCGGGCCGGTCGACCACGTCGTGGATGGTCACGATGTGGGGATGCTTGAGCTTCGCCGCGACGATCGCCTCGCGGATGGTCCGCTCCCGAAGCTCCTTTCGCTGCGCTTCATCGGCGAAAGCGTCGAGCCGCACCCGTTTGACGGCGACGTCGCGCTCGAGCGTCGTGTCGTGAACGCGGTAGACTTCGCCGAAAGCGCCCGCACCGAGCCGCGACACGAACTTGTAGCGAGTCCCGAGGACTTGTATGAGTGCCTGGACCAGCGGTCCTTCGCCGGGCTCGTCGGCTGCGCCGGTCATCGATGTGCCGGCAGATGGAATAAGGCGGGATGCATTCGGTGCAGTCTCCGTGGGGCGCGCATCCAGGATACCAGCGGTCTCGACAAGCGTCCAGCCATCAACGGGGAAGGGAACGCAAAGACGCAAAGAAGAAATACAAGGGGGATGGGGAGATAGGAGGAGATGGGGGGATGAATCAAGATTCATTGGCCAATTTTCATCTCCCTATCTCCTCCTATCCCCCTTATCCCCCTTGTATTGGTTTTCCTCGCGAGAGTGGCTAAAATCGCTTTGTCCGCGGCCTTCCATGCAGCCGATCGACGTTCTCTATCTCGAAAGCGGGCCCGGCGGGCGGAGCGTGGCGCGCCGCCTGAAGGCGAAGGGTGTCGATATCCGTACGGGCTCTCTCGAGTCCCTTGCCGGCGAGATCCAGTCGCGCGCTCCGAACGTCGTGATTTGCGACCTCGAGACCGCTTCGGGCGCCGAGACGCTGCGCGCCCTCAGGAGCATCGCGCCTCGAATTCCGGTATTGGTGGTTCTGGACAAGAGAGCGATGGCGCTCTCGCGCGAGGCAGCGAAGCTCGGCGTCTGCCGCTTCCTCACGAAGCCGGTCCGCACCGTCGATCTCGAGCTCGCCGTCCATCAGGCCCTCCAGCAGCCGGGCAGGCGCGACGTCGAAAGGCTGGAGCTCGCGAACCGGCAGCTCGCCGCGCTGAACCAGGTCAGCAACCGCTTCTCTGGTTTTCGCGACGAGGCGGAGCTTCTCGATGCTGTCCCCCGGCTCCTCACGGAAAGCCTCGAGTTCGACCGCGGGATCCTCCTGCTTCATGATGGCCTCTCGTTCTCCGTGCGCGCGGTCTTTTTTCCGAAGGACCCGCCGGAGTTCGCCGAGAGCTTCGTCGCGCGAGTCCGATCGGGAGAGCTCCCGATGCCGCCTCCGATCGCCGAGAGCTTCGAGAGAAACGAGCCGCTGTTCATCACCGACCCCAACACCGACCCACGCTGGCCGAAGGCGCCGGGGGAGGTGATTCGGACGCGCTCCATCGTGATCGCGCCGATTCGCTCGCAAAACCGGCCGATCGGCGTTCTGGTAGGCAACATGCAGCACCACGAGCGCGCGATGGATGCCCAGGACGTCGCGCGCTTCGAGATGTTCGCCAACATGGTGGGTCTCGCGCTCGACAACATCCGCGCCTACCAGCGGCTCGAGGGGATCGTCGAGGAGCGCACGGAATCCCTCCGGAAGGCGAACGAGGAGCTCCAGGCCGTCCTCGACTCGTCTCTCGCGGCCATCGTGATGGTCGATTCCGAGGGACGGATCCTCGCCAGGAACCGCCGCGTCGACGAGTTCTTCGGAGCGGGGGTCGCGGGGGTCGCGGGGGTCGATTCGTCCGGCGGGATCGGTGAGCTTCACCTCAGGCTGCGGTCGTCGGCTTCCGATCCCGCGCATTTCGATCGGGTGGTTCGGGCGCAAATGGAGGGCTCTAAACTCGAAGGGCCAGAAGGGCCCGAAGGGGACGAGCTCGGGCACTACGAGAACGCCGTGCGGCTCCTTGACCCCGTTGCCCGCGACGTGACGATTGCGTCGTCTCCGGTCGAGGCCGGCCGGGTCTGGGTCTATAGCGACGTCACCCGGCTGAAGCAGGCCGACGAGCAGCTGCACCTCATCATCGACGCCGCTCCCATTCCGCTCCTGGTGAGCCGGGTTTCGGACGCCAAGATTCTCTACGCGAACGATCGCGAGGCGGCGCTCATGGGGTTGACGCGCGGGGAGATCATGAAGCGGCGCTCGCTCGATTTCTACGACGACCCCGGCGAGCGGCCCCGGCTCGTCGAGCGGCTGAGGCGCGAAGGCCGGATCGACGACTTCGAGGTGCGGGTCCGGCGTGCCGACGGCTCCGTCATCTGGGCGGTGTTCTCCCTGGTCTTGACCGAGCTCCGGGGCGAGCCGGTGATCGTGGCCGGTTCCTACGACGTCACCCGGCGCAAACAGGCGGAAGAGGCGCTCGAAAAAGAGCGCAACTTCGTCTCTGCCGTTCTGGACACGGCGGCGGCGCTGGTGGTGGTGCTGGATCCCGAGGGCCGCGTGGTGCGTTTCAACCGCGCCTGCGAGCGCATCACCGGCTACACCTTCGAGGAGATTCGGGGGAAGCCCTTTCCCGAGACCTTCCTCCTTCCCGCGGAGCGCCCCGAGGTGGAGCGGGACTTTCAGAAGCTACTCTCGGGAGAGCAAAGGCTCGAGCGCCGCAACCACTGGGTCACGCGCGCCGGCGACGAGCGGCTCATCGAATGGTCGAATACCACGCTCCCCGGCGCCGACGGGCGAGTGGAGTACGTCGTCTCGACCGGCATCGACATCACCGAGCGCTACCAGGCGCGCCAGAAGCTCAAGCTCTATCGGCAGATTTTCGACCGCTCCTACGATGGAATCGTAGTCCTCGACGCGAACGGAGTCTTCGTCGAGCGCAACCCCATCCATCGCGTGCTGAGCGGATTCGCCGACGAGGATCTTCTCGGCCGCTCCGCGGCGGAGTTCTTCGGCGAGGAGATGGTGGGGCTCGTCCTTCGCACCGTCCGCGACGTGGGGATGTATCGCGGCGAGCTCCTCGTTCCCCATGTCGACGGCACGCGGACTCCGATCGAGATCTCCGTCTTCTCCATCCTGAACGACGCCGGCGAGATCCTCTACTACGTCGCCATCGGGCGGGACATGACGGAGAGAAAGCGGGCCGAGGACGCCCTTCAGCGCGCTCACGACGCTCTCGAGGAGCGCGTCGAAGCGCGGACCGCCGAGCTCGCCCGGCTGAACGAGACGCTTGTCAGCGAAGTCGCGGAGCGCAAGCAGGCGGAAGAGGTGCTGCGGCGGAGCCACGAGCTGCTCTCGAAGCAGAATGCGGTGCTTGCCGACTTCTCGAAGCGCCTCAACCCCGAGCGCGGAAATCTCCAGAGCCTGATGGGAGAGCTGACCCGGGCCGCCTCGGCCACCCTGGACGTCGGGCGGGTGAGCGTCTGGATGTACCGCGAGGAGGAATCCTTCATCGAGTGCCTCGACCTCTACGATGCGGCGCGCGATGGCCACGAAGGGGGACAACGGCTCGCGGGCGCCGACTTCCCGTCGTACTTCCGCGCACTCTCTGAGCACCGGGCCATCGCGGCTCACGACGCCCACCGCGATCCGCGCACGCGGGAGTTCTCTCAAACCTATCTCGGTCCGCTCGGAATCACGTCGATGCTCGACGCTCCCATCTGGCTCGAAGGAAGAATGGTGGGAGTGATCTGCAACGAGCACGTGGGCGCTCCCCGGACCTGGACTCCGGAGGAAGAGCGCTTCGCCGCTTCCGTCGCCGACTTCGCGTCGCTCGTCCTCGAGGCGCATCAGCGGTTCCGGGCGGAGCAGGACCTCCGGAAGGCCCATGACGAGCTCGAAACCCGCGTCGAGCAACGAACGGCGCAGCTCGCGCGGATGAACGTCGCCTATCGGGACGAGATCCACGAGCGCCGGCTGGCCCAGGAGGCCCTCGCCGTCCGGCTCCGCTACGAGGAAGGGCTCGCGGCTTGTTCCAAGACGCTGGTGACGGAAAGCGATTCCGGGAGCGCGCTCCCCGAAGCCCTTCGCCATCTCCTCGTCGCCTCCGAAGCCTCGGGCGTCTATGTCTTCGAGAACTTCGAGGACAAGGGCGTGGGTCTTTCGATGCTGCCGGTATACGAAATCTCGGCCGCGACGAACGAAGCGAACGAGCCCGAGGCAATAGCGGCGATCCCGTACAGCCGGCTCGAAAGGTGGCGCGCCGAGCTTTCGGCGGGCAACTCCGTCGGAGGGGTGGTGGCTTCGCTTCCCGCGGACGAGCGAGAGCTCCTTTCGAGCTTGAACGTGAGCTCGATCCTGTCGCTCCCGCTCTTCGTGGACGGGGCATGGCATGGGTTTCTGGGCTTCCTGGATCTCGAACGGGAACGAAAGTGGAGTAAGGAAGACATTCGCTCTCTCGAGACCGTGGCGGAGATGGTGGGGGTGTACCTCGGCAGGAAGCGCGCCGCCGAGGCGCTGCGCCTCAGCGAAGAGCGATTCCGGTCGCTCGTCGAGAACGCGAACGACGTCATCTTTTCGATGAAGCCCGACGGGCGCCTGACATACGTCTCCCCCAAGTTCACCGACGCGACGGGGTACGAAGTCGAGGACGTTCTCGGAAAAACACTCTTTCCCATGATGGACCCGGAGGACCAGGCGCGGGCGCGCCACTGGCTCGACCAGGGTCTCGAGAGCGGCGAGAGGTTCTCGGGGTACGAGTACCGCTTTCTTCACCAGGACGGTCTTTGGCGGTGGTGGGTCGCGACCGCCTCGGTGCTCCGCGACGACGGCGGGCGCCCGCGGGAGATCATCGGCATCGCGCACGACTTCACCCGGATGAAGGTAACGCTGGAAGACCTCGCGCGTGCCAACCGGGAGCTGAGGGAAACGCAGTCGCAGCTCGTGCAGTCCGAGAAGATGGCCTCCCTCGGCTCGCTCGTTGCCGGCATCGCCCACGAGATCAACACTCCGGTCGGAGCCATCGGCAGCATGCACGATACCTTGGTGCGCGCGATCCGGAAGCTCGAGGCGACACTGAACGAGGAGCACCCCGGCATCGTGGACTCGAACCCTTCGCTCCAGTCGGCGCTGAAACTCGTCCAGGAGGCGAACCGCGTGATCGAGAGCGGGACCCAGCGGGTGAGGGAGATCGTTCGCCGGCTCCGGAGCTTCGCTCGCCTCGACCAGGCGGAGCTGAAGAAGGCCGACATCCACGAAGGGCTCGAAGACACCCTCGCCCTCATCCATCACGAGCTCAAGCACAATATCGTCGTCAAACGCGAGTACGGCGCCATCCCGCCTATCTCCTGCTATCCGGGAAGGCTGAACCAGGTCTTTCTCAACTTGTTGAACAACGCGCGCCAGGCAATCCGCGGCAAGGGAGAGATCGGCATCCGGACCTTCGTCCGCGACGACCGGGTACACATCGCGGTGCGCGACTCCGGCGCCGGCATCGCGCCCGACCATATGAGGAAGGTTTTCGACCCCGGCTTCACCACGAAAGGCGTCGGCGTCGGAACCGGTCTCGGACTATCGATCTGCTACCAGATCGTGCGGGACCATCGGGGGGAGATCCTGGTCGAGAGCGAAGTGGGCAAAGGAGCTACCTTCACCGTGGTGCTGCCGATGGACCTCGACCCGCCGGCGCCTCTTTTGGGAACGAGCGCCGCTAACGAAGTGGGATAGCAACGCCCGGCGCTCACGCCGCGCGCTCCTGCATCCAGCGATCGCGGTAGGCTATCGCCCGCCGAAACCGGGGAAGTGCTACGAGAAGGAGCACGAACCCGCCGACTTCCGCGGTCGCGGTCACGGTCAGAAGCGAGAGGTGAATCTGCATCTCGTCGCGGAAGACGTAGTCGGTCAAAAGGGGCAGGATCTGCGGGCCGAGGCCGAGTCCCACCAGGTTGATGACGAAGAGGAAGATCGCCGCCGCCTGTCCCCGCATCTGGTTCGGGACCGCTTCCTGGATCGCGGCCGCGGCCGCACCCCAGGGCATCGCCGCCGCGAACGTCATCGGAACCCAGAGGGTGAATGCGAGCGCTCCGGTCGGCGCGAACGGAAGAAAGACTCCGAAGGGAAGCCAGACGAGGACGGCGAGAAGACCCACGATTATCTTCGAGTCGGTCCGCCCGCGCCGCGCCAGAAAGTCGCCGACGAAGCCCCCGAAATAAAGGCCGGCGACTCCCACGATCATCGAGTTCAGCCCCAGCGCTTTTCCAACGAACGCGCGGTCCCAGCCGTGAATGCGAACGAAGAACTCGGGAATCCAGGAGAGGGCGCCGTAGCCTGAGAGCGCGAGCAACCCGAACCCGAAATTGTGGCAGAGGAAGGCGCCGGCGTTCGCGCGAAAGTAGCGGAAGAAGTCGCCGGTCGAGACCAAAACCGCCTCCGTGCCGCCGGCGCTTTCGTGGCGCTTTGGCTCCCGAAACGTCGTGAGCAGGAGGAGCGTGAGCGGGATCGTCGGAAGCGCCACCACGAAGAACACCACTTGCCACAGGTGGCGCTCACCGACAAGCGGAAGACGAAACGACGCGGCCTCGCCCGCCCAGCCGATCACGAAGCCCCCCAGAACGGAGGCGATCCCGCCCCCGAGATGGATTCCCATGGAGTACACCGAGAGCGCCCTCCCGAGCCGCTCGAGCGGGAACAGATCGGTGATGATCGAGTAAGCGGCGGGCGAGAGCGACGCCTCGCCGACGCCGACGCCGATCCGGGCGAGTGCGAGGGCGCGGAAACTCCGGCCCAGCCCGAAGCTCACGGAGGCGAAGGTCCAGAAAATCTGTCCGATCACGATGAGGGAGACTCGGCTTACCCGATCGGCGAGCCAGCCGAGGGGAAGCCCGGCGATGGTATAGAAGATCGCGAACGCGGGCCCGATGAGGAAGCCCACCTCGCTGTCGCTCAGTCCCGTCGTCTCGCGGATGGGGCCGATGAGGAGGGTCAGGATCGTCCGATCGATGAAGGAGTTGATATAGACGCCGAGGAGGAGAATGACTCCGTACCAGGCGTGCCAGGAGGGGAATATCAAGAGGGAACAAGGATGTGCCGGCATGGATGCATGGCGATAGTCTAACGCGAAAAGCGTCCTCTCGATCCTGGTGGCCGAGGCGCCCGCGGCGATCGTATAATCGCTTTCCTTCTGGCGCGGTTTGCGGTTCCCTGTGTGGAGGTGCGCCTTGGGTTTGTTCAGCAAAGAAAAAGTTCCATCCCCGGCCGCGACAAGGCCCGGTGCGAAGCCGGAGCGGCGCTCCGGCAAGCGCGTGCCGCTCCCGATCGCCGTCCGCATCAAGGTGAATGACCGGGAGATTCGGGACGCCCGAGTGCGCGACGTCAACCTTCCAGGAATCGCGATCGAGTCGACGACGCCGGTCCAGGTGGGCGACCGCGTGAGCATCGGCTTCGACGGCTACCCCGAGGTCGCGCCTCCCTTCGCGCTGACCGGCACCGTGCGCCGCGTCCTCCAAAGCCAGGAGCCCGGCGCCAGCGATGCGATGGGGATCGAGATCGATCGCGACGTGACTTCGGCCGACGCCCTCAAGAACTACAAACGAGTGGTGCTCCACTACCTTCACCACAAGCCTCTCCTCGAAGACATGAACCAGGGGTACTTCGAAGGACGCTGCCCCTCGTGCGATTGGATCGGGCGAGTGGGCCGACGGAAGCCTCACTGTTCTCGCTGCGGCGGCGCCGTCGTCCCGGTCTAAGTCTAAATCTGAATCTAAGGGGGCGTGACCGAGCCGGGCGCGTACTCAGGCTTCAGGAGACCCCGAACTTCGTCCTGGCTCAGCACGATCTCCGTGGCTCCCATCGAGTAGGGGGCGACGTCGTTGGGGTTGTAATAGAGCGCGAGTCCGTCGTCGCGGAGAGCGAAGTCGCCCGAGAGGGCGAAGGCATCGTTTGGGAAGGTGAATCCCGCGTCCTTGAGCGTCGTGCCCTCGGCGATGCCGCGCACCTGGCGGAAGTGCCCTTCGGCGAGGGACGTCGCATCGGGGAGAGAGCCTTCCTTCAGAACGTCCGTCAGGACCTTCCTGGCGCCGGTTGCGGGATCAAAGTTGAGGTAGTGGACCGCCAGAAGGCCGTGAGCGTCCCCGAGGCCCCCCAGGTACGACCGCTCCGAGAAGCTGAGACTCAGCAGGTTGGGCGTCGTCCTCAGGACGAAGGCCTTTCGCTCGAAAAACCAGCTCTGCGCTGATTTGGGCTCGGAGGCTTTGGACGCCGCGAAGTCGGAGAGGAATCGCGCCATGAGCGCGTTCACGCTCACCGGCGGCTCATCCTGGTTAAGGGGTGCCATGAGGAACGAGTCGATTGCGGAGGTCAAGGCTTCGACCGCGGTTCCCACGGGAGCATCGACCACCGCCGGGTAGTCGAATCGAATGTACGTGCAGCCGTCGCCCCCCGCGATGCAGTCCTCGTACGTCATCTCGCGGGTTTGCATCTTGAAAGCGACAACCGCGGAAGGCGGCGGGGCCGATGTTGCCTCGGGATTACCGGGAGCGCAGGCGGCGGTGAAAAGCAGCAAGGCCATGAAATTACGCATGAGCTGACGTCACATCCTCTTGTATTTCGTGCCGGCCCCGCCCTCCCGCGGCCTCCAGCGGGGACCGAGGACGTCCGCGGCCTTGCAGTCGACGCAGTTCGAGGCGTTCACCACGAGCTTGTCGTCTTGATGCTCGTAGACTCCGGCGGGGCACATGCCGGCGTAGAGCCTCTGGACTTCGGGGGGGAGGCTCTCCTTGACGAGAAGGTGCGAGGGCGCATCGTCCCTGGTGTTGTTGCCGGAACGGAAGACGCCGTCCAATTTCGTGAAGGTCAGCTTTCCGTCCGGCTTCGTCTCCTTCGGAGGTGTCGCCGTCTTCGGCTCGCGCGCGTCCTCTTCGATCGGAATCCGGGACCCGAACAAAGCTCCGCCGCTCACGGTCATGAGCCCGGCCTTGAGCCCTCCGGTGTAGAAGCCGGACTTGAAAGCGAGCCGCATGTTGCGGGTCCGATAGAGATCGTCGCGAATGAAGCTCGCGCGGATCGCGGAATCGTAGGAAGCGAGGGCGGCCTTCGAGGTGTCGTTCTTCTTCAGCGCTTCGTGGATGCTCCGGGCCGCGAGCATTCCGGACTTCATCGCGTAGTGGATTCCTTTGAGCGAGGGCACGTCCACGAGCCCAGCGGCGTCACCGGTCAGAAGGAGGCCGTCGCCCGACATCCTCTCCGGAAGCGAGTAGTACCCGCCCTCGGGAATCGTCTTCGCTCCCCATTCGACCATTTCTCCTCCCTCGAGGTACGGCCGGAAGAGGGCGTGGGTCTTCAGCTCTTGCAGGAGTCCGTGCGGATCCAGAGAGGACTCCGGGTAGTCCAGACCGGCGACGATTCCGATCGCGGCGAGGTTCGGGGCGAGGGGATAGAAGAAGCTCCCGCCGAACGCGGATCGCGGAAACGGCCATCCGAGTGTGTGAATCACGGCGTCGAGCGGCCGCTTCACCTCCCAGAGCTCTTTTACTCCGAGGGCGAAAATCTGGGGATTGGGCGACGAGATCTTCTGCCAGCTCAGATACGCCTGGGTGAGCGGTCCGCGCGTTCCCTCCGAAAGCACCGTGACTCTCGCGGTGACGTCGGTCGGAGGGGCGTAACCCGGTCCTGGCTTTCCCTCGCGGGTGAGACCGGCGGGGGTGGTGCGCACGCCAACGACTCGTCCCTCCGCAACCAGGAGCGAGTCCGCGGGGAATCCAGTGAAGAGGTTGACCCCGAGATCGGCCGCCTTCACCCCGAGCCAGCGGACCATCTCGCTGATCGAGGCGACGTAGCTCCCGTGGTTCGCCATCGTCGGAGGGGTAGGGAGGCGGATCGATGAAGATTCGGTGACGAGATAGACGCGCTCGCGCTCGACGCGCCCGCGAAAGGGAAAGTCTTTGTCCTGAAGCTCGGGAAAGAGCTCGCGGAACGAGACTGGATTCACGACGGCGCCCGAGAGGCAATGCTGACCGAGCTCCGCCGACTTTTCGAGGACGCCGATCTCGATCGGGCCGAGAGAGAGATCGTTTTTCGCGAGGCGCGCGAGCTCGATGGCGCCCGCGAGCCCCGCGGGCCCGCCGCCCACGAAGAGAACGTCCATGGGCACCGCGTCCTCGCCCGGCTTCGAATTCGAGATGAGCTCGTCCACAGGGAGCGGGACCTGGTAGTCGGCGGGAACGAAGGTCTTCGCCATCACACGCCGAATTTCTCGGGATCCCACTCGAGGCCGAGCTCGCTCGGAGGCGCCATGTAGCCGATGAGCGCGGATGAGGCGACCACCGCCGGGCTCGCCAGGTACCCGAGCCCGCCGACACCCATCCGGTTGCGCCAGTTGCGATTGAAAGACGTGATGGCGGTCTCGCCCTTGGCGAGAGCGTCGGGCCCCTGGCCGAAGCAAGGGCCGCACCAGGAATCCCGAATCCGCCCGCCCGCCGATTGCAGGACGGAGGCGATCGACTCGCCGCCGAGACGGGGCTCGGGACGCTCGATGTCGCGCTTGACGCCGCCCGACCCCGGGAAGACGACGAGCGGGCGCAGGACCTTCTCCCTTCCGCCCTCCCGCGCCGCGCGAAGGACGAGCGCCGCCTGGAGGAGATCGTCGTAGCTTCCGTTGGTGCAGGAGCCGATGTAGGCCTTGTCGAAGGAGACGCGCTCCTTTGCGACTTCGTCCGCGGGAAAGGCGTTTCCTGGTGCGTAGGGTTTCGCGATCATCGGGCGGACGGAGCCGAGATCGAAGCTCTCGTCGATCTCATAGTGGGCGAGAGCCCCCGGCTGGATGCGCGGGTAGGGAAGAGCGGTCATCCCCTTCGAACGATACCAGTCGAAGGTCAGATCGTCGGCGGCGAAAATTCCGTTCAGCGCCTCTCCCTCGGCCATCATGTTGCAGATCGTGTTGCGGTAGGCGATGCCGAGCTCACCCTTCTCGTCGACGAACTCGACCGACATGCCGCGCGACTGCGCTTCTCCCCACCGCTCGAGAAGAGCGAGGACCACGTCCTTCCCGCTGACCCAGGGCTGAAGAGCGCCGCGAAAGACGACCCGCCGCGCGGCGGCGAGAGTGAAGTAGATGTAGCCCGTCGACCAGCCGAATCCGAGAGTCGTCGAGCCCACGCCGATCCCGACGGCGCCGTACGCCCCGTAGGCGCGGCTGTGGGAGTCGGCCCCGGGAACGAACTGCCCGGGGAGGATGAGACCCTGCTCGGGAAAGTAGAAGTGGAAGATCCCGTCACCGGGAGTCGCGTAGTACGGCCGCTCCATGCGGTTCTTATGTGCGAAGTCCCGGCCGATCGACGTCTGCCGGTCGTCCGCCTCGACTCCGGTGAAGACGAAGTGGTCGTTCGCGACCGCGGCCTGCCGCGGATAGAGCAGGTCTCCGCCGGTGATCTGATTGAAGGTGTGGATGGCGAAGGGCGCGGTGCCGTCGGAGGCGGGAAGGAGATCCGCATAGACTCGGAGCGTCGCGCCCGGCCTCACCTCGGCGTCCTTGTCGACCCGGTGAGCCCAGACGATCTGCTCGGTCGTCGTGAGACTCTTCGCGGTCTTCTCGCCGGCCCATTCGATTCGGGGCGCGCGGGAGACGGAGCTTCCAAGCTCGCGCCGGCCCACCGCGAAGATCCCGCCCGTTCTCCGGATCTCATCTTCCTTCGGCGTCAGCGCCAGGGGCTCGTAGGTCTTTTCCCGGGTGACGTTCGTGAGCCTCCGCGTCTCGCGAACGTAGGAGAATCGATCGCCGTCCTTCGCGTCCAAAACCGCGTCTTTGGACTGCACGACCTCGAGCCCGAGGTTGAAAGCGTTCCTGCGGAAGATGTCACCCATGTTGTCGCCGCAGACGACGACCATCTCGAGCCCGGCCTCCTCGGCGACCGCCTTCATTCCCGCGGGGCTCATCTCTCGCGACGAGCCGATGGCGAAGCGGTCCCCGGCGATGACGAACGTCTCACCCGCGTGGACCCGCTTGCGGAAATCGGGAGCCAGGTATCGAAACGTCCCCTGTTTCCACTTCTCGTCGAGGGCCTCGAGACTCTCCGACACGCAGTCGGCGGCGGGGGTGATCTGATCGGTGTCGATAGCATCGAGCTTTTCGCCGGGGCGCTTCGGATCCCAGAGGATGAGGGCGTTTCCCTCGACGACGCGGGGGAGATCCCGAATCGCGCCGCTCGAAGCGTCTGCCGTGAGCGTCCCCGGGACGACGCCGCCCTTGAGCCGCGCCGGTTCGATTGCGTGGGTGTTCACGTCCTGATTATAGGGAAAATCAAAAAGGCCCGGCGGGGGCGCCGGGCCTTATGAAGCAGAAACGGCGAAACCGCCGTTCTTAAACCCAAAGAATCCCGTTCGTATTCATAAGCAAATCCGACCTCCAGACGGTCGCTTCAGGTTCACACACAGCCAGCATCGTGCCACTGCAAAAGGCGCGCGTCAACTAGTTTTTGTGGCCGTCTGCGGCACCGACCGCAACATCTAGTGTGTCACCCGAAAGTAACAACGAATTCACAGCTTCTCCACACGTTATCCAGAATTTATGAACAGGTGCCTGTGGATAAGCCGATAAGCCCGGCGCGCCGGCCTCAACTTTCATCCGGAAACTCGGGCGGCGGGTCCTGCATGTCATCCAGATCCGAGAGCACCTGGCGCGCGAAGTCGAGGTCGCGCGCGCGCACCAGGAATCGCGCGGCACTCCACCCGGAGGGCTCGGAAGCGAACCAGACACCTTCATCGGTCAGAACCGAAGCGAGCAGTTGAGCTTTGAAGGTATTCTCCACGTCCGCCAGCAGTACCGGCGCGTCGGCGCTGTTGGGTTCCAATGCCGGCTCCTTCGAGCGCGCTTCGACCCATGACCGGGGCAAGAGATCCCGATCGCAGTCCGCGCAGCGAGTGGCCCCGGCCCTGTAGCCGTCTCCGCAGGAAGGACAAAAGGCTACGGCATCGGGGTCAGAGAGGTCGAACTCTGGAAGCCCACCCGCAGTCACAGAGGGCTCTTCCAACTCCGGCGCCTCGGGGTTCTGCGATTCAACGGCATCGCCGGCTGCGGCCAGCTTTGCCTCAATCAGAGAACGTGGAACGAGCTCTTGGTCGCAGTCCACACAGCGCGAGTGGCCAGCGGTATATCCCGCGCCACAGGCAGCGCAGAAGGCCGCGGCGTGAGTGTCCGACAGATCGAATTCGGGCTGATCCACAACTCCCTCTGGACTGGTTCTGAATCCTGGTGGCTCACTCCACGGTCTTGACCCGGTACTTCCTCTGGTCCGTGAAGAGGATCGTTCCCTCGGCGAGCATCTCGTAGAGAGCTCTAAGGAGAGCCACTTCGTCTCTTACCCGGGGTAGCTTCGAGGCGAGCTCGACCTCCGACAAGCCTTCTCCCCCCTCCGAGAGCGCCCGGTGAATCCTGGCCTTGGTTTCGAGCTCGGTGCCGCTCGGCGAGGTGCGCGTGATCCGCGCCCCTCCGGTGAGTAAAACGATCGCCGTCAGGATCGCGACCGGCCCCCAGGTGAGGAGGCGGTCGAGCCAGGAGGCCGGTTTGTCGCCCCGGACTTCCACCTCCACTCCTTGCTCGAGCATGAGGTGGACGAGGCCCTCCATCTGCGAAGGAGCGAAGGTCCGGAAGAACTCGCCGTCGTCCAGCCGACCCACGATCTGGTTCGCCGCCCCCGTCCCGGTGATGGTCACCTCGGACACGTGTCCGCCCTCGAGCTGGGCCACGAAATCACTGAAGCCGAGCCGGCGTTCTTCCCTTTGGATGCGCGAGGAAACGATCGAGAACACGTAGATCAGCAACGCCGCGGTCGCCGAGTACAACAAAGTTTTCGTTATGGGTTTCATTCGAGACTGGGCTCCCCGGGTAGCATTCGAACCTACAGCCTACGGATTAACAGTCGCACCCGGAAGAAAGCAACCAAGAGTAACCGGGCCCAATTGCAAGGGATCATAGCAAAAACTCCCAATGACCCTGGCAACCACGGCTTGCATCTGCCGTCATACGGCCTTAAACTACCGGTTAATCCTCAAACGAAAACTGATTTCGCTCGGAGCACTCCGCGCGGGTAAGCGTCCGGCGCCAAGGGCAGGAGGCAATAGCCCCTAGAGTGCTGCAGCGCACGAATGACCTCATCCCGATTTAGAGGTCTCGGTAAGAATGCACGGAAGCCTGACCCCAGACGCCTTCGCCCGCGCTCTGCGCGGGCTTGCGGTCAGCCGCAAGCAAGGAATTCTTCATCTGTCGCGAGACGGCGTTTCCAAGCGAATCTACTTCAAGAATGGCTCCATCATCTTCGCCGGTTCCGATGACGAGCAGGAACGCCTGGGAGAGGTCCTCGTCCGTGCGGGGAAACTGGAGCGCGCCGATCTCGAGCTCGCCCTGAAGGTCATGAAGGAGACCGGGGAGAGTCTTGGAAAAACGATTACGGACATGGGCTTCACCTCGACCGCGGACATCGCTGCGCACGCGCTCGAACGGGCGAAGTCGGTCATCTGTTCGGTCTTCGCTTGGCAGTCGGGAAGCTTCCGCTTCGAAGAACGCGCTACCGAGGTCAGCGACGAGGTGGCACTCGAGCTCTCGACGCACGAGATGATCCTGGAGGCGGCTCGAAGCATTACCGACCCTGTGGTTGTGCGTGAATACCTCGGTGACCTGAAAGCCGTACTGCGCCAGCCGGAGAATCCCCTCGTTCCTTACCAGGAGGGGAGCTTGAGCTCGTCGGTTCAGTGGCTTCTATATCAAGCGAACGGCATTTCCACGATCGAGGAGATCGTTTCCAACTCACCTCTCGACGAGACCAGAACGCTCCAGTCGATCTACGCTCTCGTTCTGGCGGGGGTGTTGCAAATCGAAAGCCCCGAGAAGGCAATGGCTGCGAGAACGGACAACACCAAACTAAGTCTCGCAGGGCCGGAGACCGGATCGCCAGAGATCGCCATGACCTCGCTTTCCGTAGCCACGGTTTCGAAGACGATCGGGCGATACGAAGTTCAAGGAGTCCTCGGTCGTGGAGCCATGGGCGCGGTTTACCTGGTGAAGGACCCTACGATTGACCGAATGGTCGCGATCAAGTTGATCCAGACGGCCGTCCAGCTCGATCCGTCGGAGCTCGAAAAGTATCGGGAACGTTTCTACCGGGAAGCGAAGTCCGCCGGAAAGCTCGTCCACCCGGGAATCGTCACCGTGTTCGACGTTGGACACACCGACGATGCGACGCCCTTCATCGTCATGGAGTACGTCGATGGCCAGACGCTCCAGGAAATTCTCAAAGCCAGGAAGCTCGAGCACCAGGAAATCCTGCGGCTTGCCGCCGAAATCCTCGACGCTTTAGCCTTCGCCCATTCGAAAGGGATCGTTCATCGGGACATCAAGCCCGCGAACATCCTGGTGACGGCGAGTGGAGCCATCAAGATCATGGACTTCGGGATCGCCCATGTCATTGGATCCGACATGACGCAGGCCGACGACGTCCTGGGAAGTCCCAACTACATGGCCCCGGAGCAGCTCTCCAAAGGCGCCATCGATGCACGAACCGATCTCTTCGCGTTTGGCATCGTGCTGTATCGAATGCTCACCGGCACGCTGCCGTTTCGAGGCGACTCCTTCGCCGCCATCGCGAAAGCCGTCCTTTTCGAGGATCCCCCGCCACCGGCGAGCGTCGACTCCGCGATTCCGAGCGATTTGAGCGCGGTCGTGGTTCGCTGCCTTTCGAAGGCCGCCGATTCGCGATTCGCGACGGCCAACGAGTTGAAGAACGCGTTAACCTCTCCTCCCCATGACCGGTCACGGGATAGCGGCGTTATGCCGGTCCCCGCGGTTAAAGAGGACCGACGAAGCCTGTACCGGCGCATTGGTATCCGTTGGGGATTGGCCGCTCCTTCGGGCCTCGCCATCGCTCTTTTCGCCGTCGTTCGTTTCTTTGGAGGAGAGCCTTTGGCTACGGACAACGTCCCTCGGCAGCAAGAGACGGGCGCCAAAGTTTCCGCCCCTGGGGCAGAGGGGAGCGACGCCGAGCTCTACCACGAAGCCTCTGTTGCTTTCGAACGGGGTGATCTCGATGCCAGCAAGGGAGCGCTCGAAAAACTCATTCGCAGAAACCCTGGCTTCGAAGGGGCCCCGGAGCTGCTCGTTAGCGTCAATCAGCAGCTGCGTAACAATGAACGAAGTCCAGATCTGGTTGCAGCGCCCGCGCCCCGGGACCAGCCTGCTCCCGCGCCAGCGGAGGCTCAACTCTTCTATCTCGCAAGGCTCGCCTTCGAGAAAGGGGACGTCGAGGGAAGCAAGCGCCAGCTCGAAGCACTTCTGCGAACCAACCCATCTTTCGAGGGCGCATCCGAGCTCCTCGTCCAGGTCAATGACGAGCTCTGGAAGAAGACCTTGCCTATCTCCCTTCGAGCCGAGCACAAACACCGCGTCGGTGGATGCACGGGCACCCTGACGCTGGCCGCCTGGGGCATTCGCTTCTCCTCGAAAGACCACGAATGGGAATGGAAGCTCGATGCGATTCGCCACATGGAAAGGCAAGGACGCTCGGTCTTGAACCTCGAGACGTACGAGAGCGACGTACTCGCGCTCGGAAAGCCCAAGAACTACCGGTTCGAGCTCCCAAGTCCCATGAGAGACGAGGACTGGTCGAGATACCGGAGGCTAGCTCGCTGATGTCGTCTCCCCTTTCAACTGATCGCTTGCGGTGGACCCTCTCGGTCGGTCATCACCAACGAAAGGTCGTGTGCGTTCTTGGAAGATCCTCCTCTTTGACGGAGTTTCCGAAAGGCGACGTCTAGCAGGGAAAGTCGGGCAAAGCGCGCATGTCGATCGAGTCTATGAGCGGTAGATCGTTGGGCCGTTATGAAATCCGCGGCGAGATCGGACGCGGAAACATGGGGATCGTCTACCGGGCCCACGATCCCGTCATCGACCGGCCCATCGCTCTCAAGACCGTCGTTTTGCCGGAGTCGATCTCGGAGGCGGAACGCGCCACGTTCCTTAAGCGGTTTTTTCAGGAAGCGCGGACAGCCGGAAAACTCATCCACCCCAATATCGTCGTGACCTACGATGCGGCCACCGATGAAATCACCGGCACGCCATTCATCGCGATGGAGCTCATCGATGGAGACTCTCTCGACGAGCGACTGGAGAGAGAGGGCCGCATCGGCTGGCGGCAAGCGGTCGACTGGGTCATCCCCCTCGCGCAAGCGCTCCACGTTGCGCACCGGGAGGGCATCGTGCACCGGGATATCAAGCCGGCCAACATCATGATCGCCCGGCAGGGCGCGCCCAAGATCACGGACTTCGGAATCGCGAAGCTCCCGACGGCCAAACTCACCCAGACTGGCGTCATCATTGGAACGCCCTTTTTCATGTCGCCCGAGCAATTGCGCGGGGAAGCTCTCGATGGTCGAAGCGACCTTTTCTCGCTCGGAGCTCTCCTTTACAACCTCGTCGCGGGCCAGCGTCCTTTCGAGGGCCTGGAGATCGCCACGATAGCAAGCCAGATCCTATACAAGGACCCTCGACCACCTTCGGAGATAGTGTCGGACGTTCCCCCGGCTCTCGATGGCGTGGTAGCCCGCGCCCTCATGAAATCTGTCGAAGAGCGCTATTCCTCAGGGGACGAGTTCGCGGACGACCTGCTCGCCGTGAAACTGGGGGCGACTCCCCGGCGTCCTCTGTCTCCCGGCGAGCGCACTCACGTCGCAGCACGATCGATCGTTGGCGAGGAGCACGACGGACCCGAGCAAATCGCCGCGAAGGTGCCGTCACCGCGGCTCGCGCTACTTGAGACCGAGAAGGCGGTTCGCTTCCTCCGAGCGGTGTCGCTCATCAAGGACAAATTTCAGCTCTCGACGCGATGGCGCATTGGCGCCATCTTCTTCGTTTTCTTCTCGGCCGCCCTTTTCTTCCGCGAAGAGCTCGTTCAATGGAAGCTCTTCTTCGATGCTTCAACCGCCGCCAAGAACAACGATTTCGAGCTCAGCGAACGGAAGCTCGAGGAACTCCTGGACAGGGATCCCGACTTCGAGAGCGCCGAGGGTCTTCTTCTCGAGGTGAGCTCCGAGCTCGTCCTGCCGGCGCTTCCTCTGGAGCTCACCGCAAAGCAGGTCATCGTCTCGGTTCCTGCACCGGGCGATTGACGCTTCGCCCGGACGGCATAGAGTACAGCTCGAAAAGCCATGGCCGTTGGCAGTGGCGCTTCGAGCACATTCGAGCCATGGACGTCGGTAGCTCCCGGGGGCTAGCGGTACAGACCTATGAGGACGACATGCTCGGACTGCTCAGCAGCAAGAACTACAACTTCTCCCTTCTAGGGGATTCCCCGGACGAGGAGTTCTGGAAACGATACGAGAGGCTGTCTCGACGCCCTCGCGGCGAGGACGGAGAATCTCGAGAGCCGCCGAGCTCGGATCGGCGGTGAATGACATCATATGCGCAGCGCGCTTCTCTGTGCCTTTGTGCTCGCCTGGATCGTGGACCCAGAAAGCGCGGAGGCCGCGGAATCCACCGAAGCTATCTCCCAGGAGAGTGGTCCCTCCGGCGGCGACCAGCGGCCGGAGCCGAGCCGTACGATCGGGCGCCTGGGAATGGGTGCACAGCTTGGCGGCTTCTACGACCTGGGCGATCCGGCACTGGAGCTCCGAGCGTGGGCCAAGAGGGTGGGATTCAGCATAAGTCTGGGTCGGCACGTCGCCGAGCCGAGCGAGCCGGGATTGACCGAAGTCTACTCCCACGCCGGCAAGCAGGTGATCGGAGGCTTCCTCTTTGCCTTCAACAACCCCAAACCCGGCGGCAGCGTTCCGATCAAGGTTTACGGGACGGCGGGAGTAGTCCACACGACGCAGGCCCGCGGGAGATGGGAACGGGTCACGCCGGACGCGGACGGCACGCTGGGCGAGGCCGGGGTCGAGGGCTCTGCGGGCTACTGGCCCTTCGTCGGCGCTGGCGCCGAGATCGGGTTTGCGGGAGTTTCCGGCCTCGCGGTAGGGAGCGAGCTTCTCTTTGCAGTGAGCGGAGAAGGAGTTGGTCCCGGCATCCGGTTTTCTGTGCGCTACTACGTATGGTGATTTAGGAATCGAGTAGACCCATCTCGTCGGCGTCGGCGGGCGCTCGGGAGCTCGCGGACACCCTCGGCGTGAACTCCGCCGATTTCGCCGCGCGCGGTCAAAGGCGGAGCGTTCCTTCAGCGACAACGGCGCACCGGCCGGCAACTTCCACCTCATCGCCGCTCACCCGCACCTCGATCCGGCTCGGCCGCTGGATCTCGTCGCCTTGCTCGATCGTCAGCCACGTCGACGCGTTTCAATCCTCCGCAGCCTCTCTTGGGACGAGCCCTTCCCGGCTCACACGCGGTCGGAAGTCCACCAAGTCGCCGGATTCCTGAGCTCTGCTCCCGTGGCTCACGATTGGTCATAGCTCGCGCTCGACACGACGCACGGCTTTTGGAGAGAAGATCACGAGACGCTACATGTCCAAATTCGGATGCTAAATTTGACTCACTCAGTTACACTGATCGAAATTCGCATTGGCATCGGCCTCCGGCTGATCGGGCCGCTACCCGCAGAGCTCCAGAGTTATCAGGTCTATGCTGCTGCCCCGATGACGTCCGCCTCTTCTCCCGAGGCGCCAAGAGGTTCATTGCCTTTCTGACGAGTCCGGCGGCGAAGGCATTGTTTTCGGAAAGCGGAGTCGAGTGAGGAAGATGGCACGAGAGTGCTCCCAGGACCGCCCGAGGTGGCGCGTTGGGCCGACGTAGAGGGCTGCCTGGATGGTGGACACAGGGCGAAGCATCTCGCGGCGCGAGTTCGCTGAACGGTGCGTGAATGCGGCATACGGTGTGACGGCCCCTGCCTCGGGGTTTTCTTGCCGCTCCCTAGCGCAGTCGAGCTCGATCGGCGAGGGACTGCGTCGCGATCTGACCGGCCTCGGCGGGACGCTGATCTTCGACGATGCATCGCGGCAGGAGGCCGGCGATGACTTCGGCCACGTCGTGCACTCGAACCCGCTCGCCGTCCTGCGACCGGGTTCACCTGGAGATGTCGTGGCTGTCGTCAATTACGCGAACCGTCAGGGCCTGCGGGTCGCGATGAATGGCAATGGCCATTCGGTCTACGGTCAGGCGCAGGCCAGGAATGGCTTGGTCATACAGTCAAGCGGACTCAAACGCATTCACAGCATCGGCGCCGAAGGCGCGCACGTCGATGCCGGGGTGACATGGGGTGAACTAGCCAAGACCACGCTTGCGAGTGGGCTCACGCCGCCCGTCATGACCGAATTCCAGGACCTGTCGATCGGCGGGACGCTGAGCGTGGGCGGGGTTGGGCCGGCCAGCCACCGCTTCGGCGCTCAGGTCGACCACGTGCTCGAGCTTGAAGTCGTGACCGGCTCAGGCGAGCAGGTCACGTGCTCTCGCGATCGCAAAAACGAGTTGTTCTACGCGGTGCTCGCGGGCTTTGGCCAGTGCGGCCTGATCGTCCGGGCGAGGGTTGGTCTTCTCCCCGCTCCAACTAGTGTGGTCGTTCAGGAACTTCTCTACAGCGACTTAGGGACTTACCTTGCAGAGGCATCACGGGCTCTGCGCAGCGAGTCGTTCGACCATCAAATGGGTCACGTTGTCTTTGAAGACAGCAGCCGATCTACCTTCAAACTGAAGATCGGACGGTTCTACTCGGGCTCGCCCATCCCGGACTTTCGGGCAGCGACAAAAGAGCTCCGTTTCGAAAAGGCATCGGAACCGCTGATACATACGTATTGGGGGTACCTGAACCCCCGAGCGGCGGTCGCGCGGCCTGGACCGCGCTGGCGCCTTCCGCACGCGACTTTCTACTGTTTCTTTCCCGCCGCGGAAACCGAACGCTTTCTTACTCAAGTCCTCGCCACGCCATCGGAATATGCCGGAGCGCGCGACCCGACCCTGTTCGGAGTGTCTCCATGGAGCGCGACCCATTTTGCCTGCCCACTCTTTCAGGTGCCGTGATCTGCCGAAACCTTCTTCGCGATCTATTTGTTTCGCACCGCACCGTCCGATGACGTCGCGGCAGTATCCGCCATGGTCGCGTCAAACCGAGTGCTATACGAGCGGGTGCGCGCTGTGGGAGGAAAGATCTACCCCGTCAGCGCCCTCCCTTTCACTGCTGCCGACTGGAAGGACCACTTCGGCCCCGATACCTGGCGGCAGTTTGCGAGAGCAAAGCGCGAATACGACCCAAACAACATCTTGACACCGGGTGTTGCGATCTTCGGGAGCGGAGATTGAGCAGGCTCTGAGTGAGGCAGCGGCGCACGGCGCCTCCCGGGACCGACCTCCTGGGCTTTCCTCGCTGATCATTGCGTGGAGTGGATCGACCAAAGGGTCGAGAACGTTACCACTCAGGGTTCCGGGCGCTTCGCCCGGCCGGGAAGGGATCGCGGTCGAGCTTCCAGCCCGTCGGGGAGTCTGGGTCCGGAACCGCCCGAACGTTCGTTCGGGAGCGGAGCCGGGCCAGGACCTCCTTGTAATGGCGCCCGTGCAAAGGAGGCTTTGAAAGATCGGGCACCGGCCAGAGAACGATCCGAACGCACTGAACGTATTGCTCCTCGGCTAGCCGGATTGTCGGTATTCGCCACCCGGTGCCGGCGCGCCAGGTCGTAGAGCGTCTTGATGCTGCTCGACGCCGTGCTCGCGAGCCCCGATTTGGTTTGGCTGACGACGGCGCCAGAGAAGGCCGCCTACCTCACTGCGGTGATCGCGCCGACGCTCGCCAATGCTCGCGCTCGGCCGTCGACACCGCGTCGTAGCGACCGCCGCGCGCGTTCCCCGGCACGCCCCCCCGGTGGCATCGATCCGAGCGGTCGAGCCGTGCTGCTATACTACGAGTATGGCCTCGGCTTCACGCAGACGGCTGGCGGTAGAGGAGTTTGTGAGGCGGCTCCGGCAGGCGTTGTCCAGCAACATGCTGGACGTGCGTCTGTTCGGGTCGGAAGCACGGGGTGAGGCGACGTCTGAGTCGGATATCGACGTGTTGGTCGTGGTACAACCGGACACGGACCGCGTACAGTTCGAGGACCGCATCATCGACATGGCCTTCGACGTGAATCTCGATTTCGGCGTCTACATCTCTCCGCGTGTCGTGACACCGGGGATACTGAACGATCCGGTGTGGCGGGAAACGCCGTTCATCAAGAACGTCGCTCGCGAGAGCATTCCATTGTGAACTCATCCGCGGCGCTGGCTCAGCACCGGATGGCACGCGCGCATACGGCACTCCACGAGGCCGATCTCCTCATCCAGCAGCAGCACTTCAATGGTGCCCTGAACCGCGTCTACTACGCGGCTTTCTACGCGGCTCGCGCACTGCTCGCAACTCGAAATCTTGATTCGTCTCGGCACAGCGGCGTCATCGCCCTGTTCCAGGAACACTTCGTTCGCACTGGGCTCGTTCCGACCGATACGGCACGCGCATTACCCCGCGCGTTTGAGAAGCGGCAAACGAGCGATTACGGGGACTTCAGCGAACCGTCGAGCGACGAAGTTCTGTCGCTGCGCAGCCAGGTTGAGGGATTTGTTCGCGCGTGTGAACAGGAAGTTCCAAAGGACTGAATGAGTCGCCGGGCCCGAACGCTGCAGAGAAGACAGATTCGGTCGCTCCGGTTCAGGATTGTCCGAGAGCGCTTGGGTGGGTCAAGACTGCCGCGTGGGGATGTTTCTGCGCGTCTCATACCGCCGCTGGCGAGAAGCCACCCAACGTGAGAAGTTCGTCCTCGGAATGAAAGAAGCCGCAACCGCTCGCGGACACTTGGGCGAGAACTCGGCCGATTTCGCCGCGCGCGGTCAAAGGCGGAGCGTTCCTTCAGCGACAACGGCGCACCGGCCGGCAACTTCGACCTCATCGCCGCTCACCCGCACCTCGATCCGGCTCGGCCGCCGGATCTCGTCGCCTTGCTCGATCGTCAGCCAGGCGCGTTCCGGCGCGCGTCGACGTGCCACGAGGTACTGCGCGAGTGGACCGGCTGCGCTTCCCGTCGCCGGGTCCTCGGCGATGCCGATGCCAGGAAAGAAGCCCCGCGCATGCGCAACGGCCGAGGGCTCCCGAGTCTCGAGACAGAAGAGATAGCATCCTTCACAGCCGAGGGGCTTGGCCAGAGCTGCCAGCTCGCGGGCGTCGACACGCACGCGGGCGAGATCCGCGAGGCCGCGCGCCGGGACGAGCAGGTGGCTTGCGCCGGTCGAGATGACCTGGGGCTGCAATCCCTCGACCTCGAGCGCGTTGACATCGAGTGAAAGCGCGCCCGCCAGCGCGGCAAGACTCGGCGGGTCCTGGCCGACACGCGGTGATGCCTGAGTCATCGCGATCCGGCGGAGCCGACCGGACTCGTGTGTGGCCCGCACCGGCAGGACTCGCTCGCCCAGCTCCTGGCGGAGCGTCGTCTCGCCCTCGGACACTGGCACGTCGCCCCGCGCCACGATCGCCCACCAGGCGCCAAGCGCGTTGTGGCCGGCGCCGAACACCTCGGCCATCGGCGAGAACGAGCGCAGTCGTCGCGTCGCCTCGCGGAACCGCGGCTGCAGCACGAACGTCGTTTCTGACAGGTTGAACTCGCGCGCGACGTCCTGCATCCGCTCCGCGTCGAGGCTGTCGGCGTCGAGCACGACCGCCAGCGGATTGCCCGCGAGCGGAACGTCCGTGAACACATCGATCAGTACAAACGGATACGACTTCATGCGCGTGTCACCCGCTCAACAAGCTATCAGCACGGCAGAGTGAGATCGCTGGCACGAGTGTCAACATAGAGGCGATCGCGGTTGAGCACAAGTGATTTGTTCTACGAGGAGCTTCTTCCGTGGGAGTGCGGATTGTCCGGATCAAGCCGGCGCTGCGCCGGCGGTGTACGACGTATGGCGGACGGACACGAGCCGGGTGATCGCGGTTCGAGCCGCCGTAGACGCGTTTCAATCCTCAGCAGCCTCTCTTGGGACGAGCCCTTCTCGGCTCACACGCGGTCGGAAGTCCCGCCAAGCCGGCGGATTCCTGAGCTCTGCGCCCGTGGCCGCACTCGGAGTCCGCGCCGCCTAATCCGGTGACTCCTTCGATTGCCTAGCGGTCGTCCGCCAGTCCCAGTGCCGCCCCGCGTCCTCGACGATCGCCGGCAGGTCTTCCTGAAGGATGTAACGCTCCCGGGCGAGACGTTTTCCGACCTCTTCCACCCTCGCCAGGTAGTCGGCCCGGCTCGCGTAGCGCTCCTCGATCGAAAGCCGCGGGTCTCCAGTTCTTTCCCGTTCGGCGCGCGTCGCCGGGAACGGGATGTAGGCCCCACCATTGTTGATGAGTGTGTCGGGAGCGCCAATCTTCTCGCTCCGGAATTGCCAGCCGGTGAACGTCGCCAGCGGTACCGCCTGCTCGGGCAAACGAAGACCGCCCATCTCGTTACCGTCTGCGTCGACCATGGACAGAAGGAAGGGCAGGGCGGATAAGTCACCCGAAACGTCCCAGCGATATCCGCCGGGCACGAACGTCGGCCACTGCACGCCGGGGATCGCCGGGAACTCGAGCTTGTATTGCGGGACGAGCGTCCCGTCCGCAAGCGAAGGATGCCGGCTGGGGGGCGGCTCCGTGCCCTCGCGGACCCAGGCATCGAGCGCCGCTAGCAGACCACGCTGCGCCCAGTCATAGTTCAGCGTGTTGTTCTTCAATTGTCCGCCGCTATCGCCCGCGGGCACCGAGCCCGAACCGTGTCGCGCACCCGCCATGAGGTAGACCCGCACGTTGGGCGCGTCCGGCATGTCTTCACTTCCGTCGATCGACGTGTGCCGCAGCGCCCCCAGACGACCTCGGTCCCAGTACTCCGAAGCCGTGTCGAACAAGAAGATCTTGGGTTCGAGGCCGGCGCGAATTCGTGCGCCGAGCCCGTCCTCCCTGGCGGTCACCGGATCCGTCGTCACCTGGTATTGAAAGGGGAACCTCGTCTGCGTGAACACGCCCAGAGAGTTCGGCCTGGCGAATCTCTCGTTGAAGCGACCCATGCTGGCCCCTCCGGTCTTGACGAACGCGGCGTCGAACACCTTCCGCTCCTGCTCGTCGATGGTGAAGCCCTCGTAGATGATTTGCCGAAGCGTGCGCCCCGTCTGCGATGATCCGTACATGTAGGCATAGCGACCCGGGGCGACGGCGTCCGGGTTGTATTTCAGGGCCGAGGCCATGTCCCGGACCGCCGCCAGACCGACTCCCGCGACCGGCGGATTCTGGGACTCGTACATGATCTCGTACGTCAACCCCGGCTTGAAGCCGGCCTTGAGCGTGAGGAAGTTCGGATCGGAGACGAGCTTGCCATCGACCATGCGACCGAACTGCCAGTTTTCGCGCGGGATCAGACGCCGCGAGGCGAAGACGCCCTGGCGCGAGGTCAGGCGGTAGTGGGAAGCGTTGAGATCGAGGGGAGGATAGGAAGGCGTCATGTTGCCCCTCGTGTACTCGTAGGAGTCAGCGGGCTCGCTTGGAATGAACCACTGCCGCAGCCAACCGGTGATCGGCCGCCCGTCGTCGGTGGCGATGGGGGCTTCGAGCCCTATCAGCCCTTCCCCTTGAGGGACGTCGAACTGCCATCCGACGGCGACCAGCGTGTAGCCCTGGTTGAGCAAAGAGGCGTCGCCAAAGTGGGCGTCCGTCGTAGGGTCGTTCGAGCCCTCGGCTTCGCTGAACGTGGCGAGGAGTCGGAAATCCCCGCGGTTCACGACGTCGAAGAAGACCACTCCGTTGCCGCGCGAAGGGTCTTTGGGCTTCAGAATAAAGAGGTCGGCCGAGAACTCCACCTTCCCCTCGCTGTTCCGCGGGGCCTTGTCGATATCGGCGATGATCTGATTACGGGGATTTTTGGGGTCGACCGCGAAGAAGGCTCTCCCGCGAAGTTTTTCGTAGGGGCCGACCTCGCCGAACACCTTTCCGCCGAGGACATCCTGGCGCGTCGCGATCTCGACGCGCGTCAGCTCCGCCCGGCTAACGGCCGGTATCGTGACCAGAAGGACATTGAGAATCACAAAGGCGCGTGTTTTGGGAATCAGCGAACCCATGACCATACTCCTTATGACAATAGGGATTTCAAATACCAGTCATCTTATCCGCCTTTCGTCAGGTGTCGACGAAAGCGGATCAAGCCCAAGGACTGGTACAGCCCTCTGTGAGGGAAGCGTGAGCGACTGCATCCGTTGATTCCCCGGGAACCCTGTGCCAATGTATGGCCCTCCTTAACGTCTCCGATGTGGCGACCGACGAACTCTCAATGGTGGGTCCTCGTCATCCTCGCGTTGCTCATCGTGTTCTCGTGGCCTCCGCGCGACGACAAGAGCCTGGCTTTCAAGCTCGTGAACTGGGCGGTGGACCCTTGGGACGTTTTGCCCATTCTGCCTGACCAACTCCCCCTCGGGGCGGGCGACGATCCAGAAGCCGTTTCCATACACGACGTCCTGACGCAACAGTACGACGCGCTTTATCAGAAGGGGGGGTGGACCCGAATGCGGCTCACGCTCAAAGTCGCCAACGATCCGCTCAATCCAGCGACCGAGCGGGGGCTGCTCACCGGGCTTGCCGTAATGACTGCGTTTCTGGTCTGGCGATGGGGCGGACAAAAAAGGTAAAGGCGCCCGACTGCCTCAGCAGCCGAGCGCCCTCTGCTATACACTTCCAGCCAGTTTGCGACAGGCGCTAACGGGCGCCGTCCGTGACACCTCCGCCGCCGATGGTGATCTTCTCCACCGTCCACGTCGAGCAATCACCTTTATAGAGCACGTTCTCCGACTCGCAGTGGAGCTCGTGTATCAAGCAGCCGGCCTGGCCGTGACCTTGGCTCGTCTGGGCCCAGCCGATCAGATTGCCTTCCAGATCCGCCTTGTAGAGCTTGCCGTTACCGTCGCCGCTGAACAGGTACTGGGTCGCGCCCGGTGAGACGCAGAGAGTCCAGGGTGCCGCCACGGTCTCGAGATTCCGGATATGGTTCAGATCCGGATCGAACACCTGAACACGGCGGTTGCCGCGATCCGCCACGTAGATGAGACCCTTGGCGTCGGAGGTGATGGCGTGCACGGTGCTGAATTGGTTCGGGCCGGAGCCTCTTGTGCCGACCGCCTTCACCCAATTCCCGTTCTTGTCGATCTTCGCGACCCGCGAGTTGCCGTAGCCATCGCTCACGAAGATGTTGTCCGCGGTATCCCAGGTCACGTCGGTGGGTCGGTTGAAGGTGCCGGCGTTGCCGACCGGGTATTGTTCATTGAATCGCTGCTTCTCACCTTGTTCTATGAACCGCTCGAGCCAGCCGATGGCTTCCGGCTTTCTCCCCAGCACCATCGCCACCGTGCTATCCGGATTGAACTTGACCACCATGTTCGACCCTTCGTCCGTCATCCACACGTTGTCGTACTTGTCGACTCGGACGGTGTGCGCGAACGACGAGGCGTAGTTATCCTCACCCCACTGCTTCACGAAGTTCAGGTTTTGATCGAACTCGAAGAGCTGCGACGCCGTGCTGCCCAACGCAGGGCCTCCGGAGCCGCTCCGGGTGAACACAAACAGGTGGCCCTTGGAGTTCTTGGCCACACCGACCGCTTCCCCAATGGTGTGACCCGGCACGATCAGTCGGAGCACCTCCTCGGTGATTTTGAGCTGCGGTGTGGCTTTCTCGAGAGCCTCTTGCTTGGCGCGAATCGCCTGCTGCTCCGGGGTCAACTGCTGCTGCTGCTGGGCGTAGAGAGCGCCGCCCAGAAACAAAACTGCCAAAACCAATATAGACCGTTTCATTGCAACTCCTTTCGGCTGCTTGGACAAACAAACACTACCGGAATCCGGAAGCATGAGGCAGGAGAGTTGATGTGAGACTTGTCAAGGGTCAGTGGCAAGCCCTTAACCATGACGGTCTCTTCAGCCACGGGCTGGAGTCTGTCCTGGACCCACCTAACCGACACGCCTTCGACTAATTCTTCTGCTTGCCCGGGGCATACTATCGGCTGTCGAAAGGAAGTGCAATCCTGGTTTTTCGGGCAACGAGGAGTATCGCCCGTCAGCAAGAGTTGGCGGTGGCGACCGAGGAAAAGCACCTGCAGGTGGGCTCTCGAGAGCAGAGGAACAACGAATGATTAGTGGACGAGACCGTTCGAATTGAGGACGCGGGTCACCCGCCTGTGCCAACTTCGGCAACATCCTCCTTGCAAGCTCGATCTCCCGGAGCCAGGAGATCGGTACGCGCCTCGCGATCGGGGCCGACCGGGCGTCCATCGGCCGTCAGTTCTCTTCGAGGGTCTGCTTCTCTCCCTGGGCGGCGCCGCCCTGAGCTTGCCCGCGGCGCTGGGAGCGACAACCTTTCTCTTGCGCGAGAGCCCGTGCTTACGTTCGTCGCGTGCCTGGTGACGCTCACCGGCCTGCTCGCGGGCGCGATCCCTGCCTTCCGGGCGTCCCGTACGGACGTGGTCCGGCTCATCTCCAGTTCGGCACGTGCCAGCGATGGACGGAGCACGCAGCGCCTCTTCGAGGCTACGATCGTGGGGCAAATCGCGCTGACGTTGGCGCTATTGATCGTGTCGAGCGTGTTCGTGGAGAGCTTCCGGACGCTTTCGCAACTCCGGCTCGGGTTTCGCCCGCAGGGTCTCGTGGCGATGGACATGTCGCTCGGTCGAAGATTGCCGGTTCATGCGCAACGAGCGAGCTTCGTCGATCGCCTCCTCGAGGAGACGCGCGCCCTCCCCGGCGTCGAGGCCGCGGGAGTGACGTCGAACACTCCGCTGATGGTGCTCGCGTGGGCCTCGCGGTACTAACGACTGAGGTTTTTAGGGCTCCGGCGTCACGTAGAAGGCCAGCCGGCGCTCGCGGAAGCCGATCTGGACGAGATTGAGGAAATCCCTTCCGAGCAGATTACGCTTGATACGACTGGAGCTGAAGCCGACCTCGAGATCGAAGGAGCCAAGGTCAGGATGCTCCAGTCGAACGCGATGAAGCCTGCCGGCGATGCTGCTTCCGGTGGCCGACTCGTACTGCTTCTGATCGCCGGTGAGGAGGTCGATCCCGACGGCCCGACCGATCCCACCATCGAAGAGAGAGCGCTGGGCACCCGAGTCGAGGTATGCGTCCACATCGACGGACTGGCCTGGGTTTTCGGGATTCGTGAGGCGGAAGGTCAGGCGCGGGAATCGTTCTCCATTGAGGTCATAGGGATAGGGAAACTCGTGGTCGTAGCGTACGGTGAGCAAGGCTACAGGCCCAGGCTGACGACGTCGTCGGCGCGGGCGTCCACGAAGAAAACGTAGGGGACACGGATACCCCTCGTTCTGGCCTCGGCGACGAGAGCAGCGGGATCTGGGCCGTGGGCGACCAGTTGGTCACTTTCCAGCACGACCCATTGGCCTGCATGGGCACGAAGTAGTTCTAGATGGTCGCGCCGCCATGCCAGCTCTCGCGTTCGCCTGGAAGCAGCCGTCGCGTTTCTTGTCGCGGCAGTGGAGGCGAGACCGACGGAGAGGCCCGTGCCCGACCCAAGTCCGGAGCTTGCCCTTGAGAGAGCTTGCTGGAAGCGCGCCCTGAGAAGCTCTCGCTCGATGGACACAGGCTCGATTGCCAGCGGATCGAGCGTGGCGAGGCTTTGACCCGAGATCCCGGACAGCCCGAGCCGAGCTGTCGCGGGCGGTGACGCACTCGTCCTTTCGCGGCGGGTCTCGAAGAGCCCTGGTGCGGATCCGATGCCCGGCACTTTCCCCAGCATCATTTTTCCCAGCATATATCGAATCCGATGCGAGTGGTCGCTATGCGGAAGAAATCTGCACCGCGCGCGACCGCTTCGCGCTCGGACAGTGCACCAGAGTGCTCGCTCGTCACCTTCACGAATGCGCCTTCAGGTACAACCAGGGAGGATTCGAACACTATCGAACCACGGCTGTCCCCCGACGGGAGCTTCGAGCCGAAGGAGACACCGTTGGGAGTAAGGGCCGGCTCTCCCTGAGGTGCTCTGGTCACGTAGGCAGCAAGCTTGGCGGCTTGTGTCTCTCCCAACAGGGTACCGTGAAGCGCCACGGTCAGAGAGTGAAGGACGACGCGGGGGTCGGAGCTTGCTGCGCGGAGTACATCCAACGCCTGCTGGACAAAATCGCTCGCCATGGTCTCGTCTGCGGCCAGTTTGGGGCTATTGGAAACGATTTCAAGTCGATCGAGCCGGTATCGAACGACGGCTCCGAGCGCGTACACCCAACACGCTATGCAGAAGTCACCTGGATTGTTTGATGTACTCTCGACCTTGATGTCGGGTAGCCGTAGCTTATAGGTAGAAAAGCGAGTATACATGGCCGCTTCCATATCGATCCAGCGCGCCGGAAAATCGAAGGCAGGCGGATCGAGCGTGGCCGAGTAGATCAGCTCGGCCTGCCGGACTTCGAACTTGGTCAGGTCGGGCGAAGCCAAAGGTATCTCCTCCCTTCATTATGGCCGAAGGCACGGCGTGGGGCCAGCGGGCGCCGAGCCCGCGTCGATCCGCCGTGTCGAGGACCCGACTCTGGATCGTGGCATCGAGCCCGGTCGTGGGCTCGTCGGCGATGAGCACTTTCGGCCGGGCGGCGAGAGTCATGGCGATCATCACCCGCTGGTACATCCCCCCTGAGAGGGGGTCTTGCTGGCGACCAGGGAAGAGAGCGGCATCACGAAACCGTCCTTGTAGAGACGTCGCCAGAGTTTGGCCCCTTTGGCGCGAGCGGTGCGGATCTAGTCCTCGGTGAGGACTGTCTCCAGGTGACCTCGTAGATGGCGCGTCACCTCGGAGACGGTGCCGTTTCCGAGACCGAGGACGAACACCGGCACGAGCGAGAACCCTCAACTTGCATACGAACGACATTAGTTGTGGAATAAGACGTTCCTTTCAGTGATCTGGGCTCCGGCGATGCAATGAGTTACCCCTTGATCGGATCGAGCGTCTCTCATTACCGCGTTCTCGCGAAACTCGGAAGCGGCGGTATGGGAGTCGTGTTCGAGGCTGAGGACACGCGCCTTGGCCGAAGGGTGGCGCTCAAATTCCTCCCTGACGACGTCGATCGCGATCCGAGCTCGCTCGAGCGCTTCCAGCGCGAAGCGCGGGCGGCCTCGGCGCTTAATCACCCTCACATCTTCACGATCTACGACGTGGGCACACATGAGGGCCGGCCCTTCATCGTCATGGAGCGTCTGGAGGGACGAACTCTGACGGACCACCTGGCGGGACGACCGCTCAAGATCCGCGAGCTGCTCGAGCTCGCCATCCAGACGGCTGATGCGCTCGACGCCGCGCACATGCGTGGAATCGTCCATCGCGACGTGAAATCGTCCAACATCTTCGTGACCGAGAACGGGCAAGCGAAGGTGATGGACTTCGGTCTCGCGAAGCTGATGAAGACGCCGCGGCCCTACGCCCTTAACTCGAAAGTAGAGACGGCGATTCGAGCCGAGAGTTCCGTGACCGATTCGGGTGTGGCTATGGGCACGGTCGCTTACATGTCGCCCGAGCAGTCGAGGGGCGAGGAGATCGATGGCCGCTCGGATCTCTTCTCCTTGGGCGTCGTGCTTTACGAAATGACGACCGGAAGGCTTCCCTTTCCAGGGAAGACGCCCGCCGTGGTGTTCGAAGCCATTCTCAACCGGGACCCGGTTTCACCGCGAGAGCTCAATCGCGACGCTCCAGCGGAGCTGGAGAGGATCATCCTCAAAGCGCTCGAGAAGGATCGCGATGTTCGCTCTCAGACCGCCGCGGATATGCGCGCCGATCTGACGCGGCTGAAGCGGCGGATCGATTCCGGCCGATCGGAGGCGGCTGCGAGCGAGAGAACGACGCGAAAGATTCGACCGGCGACGCTCTGGCTTCTGACCACCGGACTCCTCGCCATCTCGTTTCCGGCTGGACTCTTCATCGCTTCGAACCGCGTCCGGTCGGCGCCCTCGCGGGTGGTGACGCTTCACCGTCTGACGGACTTCCAGGGAATCGAGGAGTTCGCCGCCATTTCTCCAGACGGCAAGTCCACCGCGTTCGTCGCCGAAGTGGAAGGCTATCGTCAGCTTTGGATTCGACTCCTGGCGGGTGGTCCGCCTCTCCAAATCACGAGCGACCCGCGGGACCACGAGTCTCCCCGCTGGGCTCCCGATTCCGCCTCCCTTATCTACTTTTCGCCTGGCGCATCCGGCGAAGCGGAAGGAGCTCTTTGGGAGATTGCGGCGCTCGGAGGACCGCCGCGACGCCTGTTCACGAGCTTCGGAAGCGGCGATCTCAGCCCTGACGGGCGAGAGATCGTCTTGTTCCGCCTGGCTGACGACGGCATCGAGCTCGTGGCTGCTTCACGCGATGGCGCGGAGGAGCGAAGGCTCACCGAGTTTCCGGTTGGCAGGGGCGATTACTTCAACCCCCGCTGGTCCCCGGATGGAAAGTGGATCGCCTTTGAGCGGATTGGCGGCCTCGTCACTTACGAAAGCGAGATTCTGGCAGTGCCCGCTGGCGGAGGTGAGCCCCGGGGAATCTGGCGGGAAGGGAACTGGACCAGGGGCCAGGCGTGGCTTCCCGACAGCTCGGGCATCCTTTACAGCTCGCACCAAGGGAACACTATCCCCTTTGTTCCCACGACCCAGCTCTGGACCGTGAGCCTCGACGGAGGGGCTCCGCGCCAGGTCACTTTCGGCAATGACTCCTACGTCGACCCCGATGTGAACGCGGCCGGGACCGTCGTCGCCGGCCTCTTGAGGAGGGAGTTCGACATCTGGAGGTTTCCCGTGGATCGGAGCGGGGAAGAGAACGTCCGCCGCGGGACTCGGATAACACGGCAAACGGGGCATGTGGCGACTCCCATGCCAGGACCGGGCGATCGCGAACTCGTCTTTCTTTGGGACAGCGGCGGTCACGCCAACCTCTGGATCGCGAGCCAAGTCGATAAACAAACACGCCAGATCACTTTCGAACGCGATCGCGCAGTTCTCTTCGGCGCGCCGGTATGGTCCCCGGATGGAAAACATATCGCCTTCTTCAGCCAGAACGACCGGGACGGTGACCGAACCGGTATATGGCTGGTGAGCCCGGACGGAACCGACTTGCGCCTCGTGGCGCCCGGCGGTGGCTGGGGTGCGTGGTCGTGGGACAGCCGGTTCCTCTACTACGCGATTCTGCGAGAGGGCGTCTTCCATATCGAAAAAGTCCCCGCGGAAGGGGGAGAACCAGTGACCGTGAGGACCGACAGCGCGATTTCTCCAGTCGTGCCTCCCGACGGCGACGCCCTCTATTACGTCGTCCCGTACCCCGCCTCCGGAGCTGCCGGTGTGGAGCTGCGGGTCGCCCGGCCTGAAAACGGTCCTTCCGAGCTCCTCCTCCACGTGCCCGCTTCCCAGGTCGCAGCCAAAGAGCGTTTGGACTTCCAAGCAACGATTTCCCCCGACGGAACCACGCTCGCTTTGTTCCTTCAAGACGGCCGGGGCACGAACCTTTTCGCATTACCGACTTCCGGAGGGCCGATGCGTCGCTTGACCGACTTCGGCGAACGTCGGGTCCTCATCGTGCGCCGCGTCTCCTGGTCGTCCGACGGGAAGTTCTTGTACGCGGCAGTGGGAGAAGCCGAGGAGGATACCGTTCTTCTCGAAGGACTGCTGCAGTAGATCTCGAGACGGAGAAGCTCAGACCTTAAAGCGATGCTCACTGATAGACAGGAATTCCATCTTCGTCAGGGAAGGGGTCGGGGTCGTGGCAATAAGGTCGTTGGGAGGCCGTGGCGATCGACATTCGTTGATGGGAGAAGATGTTGGAGTATGGAGATCGGTGAATTGGAACGAGCGCCGGAACGAGTGGGCTCGGCCGCGGAATCGAAGCGGTGGGTTTAGGGAAATGGCCGCCGAGAGGAGAGCTGGGGGGAGCACGAGAGCGCGCTTTTGTTTCTCGAGATGTTCGAGAACTCTCCGGTCTCATCAGCGTTGTATAATCGCCCCTAAATGGCCCTTGAATCGGGGTCACGTCTGGGTCCGTACGAGATCGGCTCGCGGCTCGGCGCGGGCGGGATGGGTGAGGTGTACCGAGCCCGCGATACCCGCCTGGGCCGGACGGTTGCGATCAAAATACTTCGCGGTGACGTTGCTCAATCAGCGGAGCACCGTGCCCGGTTCGAGAGGGAAGCGCGAACCGTTTCCAGCCTGGAGCACCCTCACATCTGCAGCCTTTACGACGTGGGACAGCAGGGCGACGTCGACTTCCTGGTCATGCAGTTCGTGGAGGGCGACACGCTGGCGCGACGTTTGGAAAAAACCCGGCTGCCTCTGGACCAGGTGTTCCGGTACGCGATCGACATCGCGGACGCCGTTGCCGCGGCGCACAAGCGGGGCGTCGTTCACCGCGACCTCAAGCCCGGCAACATCGTTCTTGCCAAATCCGGGGCGATCGTCCTGGACTTCGGGATAGCCAAGCTGTGGGCCGCGGCCCCGACCTCCGATGAAGGGGAGACGGCCGCCCGTCAACCGGAGCTCACGTCGCAGGGCACCGTTCTCGGCACACTCCCCTACATGGCGCCGGAGCAGCTCGAAGGCAAGGAGGCCGATCCGCGCTCGGACATCTTTTCGTTCGGTGCTGTGCTCTATGAGATGCTGACCGCGAAGAAGGCTTTCTCCGGAAGGGGCGCGACGGAGTTAGCCGCGGCCATTCTAGGGACGCGGCCCGCTCCGGCTGCAACGCTCAACCCGCTCGTTCCGCCGGCGCTCGACCGCATGCTTCAACGCTGCCTGGCGAAAGACCCGGACGAGCGATGGCAATCCATGCTGGACATCCGAGAGGAGCTGAAGTGGGCAGAGGAGACGGCTTCAGCGGCCATACCGGCCCCTTCGGCCGGACGAGCACAGAGGGGCGCGCTGCCTTCATGGGCTCTTGTCGGCGTCGGTGCTTTCATCGGAGCGGCGCTTGCGGCAGCGCTCCTCTGGCGTGGGGCGGAACAAATCGATACGGCTCCGGCGCCCCGGGCGCGTTTCACCATTCCGCTGGCGGAAAGTGAGTCACTGCAAGTCTACTCCAGCGCGTCCGTCGCTATGTCACCCGACGGCACGCGAATCGCTTACGCCGCCACTCGGGGCGCGGAGCGGTCCATCTACGTTCGTGCTCTCGACGAACTCGAGAGTCGGCGGCTGGCCGGAACCGAGCGCGCCAACGACCCGATCTTCTCTCCCGACGGCGAGTGGGTCGCGTTCGAAGCCGCCGGGAAGCTCAAGAAAGTGTCCCTCAAGGGAGGCAGTCCCCAGTTCCTGGTCAACCTCGTGGTCTTCGGCGGTCACAGTTGGGGCACGGGGGACATCATCGTTTACACCCCCGCATATACTGGCGGCCTCTTTGCGATCTCCGCACTAGGCGGGAAGCCACGACGACTGACCACGCCCGATCAGAACCAGGCACACCTCTGGCCTGAAGTATTGCCCGGCGGCAAGGCCGTGCTGTTCACTCTATGGAGAGGCGAGAAGACCTTCGATCAGTCTCATATCGGCGTATTGTCGCTCGAGACCGGCAAGTGGAAGGTTCTCATCGAGGGAGGGTTCTACCCGCGCTATGCGCCCACGGGACACGTTCTCTTTATTCGCGGGGGCAATCTCTTTGCGGCGCCCTTCGACTTGAGACAACAGAAAGTGACCGGTGCCTCGATCCCCGTGCTGGAGGGTGTCCTGCAAGACCCTGTCGATGGGGCAGGGCAGTTCGCCGTTTCGCGCACCGGGTCTCTGGTGTACGCTTCCGGCGCGGCCTATTCGCCCGCTCGGAGGCTGGTCTGGGTCGACCGATCCGGACGACGATCGACCATCACGAGCACCAGCGGTTCGTACTCTTTACCCCGCCTGTCGCCGGATGGGAGGCGCCTCGGCCTGTCCTCCTGGGGCGACGCGAGTGTCAGTGTCTGGGTCTATGGGCTCGCCCAGGATACATTGACGCGGGTCAGCTTTGGCTCCGACGACCACAACATCGCCTGGTCACCAGACAGTAGGCGGGTTGCGTTCGAGTCGGGCCGGGACGGAGTTCATCAGATTTACGTGCGCTCGGCCGACGGCACCGGAGAGGATGATCAGGTCACGACCGGCGAGCATAACCATTACCTCTGCGATTGGTCTCCGGACGGCCAGGCATTGGCCTACGTCGAGTTTCATCCGGAGACTGGCGGCGATTTGTGGGTGGTGGCGCAGGGAACGCGCCAGGCGCGGCCGTTCCTCAACACACCGTTCTGGGAGAAGCAAGCGACGTTTTCACCCAACGGACGCTGGTTAGCCTACGTTTCCGATGAATCCGGCCAGTTCGAGGTTTATGTGCGGCCTTTTCCCGGTCCGGGGCCGAGATTCCCGATCTCGAGCGAAGGAGGCGAGGAGCCCGCCTGGTCGAGGTCGGGGCGAGAGCTTGTCTACCGGAGCGGCGGCCGTATGATGTCGGTCGCCATCCGTGAAACACCGGAGCTCAGCCCGGGCCGGCCCCAGGTCTTGTTCGAAGGTCTCTACCATTACGCAGATCTCCCGGCCCGCACTTACGACGTCGGTCCCGACGGCCGGTTCGTCATGGTGACCGAGCCGGAGCCTGACGAGGCAACCCGCCGCCTCCACGTCATCTTGAACTGGTCGGAGGAGCTGAAACGGGTGGCGAACCGCTGACCTCGCGGCGGGTGCTGCATGCCAAACGGCTCTCCGGGGAAATGAGACCTGACGTGATGTAGTAGAGCACTCGCCGCGCCGTTGGTGGTGGGAATGTTTCTCCGCGTCTCATACCGCCGCTGGCGAGAAGCCACCCAACGTGAGAAGTTCCCCCTCGGTTCTGCAGCTCGTCGGCCAGGACGAGGGTGCGGCACAGGCGAAGCGTGCTCAGGCCAGCTCGACGAAGATCGATTCGCCTTCCACCGTGACCCGGTGGCTGATCACTCCCTGTGGGGCCGGCGGACCCAATACCGCTCCAGTCGTGACGTCGAAGCGTGCACCGTGCCAGGGGCAGGTGACGACATTTCCCACGAGCGCGCCCTCTCCCAACGGGCCGCCCCTATGCGTGCAGGTTCCGTCGATGGCGTGCATGATCCCGTCCAGGTTGTAGATGGCCAACGCACGACCACTCACTTGCACCTGCCGGCCCGTTCCTGGTGGGACCTCGGCCAGGCTCGCGACTCTGACGCGCTCTCCCATGGCTCCCTCCTTCGAGAATCGTAGGAAGTTTAGAATCGTAGGCAGTTTGAAGCAGGGCTGATTCTACAACGCCTATACGGTATTCGCGAGGGGTGTGGAGCTCGGGCAACGTCCTCGACAGCTTGCGAGTCTATGGGTCCCGGCGCACGGTGGTGAACTACAGAGGAGGCGGGTGGTGCCATAAGTCGGGCAACCACCGCCACACGGTCCACCACGGTGAGTCGAGAAGCTCGAGTCTTGACCTCTCCTCGGGCAGCAAGCGGCGCGATGTCGCAGCTCTCTTCATGGCAAGGAAGAATCTTTCGCGCTCGGTCAGCTGTTGCCAACGGCGATGAGAGGAAACGAGAAGCAGAATTACGCCGCCCAGTATTGCGAGCAAGTAGAGGACGGCGCTCATTGGACCGATGCGGGCTGTAGGGCGTGGGCGCGTACGCGGCACTCGGTTTGGGAATGGCCTTCCCGATCGACATGCGCCACGCCAGGAGAACCAGCTTGAAGCGCAGCCGCGGCAAAAGCGAGATCCAAATTTCTGACGGTGGTGGGATTGGCTTAACCTACTTAAGCGTCACACCCTCACGGTGTCGTCGGGACCTTCCGCCAACTCGCGCGTCTTTCCGTTCACGGCTCGTCCGAGCACTTTGAACGCCCTGGCCATAGGTGTCGTTCTCAAGCGTGAGCTCTTGCGGGACATCCCACAGGGCGCTCTGCCTCGAGGTGACGCACGATATCGCGAATCTGCACGTAAGCCATCCACGCCCCCAACCCAGCACTCACAGTTGACTGTATCAGATGAGCTTGAGGGGCGTCCGCTCTCACGCGGTCGACAGGAGCAGGCTCCAAATCCCTTGCTGACGCGACGCTGCACGGGGAACACGACATCCAGGACGGGTTACGCCCTGGTGGAGCAGGTCGCTTTGCCACCGTGAAACGAGTGCGGTGATTCGCTGCTCGTGACGCCGCCCGCTCGAGCCGGTGCTTCCGTCATCCCGTCACAAAGTTTGTGGACGTTCCCTCGACGTAGTTGCTCATGAGGCAAGCTGTGGGTTCACCGCGACCTGGGTCACCTCTTTGAGCATGTGTCCGACGCGAATCACCAGCGCGGCCACGAGGGTGATCCCGCGAAGCATGGGATAATCCCGATCGAGCGCCGCCTGCCACGCGAGGCGGCCATCCCCGGCCAGTTGAAGACCTGCTCCACGATGACCGCCCCGCCCAGCATGTAGGGGGTCTTGCTGGCGACCAGGGAAGAGAGCGGCATGACGAAGCCGTCCTTGTAGAGATGTCGCCAGAGCCTGGCCCCTTTGGCGCGAGCGGTGCGGACGTAGTCCTCGGTGAGGACCGTCTCAAGGTGACCTCGCAGGTTGTGTGTCACGTCGGAGAAGGTGCTGTTGCCAAGACCGAGGACCACCACGGGCACGAGGAACATCCAGGCGCCCGAAGTCGAAGTCTGCGACATCACGGGAGCGAGTTCCGAATGGGAAGTCTGTCAGCTTATCTCAACCGCTGCTTCCAGTAACCAGGTTTTCGGTTCGCGTGCGCGATTGCGATCACCAGTGAGTAGCTTCCGTCTGTTGTGTAGACCAAGCTATAGGGGAATGCAGTGAGGATAAACCGCCGAGTTCCGTGAAGGTATCGGGGCCACGTCTCTGGTGCCTCGCGGATGAGCCGAATCGCGCGTTCTAACTCAATGCGAAAGGCTTCCTCTGCTTGAGCGCTCTTGGAGAAATACCAATCTCGAGCGTCCCGGCCTTCGAGAACGGCTTCCGGGTGAATATCAACGACGCTTCGCTTCATCCCGGGACTCAAAGATCATTTTTCTGGCTTCCTCCCACGGGATAGGCTTGACAGCTCCAGACTCGACCTCCTGAATGCGCCGCGAGATCTCCTCGGACCAGGCCGCCTCGACATCTTCGTCGACATCTTGGTCGAGACTTTCGAGAAGTGCTGCAGCAAGATCAGCGCGGGCGCTGTCGGGAAGCTCGAGCGCTTCCTCCAGAATCTTCTCAGCCTTCGGACTCATAGGCAGATCGTAGCACGACCAGCCGCCTCCTCCCACTGGCGCTCCCAGTTGCGAGTCGCGCTGGGCTTCAGGGGTAGCGTTCCGTTGCCGAGAGATAGCCGTCACCGAAGAGAAGAGAAGCGTCAGCACCATGGCGCTTCCGGTGAGAAGAAGCGTACGCCAGCCCGTCTCCCAGAGGTCTTGGGCCAACGAGACTCGTCGGCCTTGCGTCGTCGGGAAGGCGCCGCGCGGGCACAGGATGTCCCGGCGCAGCTTGAAGGTATAGACCCGGTTGTCCGGGGAAACTTCCCAGTCGGCCAGATCGGCCACGACTTCATTCTTGGGAGAGAAGCTCACGAGCCCGTTGAACAGGAGCTCGGTGACGCGGAGCACCATATCGTTGCTGGTGATGGGGTCCAGTGTAGCGGGCCGGCCGTACTCCCCGTAGACCAGCCTTCCGCCGTTGGGAAATCCGTCCTGCCGGTTTTCACCTCCCCAGGCAAGGAGAACAACGGCACATGCCAGCAAAACGGCCGCGATTACGAGATGATCTTGAGCCCGAGCAGGCTTCGACCGGCCGTGGGCAGACCACGGCTCCGCGCGGAGCACGCGGCGCGGGCTGGCGACCCGGTTGCCGCGCGCGCAAAAGTCAAATCGCTTGCAACCGGCTCGCGCAACGGCTACGGTATCCACCGCGAGGTTTCGTGGGCGAGGCACTGTCGTCTCACTAACGGATCCTGGAGAAGCTCGGCGGGCCGAGCCGAGCGATGCCCCGAGCGCTGCCGGCGGACCACAAGAGGCGCGAAAGGGGTGGCACGCATTCTCCGACAGCGTCGTCGCGGGAGCCATCTCCACCACCTGCCCGAGGTACATGACGATGACGTGGTGGGTGATGAGCTCCACAGCACGCCGCCTGCCGTCGAATTACCGGCCGTTAACCGCTTTTTCAAATTGTTCAGCGCATCAGGGAGAAAACACAGCCGAGAGCTCGTCTATATGAAGTGAAGACACAATCGAGCTTGGACTGGGTGCGAGGCAGCGGTCGCATCCGCAGGTGCTCAAGCGTCGCTGCCGAGCGACGACCGTTTGTCGAGACGCCGGAGAGGGTTTTCTTCTGAAGAGAAAGCGCCAGCACCTTTACAAGAATTCTCGGGGTGAGTCCCGGGAACAGGAGGTGAGTCGATGTCGCCGGATCGTTGGTCTGGGCTCTTTGGGCTAACTCTCACGGCCGCGATTCTCGTGTCCGCCTTGGCCGGAGCTGGACAGGGCGTGAGCGGACTCGAGGGCGAAGAGCTCTCGGTCGTGAACGACCTGGAGTCGGGAATCGGGTCACTCCTCGGGCAGTGGCTTGGCGGCGGGAAGAACTTCGAAGGAGAGGCCTGGCCGAAATACATCGAGGCTGGCGCGCGGGGAGCCTGCGACTAAAGCCTCATGAGTCCTCAGTCGTGCTCACGTGTATCGAATGCTTGGATATGCAGACGCACCGCGCGGCGCAGATTCCGGAAAACGGGGCTTTCTCGCGGGTGTAGGCTCGCGATCTTGCTAAAAGGAGGAAACGATCATGAGAAATAAACTGACTGCCGCGGCCGCCCTAGCCGGAGGCCTTTGCGTTGTCTCGGGCTCCGCGTTCGCGGCGCCGCCGAGCTACCCGCTGCTCTGTCGTGGCGGCGCGAGCATGCGGATTGTTGTTAACCACGATGTCGACGGGAATGGCATTCCCGGTGGAACGCACATGAACATCTACTTCACACCTGCGGTGCAGCCGGGCTCGGTCGCGGAACCCGGGCCGGGCGAATGCGTGTGGCTGGACCGCACGTTTCGGCCGGGCGAGCCCAGCGTAATGTGGATCAGGTCGCCGAATATCGAGTTCGCCTTGCAGGTCACGGGCGACGGATGCGTCGTCGTGGACGGCAGCGGCCTACGCCTCAACGTCGAGGGCACGCAATGGTCCGCCGAGGCCAATGATTGGCAGTATCTCGTCTGTGGCGTAATGCGGGGCGAGCTCTTCACCGCGCACGTCTACAACGAGAGCGGCAGCGTTATGGTGATTACGCGGGTGCGGCCGTAACCACGCGTAGCGGCGGGACAAAAGAGAACGATACGAACGTTTATCGGAGGCTCGGAGAGTGGGGTTTTCGGGTTTGACGACGCAGCCGACGCCAGGGTCTTCGAACGTACCACATGCAGTCTGTGACTTCTTTGGTGATATTGGTAGCGAGGTGCTGCCAAAATAATCCCGAGAGATGCGGCGACGGACGGACTACGGGGGCAAGATCAAGTCCTCGATCGTGTCAACGAAGCTCTCTGGGCTCACGCGGGTCACGTCTGGAGCTCGCGATCCTCGTCGAAGGGCTTGGCTGTCCCACCGAAAGCCCGCGAGCTCCTGTCGCGGTTCGACGCCCGGTCGCAACACTACGAGATCCGGAAGAGTTTTGAAGATTGAGCACGGGCTGTGGCGGCCTGCTCCGCTCGGACAGGAGGTTTCTTCAACGGTCGACGTGGCAAGAGGACGCCAAGGACGTCCTAGACTGTACCGATCACAGATGTACTGATCTGTAGCTGTGTCGACCGCCGCCGGGCGCGATACACTTGGCATGTAGCATGAGCTCAAACGCCCTTCTCGCTCTGGCGCCGAGCAGATGCCCGAAGTACCTGATGCTGGCGAAAGGCTTCGAGCGCCAGCTCAAGGACGGGGTCTTGCGCGTCGGAGACCGCCTGCCATCCGTGCGTCAGCTGCGCGAGCAGCAACGGATCAGCGTTGCTACCGCGGTCAGTTGCTACGTGTGGCTGGAACGACAGGGCTACATCCGAGCGCGGCCCAGGTCAGGGTTCTTCGTCAGCCGGCTCCCGTCGCCCGATGGCCCCGAGCCGAGCGTCGCCGGGCGGCCCAATGGACCTGTGCCAGTGCGGCTCGTCCCCCGCGGGGCCGAAACCTCGTCGATCGGGCAGCAACAGGAGGTCGTGCAGCTCGGACCCGCGGTCATAGGCCCGGCGCTGCTTCCGATGCACCGGTTGAATCGTTCGATTCGGCTCGCGCTTTCGGCATTCACCGACAACGCCGTCCGCTACGAGGATCCCCGCGGGAACCAGCGCCTGCGCCGTCAGATCGCGCGACTCGTGTTTCGCCAAGGTTCGAATTGCGCGCCTGACGACGTATTGGTGACTTCGGGCGAGACCGAGGCAACGAATCTCGCCGTTCGAGCCGTCACGCAGCCCGGCGACGTGGTGGCCGTCGAGAGTCCCGGTTGCTACGAATTCTTGCAGGCGCTCAGTGCGTTTCGGTTGCGCGCGGTGGAGATCCCTCACGTCCGACGCGAGGGCATCGATCTCGATCTGCTGTCGATTGCGGTCCGCAAGCACCGGGTGAAGGCGATCCTGGTCACCGCCACCTGCAACAACGCGCTGGGCGACTGCGCGAGCGATGAGAGCAAGGCGGCGACCGTCGCGTTCGCCACGGAGCGTGAGGTACCCATCATCGAAGGAGATCCCTTCGGCGATCTCGTGTTCAGCGGCGAGCGGCCCCGTCCGCTCAAGGCCTTCGACAAGACGGGGATGGTGATCCAGTGCTCTTCCCTGGCGCACTATGTCGCGCCCGGCTTCAACCTCGGCTGGATATGCGCGGGACGCTTTCAGGCGGACGTCGAACGGCTGAAGCTCTCCGCCAACGTAGCGAGCGCACGTCTGCCACAGCTCGCCATGGCGGAGTTCCTGGAGTCGGGCGCTTACGACAAGCACGTCAAGCGGCTGCGGTTCGCTCTCTGGCAGTCGGTGGAGGCGTCGCGCCAGGAGATCCTGCGCACGTTCCCCAAAGGAACGCGTGTCAGCCGGCCGGAAGGAGGGTTCGTGCTCTGGGTCCAGTTGCCGGAGGAATACGACGGTCTGGAGCTGCAACGGAAGGCGGCCGCCGCCGGGGTCAGCATCCTTCCGGGCAGCCTATTCTCGACCACGAAACAGTATGACCACTGTATCCGCATCGCGTGCGGCCATCCGTTTGAAGTGCTCAGGCCAGCCCTGGGCACGCTGGCGAAGCTGCTCGTGTGTTCGGATCGCCCTTGATCCACAGCTCGCGGCGACTCCTTTCAGCCGGCGCCGACCGTGGGTCGGAAGACCTGGAACTGGAACTCCTTGCGGCTGTATCTAGCGGATGACTTCCGGAGACGCACCGATCGTGACGATCACGTCGTCGGGGGTGACGCCAGGGGTAGATCCGAGCGACGGACGCCCTGACGCTGGCCCCCGGTGCGGGCTCTTTGTGAGAGGCAAAATCGCGCTGAGGGACCGGCACATCGGATTGCCGCGACAAGGAGGTCCTTGGCAGAACGCCGACGACCAACCGGTCCTGACGGCGGTGTGTTGGAAGGGATCGAGCGATGAAGATCGTCGGCATCGTCGGGGGCATCGGACCCGAATCGACCATCGACTACTACCGCTCGATCATCGCCTCCTACGTGGAGAGATCGCCCGACGGTCACTACCCGGCATTGCTGATCAACAGCCTCGACTTGCGAGCGTTCCTGGCCCTGTTCGAATCCGATCAGCGCGCCCAGGCGGCCAAGCTGCTGTCGGAGGCGGTCGAGAAGCTCGCTGGCGCAGGGGCCACCTTCGGCGTGCTGGCCGCCAACACACCGCACCTCGTCTTCGACGAAGTCAGCCGTCGGTCGCGCATTCCGCTGATCAGCATCGTCGAGGTCACGTGCGACGCTGCCGAGAGCCTCGGCTTGAAGCGCGTCGGCCTGATGGGCACTCGCTTCACGATGCAGGGGGGATTCTACGAGGCAGCCTTTTCCCGCCGGGGCATCTCGGTGGTCACCCCCGAACCGGAAGACCAGGTAGTCATCCACGAGAAGTACATGACCGAATTGGTCAAGGGTGTCTTCCTTCCGAGCACCCGCGGGCGGCTCTTGACCTGCATCTCGCGAATGAAGGAGCGACAGCAGATTCAGGGCCTGATCCTGGGTGGAACAGAACTCCCTCTCATCCTGCGGGACGGACCGGACCTGGGTATCCCGTTCCTCGACACGACGCGGATCCACGTGGAACGGATCGTGGCGGAGCTGCTTTCCTAGGCGGCCAGGCGGGTGAGGGCGCTGGCCGACCTCGGTGTGTCCGCTCGGGATCGATGACGTGCCGCAGGCCGGACTGTTGTTGGAGGCAGACGGATGGACTCATGACCCAAAAGGAACGTCCTCGGAAGCGTCCAGGTAACGGATCATGAACTCGCGGATCCTTTCCTCGGCCTCCGGAGCGTCGTTCGGATTACCACCGTAGATAGCGCCCGAGCGCGAAGCATCCTGGGGCGGATTCTTCGCATAGGCGACCCCGTCAGCAAGGTCGCGGCCGAACATTTCCACAAGGCCGGGTCGGGTCTGCGGGCGGGTAACGCACATGTGGATAGCGTTCGGGTGCTGCTGGCCGTTGAAGCGCCAACCCTTGGTTCGCAGGAAATCGTTCAAGTGGTAGATGTCGAGCCCTCTGTGGAGGTCCGACGTGAACGAGAAGCAAAACGTCGGCTTGCCCATGAGGCGCAGCTCGGAGTGGCATGTCACTACTTCCTGCATGGCGAACGACGTCTCGAAGATCTGCTTGGCGTACCTCCGGAAGCCCTCGCGGCCCACGCTCACGAGCGACGCCCAGGTAGCTGCGAGAAGCCCGACGGAGCGACTGCCGGCGAGCCCCGGGGAGGAGTACGCCCCTCCGCTCCAATGCGGTCGCAGGAAGAAGAGACGACGGCGCAGCTCCCGTTCTCGGAACAGGAGAACCGACGTGCCCTTGAGGCCGTAGCCGAACTTGTGGGTGTCTAACGAGATGCTGGTCACCCCGGGGAGTCGAAAGTCGAAGGGCGGGATGTCGTAGCCGAGCTCCTCGCCCCACGGCAGGATAAACCCTCCCAAACAGGCGTCGACGTGCAGGCCGACGCCACGCTCGAGAGCAAGCTGCGACAGCTGCTGGATGGGATCGATCGTGCCGTACGGATAGTTGCCGGCCGAGCCGATGAGAACGGCAGTGTCCCGGTTGATGTGATCGGCAACGAAGGCCAAATCGACCAGGGTCGAATGCGAGTCGACCGGCGCTTCGATCACTTCCAGACCTAACAGGTGGGCTGCCTTGTCGAATGCCGGGTGGGCGGTCTCCGGTTTGATGATCTGGGGCACCGCGATTCCTCTCTCGCGAGCCTGGTCACGATAGGCGAGGATCGCGCTCAGGATGCTCTCCGTGCCGCCGGCCGTGATGGAGCCGCAGGGCGAGGCCGCGGGGCGGGCCGCACCGGCGTGCATCAGGTCAAGGGTCATCGCCACGATCTCGCCCTCGAAGCGAGTAGCACTGGGACACATGTCCCGTTGCAGAGCGTTCATGTGCGAGAAGAGGGCGAAGGCCTCGTTGAGGAGGGCGTAGTGCTCCGTGTCGCCGCTGTACATCGTTCCGGAGCCCTTGCCAGTCTGCCAGAAGGTATCCTCCTCGGCGGCCGTCTCGCGCAGCTCGCGCAGGATCCCATCGCGCGAGCGCCCCTCCGGTGGAAAGACGGCATTCGTGCCGTAGCGATCGGCGTAGGGGTAAAGGTCGTTGAGGGCCGAGGCCGACTCAAACTCTGGCATGGATCCTCTTTTCTTTAATACTCTCGGCTCGCACCGCACCCCTCATGGCTCATGGGGTTCAATGCCTCGAAGATCGGTACGTTGCTGCGCAGGCTGCAGAGGAATTGCTCGTAGAGCCGATCGTAGGTCTCCCGGTGCTCGGGGCGTGCCGCGTATTCCCGCCTCACCGGAGAGAACCTATCCACCTCTTCCAGCCCGACCA